>Ga0335081_10003608_pt1 | contig 24356 bp, 14 predicted proteins | sample Lox_Sample_35_FD_206713 | JGI IMG/M metagenome (GOLD analysis project Ga0335081, IMG submission 206713) | Soil microbial communities from Loxahatchee National Wildlife Refuge, Florida, United States - Lox_Sample_3.5 | ecosystem: Environmental > Terrestrial > Soil > Wetlands | place: USA...
CGGCCGCTGACATTCCCCGCGTGGCGAAGCTCTCCGTGATTACCAGCATGCAGCCGAGTTTCTGCTGCGACGACAACGGCTCCAACTACGATCCCAAAGACCACACCACCACCGACCGCTGGCAGAGCATCGAAAAACGCGACATCCATCTGGCCTTCGGCAGCGATTGGCCCTGCATCTGGCCTCCCAATCCGTTCGTCGCGATTCAGGAAGCGGTGACCCGACAGATCTGGAAGCCCGCCAGCGGCAGTGAGTTCGTAGGAGGAATATTCGATGGAGCGGGCCAGGCCGGATACCTTGCCACCCAGGATGTCTACACTCCAGAAGAGCGCATTAGCGTAGAGCAGGCCGTCAATGCTTACACGCGGGGTTCGGCATATGCCCGATTCTCTGACGATAAACTCGGCACTCTGGAGGCCGGGAAAGAGGCCGATCTGGCAGTGCTCTCGCAAGACATCTTCTCCGTGAAACCTGAGGAGATATCAAAGGCAAGAGTTGTGACCACGATGGTCGCAGGAAAGGTCGTCTTCGGGGGAAACTAGCCCCTAGAGAAAATTAAATGGGCCGGCAACCAAGAAGCGGTGACTTTCCTTGGCTATCGGCCCATTCGATCCTGAATTGGATCGGAGGTGATACCTCTATGCTAAACCTCTTTACTGCGAAGTCAAGGGCTATATGCAGAAATTCGTCGCCAGCGGCGGTTTTTCGGAAATATTTGAATTAAAAAGGTTTACGAGTTTCGAGCCGCGGCGCCCAGAATCCTTCGCCCGGTATTCAGCGAGACCTGTCTCGACTCTTCTGAGCCCATCTTCTTGCGTTGACATGAAAGTTCTCCCGACGTTAGACTTAACAGTTTTCAAAGCCCTCATTTTCTCGATCTAGACCCAGCACCACATGGATCAGACGCTGCGACAACTAGGCGAATTACTGCTCGGAGCAGTGCCGACGGTAATTATGCTGGCGTTGCTGTATGCGCTCTACACGGTGATTGTCCATAAGCCGCTCAAGCGCGTCCTAACCGAGCGCCACAATAAAACCGAAGGTGCGGTCGAGAAATCGAAGGCGGATATCGCAGTGGCCGAGGCGCGCACTGCGGAATATGAGCAGAAGCTACGTGAGGCGCGCGCGACCGTGTTTCGCGCCCAGCAAGCGAAACGTCAAGCCGCGGTGCAGGCCCGCGCCCACGCCGTGAATGAGGCGCGCGCCAAAGCGCAGGGACAAGTGCAGGTGGCGAAAGCCGACATTGAAAAAGATCGAGCGGCAGCCGAACAAGGATTGCAAGGCGAAGCCGCTGCTCTCGCCCAGGAAATCGTGCGCCGCGTACTGCAGCCGGTGGGAGCAGGACGATAATGCGAAGCTTGGCAAAACGACCGTGCTGGCTGCCCTTCGCGGTGCTCATCTTCAGCATCGCGCTCCCGCTTCACGCACAGCAGCACTCTGCTCCCCAGCAGGAAAATCCCGCTGCGCACCGCGCTGGTCCCGGGGGCGAGTTGGTTCATGCCAGCAACGAAGACGTAGGCCGGGACAGCAAAGAAGAAAAAGATGAGATGGAGGAGTTCAAGCACTCGGCCTCTGTCCAGGCCATTCATCGCTTGACCGGATTGAGCGTCCAGCAGTCATACTGGGCCAGCGTAATTTTGAATTTTGCGGTCATTGCCGCCCTCATCATCTGGGCAGGACGCAAATTTCTTCCCGGCATCTTCCGCGATCGCACCGCAGCCATCCAGAAAGCAATGCAGGACGCCCAAAAAGCGAGTGCCGAGGCCCGGCAGAAGCTGGCCGCGATCGAATCGCGCCTGCAGAAGCTGGACGTCGAAATTGGCATGATGCGCGACGCCGCCGAAAACGAAGGCGCCCAGGAAGAGGCGCGCATCAAGGCAGCCGCAGAAGAGGACGCTCAGAAGATTGTTGTCTCGGCCCAGCAGGAGATCGCCGCGGCGGCCAAAGCGGCGCGCCGCCAACTCACGGCGTACGCCGCCGATCTCGCCGTCGGACTCGCACAAAAACAGATTCATGTCGATGCCGCAACTGACAAGACGCTCGTCAGCAACTTCGCGGGCCAACTAGGATCCCCATCGGAAACGCCTGGAAAGGACGGGAATTAAATGGCATCGGTCGCCAACACCTACGCCCGGGCCTTCGCGGATGTCGTGTTCGATGCGCATCTGGATGCGGGCCGGGCCGTTGCCGGATTGCGACGAATCGCCAGTCTTTTCGACCAGAGCGTTGAACTCCGGCGGGTCTGGGAGAATCCCGCAGTTCCCGCCGAGCAGAAGCGCAAGCTGCTTGATGCGATTGTGCAACGGGAAGGCATCGAAAAGCCCGAGCGCAATCTGGTCGCGGTTCTGATCGATCACCGCCGCCTGCCTTTCCTGACGAGAATCGTGGAGCAGTTGGAGAAAGAACTCGACGCGCGGCTCGGCTTTGCGGAAGCGCAGATTTCCAGTGCCCGCGAGTTGGGCGATACCGAAAAGCGAACACTCGAAGCCCAAATCGCGAAGACAACCGGCAAGAAAGTTCGCGCCAGTTATGGACTCGATCCGTCTTTGTTGGGTGGAGCGGTAGTCCGCATCGGCAGCACGATTTACGACGGCTCGGTGAAAGGGCAGTTGGAGAAGATTAAAGAAGCAATAAGCTCCTAGCCCTTAGCTTTTGCCGTGATACTCCGAATGCGGAGAGCGAGCAGAGAGCAAAGGGAGAATGTTGGAGCTAGGAGCTAACAGCTAAAGGCTTAAGAGCTGACGTTATGGCACAAATCAAAGCAGACGAAATCACGAAACTAATCCGCGAGCAGATCGAGAACTACGAATCCTCGATCTCCGTCGATGAGACCGGCACCGTCATCACCTTGGGCGACGGAATCGCGCGCGTGTACGGGCTCGACAAAGTCATGGCCGGCGAATTGTTGTCGTTCCCGCATGGCGTAGCCGGCATTGCGATGAACCTGGAAGAAGACCAGGTCGGAGTGGTTCTGCTCGGCGAATACACCGAGATCAAGGAAGGTGACGAGGTCAAGCGCACCGGACGCATCATGAGCGTCCCGGTCGGCGATGGCATGATCGGCCGCGTGGTCAATTCGCTGGGCGAGCCCATCGATGACAAAGGGCCTATCTCGACCGACAAGTTCATTCCTCTCGAGCGCCTCGCTCCGGGTGTCATCGACCGTCAGCCCGTGCGCGAACCGATGGCGACCGGGCTGAAGGCTATCGACAGCATGATCCCGATCGGCCGTGGTCAGCGCGAATTGATCATCGGCGACCGCCAGACCGGCAAGACCGCCGTCGCGCTCGACACCATCATCAACAGCAAAGGCAACGACCTCATCTGCATTTACAATGCGATCGGCCAGAAACGGTCCTCGATCGCCCAGGTCGTGAAGATTCTCGAAGACGCCGGTGCGATGGAGTACACGATCGTAGTTGCAGCATCGGCGTCCGAGCCGGCACCGATGCAGTACATCTCACCCTATGCCGCATGCGCCATGGGCGAGTACTTCCGTGATACCAAGCGCCATGCGCTGGTGATCTATGACGATCTTTCGAAGCACGCTGCTTCGTACCGCGAGATCTCGCTGCTCCTGCGCCGTCCGCCGGGTCGCGAAGCGTATCCCGGAGACGTGTTTTATCTACATTCCCGCTTGCTGGAGCGTGCAGCGAAATTGAGCGACAAAAACGGAGGCGGATCGCTGACAGCCTTGCCTGTGATCGAAACGCAAGCAGGCGACGTTTCGGCCTACATCCCGACCAACGTGATTTCCATTACCGACGGCCAAATTTACCTCGAAACGGACCTGTTCAACCAGGGCGTGCGTCCGGCCGTGAACGTCGGTCTCTCGGTAAGCCGGGTCGGCGGCAGCGCGCAGATCAAGGCCATGCGTCAGGTGGCTGGTTCGTTGAAGCTGGAACTGGCGCAATATCGCGAACTGCAAGCCTTCGCGCAGTTCGGCAGTGATCTCGACAAGGCGACGCAATCCCAGTTGAATCGCGGACAACGTTTAGTCGAACTGCTGAAACAGAAACAGTTCTCGCCGTTGCCGTTCTCGAAGCAGATTCTGATCATCATGGCCGGCACCGGTGGATTCCTCGACGACATGCCGGTAGCGCAAGTCCGTGAATTCGAAGCGGAGCTGTTCAAGTACGTGGATTCCACCAACCCCGGCATCCTGCGCGCGATCATGGAGAAGAAAATTCTTGATGATCAACTTAAGGGACAGTTGCAGGGCATTATTAAGGAAGCGAAACAGCAGTTCGTGGCAGCGCGAGAGGCAGTGGCGAAGTAGTTCGGCGATTGAGAATGGTGCTTTAAATGGCGACCTTTCTGCTCGTCGTATTCGTTGTGTTTGTAGCAGTTTTTTTCGTTTACTACCTGCGCAAGGTAGATCTGTGAGAGAGAATTGCATAGGTCCTTCGCGGCAAAGAGCGCCGCTCAGGATGACAAGGTTTTTGGCCAACGGCCGACGACCAACGACGATTTTGATTCATGCCTAACATTCTCGACATCCGTCGCCGCATCCGCAGCGTGATCAACACGCGGCAGATCACCAAGGCCATGAAGATGGTCTCAGCGGCGAAGCTGCGCCGAGCGCAGGAGCGTGCCTTGGCAGCGCGTCCATACGCGCAGATGCTGACCAATGTTCTGAAATCGCTGGTGGCTCGCGCCGAGATCTACGACCCCGAAACCGGCGAGCCTAAACATCCTTTGTTGGATCAGCGCGAAGAGAAGAACATTCTCCTCATCGTCGTCACCGGCGACAAAGGGCTCGCGGGCGCCTTCAACGCGAATATTACGAAAGCGGCCCTGCGATTCCTCGATTCGAAGGCCGGGAAGAATCTCGACATCGAGGCCATCGGACGTAAGGGACGCGACTTTTTGCGACGGCGGCATCCGGCCGCCCGGGTGCAAACTCAGAATCTGACGGAACTTATAGAGTCGGTCGAGACGGCCGAGAAGGCCTTCGAACGTGCCGCAGCAACCCAGGTTACTGGCGAACACGTCGGGATTCTCGGCAAGGTGGAATTCGCGCAAGCCTCGGCGTTGGCGGAGAACGTGATCCAGCGCTACTGCCGCGAAGAGATCGACTCGGTCTATATCGTATTCAACGAGTTCAAATCCGTAATTGCCCAACGCCTGATCGTGGAACAGATCCTTCCCATCGAGCAGATCGGCGAACAGGCTGTTCGACTCGCCGAAGAAATGACCGAGGAAGAGAAGAAGAAAGCCAAAGAGGCAGCGGTCAGCGCCGGTGTCGGTATGCGTTCCGCCGAAGGCGCGGGCGACGTTTCAGAATTCGGCACTTCCCGGGTTGACTACATTTATGAGCAGCCGCCAGCCGAATTGTTCCGTGCACTGCTGCCGAAGTACGTAAGCATCCAGATTTTCCGTGCGCTGCTCGAATCGGTGGCCGCCGAACACGCCGCCCGCATGACGGCAATGGATTCGGCCACCAACAACGCCACTGACATGATCGATTCCCTGACGCTGGCCATGAATCGGGCCCGCCAGGCAAAGATCACGAAAGAGATCATCGAAATCGTCAGCGGTGCAGCAGCAATGTAACTGTAGAGACGTTGCTAGCAACGTCTCTTGCGTACAGCGCTCGTGCACTAGGCGCGTGCAATGCATGTGGTGAGAATGAGACGTAACAAGTTACGTCTCAACGAGAAGAGATATGGCTCAAAACGTAGGACACGTACTCCAAATAGCGGGCCCCGCCGTAGACGTTCAGTTCGCCGAGGGACAGCTACCTCCGATTTATCAGGCAGTCGAGGTCGTCAGCGACGGCTTCAACGTCCCGTCGCCCATCAAGGTCATTCTCGAAGTGCAGCAGCATCTCGGCGAAGGCCGCGTGCGTTGCGTCGCCATGGAGCCCACCGATGGTATGGTGCGCGGCATGAAGGCCATCGATCAGGGTGGCCCCATTTCCGTGCCAGTCGGCCGGGGAACCCTTGGCCGCGTGATGAACGTCATCGGTGAACCCGTCGACCAGCTTGGTCCCGTTGATTACAAAGAACGGCTGCCGATTCATCGTCTGGCGCCGGCTTTCGACGAGCAGGCGACCACCGCCGAAATGTTCGAGACCGGTGTGAAGGTCGTCGACTTGATCCAGCCGTTCCTGAAAGGCGGCAAGATCGGGTTGTTCGGCGGCGCCGGCGTCGGCAAGACCGTCGTCATCATGGAACTCATCAACAACGTCGCCAAACAGCACGGCGGCTACTCTGTATTTGCGGGCGTTGGCGAGCGTACGCGTGAAGGCAACGATCTCTGGCTCGAAATGTCGGAGTCGGGCGTGATCAAGCCCGGCAAGCCGGCGGAGTCCAAAGCCGCGCTGATCTATGGACAGATGACCGAGCCTCCAGGAGCGCGTCTGCGAGTCGCACTAACTGGACTCACCGTCGCCGAATACTTCCGTGACGCCGAGGGCGCCGACACACTGCTCTTCATCGACAACATCTTCCGCTTCACGCAAGCCGGTTCCGAGGTATCCGCTCTGCTGGGCCGCATGCCCAGCGCCGTGGGATACCAGCCGAACCTCGCCACGGAAATGGGTGAGTTGCAGGAGCGCATTACATCGACTAAGAAAGGATCCGTCACCTCGGTGCAGGCGATTTACGTCCCTGCCGACGACTTGACCGATCCCGCTCCGGCCACGACGTTCGCTCACTTGGACGCAACCACCGTGCTTTCCCGTGCGTTGACGGAAATCGGAATCTATCCCGCGGTCGATCCGCTGGCGTCGACCTCGCGCATTCTCGATCCGCGCATCGTTGGCCAGGAGCACTACGACGTCGCGCAGTTAGTCAAGAAGACACTGCAGACCTACAAAGACCTGCAGGACATCATCGCCATTCTGGGCATCGACGAATTGAGCGAAGATCAGAAGCTGACGGTCGCCCGCGCCCGCAAGATTCAGCGCTTCCTGTCACAGCCGTTCCATGTCGCCGAGCAGTTCACTGGCGCACAAGGACGCTATGTCAAGATCGCCGACACCGTAAAGGGCTTCAAGGCGATTGTGGAAGGTAAGTACGACGACATCCCCGAGCAGGCCTTCTATATGAAGGGACCCATCGAGGAAGTGCTCGAAGCGGCAGAAAAGATGAAGGCAGCAGCATAAAGACGGACCTCGGACCTTAGACGTCGGACCTCAGCGCGTTTTGGTTTTTCTGAGGTCGGCGGCCTGAGGTCTGACGTCAGATTTTCATGGCTGATACATTCCAACTCGAGATCGTCACGCCTGAGAAGAAAGTAGTCGACGCGGCGGCGGAAGAGGTCCAGATCCCCGGCAAGAACGGGTATATCGGGATTTTGCCCGGCCACGCGCCGCTTATCACCGAACTTTCGGTCGGCGAGATCACATTCCGCGAGAATTCCACTGAGCAGCGACTCGCGGTCGCGTGGGGCTTTGCGGAAATCCTTCCGAATAAGGTCACGATCCTGGCCGAGACTGCAGAGCGGCCTTCTGATATCGACGTAGACCGAGCACGCAAGGCGAAAGAGAGAGCCGAGCAGCGCCTGACAAGTGGAGATATCTCCGTCGATGTAAACCGCGCACTTGATGCCCTGCAGCGAGCCCAAGCCCGCCTGGACGTAGCGTCTCAAAAGTAATCTAAAACCAATCCAAACTAATCGTAGAGACGTAGCTTGCTACGTCTCTGCCCGCAGCGCAAAGGACCTTGCCGTCCGCACCCACCGCTTCCTGTTTCTTGTTCTAGAATTGTGCCGTCTTAAAAAAGGAGACGGCCGATGAAACTCTGTTCCGCCCGGTTTCTGATTTGCCTCACATTCGTTTCCACTAGCGCGCTGGCGCAAGACGCCAAACCCGCATCCCCGCCTCCGCAGATGCCTCCTCCGGCACTGATCACGCCCGAGGTCCATTCCGATGACAGCGTGACCTTCCGCTTCCGCGCACCCAATGCTCAGGAAGTATTGCTTCGCCGCGAAGGAGCCGATCCTCTGCCAATGAAGAAAGATGAGGCCGGCGTCTGGACTGTGAACACTCCGCCGCTGCCTCCGGATTACTACGGCTACTCCATTATCGTCGACGGACAGCGCACGATTGATCCTTACAATTCGCTCCTGAAACCGAATCTGCTGGCGACGGAGAACATGGTGCACGTGCAGGGTCCGCCGTCGCTGCCGTGGGAATTGAATGACGTGCCGCACGGCGAAGTGCATCACCACTTCTATCGCTCAGCCGTGTGCAACGATGAGCGCGATTACTATGTCTACACGCCGCCTGGTTACGACTCCACGGTAAAAAAAGCGTATCCGGTGCTCTATCTGCTCCACGGCTATAGCGACGATGCCAGCGGATGGAGCTCCGTCGGCCGCGCGAACGTAATTCTCGACAACCTGATCGCGCAAGGTAAAGCGAAGCCGATGATCGTGGTGATGCCGCTCGGTTACGGAACCATGGAAGTCGTCCGAAACGGCTGGGGAGGACTCGCGAACCATCCCGAAGTGCGGGAGCAGAATCGCGTGAAGTTCACCGAAGCATTGCTCACAGAAGTCCTACCAAAAGTCGAAGGCGAGTACCGCGTAATGAAAGACCGAAACTCGCACGCAATTGCCGGGCTTTCCATGGGAGGTTCGGAGTCGCTCATGACCGGCCTGAACAATATCGATAAGTTTGCGTGGGTAGGAGCGTTCAGCGCGGGCGGATTGCCCGAACCCTTCGACAAGGATTTCTCTGGTTTGGACTCAAAGGCAAATCAGCAACTGAAAGCGTTATGGATTGCCTGCGGTACCGAAGACCGCCTGATCACAGCGAATCGCAATTTGCGCGAATGGCTAAAGACCAAGGGCATCAATCACACAGACATCGAGACGCCGGGTATGCATACGTGGATGGTCTGGCGAAGGAATCTGGCGGAGTTCGCGGGATTGCTATTCCGCTAGCGACGAGATGGACTTAAAGGTCGGTCAGAATTTTGCCTTCCTTATCTTTGAAACGGAGTCGGTATTTGTCAGGAGGCACGAGGTCGTCGTCGGGAATTATTTTTGCTTTCGAACGAAAATACGGAATTTCAACTCGAACTCGTTCGATGTGCGCGGCTTCGTAAGCGCTGTTTGAGATTTGCTGTGTAGATAGGGGTGTTGTTCGAGATCTGGATTTCGTAGTGTGAGTCTGTTCTAACTCCCTCTATTGACCAAGCGGTCATGATCAATACTGCACACCTTCTTTGGGTCCAATGTGACCAGATGAAGTCGCGTGCCGTCGCTAGACTTTCGCTGAAATGTTTTTGAGATTCCCCAGCTCCGCCAATCTTGATGCTGAGATGGTCGGTGCAAATCGCTTCCTCAGCCCGAATCCCGGCGACGAGCACAATTAATGGCAACACTGATGCGATGAGTCGAAACTTGTTGAGAGATGCAGATCTTGGCATGATCCCCTCTTGCCGCTATGGAACATTCACCTGGTCGTGCCTCTCTGCTGGCACATACTTAACGGCTGCCGTCCGTTCCAACTTATCCCATGCAAACTTCCGCCCTTCGAGCGCGCGTTTCAGCGTCTTGAACAGCACGATCGAGAACAGCTGCCGATAAGCGAAGCGTTGCAACCAGACCTGGCTGAGCAGCAAAGGATCTTCCTTATCATCCGGACGCCGCCGTTCCAGCGCAAACGCAATTGCCGACGCCAAGAAATCAATGACCAGGAAGGCAAAGAAGAACAGCACCAGTTTGTGGAAGCTCGCAGGGTCAGTGGAATCGGGGTGGAAATGTTTCTGGATGAAATACCAGATTGTTCCCACCGCGAACATAATGTCGATCAGCGGCGACACCAGCGGTAAGAAAATCTGGAAGATCCAGATATTGGGCAAGGCCACCCAGCCGAGTGCGCCTTTGCGCGCCATGACTCCGCGGTGTTTGTAAACCGCCTGCAGGATCCCAAATGACCAGCGGAAACGCTGGCGCATCAGGCCATTCGCGTTGGTCGGGGCTTCAGTGTAGGCGAGCGCCATGTCCTCATACTCCACGCGATATCCGCGGCGCAGCAGAGCCATCGTGAGATCGGCGTCTTCCGCGACCGTATCGATGTGGTAGCCACCCGCCTCTCGCACCGCGGAAACTCGCCATGCACCAATCGCGCCCGGAACGACACTCACCGCGCCAAGCACATCGAGGGCACGCCGTTCAAAGTTTTGGCTGGTGATGTACTCCAGCGCCTGCCACCGCGTCCACAGATTCACGCGGTTGCCGACTTTCGCATTGCCCGCGATCGCGCCAACTTTTGGATTGATGAAATGCGGCACCAGCCGGGCGATCGCGTCGGGAGCGATGATGGTGTCCGCATCAATGCCCACAAAGAGTTCGGCGTCGCCAATATGCTCAATCCCGTAGTTCAGTGCCTCCGCCTTGCCGGAATTCTTCTTGCCGAGAATCAAAACTTTGCCCGCAGCCTCCTCGGCCTTAAAAGCTTCGCGAGCGACTTCCAGCGTGCGGTCTTTTGAACCATCGTCAATCACGATCACCCGCAAATTCGGATACGTCGAATTCAAAGCAGCGCGCACCGTCCGCTCGATGACCTTCTCCTCGTTGTAGGCAGGAATGAGCACCGCAACTTTCGGCTTGTAAGAAGCGACCTCGGCCGGTTTTCCGAATATCTTCTCGTGCACGCGGTCATAGATCGCGGCCGCCCCGATGAAGAGCAGCCGGCCCGTCATGAGCAAGTCACCAATGAGAAAAATCCAGGTAATCGTGACTACTCCGGCGTCGAATATCCAAAAGCCGAGCCGATCCAGTCGAGCTGCCCATTGCTCGCCCCGGGGCAGAGGCGCCATGACATCCGCGCGCTGCATGTTCAGTAGCTCATAGACCGGAGCAACTTCATAACCGCGCGCCCGAATCCCGTCAATAATCATCGGCAGTGCGCGCACAGTTTCCGCCCGGTCACCGCCGCCATCATGCAGCAGCACGATGTTGCCGCAGCGCAGGTCTTCCACCCGGCAGGGCGGTAAATGGGCCAATACATACGACGTCAGTTGCTCAGCCGAGTGCCTGGGATTCTCGCTCCAATCATTCGGATCGACGCGGTTCCCGACGGTGATGTATCCCATCTCCTGCGGAATCTCCAGCGGACGTACTTGGTCCGCAGTATCGGGCTCCTCATCGATGGCGTAAGGCGGGCGCATCAGCGTCGTCCGCACACCCATCAGGCTCGCGAATAAACGCTCCGTTACGTTTAACTCGGCCTTCATCAGCGGCGTCGACATGTTTGTAATGTCGGGATGGGTGAAGGTGTGATTGCCGATCGTATGGCCTTCTTTGTAAATCCGCTTCGCCACTCCGGAAAATTTGTCCGCTTGGATGCCGATCAGGAAGAAGGTCGCGGTCGCATGTTTCTGCTTTAGCACATCGAGTATCTTCGGCGTCCACTCCGGATCCGGGCCGTCGTCAAATGTGATCGCAACCTTGTTCGGAGAATATCCGTAGCGTCCGACTCGGTACGGCTCCGGCAAGTTCTGAAACACCTCATCGTCTATCATCTTGCTATTGGCATCGACGCTGATATCGCGCGTGCCGTGCGAAGGTTTGTCTTCGATGCGAAGTATCTCTCCCTGGCCCTCCATGTCGACGTCGGCGCCTGGCGGCACATTTCGCAGTTTGTCCGGCGCTCCCGGCTCTCCCGGGACATCCCACACTCTCCACAGCGAACGATCTTCGCTGCCCAGCCGCCACAGCGCGAATGTCTGAATCCCTAGATTTTGCGCGGCCCGCATCTGATTGAGCGCGGTCACCGCATCGACAAACCAGATGTCATGCCGCAGGTTACGTTCGTCCAGATAGCTGAAATGAGGATTCATCGCGTCGTCATCGAAGTTGACGTCCTCATCGGAATCGCGGGCGGTGAGCCACGCATCCTGCACGCTGACAGTGCTGTCGTGAACTCCCGCGGGCAGCTTCCCTTTCTTTGGCTTTTCCACCCAGTCGTAGCCGTAGTTGGCGATAGCGCAAATAATCTTCTCTTTGGGAACGACACTGGAAGCAAACTGCAGATTCTGTTCAAACCAATCCTGAGAGGCGACCGGCCCGGACGCCGCTCCGGGATAATGCTCGTCATAATTCATAAGAATCAGGCCATCGGCCGCCGCCGAGATCGATTTGTAATCGTATTCTCCGTTGTGTGGAGGCACCGCCACGTACAGCTTCAATCCGCGGGCATGCAGATCCGCCGACAAGTCTTTCAGCAGAGCCACATAACCCGCCTGTCCGCTGGGGGGAAACGCCTCGAAGTCGATCATCAATCCGCGGAATCGGCCGGACGACAGAAACTGACCCGCCTGTCGCCGGAAAAGCGCGCGCGCATCGGGATCCTTCAGGAACGCCGCAATGTCGACCCAGTTCGCCCCATCGGAGTTATTCACCATGGGGAAGACTTCCATACTGGAGTTTTCGTTCTTCAAAAACGGCATGACCCGGTCATCCACTGACAGCGCCCGGTCGCCTTGCACCACGTCAAAATATTTATTGGTCTGGTCGTCGACTCCTTGCAGCCGCCCATCTGGCGTAAAGACGTGCAGCCAGTCGGGATAGAGGATGTCGATCTGATGGTAAAAAGAACGCAGCGACGAGAAACTGGCGGCATCCCACGGCACATAGAAGGCCGCGCGGATGCCCTCCTCCTGGTTCAACTTGACCTGCGACGCCGCCAATTTTGACTTGCGGTGCGAGTGGGCCGCGATCTTCTTGGCTCGCTCCCGGGCTTTCTCCTTCTCGCTTTCTTTCAGAGCTTTGAATTGGCGCTTCTGCGGAGAAAAAAGCAGTTCCGGCAGCGGTTCGTTGCGCAGGGCGGTGTAGACGAAAAAGATGATCAGGGCCGAAACCAGGACGGCCGTGACGTCGATGAGCCGTCGCAGCCGCTTCCAGCGGGCGCGGCGAGGATCATAAAAAACCGGTTCTGCCATGAGTGACGTTGTTCATCGTATGCTGCGGAGAGCACACGGTCAATTCTCGGAAAGACAGGGCGAGTCCACGGATCTGCCCTATAAGATGCATATTCCACACGTCAGGATTGCCGCAAACGCGCTATCATGCGCAGCGGAGTGAAGCGTGCGCGAACTGATCCGGAAAAATGCGCGGTTCTTTCTTGGGGCAGGCCTTCTCGGGCTTGCGCTGCGCCTTTTCCTCGTATTCCGCGCTCCCGGCGTGGTCGACGACTCGCGCCTGTACGCCGATATCGCCAGGAACTGGCTGCACCACGGTGTCTATGGCATCACCAACTCCGGCGTCATTATGCCGACGTTGTCGCGGCTGCCGGGGTATCCGGTATTCCTGGCCGCGATCTTCTGGCTCTTGGGGAATGACAATTTCCGCGCCGCGATGCTCGTGCAGGCGCTGTTCGATCTCGTGACCTGTCTCCTGATCACGGACATGGCACGCCGCCTCTTCTCTGATGGAGCCGCAAAAGCCGCCTTCCTTCTCGCCGCCATCTGCCCGTTCTTAGCCAACTACGCCGCCGCCGCTCTCACCGAAACACTCGAGATCTTCTTCACCGTTTTGGCCATGGACTTCGCATTCCGCGGATTGCAAATCGGTGGCACGAGCCGGCCTCCGTTGGCCATATGGCTCGGCTGCGGATTCTCCGTCGGGGCCGCGATTCTTCTGCGTCCAGACGGAGGCATCCTGCTGGCCGCAGTTGGCGGATACTTGCTGTGGCTGCTTTTCCGGAGTCTTGTTTCAACAAATCGCGCAGCGCCTTCTGGATCTCCGCTCATGCCTTCAACGTTGATCCTCGCTGGTCTACTCGTAGGCGCCGGCGCTCTCTCTCCGCTCATTCCCTGGACTCTCCGTAATCTCCACACCCTTCACCGCTTCCAGCCTCTAGCCCCGCGCTACGCCAACGACTCCGATGAACCCGTCCTGACCGGCTTCAACCGCTGGACGAAAACGTGGATCGCTGATTACGTCTCGGTCCAGGAAATCTACTGGCCTGTGCCTGGATCGGGCATGGACTTCACCCGCCTCCCGGATCGCGCCTTCGATTCTCCCGCGCAGCGTAAGCAGACTGCGGAGGCATTTGCGGCCTACAACGTCAATCACGACATGGCCCCGGAACTTGACGCGCGCTTCGCCGTCCTTGCCTCCGAACGTATCCGCCATTCTCCTCTTCGCTATTACGTATGGCTTCCCGCTCTGCGCATTGCCGACATGTGGCTCCGCCCGAGAACGGAATTGTTTCCTTCCGATCCTCGTTGGTGGGAATTCAATGACGATCGCCGCTGGCTGGCTCTCAGCCTCGCCTTCGGCGCGATCAACCTCGCCTACGTGGCGATGGGATTCGCCGGGTTTGTCCGCGGCGGGTCCGCCATCGGAATGGGAATGCTTCTCCTCTTCGTCGTGGTCCGCTCAGCTTTTCTTGGCACTCTGGAGAACCCGGAGCCTCGCTACACGCTCGAGTGTCTTCCCGTGATCATTGTTGCGGCTTCATCGCTGTTTCCTAAATCTCAATAGGACGCAAGGAAAAAGGCAAAGGTTTCTTTCTGTGATTGAGAAGATATTTGTTTTGTTAGCGCACTGTTATGTGGTTCGGACCGCATCCAGGAATTCGAATGCGCATATGTGGAAATCCGGATTCGCCACCTCCCTGCGAATGTAAAGAGCTGAAAACTCGGCCACGGGTACTTGGCCCCGCGTTTGCACACTCTCCTCACCAAATTGCAAGGCTGTTCCTGCCCACCGTTTTTGTGCGGGAAGACAAAAATCCATTTGTTATGCACTTGCAAACGTGAGGAGACTTCGATGCTGTGTCGCGCTCGTGTAATCGCAACCTTCGCCGGGATGTTACTCGTACTTGCAGGCATAGCCGTTGGCCAGACAGCATCCGCTTCGTTGCGTGGAACCGTCACCGATCCGAAAGGCGCTGTGGTACAAGGTGGCACAATTACGCTCTCCAATCCTGCCACCGGTTTTGCGCGCACAACCAAGTCGGGCCCGGACGGGGTGTACCAGTTTCTTGAAGTCCCGCCTGCGACCTACGCCGTGACGGTGACCGTGGAAGGCTTCGCAACGATGAAGCGCGATAAGGTCGCTTTGCTGGTGAACCAACCCGCCACTCTCGATATCGTGATGCAGGTAGCGGGATCGACGGAGATTGTGGAAGTCACCGGAGCCGCTCCATTAGTCAATACCACCGACGCCAGCCTCGGACATGCATTCAATACAGAGCAGATCTTGAGTTTGCCTTTTGAAGGTCGAGATCCGGCGGCTATTCTGAGCCTCCAACCCGGAGTCGCTTACACCGGAAACAATGAGCAGATCGACTCAAGAACGGACAGCCGCTCCGGTTCGGTCGCCGGCGGGCGCAGCGATCAAGCCAACATCACCATTGACGGCCTTGACGACAATGACCCCGTTCTGGGCAAGTCCTTCCAGGGCGTGCTCCGCTCCACTCTCGACTCGTTGCAGGAGTTCCGCGTAACCACCGCGGGCGGCACCGCCGATGAAGGCCGCGCGTCCGGAGCCCAGGTCGTCCTCGTGACCAAGAGCGGCACAAACAAATTTCACGGTTCACTCTTCGACTACGAGCGCCCCACCTTTACCACCGCGAACGACTGGTTCATCAAGAATTCTGAGATTTCCTCGGGTCAACCCAATCGTCCCGTGCGGGTGTTGCGCCACACCTTCGGGGCATCGCTCGGTGGACCGATCAAGAAGGATCGCCTCTTCTTCTTCGCAAGCTATGAGGGAGAGCGCCGGCGGGAGGATACCGTCGTCACTCGTACGGTGCCGAGTGACAATCTGCGGCAGGGCATCATGAGTTATTTGTGCGACGCCGGAAATGATCCAAACTGTCCCGCAAGCGGCGTACAGGAACTCGGCGGGCCGGGTGACCCCGTAACACTTGCGCAACTCGATCCCAATTGCAGCTCACAACCTGGCTTTGGGGCGGGAGGTACTTGCCCTCTAGGCCCGGGAGCCAACCCCGCGGTTGAAGCTCTTTTCAACCAGTATCCACATCCCAACACCGACATCGTCGGCGACGGCTTCAATTTTCGCGGGTTTCAATTCATCGCTCCCGCTCCGGCAAAACTTAACACCTCGATCATCAAGCTCGATTACAACTTGACGGCAAACGGCAGTCATCGCCTCTTCGTGAGAGGCAATCTCCAGAGCGACAACCTTGCTGGACTAGGAATCCTGGGACCGCAATTTCCAGGCGCACCTCCCGATGAAATCGACTACAGCAACAACAAGGGAATTGCGGTGGGTTACACCGCTCTGCTCGGCAGCAACCTGATCAACAATTTCCGCTACGGCTATATTCGTCAGGGGCTTGACCAGGTCGGATTGCAAACCCAGCACTTCATAAACTTCCGCGGCATGGATGATCTTACGGGCGAGAGCCCCACCACCCGCTCGATTGTTCCGGTTCACAACATCGTCGACGACGTGACCTGGACCAAAGGAACACATTCCATCCAGTTCGGGGCGAACATTCGCATCATCAACGACGGCCGAGCCGGAAACATCGACTCTTTCAACTTCGCCCAAACCAACGTTTCCTGGCTCAGCACGGCCGGTATCGCCAACAAGAGGTCCGATCTCAACCCGTGCGCGAGCCAGTTCGCTGCCTTGAACCTGCCCTGCGTTTCCGATTCTTTCGACCAGTCCTATGATCTGTCGGTAGCAGCAATCACTGGACTCGTTCCCCTCGTCGAGGGTGAATACAACCAGGACAAAACCGGAACTCTTCTTGCCGAGGGCCTTCCGGTGCCGCGTAACTTTCGCGCTCATGAGGGCGAATGGTACTTGCAAGATAGCTGGAGGGTTAAACCCAACCTCACCATCACCGCAGGGCTGCGTTACACCTTATTGCAGCCGCCTTATGAGACGCACGGCAACCAGATCGCTCCCGACGTTAGTTTGAATCAGTTCTTCAGGCAGCGTTCGCAAGCCATGCTGGCTGGCCAGACCTACGATCCATTGATCGGCCTCAACATCTCGGGACAGGCCAATGGAAAAGCGCCGTACTGGGATTGGGACTACAAGAACCTCGCGCCGCGGCTGGCCATCGCGTGGAGTCCCGCCGCCGATAGTGGCTGGATGCGGAAACTGACCGGCGGTTCCGGCAAGATGTCGATCCGGGCCGGAGCCGGCATCTACTACGACCATTTTGGCGAAGGCATCGTCAACACCTTCGACCGCAACGGTTCCTTCGGCTTAACTACGCTGATCGACAATCCCCCTGAGCAGAGCGTTGGTACCACTCCCCGCTTCGCGAATGTGAACGACATTCCCACCATGGCATCAGCGGGATGCGCCACATCACCCTGTAACATCCTTCCGCCGGCTCCCAGCGGAGCATTCCCCGCCATTCCTCCCACTGCTGACCAGAACGGTGGCTTCGCCATTACCTGGGGTCTCGACGACAAAATGAAAACACCCTATTCCGAGGTGTACAACCTCAGCATTACTCGCGAATTCGCCCACGGCTTTGTGCTCGAAACCTCCTATGTAGGCCGCTTTGCCCATCGGTTGCTGCAGGAAGAAGACATGGCGATGCCGCTGGACATCCGCGATCCCAGCTCCGGGATGGACTATTTCACCGCTGCCCAGATGCTTGGAAAAGCAGCCCTGGCCGGCGTGAACATTTCAAGCATCGGAACGATTCCATACTGGGAGCATCTGGTTGCATCCGGTGCAGGGCCAACCGCAGCCGTAGGATCGGGTTGTGCTCCCGGTTCTCTCGACGCCAACGGCAATTTCACGCTCTCGCAATACACCGCAACCCAGGCCATGTACGACAACTACGCCTGCAACGTGGGCAACGAAACGACCGCCTTGTTTAACTTCGATCTGTTCTGCTTCCCCGGGTGCTCGCAGCTTCCCGGCCAGGGTGCGCCCACCGCACTGAACTACTACGACTCGCAATGGTCGTCGCTCTACGCCTGGCGCAGCGTCGGCAACAGCGCCTACAACGCGCTGCAAGCCAGTCTGCGCAAGCAGGTTTCGAATGGCCTGAGTTTTGACATCAACTATACGTTCTCGAAATCCATGGACATTGGATCCAACGCGGAGCGAATCAACGAATTCGAAGGTTCAGGCTTTGCCAGTCAGATCATCAATGCCTGGGCTCCGAACCAGCTGCGCGCGGTCTCGGACTTCGATACGACGCACCAGATCAACGTAAACTGGGTTTATGACCTCCCGCTGGGCCACGGAAAATCGTTTGGCAGTCATATGGGGACTGCGATGAATGCAGTCTTCGGAGGCTGGCAATTTGCCGGGCTCTGGCGCTGGTCCACTGGATACCCGTTCACGATCGAGCCCGGGCTCGGCTTCTGGTCGACGGATTGGCAATTGCCCACGCCCGTGGTTCTAACTGGCCCGAAACCCAAGACGGGACAATTCGTTGTGCCAGTCACGCCCGGAGGCACTCCCCAACCTGACGTATTTCAAAATCCTTCGCAGGCCCTCACAGACTTCCGTCTCGCCCTGGGCGGAGAGCAAGGCGGGCGGAACAATCTCCGCGGACCGGGAACCTTCGACATCGATGCCAGCCTGGCCAAGAACTGGACGGTTGCGGAAGGTAAAACCCTCACCTTCCGCTGGGAGACGTTCAACGTAACGAATACCCCGCGCTTTGATGTAGGCGGACTGCAAAATCCGAACGTAGGCAACAATAACCTCAATAACGCGGCGGTCTTCGGCGTGTACACCAATACGCTAAACAAGCCGAGGTTGATGGAATTTGCGCTGCGTTTTGCGTTCTAACGCCGCTGAGCCGGAAAAGGGGCGGAGAAGTCGGTTTTTCCCAAATCGCGCCTGACGCCGATACGCTATACTCACCCGTCCATGGCCAACATCCTCTATGGGGTCAACGGAGAAGGCGCCGGCCACTCCACCCGCGCCAGAGAAGTCCTAACCCATCTGGTCTCGACGGGGCACGCCGTCCACGTCGCCTCCTTCGACCGCGGCATGCAGAACCTCAAAGACAACTTTAACGTCACCGAGATCTACGGATTCCGCTTCGCCTACGTCAACAACCGCGTCCGCTACAAGCGGACGATCGCCAGGAATCTGATAACTGTTCCCCACGCCGCGAAAAGCCTTTCGCAACTCGACGCCCTTGTCGACGACGCGCACATCGATCTGGTGATCACCGACTTCGAGCCCCTGACCTGTCACATCGGACACAAGCGCAGGCTTCCGGTCGTGTCCATCGACAACCAGCATTGCCTCACAAATGCGCTGGTCTCTTATCCCAAGCTGTACCGACGCGATGCCGCCGCAGCCAAGATTGTCACGAAGCTGATGACGCCTCGCGCCAACGCCTATCTCGTGATTTCTTTCTTCACCGCCCCCATCCGCAAACGCAACACATTCCTGTTTCCTCCCCTGCTGCGCCAGGATATTCTCCAAGCGAAGCCCACAGAGCACGATCACGTTCTGGTCTACGTGACATCTCCCGCGCCCATTCTGGCAAATCTCCTTGCCTCAGTTCGCTGTCAGTTCATCGCCTATGGATTCGGCCGCGACGGGGTCGATGGAAACATCACGTACAAGAAGCCTTCTCTCAGCGGCTTCTTCAACGACCTGGTCAGCGCCCGCGCCGTCATTGCCAATTCCGGATTCTCCCTTGTCACCGAATCCCTTCATCTCGGCAAGCCCTATCTCGCCGTTCCTGTCAGCCACCAGTTCGAGCAAATCTTCAATGCCTACTGGCTCGAGAAGTCCGGATATGGCGCCTACTGGGAAGAATTGAACAAGGAGCGCGTCGAATCCTTCCTCTACAACCTTCCGCACTATCGCGAGTCGCTGGCCAGCTATCCACGCCAGGGAAACGGCGCCCTTTTCCAGAAATTGGATTCGCTAATTGCCGATCTAACAAAGACTTAGCTAGGACACGAACCGAGTACGAACGTAACTCGAATCCTTCCATTTCCTCCGATACGATCTCTGGACACCCGTGCCCTGACGGGTCGCGGGAGGCCCATTCAATGCGAAAGTTCCTTATTCTTGTGACCGCTGCTGCGTCGTTGTGCGCGATCTCCTACGCCCAATCTTCGCAACCAGCCGATCAACAACCGGACGCGCAGCCATCTGAATCGCAGCCGGCGCAGCCTTCTCTCGGCGACTATGCCCGCCAGTTGCGCTTGAAGAAGCAGCAGAAGGAAGCGCAACTCCAGCAAGCCAAAGCCAAACAGCCGGCTGAGACGCAACCCGCGGAGGCAGCACCCGATCCGCAGCCGAAGGCCGCCCACATCGTCACGAAGGATGAAACTCCGGAGCAGGCCACCTTAACCCAAGCCTCTGTTCACCAGGCGCAGCCGGCAGAGTCTGACTCGCAACCCAGCACCAGCGACCACGCCGCGCAGGGGGAGAACTGGAAATCCCAAATCCTCACCCAGAAGCAGGCCATCGCTGCCCTGGAACAGGACATCAAGACGGTCGGCGACTCGATTCACTTCGCGGGCGGAAACTGCGTTGCCAACTGCGCCGAGTGGAATGAACATCAGCAGCAGAAGCAGCAGGAAGTCGAAACCCTGAAGGCGCAGCTGGAGGAACAGAAGAAAGCCCTGGAAGACATGCAAGACCAGGCCCGCAAAGCGGGTTTCGGCAGTTCCGTCACTGAGCCGTAACTAACTTCGTGAGCAAGACTTGATCCCGACGTAAAAACAACCGTTTTTGCAGCACTGTGCGAAAGCCCGGGACGAAGTCCCGGTCGCGTTCCCAAACGCCTCTGAAAGTCTTAAGCGCCCCACGCCTAAGTCCGTTGCTTATCGGATTTATCATATCGATCAAAATTTTCCTACTCCCCAAACACCGCGTGCTCGTGCGAAATTAGTGCATGCCTTTGGTCGTCCGGCCATCGCCCATTCACGCCGTCGGTGTGTACACCACAACCGCAATCCGCAAGGGAACTCGCGTCGTCGAGTACGATGGCGAACGCATCACCCCGGAAGAGGCTGACCGCCGTTACGACGGCGTGTCGCGCACTTATCTCTACGGACTGGACGACGGCAAAACCGTCATCGATGGATATGGGATGGGAGCGTATCTGAATCACTCCTGCAATCCCAACTGCGCGGTCGATGAGATCAAGGGCCGCGTCTGGATCTTTGCTATGCGCGACATTGCGCCCGGCGAAGAATTGGTCTGGGATTACAACTTATACGATGACGAAGAGCCCGCCCCCTGCTACTGCGGCTCCACAAAATGCCGCGGCACGATGTATTCCCGAGAGTGGATGGCCAGGATGCGCCGCAAAGAAGCCCGCGAGAAAAAGAAACTGGAGGTCGTAGCCAAAGGGGACGGCACGGTTCGCAACAGGATCAATCCGGCGAAGGACACGACATCAACAGCAGAAATCCCGGAAGCAGAAAGCTGCGCGTAGCCCCTGGCGCTACCTGTGTTCCGGTGCCTTCCCGTGCTCTCTCCATCCCTCCACAATCAGATACAGCACCGGAATAAAGAACAGATTCAAGATCGTCGACATGATCATCCCGCCGAACACGGTGGTTCCGACGGAATGCCGGCCATTCTCGCCCGCTCCGGTCGCAACTACCAGCGGCACCACACCAAGAATGAAAGCCAACGACGTCATCAGAATCGGCCGCAGGCGAATGGTCGCCGCCTGCATGGCAGACTCCACCAGGGGCACTCCCCGTTCCCGTAATTGCTCGGCGAACTCAACAATGAGAATGGCATTTTTGCTGGCCAACCCCACCAGCATCACGAGCCCGACCTGGCAATACACGTCATTTTGCAGCCCGCGGATCCACTGTGCTCCAAGCGCCCCGAGCAACGCCATAGGCACGGCCAATAACACGATGAAGGGCAACACAAAGCTCTCGTACTGCGCTGAAAGCGTCAGATACACCACGAGCGTTCCCAGTCCAAACAGAATCAGTGATGTCCCGCCAGCCTGTAATTCCTCGAGCGATAACCCTGTCCAGCTGTAAGAAAATCCGGCGGGCAATTTCTTCGCCAACTGTTCCATCGCTGCCATGGCCTGCCCGGAGCTGTAACCCGGCGCCGCGGATCCATCAATCTCCGCCGACCGGAAGAGGTTGTAATGGCTGATGACCTGCGGTGTTGTCGTCTGGGTGGTATCGATCAGGTTCTCCAGCGGCACCATGGCGCCAGTGTCAGAGCGCACATAGAACTGCTTCATATCCTTTGCAGTGGCGCGATACTGCTTGTCGGCCTGCACGTACACGCGATAGGAACGGTTGTTGAAGGTGAAATCGTTCACGTACGCCGATCCCATGTAGACGCCGAGAGTGTCAGTGATCTGCGAGAGCGGCACGTGCAGACTCTTGGCCTTCTCGCGGTCGATCGTGACCACGAATTGGGGATCGTTGGCGGTAAATGGCGTGTACAGCCTGACGAGGTCTTTTCGCTGTGACGCGTCCCGGATGACTCCCTGCGTGGCTGCTGCGAGTTCGTCCAACCGGTGCGCGGCCTGATCCTGCACCACGAACTGGAATCCGCCAAAAGCGCCCTGTCCCTGAATCGAGGGCGGCAGCGTGGGAAATACAATCGCGCCGGAAACGGCGAATAGCTGCGGCCGGATTCGATTCAAAACTGCCTGCGCCCCATGCTGCGCACCTTTTCGTTGCGAGTATGGCTTCAACGAGACGAACATCAGTCCCTGGTTCGCCGCAGCGCCTGAGAAGCTGAATCCAGCCACCGAGAACACATTTTCCACTTCCGGTTGCCGGGTCACGATCTGTGTGACTTGCTGCCCGATATTCTCGGTGTAATCGAGCGATGCTCCCGACGGAGCCTGCATCACAACGATGAGAAATCCCTGGTCTTCATCGGGCACGAATCCGGTTGGCACACGTGTGAATACGACGTAGGTGAGACCGAGACCCGTGAAGAAGAGCACCGCCATCACCAACTTGTAGTCCAGAGCCAAATGCAGCACGCGACGGTATCCCCGTGTGAGGAGCGAGATGCCCTGGTCGAACTTTCTAAGCCACCACCACTTTTGCCCGTGGGGCCGAGCCAGGAATATGGCGGCAAGCGATGGCGCCAGCGTGAGCGCGTTAAAGGCAGATATCGCGATCGAGAATGCAATGGTGAGGGCAAACTGGCGGAAAAGTATTCCCGTGGTTCCGGGAAAGAATGCCACCGGCACAAACACGGCAACCAGCACTAGCGAGGTGGCGATCACGGCGCTGGTGATTTCGACTGTAGCAGCGGTCGAGGCTTTGTGGGAATCGTGCTCGCCCCCGGCCATATGCCGCTCTATATTTTCAATGACGACGATGGCGTCATCGACGACCAGGCCGGTAGCGAGCGTGATGCCAAACAGCGTCAACGTGTTGATGGAGAAGCCGAGTAACTTCACGAAGGCGAAGGTGCCGACAAGCGACACGGGAGTCGCGATGAAGTGAATCATCGTCGTTCTCCAATCGCCCAGAAAAACAAAAATAACGAGAATAACCAGAAAGATCGCCAAGCCGACTGTGAAAAGCACGTCGCGGATGGATTCGCTGACCGCCTCGGTCGTGTCGAACGCCAGCTTGTAGTGCATTCCTGGCGGAAAGCTCTTCGAGAGCCGATCAAGTTCGACTATCGCTCGACGATCGACCTCGATTGCATTGGCCGTGGAGAGTTGAATGACGGCAATGCCAACCGCATCCTGACCGTTGAACTTCAGATCAGCCCCATAATTCTCCGCACCGAGTTCGGAGTGCCCCACGTCCTTGAGGCGAACCAGAGTTCCATCGCCATTGGTTTTCAGAATGATGTTGTCGAACTGCACCGGTTCGCTCAGACGGCCGATGGCACGCACGCTGACCTGGTACTGCTGCCCAGGGATGGCGGGTTGTTGTCCAACCTGCCCGGCGGCGACTTCCACGTTCTGTTCCGAAAGCGCGTTCACAACGTCGGGCGCTGTCAACCCGCGCCCTGCCATGCGAACGGGATCAAGCCAGAGCCGCATGGAATATTTGCGCTCGCCAAAAATCAAAACGTCAGCGACGCCCGGGATACGTTTCAGCGCATCCCGCACGTACACGTCCAGATAGTTGCTCATGAACAGCGTGGAGTACTGATTGTTATCCGAGATGACAGCGGCGCCGAAGACGAAATTCTGGGAGCTCTTCTGTGTGGTGATCCCCACCGACTTCACAGGTCCGGGCAGTCGTCCCAGAGCGGTGTTGACCCGATTCTGGATGTCGACGGTCGCGAGGTCAGGATCGCGGGTAAGGTCAAAGGTCACCAGAACGCTGCTCGATCCGTCATTGCCGCTGGTCGAGCTGATGTACTTCATGCCCTCGGCACCGTTGATCTGCTGCTCAAGGGGAATGGTGACTGCGCTCTCGACCGTCTGTGCGCTGGCGCCGATATAGAAACTGGAAACGCTAACTTGTGGCGGGGCGAGATTCGGAAATTGCGCGATA
>Ga0335081_10003610_pt1 | contig 24344 bp, 20 predicted proteins | sample Lox_Sample_35_FD_206713 | JGI IMG/M metagenome (GOLD analysis project Ga0335081, IMG submission 206713) | Soil microbial communities from Loxahatchee National Wildlife Refuge, Florida, United States - Lox_Sample_3.5 | ecosystem: Environmental > Terrestrial > Soil > Wetlands | place: USA...
AGATGGCCAGCCTGCCGTAGACCACATTCGCGCGGCGTTGGAGTCGGGTTGTCATGCCATCACGGCTAACAAGGGCCCCATTGTTCACGCCTACGAAGAGCTACAACAGCTTGCCGAGGCGAAAGGCAAGAGGTTTCTCTTCGAGTCCACCGTCATGGACGGCGTCCCGATTTTTTCCCTCTTTCGTGAGACTTTGCCGACCGTGCAGCTTCGCGGTTTTCGCGGCATTCTTAACTCGACCACCAATGTCATGCTGCATGACATCGAAAATGGAATGACGTTTGAGCAGTCGGTGAAGGGGGCCCGGGAGGCCGGCCTGGCAGAAACCGATCCCTCCCACGATGTCGACGCCTGGGACGCAGCGGTCAAGGTCGTGGCCCTGGTGCGGGTGCTCATGGGTGTTCCCCTGAAATTGAATGAGGTTGAACGCCAGGGCATTCGTAATCTAAGCGCGGAAGAAGTGCGCATGGCACGTGCAGAAGGCAAACCCTATAAACTTGTATGCCGTGCGCAACGTGAAGGATCGCGAGTGAGAGCGAGCGTGCGGCCGGAACAGGTGCCCTCGATTGACCCGTTCGCATTGGTGACGGGATCCTCATCAATCATTCAATTTGAAACCGACATCTTTCCAAATTTGGTGATCACAGAGAACAATCCGGGTCTCGAGGCCACCGCCTACGGAATGCTGGCAGACTTTGTGAAAGCAGTTACATAGCTCTTGGACATCGGGCGTTCTCGCCCGTCTCTGACAGATAGGAGTTTGCTTTGCCAACGACAGACGTGGACAGCACTTCCGCACTCGATCTCTCCTGGGTACGCTCCCAGTTCCCGTCCCTGGCCCAAGCCGTCAATGGCCAGCCCGCTGTCTTCCTCGATGGACCGGGCGGGACACAGGTTCCGCAGCGGGTGATCGACGCCATTTCCGATTACTTGAAGCAGAACAACGCCAATACCGGCGGCGCCTACGCGACCAGCCGACGCACTGATGTCATGCTCGCCGGAGCCCGCTCTGCCATGGCGGATTTTCTGGGCTGTCATGCGGACGAGATCGTTTTCGGCCCGAACATGACGACGCTGACTTACACCATGAGCCGTGCGATCGGTCGCGACCTGAAAGCCGGCGATGAAATCGTGCTCACCCATCTCGATCACGATGCGAACGTTTCTCCGTGGCGAGCCCTCGAAGAGCGTGGCGTGGTCATTCGCATGGTCGACATCCGCGAAGAAGACTGCACGCTCGACATGGAAGACCTCTCGCAGAAAATCAGCGAGCGCACCCGGTTGGTCGCGGTCGGCTACGCGTCGAATGCAGTGGGAACCATCAACAATGTGAAAGAAATCATTCGTCTCGCGCATCAGCATGGCGCAATGGCTTACATTGACGCTGTCCACTACGCGCCGCACGGGCCGATCGATGTCCGTGACCTCGACTGTGATTTTCTCGTCTGCTCAACCTATAAGTTTTTCGGGCCCCACATGGGCGTGCTGTACGGCAAGCGCGAACATCTGCAACGGTTGCAACCCTACAAAGTGCGGGCGAATACCAATGCGGTTCCGAATCGCTGGGAGTGGGGGACGTTGAATCACGAGTGCATTGCCGGAATCACCGCGTGTGTCGAATATTTTGCCGAACTGGGTCGACATGCGAATCCGGGCGTCTCAAACCGCCGTGCAGCAGTACTAGCCGCTTTCGACGTGATTCAGAAGCACGAGCGCGGTCTGATGGAAATGTTGATTCGCGGACTGCAGGTAATTCGCGGTCTCAGCATTTATGGAATCACCGATCCCAAGCAGTTCGACCGGCGCTGTCCCACACTGGCGGTGCGCATCCAGGGCCACACGCCCTTGCAGTTGGCAAACGCACTGGGCGAGCGCGGCTTCTTCACCTGGGACGGGAACTACTATGCATTGAACTTAACCGAACGCCTCGACGTAGAGAAAGACGGCGGCTTTCTGCGCATCGGCCTGGCACATTACAACACGCGGGAAGAGGTAGAGGTGCTGCTGGCGGCGTTGCGACACATCGTGAGTTGACTTGGTTTGTTACGTTCGCTGACACGCGTATCTGGCTGGTAGTGTGGGCCGTTCGACTCTCTCAGAGTCATCGTTTCATGTTTATACTGTCCTCCTTGGAGATTGTCCATGCGGACTTCGAAGCACCTCTCTATATCATGCAGCATCGAGTACTGGTTCGCGATTCTGATTCTCAGTGTGGGCGTCCACCTATTTGCACCCACAGCTTTCGGACAGGCGAGGGAGACGGTGCTGTACACATTCTGTCAGCAGCCTAACTGCGTCGACGGCAAAAGTCCTCAAGGCAACTTAGTTTTCGACAAAAAGGGCAATATCTACGGAACCACATTCTCCGGGGGATCTTGTGACTACGGAGTTGTATTCGAACTCATGCCAAAAGGAGACGGAACTTACACTGAAAACGTTCCCTATAGTTTTGGAGAGAACACGAATTGCCAGAGTTCGGCGGATGGAGCTCCCCGCGGGTTGGTCTTTGACCGTCAGGGAAACCTATACGGAGTGGGCTTAGGAGGGCCGAATGGTTATGGCACGGTGTTCGAGTTGTCGCCAAACGGCGATGGGAGTTGGCAAGAAACAATTCTCTGGGCCTTTAATCGTTTGGATGGCGACCGCCCGCAAAGCCAGCTAATCTTTGATTCATTCGGGAATCTCTACGGCACTACTATCCTCGGCGGAAAATATGGGATGGGTACAGTCTTTCAGCTGGCTCCGCCAATTTCCGGGTCGCAATGGACGCTGAACATCCTGTATGAATTTGGGAGTAATCCGATGGACGGGAACGAGCCCTGGGCGGGGGTGGTCTTCGACGATGCGGGAAATTTGTATGGCACAACTCAATTTGGGGGTCTGGGAATTGGGTATCACCAGCAAGGATGGGGAATCGTTTTCAAACTCACTCCTTCTCCACAATCGCCATGGAGTGAATCCATTCTGCATTGGTTCACTCCGAAAGACGGCGTCAATCCAAGTTCGGAGTTAGTGATTGACAAGTCAGGCACACTGTACGGAGCGGTTCCTGATCAAGGCGGAGGTGAAGGGGCGGTTTTCCGCCTGACTTCTCAAGTAGGCGGCACCTACAAGTTCCAGCGACTCTTGTTTCCGGGTTCGCCAAATGGCTCGCAACCGTTTACGGTCTTGCTAGTCAACGGCACTCTTTTTGGAACCACCTACTTCGGCGGAACTGACAATGCTGGCACAGTTTTCCAAGTCAAAGATGGGCACGAATCTGTTGCATATAGTTTCTGCTCCCAACCCAATTGTTCCGACGGAAATGGCCCCTGGGACAGCCTCACATTCCGTGCCGGCAGTCTCTTCGGCATAGGCTCCGGTGGGCCAAACGGATATCAGGGAGAGGTTTTCCAGCTGAGCCCGCAATAGCTTTTCAATCAGGGCGGCGATACTCTAACACGTCGCCGCCCTTTGCAATCAGCCCAACGCTCGCCAATCCAATGAACAAGCCATGCTCCACGATACCCGGCATGTCGCTCAACTTGCGCGCTAGCGACGGCGGATCAGGAATCTGACCAAAGCTGCAATCCAGGATCTGATGACCTTCGTCGGTAATGAACACTTTCCCATCAGCTAACTGCCGAACCTTCACAGTTGCCCCCAGCGCAGCAATTTTCCTGGACACGAGGGCGCGGGCGAAAGGAATCACTTCCACTGGCAGGGGAAACTTGCCCAAAACCGGGACCCGCTTGCTGGAGTCGGCGATGATGACGACCTGGCGCGAAGCCGACGCCACAATCTTCTCCCTCAATAACGCCCCGCCGCCGCCTTTAATCAGGTTCAGATGCGGATCCACTTCATCCGCTCCATCGATGGTGACATCGATCTGCTGAAACTCGTCCAGCGTGGTGAGCGAAATACCTAAACTGGCGGCAAGATCGCGAGTCTGTACCGAAGTCGGAATGCAGCGGACTTTCAGGCCGCCGCACACGCGCTCCGCCAGCATTCGCACCACGAAGGCCGCCGTTGATCCTGTCCCTAACCCGACAATCTGCCCGTCCTGCACAAAGTCCAGACTTGCGCGCGCCGCAGCTTCCTTTTCGTTTTCGTTTGCCATATGCGATGAATGACGAAGCTTACTCTAGCGCCTTTTGCCCAAAGTCTCAAAGGCCAACATTCCCGGCACCTCTGCGTGACAGTTTCGCGCAAATAAACGGGGGAAGCCCTGGTTGGAGCTTCCCCGGTTGGCACTCTAAGGAGGATGAGAGGTTAGATGAGTGCCTAACTCTTCATATGCTGCTTGGCCTTGCTGATGAAGTCTTCGATCTGCTGTCGCTGCGGATAATCCGGATTCGTTTTCAGCAGCTGCTCCCACGCGGTTACGGCGGCAGCGGGGTTCTTCTTGCCCTGCCATTCGACAATACCCATGTTGAACAAAGTGCCAGGGTGGTTCGGACGAAGCTTCAACGACTGCTGGAAGTTCGCGATAGCTTTGTCGGCGTTGCCGGCATACCAGTATGCAGTTCCGAGATCGGTCGTTACGTCTGCGTTGTTGGGCTGAACTTTTAGCGCGCGTTCGTAATACTCAATCGCTTGCGGATACTGTTGCGCATCGTAGTAGATGTTTCCCAGTCCGACCAGATTGTTAGCATCTTTTGGGTCCTTCTTGAGAGCTTCGAGCAGCGGAGCTGCAGCCTGTTCGACCATCGCCTTCATTTGCGCCGGATCGTGGGGCGACGCGTTTTCAGAACCGGTGTCGGTGGGAACCGGGCTGGCAGCAACGCTCGGACTTGGCGAGGCCGAGCCACGAAATAGATATCCTAGTGTCACGCCCAGTGCCAGGCAGAAGATCGCGAGCACGTAGGCCTGCAGGCTGGTCCAGGTGCCGGTTTCTCGGGAAGTTTGGGCAGCATTCGTCATAGTCATATTTCCTTTCAGTTCTTGGCGCCGGCAAGCGCCCCTTCAGGCGTTTCCAGATGGAAGAGCCGCCGCAACAGCGCGGTCATTTGCTCCTGTTCCATCCGTTCCGGAAGCTCTTTGAGTTCACGGGCCAACGAGCCAGCAATTCTTTGTGTTACCCGGGACGTCACCGCGTGCAAAATCTCGTCCTGGTCTTTCGAAAATGGCCCGCACTCTTCACAAAAAGAGCCCAGTTCTTGCCGGCAAAGTTCATCCAGCCGGTTGCGCAAGGCGATAATCGTGGGCACCACTCGTTCCGCGAGCAACTTGCCGCGGAAGCCCCGAGCCTCAGCCGCAACGATCTTCTCTGCTGCTTCAGCCGCGTCCTTGCGTTCTCCGGCGTTGTGATCCACGACCATCTGCAGGTCGTCAATGTCGTATAGCGAAATTCCCTTTACCTCGCGCACGGCTGGATCAATGTCTCTTGGCAAAGCGATATCCACGATGACCAGTGGCCGCTGATTGCGTTCACGAGCCAGCATTTCCCCTTCTTCGCGGCTCAAGACCGTGTGCGGACACGAGGTCGAGCTGATCACGATGTCAGCTTCCACGAGATGCTGCCAGCGATCATCCAACGAAACGGCCGTGCCACCCAGCTTTGCGGCAAGCTCCTTCGCGTGCTCTAAGGTCCGGTTGATGACCGTCACCGAGGTCGCGCCATTGTTCAGCAGCCCGCGCACCGAAAGTTCACTCATCTTTCCTGCGCCCAGCAGGACCACCTTCTTGTTTTCTAATGTCCCCAGGATTTCTTGTGCCAACTCGACCGCGGCATACGGGATCGATACCGCAGCGTTACCGATTGCGGTTTCATTGCGCACGCGTTTCGAAACCGTGAGCGCCTTCTGCATGACCGAATCAAGAAAACGCGCGGTGCTGCCGACTCTCTTCGCGAGTTCCCACGCCGCCTTCATCTGCGCGATAATTTGCGGCTCACCCAGCACCAGCGAATCCAGGCTGGACGCCACACGAAAGATGTGGAGCAGGGCTTCATCGTCCAGCAAGCGGTAGAAATGTTCCCACTCGGCAAGCTTCAAGCCATAGTCCGAGCTCAGCAGCCGGAAAATTGAATTTGCTGCCAGGCTCGCATCGTCCGCCCACAAGAGAAACTCGGTTCGGTTACAGGTGGCCAACACGATGGCTTCTTCAATTCCCTCGGAGCGGAGAAGCTGCAGAAGTATTTCGTAGCGTCGCGGTTCGCTGATCCAGAAACGTTCCCGGATGCTCACCGGGGCCGTCCGGTGATTCAATCCAATGACCATCAAGGTGGGTTCCAAGGCAGTCTCCCAGAAACAGTTCCACAGGCGGTAAAGGCACTCCCGCTGCCAAAGTCAGGATGCTGCTGGGCCGATGTAAGTGACTGTCTGTCAATAAGGTACGGACTTGCCATATTTCGGGAGAGCCTCAGCGTGCAGCCTCCCGTGAGCGATATCGCGCTTCAGAGAGGGTTTTTCCCCGCGCGGTTTAGCAAATGCCGTGGAGACAAGTGAATGGAATTTGAGGCAGCCTTGATGATGAGCCATTGCTTTCAAAATGATTCGCTGCCCTGGCAACGCATCCCATTGAGCCCACCGATTTGGCGAGAAGCTTGCTCACATAAACAATTCGTCCGCGGCCTCGTTCAGGCCGATCACTGCGAAAGTGCTACATTAGACAATTCATGTCTGCCCCCAATTCCCGATTCGTAAAAGCGTGCACGTGTCAGCCGGTGGACCGAACTCCCGTGTGGTTCATGCGGCAGGCTGGCCGCTACATGGCCGAATATCGCGCCGTGCGCAAGCAATATTCCCTGGTTGAGATTTGCAAGAAGCCGGATGTCGCAGCCGACGTAACCATCACTGCGGCGGAGGTTCTCGGGGTGGACGCCGCCATCATCTTCGCTGATTTGCTTTTGCCGCTCGAGGTGATGGGATTGCCTTTTCATTTTTCTGCCGGGGAAGGACCTGTCATAGAAAAACCCGTCCGCAGCAAGGCTGATGTCGCGCGCTTGCGTACCGACCGCGCTGCCGAACTCGGCTACGTCTCTGAGGCCGTGCAGCAAGTTTGCAAACACTTTGGATCCAAGCTGCCGGTCATCGGGTTCTGCGGCGCGCCTTTTACGCTCGCGAGCTACATGATTGAAGGCGGCGGATCGCGCAACTACGTTCATGCCAAAAAGATGATGTATCTCTCTCCCGAAATCTGGGACCAACTGATGGAGAAGTTGGTTGCCGTAACTTCGGAATATGCGGCAGAACAAGTCTCGGCCGGAGCCGATGCGATTCAGATCTTTGACAGCTGGGTGGGGTGCCTGAGCGTGGAAGACTACCGCCGTTATGTTCTGCCCCGCACCACGGAATTGGTGAAGTCTCTCCAGAAAACCGGCGTCCCGGTAATTTATTTTGGAACCGATAGCGCAACCCTGCTGCACTCGATGCGGGAGACTGGAGCGGAAGTGATCGGGCTCGACTGGCGGATCCCGCTCGATGAAGGCTGGGATCAGGTTGGCCATGAGCGAGCGGTGCAGGGCAATCTTGATCCGATACTGCTCTTCGCCGACTGGAAAGAGCTGAAGTCGCGAGCGGAGGACATCTTGCGCCGCGCCGGTGGACGACCGGGACACATTTTCAACCTTGGCCACGGCATTTTGCCCGAAACGCCGGTCGAAAATGTGAAGGCGTTAGCCAAGTTCTTGCAAGAGCGTTCGCCAGATTAGTCTATCTGTGTTCCTCTGTGCCCTCTGTGGCGGAATCGAAACCTGTGAGTTCGAATCACAAATCCGCAGTCTTACTCCTGGCTCACGGCAGCCCGGATTCGGTTGACGAAGTTCCGGACTTCCTTCTAAAGGTCACCGGCGGCCGTCCTCTTCCACCGCCGGTCGTAGAGGAGGTCAAACACCGTTACGGTTTAATTGGCCGCTCGCCGCTCACCGAACTCACGCTGCAACAAGGCAAACTCCTTGCCGCCGGGGTAGGCGTTCCGGTTTATGTCGGAATGCGCAATTGGAAGCCCTTCATTCCCGACACGGTGGCAGCGATGAAGGTCGATGGGATCACAAACGCTGTCGTGATTTGCCTGGCGCCCCAAAATTCGCGCACCAGCGTCGGGCTATATCGCTCGGCACTGACGGCCAATGGCGATCCTCCATTCAAAATTGGCTTCATCGACTCCTGGCATGATCAGCCATGGTTGATCAAAGCATTCGCTGAAAGGTTGCAGTCCGGATGGCATCGCGCCTGCACGGAACTGGGCGCGAAGGTTCCAATTATCTTCACTGCTCACAGTGTTCCGCAGCGCACGATCGCCGAGGGCGATCCCTACGAAAGACAGGCGAGGGAAACCGCGGCATTAGTCGCAAACGAAGCGGCCCTTAGCACCGACGACTGGAAGTTCGCTTTTCAGAGTCAGGGAATGTCCGGCGGCGCGTGGCTGGGCCCTACGGTCGAAGACACGATTCTGGGTTTGAAGGCAAACGGTCATCGCGGCGTCTTCATTCAACCCATCGGATTCCTGTGCGACCACGTGGAAGTGCTCTACGACATCGACATTGCCTTCAAGCAATTCGCCGAGAAGCAGGGCATGCAGTTGTGGCGCGCCCAATCGCTGAACGACTCGCCTCTTCTCGCCAAGGCCCTTGCCGAGGTGGCGCGTCCACGATTGGCGGATCTGCGATGAGACGCATTGCCATCATCGGCGGCGGCATCACCGGGCTTTCCGCGGCATTCACTTTGCAAAAACTCCGGCAGAGCGGCGCCGACCTCGAGTACGTGCTATTCGAAGGGAGTCCGCGGCTCGGTGGAGTGCTGGTCACCGAAGAGGTCGATGGCTGCCAGATCGAAGCCGGCCCCGATTCTTTTCTCACCGAAAAACCTTGGGCGAACGACCTATGCCGTGAACTCGGCATCGGCGATCAGCTTATTGGCTCGAATGACCCCGATCGCAAAACCTACATCGTGGTGAAGGGGAAACTGATCGTCATCCCCGACGGCCTCATGTTCATGGTACCGACCAAGATCATGCCGTCGGTACTGTCACCATTATTTTCTGCCGGCACGAAATTGCGCATGGCCCAGGAATGGTTTCATCCTCCACGCAAAGCTCAGGCTGATGAAACCGTGGCTGCCTTCGTGGAGCGCCATTACGGGCCGGAGATGGTCGGTCGCCTGGCGGATCCGCTGCTCTCCGGCGTCTATGGCGGAGAAGCCGGCCAACTCAGTGTCCGGGCCGTATTGCCGCGTTTTGCGGAAATGGAAGAAAAGCACGGCAGCCTGGGACGGGCGATGCTGGCCGCACGCAAGAAAATGGCCCAAGCAGCGAAAGGTCCTGCAAAACCGCTGTTCACATCTCTCAAGAACGGCATGCAGCAGATGGTGGACGCAATCGTCTCGCGGCTGCCCGCTGCCACACTGAAAAAAAATTGTCCGGTGCAGTCCTTACAACGTCGGGACGTCGGATGGCTGGTTTCGGCGGGATACGGTTCCGATCAGTTCGACGCGGTAATCATCGCCACGCCTGCCACCGCAACGTCGAAACTGCTCGAGCTATGCAGCGGCGATATTGCCCTCGAGCTGTCGGGAATCCCCTACAGTTCATCGGTCACAGTGAATCTGGCATTCGATGAAGCCGTCCGCGCATCACTTCCGCCAGGCTTCGGGTTCCTTGTGCCGCGCAGCGAAGGCAAAGCAATGCTTGCCGCAACTTTTGTTCACAACAAATTCCCGCATCGCGCACCAACTGATCGCGCCTTGTTGCGCTGCTTCCTCGGCGGCGCGCGCAACGATCAGGCGCTCGAGCTCTCCGACGAGCAGCTTCTACGTATTGTTCGCGAAGAGTTGCGCCAGATCATTGGTTTGGCCGCAGAGCCGCTTTTTACGCGTGTCTATCGCTGGAGAGGCGCGATGGCGCAATACGGGGTTGGCCATCTCGACCGCCTGCAGCGCATCGACGCTCTGCTTTCTCAGCTCCCTGGGCTGGCGCTCGCCGGCAACGCCTATCGTGGCATCGGCGTTCCGGACTGTATCCGTTCGGGAAGCGAGGCCGCAAAGAAGCTTACTGACGACATCGCAGGCCGAAGCTAGTCCCCCACATGCCTGGAGTTATGCATAAATCTTCGTAAATCTGCTTGTCGAAACAAGTTTCTTGCGGCAGTGTTAATACAAGAGTGAAATCGTATGAATAAACCATTTTTCGCAGTCATTTTCCTTCTTGGTGTTTCACTTCTTTGCGCGCAGGACCAGACACAGCCAGCCGCTGCACGGATCTCAGGCGCCGCCGTGCACGACATGCCCGGCATGGATGACGAGGGCACCATGCATGCCATGCATTCCATGGAGGGTCATCACATGGACATGGGCCCGCACATGAAGATGACCACGCTGCGTCCGCTCCAGGCGAGTGATCAACAGAAGGCCGATGCGGTAGTGGAGGCCGCGCGCCGCGTCGCAACGAAATACACCGATTACAGAGTTGCACTCGCCGACGGCTTCAAAATCTTCATGCCGGACCGTCCGCAGAAGCAGTATCACTTCACAAATTACGAGTACGCCTTCGAGACGCGATTTCACTTCGATCCTGACCACCCGACTTCACTGCTCTATGAAAAGCAGGGTGACGGCTACAAGTTGATTGGCGTGATGTACACCGCTCCCAAGGATTCCACCGAGGATGAACTTAACGAGCGCATTCCGCTGAGCATCGCGCAATGGCATGCTCACGTGAATCTCTGCGTTCCCCCTAAGGACAAGCGCGATCAAGCCTGGCAGCCTCACGGTCAATTCGGACTGGGCGGTTCGATCGCTACGAAAGAAGCATGCGATGCTGCCGGCGGCCGCTTTCTGCCGCAGGTCTTCGGCTGGATGGTGCACGTGTATCCGTTTGAACAGAAGCCAGAAGAAATCTGGTCCGTCGAGCGGCAAATGCACGATCACATGAGATAACCGCCAGGGCAGCCTACTTCAACCCTTCCACCACCCAGAGTTCCGACAACGTACGCAAATATGAATACGCGTACGACTTGTTGTCGACACTCATGCGGACCGAAGTGATCGCCTGCACCCCAGCAGGGTCCGAAGGGCGAAGCTTAGCCACGGTTTCACGCCGGTCTGAGTTGAAAAAAATGCGGTCGATTTTGGCCGGAACCCCGCGCACCCGTACAAGAATGCTTTTTCCGTCCGGTTCGAAATGATTGAGCACATCATCGTGGTTCAGTTTGGCCGGCAGCGGTAAAGGATCTCCTCCGGCCAGCGGATAAAGCCACGCTTTCCGCTGCGCATCGGTCGCCAGCAAATATTTGCTGTCAGGCGAAACGTGGATTCCTGTGGTGCCCGGCGGCGTGATCGGGCGGCTCTTACCGTTAAGATCCGAGAAGTAAGACCGAGCCGCCTGATTGGCTTCGTATGCGATATAGACCAGGCCCGATCCGTCGGGTACCCAATCGACCGCAGTGTGAGACAGGGAATCATTAGTTACGCGACGAGCTTGTCCTACACCGATGGGAAGCAATTCGACTTGTGCCGGAGACGAGAGGTCGATTGCCGCCGCCCACTTGCCGTCGGGGGAGAGCGCGCTGTAATTGCCGTCACCCAGGCGCACGGCCGGCGAGCCGTCAGTTGCGCGATAAAAAACACCATATCGGGAGCCGACCGCTTCGCCGCTTTCGTCGAACAACACGTACTTCCCATCGGAAGAGAGATCGCTCAGGCTCGACCAGTCAAACCAGGAAAGATTTCTCTCCTCCTTCTGGCCCGGCGGCAACGCCATCATGCCGAACTCTGTGTTGTCCTCGGTCATCAGTATCTGCCCATCTCGATTTACATCCTGCAGAGTAAGCGTCGCGGGCACGCGCAAGATCAGGCGCTCTTTTCCCGCAAGATTGACGGCGTAAATCCCGCGAGCTGCCCCTTCGGGGGAAGCCGCGTACCATACCTCTTTCCCGTCCGCCGACCAGACCACACCCTCGACCGTGGTATAGAACGGCGAGCTCGCTTTGATCATTCCATTGCGATCAATAATGACGACCCGGCCGTCATCGCCCGTGGGCACGTGGTCGGCAAAGGCCAGCAGATTGCCATCGGGTGAGAAGCGGACATGACTGACCCAGCCTTGCGGCTCATAAATCGTCCGGTTGGCAGGGAACTCGAGATGATTTGTAGTGCCTGCGAGTCCGCGGACCACCGCAAGGTCGGAACCGTCGGGCGTCCAGTCTGCCCAAGTGACTTGATCGAGAACTTCACGCGGCGCGCCACCAGCCATCGAAACCCTCGCCAATGTTCCGCTCTCACTAAACGTGCTGGGTACAGGATTGGTTACAGCCGCAAGTTCGCCCTGGCTGGAGATGGCAAGTAACTCGGCGGCGCCCATTCCAAAAGGACGCGATTCCGTCCTGTCGAAGCGAGTGGTAAAGAGTTCAACCGGCTTTCCCTCGAAGGCGGCTCCGTAGACGATCGTCTGGCCATCCGGAGTAAAGCGCGCTGCCATAATTCTGCCGCGGCGATAAGTCAGTCGATGGAAGCTCACGCCAGAAGCAGCTCTTTGTTTTGCCCCCAGAAAATACATACCTGCGCAAGCTGCAACTAGAATTATGGCGGCGAACGCTGGTCGCACCCAATTTCGGGCAGGAGCGGCTAGCGCTGCCCTGCTGCCGGCTGAGACCTCGCTCAGAGCTTCCAGATTGAAGGCAACGTCGGTTGCCGATTGGAATCGCTGTGCCGGATTCTTTTCCAGGCAATGATTGACGATTCTGTCTAACCCTGGCGGAACATGGCGTCCAGTCTCGGAAAGATCGGGCGGATCCTCTTTGAGAATCGCGCTCATGGTATCGGCCAGCGTCTCCCCATGAAAGGCGCGTTTGCCCGAAACCATTTCATAAAGAATCGCGCCGAAGGCGAAAATGTCGGAACGAGCATCGGCCACTTTCCCCCGGACCTGCTCCGGAGACATGTAGCCGACCGTTCCCATGACAAACCCGGGGTCAGTCGTAGCTTGCATGGTGGGAGCCTCGGCTGAATCCTTTGAGCCTTCCGGCTGGGTCAATTTAGCAAGGCCGAAATCAAGAATCTTGATGTGTCCGTTGCTGGTGATGAAAAGGTTCTCCGGCTTCAGGTCGCGATGGACAATGCCTTTGCCGTGTGCTGCTGCCAGCCCGTGCACGATCTGAAGGGAATAATCGACCGCCTTCCGGATACCAAGGGCGCCACCTCTCACCCGCTCCCGGAGAGTCTCTCCTTCGAGTAGTTCTGAGACCACGTAGGGAGCGCCCTGCTCCTCGCCGATATCGTAGATTGCGAGAATGTTCGGATGATTGAGTGCCGCCGCCGCTCTGGCCTCCTGGGCGAAACGGCGCAGTCGATCCGGATCCGAGGAGAATGCCGTGGGCAGAACCTTGATAGCGACGTCACGCTGTAACCGCGGGTCGCGGGCGCGATAGACTTCTCCCATGCCTCCGGCACCAATTTGCGAGGTTACTGTGTAGGGACCGACCTTTTGTCCCGGGCTTACAGGCATGTGTCGTGCATTATATCCTTCGTTACCTGTCCCCGCATGATAAACACGCTGTGCCGCCTCGGGGTTTGATAGGCTCAAAAGTACCCATGGTCAGACCTTTCTTGGTGATCAACGGCTGAAATGCTGAAACGTATCTTCCGCAACCTGCGGCCATCGCACGAGCACAGCGCCTTTTCAGCCACCTTGCTGCTGATGTCGACGGTCATGCTTTCGCGCATCGTCGGCTACGTCCGCGAAGCCTACATTGCGTGGGCTTTCGGCGCAGGCCCGCAGACCGACGCCTACGTTGCCGGATTCACCATCCCCGACTGGCTGAACTACATCATGGCCGGCGGCACCGTCTCCATCACCTTTATTTCGATCTATAGCCGCTTCCTGGCCGAGAAACGAGAAAAGGATGCCGAAGAAACTTTCTCAGTCATCATCACCGTGATGACGCTGGTCCTTGGCCTCGGGACGGTTCTCGCAGAGATTTTCACCCCGCAGATTGAACGTCACTTGTTCAGCGGCTTTACTTCCGATCAGCTTGCCCTTTGTGTTCACCTCACCCGCATCCTTCTGCCGGCACAGATTTTCTTCTACGCGGGAGGCGTGGTCTCGGCGGTTGTGTACTCGCGCAGACTTTTTCTCTATCCGGCATTGGGTCCGATACTTTACAACGCGGCAATCATTCTGGGCGGCGTTCTTTTCTCTCATCGGCTAGGCATCTCGTCACTGGCCTACGGCGCCTTCGCCGGAGCGTTATTGGGAGCATTTTTGATCAACGCGGTCGGCGCGGCACGCGTCGGCCTTCGCTACCACATTACTTTTGACGTGAGGAACTCAGCCTTCCGCGAGTGGATCCGCCTGTCGATTCCGCTGATGCTCGGGGTTTCTCTGGTAACTGCGGACGATTGGATCCTGCGCTACTTCGCGTCCAGCAGTGTCGGTGACATTGCACGTTTGAATTATGCGAAGCGTCTTTTTGCCGTGCCCATCGCCATCCTGGGCCAGGCGACCGGGCAGGCTTCATATCCCTTCTTCGCACGCCTCTTCGGCGAAAGGCGCATGAAGGAATTTGCCGAAACGGTCAACGGATCGACCTATCGTATCGTCGCGACCGCCTTGCTGGCCACCAGTTTCATGGCCGTTACTGCCCTGCCGCTGATTGATCTCGTATATCGTCGCGGACGCTTTCAGTTCTCCGACTCGCAGAGCACCGCGGCCTATTTCTTCTGGTTCTCGCTGTCGCTGGCCTTCTGGTCGGCGCAGGCGCTTTATACGCGGGCATTTTATGCTGCCGGAAACACGCTCACGCCGATGCTTGCCAGCAGCGTCATCACTGTGGCCTCCATTCCTGTTTACTCTGTGCTGTACCACGCATTTTCAACTGTGGGACTGGCCATCGCATCGGATATTGGAATCGCGGCGAATACGCTTGCGATCGCAATTCTGCTTCATCGCCGAGGTCTCGTTGCGACCAGCGACCTGCCCTGGCGTGAACTCGGGAAAGCTGGGTTCGCGGCGCTTGTCGGCGGGCTGTTGAGCTACCGCGTGGCCAGCGGCATCGCGCTAGAGGGCAGCCGTAAAGCCGACTTCTACGCCTTGGGATTAGTCTCGATTACCTGGGCTGGCGCAGTGGCCGCGGGTCTGTGGCTGACAAGGTCGCGGTTGCCCGGCGAATTACGGCGCTCGGCGAAACGCTAGGCATTCCGGTCCGGACAAACGAACCTTACGGAAAGACTTTGAAGAGATCGCTCAGGTCCGTTTCTTTACCTGCGTCTCCGAGCAGTGGTGTCACCGAAAATATCTCCTGGATCGTGCGCAGCGTCGATCCGTGGGTGTAATGAATTTGGTTGGAGTATCCACCGCCCTTGGCAACCGGAGATAGCACGATCATTCCGATCGGCCCGTCGCCCTCGTTTGCCTCATCCCAAGTGATAAAAAGCGCTCCGCCCCTCTGGTAGGCAGCCGAATTCAGAATCAATGGCACATTCTGCGATAGCCACTGATCGCCATCCGGAATGTTTCCGCCATTGCAACTGTCATGCATGTCGTCACACAGATTTGGAGTGATGAAGTTATAGCGGGCCACATTTCCCTTTTGCAGGTCGGACGCCAGTTCGGAATAAGGTCGAATGTGGGAGATACAGTTTGAGGAATTAGGATTTTGATTGTCCGTGACGTCGTCAAAATAAACGAACGGGTCATGCTTGGGAGCATATAGCTGGCTGCCATTCGGGTCGCGTGCGCCCTCATCCACCAGCGGACAATCGGTGCCGTTGATATTTTCTTCGTAAGCCTTCCAGGAGATTCCCGCATTCTGCAGCAGCGTGACCAGATGCTTGTTTGTGTTCTGTGAATTCTGGCTGGGCAGACCATCATTCAAAATCCCGAAATTCGTTCCGGCTTCCAGCCATAAATAATTGGGCAAGCTCGGGTGTATGTTCGGTGGATTGTAGTAATTCTCCGCGTGCGAAGCGATGGGAAGCAGGGTGTTATTGATATACGGCGCCTGCGGATTCCCCTTGATGTCGAGATTGCCGTCGCCCGTCCAATTGTGGTTCTCCATTAGAATGATGAAGACCGTGTGGATTCGGTGAATCGCAGGTCCCCCCTGCCCCGCGGCCGAAGCAGAGACGGCGCAGCACAGCAGCAAACAGGCAGAAATCAGGAATTGCAGCGGCTTACCGTGAGGTACCAGCATAGGTTTCCCCAGAAGGATGATGCAGCGGTTACAACTCAGATATATCGGGCAGGCGCCGTCATCCGCGGCACCCGCCTTGATGCCAATTCTTACGCGCGCGCTGCGACGGCTTCTGCCGACGTAGAGCTGGTGGCCTTCGCCTCTTCCCCGTTTGGCTTTTGCCCGGCTTTGCGGATGTCGATGCCGCCCTTGAAGTAGGCGCCATCCTCGATCGAGATTCGGGCAGCCACGACGTCACCAGTCAGCGAACCGTCGCTGCGGATATCGACCCGGTCGCTCGCGGTCAAGTTACCGCGCACTTTTCCCAGCACGACGATTTCGCGGGCATTAATGTTGGCGGAAACCACCCCGTTGCGGCCCACCGTCACTCGGTTACCAGCCAGGTTGATCGAACCTTCCACCCGCCCGTCGATGTAGAGCGCCTCGGAACCGGACACTTCGCCCTTAATTACCAACGACTTGCCTATAGTCGCCTGGTCCGCCGAAGTGGCAGCCACCGGACGCGCCGTCACGCTGGGCTCGCTCGTAGACGGAGCCGACGTGATAGGTGTAGGGGTTGCAGGACGCTCCGGCTGAGCCGGGGTGCCAGGAGTCTGAGTCGTAGGTTTCCACATGGCGCTGAAATTCCTTTCCTTAATGATGGACTAGAAGCTTCTTGATCCCGCAGTTCAGTGACCAAATCGCATTCTACTCTCCGATTCCGTGCGAGTCTTGTGGAAAATATGTGATTTCCTCAGGTTTTGCTGCACTTTAGGGCAACTCGTAAGGTCGCATCCGAAGCTAGCTTGCATGTAAATTCCTCCTCGACGACGGCACTTCTTATATTCACCGCATTTACGATTTCCCTTCTGGAATGGGATACTGACCTATGCCATTCACCCTGAGCTCACGCCCTGAAGCTGATGAGCACTCACCATACTTTGGACGCTACATCACTTTGGTTTCCGAAAGTGACATCGTTTCGGTTCTGCAGCGCCAGATCAAAGAAACCTTGCCTCTGCTCGCTGTTTTGACCGAAACGCAGGCGGCGTTTCGCTACGCTGCCGACAAGTGGAGCATCAAGCAGGTGGTCGGCCATCTCATCGACGTCGAGCGCATCATGGCTTATCGCGCACTGCACATTGCCCGCAATGACCAGATCGCTCTTCCGGGATTCGAGCAGGACGACTATATGCGATTTGCGCCCTTTGATCACTGCGCGTTCCCGGATCTTCTCACCGAGTTCGAGCATGTCCGCACTGCCAATGTGCACATGTTTCGTAATCTGGATGCCGAAGCGTGGTCGCGGCGGGGCAAGGTCAACGACAATGAGACGAGCGTGCGGGCATTGGCCTACATTATTGCTGGCCACGAACTGCACCACCGGAAAATTGTGCGCGAAAAATATTTCCACGCATTGAACCGCGTTTGATCGGCATATGAGACCATGCTCTCCGATGCTGCCATCCTGAAGAAGATTTCCCACCAACCCAAGCATTCAGCCGGTTTCAAGCAGCTCGTTCGCGAGTTGGGCACGCGCGGGGAAGAGCGCCGCGGCCTGGCGGCGCGTTTGCAAAAACTCGTTGCCTGCGGGCAGCTAATTCAGATCGACTCCGATCGCTATGCCATTCCTCAGGCCGCTGCCGGCAAGAACCTCATCGTCGGTCGACTCAGCATGCACCGCGATGGCTTCGGATTCGTGGTCCCCGACCAGAAATCGCTGGATGCCCGCCTCAAGGGGCAGCTGTCCGGCGACATTTTCATTCCTCCGCCCGCTATCGGTTCTTCCATGCACGGCGACAACGTGCTGGTAGAGATCGGAGCTATCCGTCCCGATGGCCGGGCGGAAGGCCGCATCGTGCGAACCGTGCGCCGTGCCCACGCCACCGTGGTCGGCATTTTTCACTACGGGCATCGCCGCAATTACGTCGTTCCCGTTGACGAAAAGATTGCGCAGGAAATCGTCATTCCACCAGGAATGGACTATCCAATTGAGAAAAGTAGCGCCGCTGTCCCGAAGTCACCTCACGCTCGCCATCGCGTCCTGGGGGAAGAAGCAGCTCGCCGCAGCAACTGGGAGGATTTGGACAACGTCGTAGTCGACGTCGAGATCACCGACTGGCCCACCGCCACGCAAAGCCCCAAGGGCCGTGTGGTCGAAATTCTCGGCTACGAGGATGACTTTGGCGTCGATGTCGAGATGATCATCCGCAAGTTTCACCTGCCGCATCGTTTCCCATCCGAGGTGCTGGAAGAAGCTCAGCAAGTCGAGCCGGTGATCTCGCGCAAAGAGACACAAGATCGGCGCGACTTCCGCCCTCTGCCGATCGTCACTATTGATGGCGAAACCGCGCGCGATTTTGACGACGCGGTCCTGGTTCGGCGCATCGACAACGGCAACTTCGAGTTACAGGTGCACATTGCCGATGTCGCACACTACGTCACGCCCGGTTCGGCTCTCGATCAGGAGGCCCGGCTGCGCGGCACCAGCGTCTACTTTCCCGATCGGGCTGTGCCCATGTTGCCGCTCGAACTCTCGACTGACATTTGCAGCCTTCGTCCGCATCAAGACCGGCTGGTTATGTCCTGCATCATGGAGGTCGATCATCACGGCGAAATCATTGGCTATGACCTCTGCGAAGGGGTGATTCGCTCGGCCGAGCGCATGACCTACACCGACGTCAACGCAGTCCTCGAGGGCGATGCCACGCTTCGGAAGCGTTATGCGGATCTGGTGAGCGGCTTCGAGATGATGCGCGATCTGGCGCTCATCCTCAATCGCAAGCGCGAGCGCCGCGGCTCGATCGATTTCGATCTTCCCGAACCAGTTATCGAATTTGACGAGCACGGCCTGATGAAGAGCATTACCCGATCCGAGCGCAATATCGCACACCGGCTCATTGAAGAATTCATGCTGTCAGCCAATGAATGTGTCGCCTCATATCTCGAACAAAGACGCATTGCGTCGCTCTACCGCATTCACGAAAAGCCGGATGCCAAGCGGGTTTACGACTTCGAAGTCATCGCCGCAACTTTTGGTTATTCGCTCGGAGTAGGTCCTCTGCCGATCCAGCGCGTGCAGTTTAAGAGCGACCGCCGCGCGAGCTATGGAACCGGTAAGCGCGCAGCCACACTCGACGTTCCCAAAGACGTTCACCTCACTCCTCGCATGTATCAGAAACTGACCGAAAAGATTGCTGGCAAGCCCGAGGAGCGAATTCTGTCTTACCTGATGCTGCGTTCTCTGAAGCAGGCCCGTTACTCAGAGGAAAATCTCGGCCATTTTGCCCTGGCCGCTACCTCTTATACTCACTTCACTTCGCCGATCCGCCGCTATCCCGACTTGATTGTCCATCGGATCCTGAAAGAGGTTCTGAAAGATGGTGGGGGAACGGGGGACACTTCCGTTCTGTCCTCGCCCGCGAACCATACGAACGCGCCTTCCCCCTGGTCCAAGCGCCGCGACCATGCCGCTCACCGCGAATCGCTTGAGCCTCTCACCGGCCCCATCTCCTTGGAAGAACTGCACGAGATCGCCGAAGACTCCAGCCAGTCCGAGCGCCGCGCCGATGAAGCCGAGCGCGAATTAATGGAATGGAAGAAAGCCAAATTCATGCAGGACCGCGTCGGTGAAGACTTTGATGGCCTCATCATCAGCGTGACCAAATTTGGCTTCTTCGTCGAACTAACCGACTTGTTTGTCGAAGGCCTGGTGCCGCTCGCTTCGCTCACTGACGACCGTTACACCTATCACGAGAACACGCGCGAGATTATTGGCCAGCGCAATCACCGAATCTACAGCCTCGGACAGAAAATTCGCGTGCTTGTGGACCGCATCGATCCGGTGGAGAAGAAGATTCAGTTTGCGGTGGTGGAAGAAGAAAAACAACAACCGAAGCGGAGACGGCGTTAATATCTTCCAAGTCGACTGACATGTTGCGAGTTGCGCTCGTTGTCCTGGGATTTCTCGGTGGCCTCCAATCGGGAGCGCAATCGGCGCGGCCAACGTGTCACTCGATTTCCTTCCGCCATGAGATTTTATTTGAGGAAACGTTCGAGAAGCCCATCGGTGGGAATTTGAAATTCCGGCTCTATCCCATCCGTCTCGGACCGAAGGGCGAACTCGACGGATGGAGAATGGAGGTGGTTCCGGAACAGGCCCCCACCAACGACTTTATCTATCCGGTGAATCTTCCCTTGCGCTTTAATGGCGTGCAGATTTTCGGCGCGAACCACAACGAGGATGCCAAGGCGTCTCTTGGATACCCGCATCTGGTCCGCTTCCTATTGCGGCAGGAGGACTTCGAGCGGCTCAAGACTCCTCTGCAGAACGCCCTTTGGCCCTACAACGCGCCCGACCCGGATCGCGCTGGTCCGGATTATTTGGACTTGCTGAAGACCGTCCCCACGGGGCAATTGACAGTGACGGTGTTGAGTTACGAGACCCTCCTCGACAAGGACTCGCTGCGCACCATGGGCTTTCGCGCTGAGATCACGGCTCCAGCCGATTTTCCCCTGGCGCCACAGCTAAATCCGACACCTGCATCATGCCCCGCTCAGCCCTGACGTCGAGACCCGGCAGTGGTGTAGAATTCTAGAGTCAACCCCACCGCGGTGCCGTACTGGCGCAGCGGTTTCCAACCTGTCGGGACGTGGCTCAGCCTGGTAGAGCACTCGCTTGGGGTGCGAGGGGTCGGCAGTTCAAATCTGCCCGTCCCGACCAATACTTCGCCATCAAGTTTCAGCCGCCAGCTCTCCGCTCTCTTGCTGCCGACCAGCGAGCACCCCAAGGGCAAAGCATTGCGCAGCAATGCGCAGAAAACAGTCTGCGAGGGGTTGGCGGGTTCGCTGTTTAGTTCAAATCTGCCCGTCCCGACCAATACTTTCGCCATCAACTTTCAGCCCTCAGCTCTCCGCTCTCTTGCTGCCGACCAGCGAGCACCTCAAGGGCAAAGCATTACGCAGCAATGCGCAGAAAACAGTCTGCGAGGGGTCGGCGGGTTTGCTGTTTAATTCAAATCTGCCCGTCCCGACCATCTTTTCCTCAGATTCTCGGCTCGGTCGGCAAGGTATGCTGCTAATTCACTGTGACTGACCAGCCAACATCCGCGCGGGAATGGAACTCGGCGGCTTACCATCGCCTTTCTGGTCCCCAGGTCAGTTGGGGCAAACGAGTGCTGTCGAGACTCTCACTTCGCGGTGACGAACTTGTTCTAGACGCCGGATGCGGAACAGGAAGACTTACCTCGGATCTGCTTGAGATTTTGCCGCGAGGATGCGTGGTAGGTGTCGACCTTTCTCAGAACATGCTGAAGTCCGCCCGCGAACATCTCGCCCCGCACTTTGGTTCGCGTATTCATCTGCTTGCCTGTGACCTGCTTCACTTGCCTTTCCGCCGTGTATTCGATGTGATCGTCAGCACCGCGGCGTTTCATTGGGTGCTCGACCATGACCTGCTGTTCAAGAACCTGCACGACGCGCTGGTTCGCGGCGGATGGCTCGAAGCCCAATGTGGAGGTGGGCCAAACCTCCTGCGTCTTCGCGAGCGCGCAAATGCGCTTATGGCAGAGAGGTTTGCCCCATATTTCGCGGGCTTCCGGGAACCTTGGTTGTTCGAAGATGCGGAAGGCGCAGCAGCAAAACTATACCGCGCTGGATTCACCGAAGTGGAGACGTCGGTTGAGGCCGCTCCGACGGTGCTCGAGGATGCGAATCATTATCGCGAGTTCGTCCGCAACATCATCTTCCGTCATCACTTGGAGAAGCTGCCCAGCGAGGACTTGCAAGCCGAGTTCATCGATACGCTGACTGATCTGGCGATGAAAGACGATCCACCTTTTGAGCTGGACTACTGGAGGGTGAATCTACGAGGCCGCTCTACCTGAGAGCGATGAGACACCCGTCGGGTACAGAACTACCCCTCGTTGAAATATTTGCCTTCTCCTTGCCCATTCCAGCTTACTTGGCTGGAATGGTAAGCAACAGCAACACCAAAAGCATCAGAACCGTCCCCGACAAAATCGCGAACGTGGCGTCCAAGGGATGTAAGTGAAAGAAGGTTTTGTCCGGCCTTCTCAAGTGCATTAGTGTCATCGGCCACCTCCTTAATCGTAAGGTGCGCTATTTGCTTCACAGGCGTAGCTGCGAAGCGTTTGTGCCGAACATCCATCTAGTTGAGTTGCGTTTCTTTCGTTCAGGTTCCAGCTCGGGGGTACACGCTCGGGGTGGAGCCTGAGGCCGGCTCACTGAGCATCTTCTGTAGAATCCTGCGCCGAAATCGGGGTGCCTTGTCAGTGATACTTGTCACGCGATCATGTGCGAAGAACCAAGAGAGCCCTCTACTCAGGGGGGGTAAGCGGAGGCACACAAGAGATGCGGCACTGGCGCATCTTCATCCGCCCATATCCAGAACAATAGTCTCGTGACATCGATCACTGCATGCCCAAACTCCTCTTTTCCATAATGACCTTGTCTGCAGCGGGAAATATCTGCTTGAGAGGCCCAGCCATGGTTATCGCATCGGAATTGCGTGAAGGCACAGTGATCCGGATTGAAGGGCAAATCTATAAGGTCCTCGAAGTAGAATCCAAGGCGGGAGCCGCCAAAATGGGCGGTGTCGTCAAAACCAAGCTGATCAATGCTAAGAGCGGCCGAATGTGGGAGCCGCACTTTCGACCGCAGGAGAGGCTCGAGGACCTGGAACTCGAACGCCACATGATGGAGTTCCTTTACGCTGAGGGCGATAATTGCACCTTCATGCGCCCGGACACTTTCGAACAAATCGACGTGCCCGCAGCCATTCTCGGCGCAGCCAGAAATTTTCTGCAATCCGGAATGGAGTTGCCGGTAGAATTTTTTGAAGGCGAACCGATCAGCGTTGTGTTTCCCGCGGTCGTGGATGCCCGGGTAGCGAGTACCGCCTCACCTTCGCATTCCCCGCAGGACAGCGCCTGGAAGGAAGCGGTTCTGGACAACGGACTCTCGCTGCGGGTTCCTCTGTTCATCGCCCCGGGAGAAACCATCCGTGTCGACGTGCGAAGCGGCCATTACGTGGAGCGCGCCCGTCCCGGCAAGCGCATCGCATAACGTCACGTGAGGTTGACCGATGCTCGAAATACAAGCGGTTCGTATGGAAGTTCCGGCGGATGCCAATATCATTGTCGGTCAGTCCCACTTCATCAAAACCGTCGAAGATCTCTATGAAGCGGTCGCGACGACGGCGCCTCAAGCCAAATTCGGCCTGGCATTCAATGAAAGTTCCGGAGCGTGCCTGACCCGTTCCGATGGCAACGACGAGCAGCTGCGCGATATCGCGGTACGGAATGCCTTGGCACTGGGCTGCGGTCACACGTTTGTGTTGCTGCTGCAAAATGCCTACCCGATCAACGTGCTGAATGCAGTCCGCAATGTTCCCGAAGTTTGTTCGATCTTCTGCGCAACCGCCAATCCCGTAGAAATAATCGTCGCCCAATCCGAACAGGGCCGCGGTGTGCTTGGCGTAATCGATGGCAGCGCTCCCAAGGGAACAGAGAGCCCGGCCGACGTCGCCTGGCGCCACGATCTGCTCCGCAAGATCGGTTACAAACGCTGACTGGAAAGCGGGCCGCTCTCCGAAGTATCCATGCCGGCCGCACCGAACTGGTACATTAACCTTGGAACACTTCCATGCCAGGCAAGGTATTGGTCAGCGGTTCCTCGGGGCTGATCGGATCGGCGTTGCTGCCCGTACTTCAGGCGAATGGATACGAAGTCACGCGCCTGGTGCGGCAGGACTCGTCCGCTGCCGGAGAAATTTGCTGGGATCCCAACCAGCCAATGGCGCCGGAAGCCGTTTCCGGCTTCGACGCCGTGGTTCACCTTGCGGGCGAGTCGATCGTCGGACGCTGGACATCCGCCAAGAAGCAACGGATCACCGAAAGCCGCATTGGGCCGTTACGCCGCTTAGCGCAAGCGCTAGCTTCTAGTCCCAAGCCTCCGCGTGCTCTGGTTTGCGCTTCCGCGGTCGGATTTTACGGCAGCCGGGGCGACGAGTTGCTGCGGGAAGACAGTCCGCCGGGAAAGGGCTTTGCCGCCGATCTCTGCCAGCAATGGGAAGCCGCGCCCCAACCCGCTGCCGATGCCGGCATTCGAGTAGCCAATGTGCGCTTTGGAGTAGTTTTGAGCTCCGCCGGCGGCGCGCTGGCAAAGATGTTGCCGCCTTTCCGCATGGGACTGGGTGGCAGAGTGGGGGATGGCCGTCAGTGGATGCCCTGGATCGACA
>Ga0335081_10003611_pt1 | contig 24341 bp, 24 predicted proteins | sample Lox_Sample_35_FD_206713 | JGI IMG/M metagenome (GOLD analysis project Ga0335081, IMG submission 206713) | Soil microbial communities from Loxahatchee National Wildlife Refuge, Florida, United States - Lox_Sample_3.5 | ecosystem: Environmental > Terrestrial > Soil > Wetlands | place: USA...
TGCCGCCCGTGGCGGCTACGATGCCGAGTCGCAGCTTGTCCGTGACTTTGATAATGCCCGAGCGGTAGGCCACGAGCATAGCGACGAGCACGCCGAAGGTGAGCGCCACCGCCTGGATGGCGATCCCGTGGAAGCGCATCTCCAGCATGGCCGAGACGCCGCCGAGCACCAGGCCTTCCAGTAGCGCGTAAATCGGCGCGGTCACCGCCGACCATTCCTTCTTGAAGATGGTCACCATGGCGACGATGAAGCCGCCGATACCGCCCGCCATGATGGGCAGGCTGATCGATTGCATAGCTTCATCCGGCGAGGCGCCAAAGAAACGGTTCCAGGTCCACGCCGCCGTAACCACGCAGAGGATGACCAGCAGGCCGGTCTTGTTGACCGCGCCCGATACGGTCATGGCTTCGCCGCCGTAGGCCGCTCCCTCGGCGCGGAAGGTGTCGCCACTCAGGGCCGGGTTCGACGTTCTCATCAGTTGCGGCATTCATTCTCCTTGCTGTTATAGCGTATCCATTAGACGTGCGAGTGCGCTCCCCCGATTCGGAAGGCGCTATCCGCTTGCCGCTCTTCGCCTTTCGCTCCTCGCCAGAAGGTCCCTCATCGGAACTCTCCTCCCCAATGGAGCGAAGCGGAGTCGACGGTCTGCGGTTCTTGCCTAACGTCCGAAATCGTGGAGGTCCGAATCCAGAGTTACGTCGCGACCGTAATCCACGACGTGCCTCATATCGACGTTTGCTTTCGCAAGCGGTGACTTCGCGAAAAATTCGGACAGCCCCTCGCGCCTGGCTTGTGGACGAGGCGGGCGGCATCGCTTTCGTCGCGTAGAGCTTTTCCTAGCGGTAGACAGATTCGTTCTCCCAGCCTTCATTCGACTAACCGCCGACCCTGTAGGTAGATCGAGTTCATTTCATGCGATACCGAAATGGAAGCCCCTAGCCACCGACCACTAGCCACTAAAATAGCGTCTCCTGCCCGCTCCTATCCACCCGCGGCCGCTTGACACCGAAATGCTCATACGCCAGGTGCGTTGCCACCCGCCCGCGCGGGGTGCGGTCGAGGAAGCCGATCTGCATGAGGAAGGGCTCGTAGATTTCTTCGATCGCGTCGGGCTCTTCGGCCAGCGATGCCGCGAGCGTGTTCAATCCGACCGGGCCGCCCTGATATTTCTCGATGATGGTGAGCAGCAGCTTGCGGTCGATCTCGTCGAAGCCGTAGCGGTCCACCTCGAGCATCTCCAGCGCAGCCTGAGCCGTGGGCTTGTCGATCCTGCCGCTTCCCTTCACCTGAGCGTAGTCACGGACGCGCCGCAGCAGACGATTGGCGATGCGCGGCGTGCCGCGGCAGCGGGTGGCGATCTCCACTGCACCGGCTTCGTCAATCCCGACACCCAGAATCTCCGCCGAGCGCTGGAGAATGATCTTCAGATCGTCGTGCGTGTAGAACTCCAGGCGCAGTACGACGCCAAAGCGCGAGCGCAGCGGCGCCGAAAGTAGCCCCGCGCGTGTGGTCGCGCCGATGAAGGTGAACGGCTTCACCTCGATGGTGTGCGTGCGCGCCGAGGGACCCTGCCCAATGATGATGTCGAGCCTGTAGTCCTCCAGCGCCGAGTAGAGCAGCTCCTCCAGTGCCGGCTGCAGGCGATGGACTTCGTCGATAAACAGCACCTGCCGGTCGCGCAGATTAGTGAGGATGGCCGTCAGGTCGCCCTTGATCTGCAGTGTAGGTCCCGAGGTCTGCTGGAAGGCGACGCCCAGCTCGTTGGCGATGATGTTGGCCAGCGTGGTCTTGCCCAGACCTGGTGGCCCGTAGAGCAGCACGTGATCCAGCGCCTCGCCGCGCGATCGTGCCGCCTGGATGGCGACCTCAAGGTTGTCCTTGACCTTCTTCTGACCGATAAACTCGCGCAGCCGCTGCGGACGCAGCTTGAGTTCGAAGGAGGAGTCATCGTCGAGCGACACCGCCGAGACGATGCGCTCACGGTTCAGCCGGGAAGGCGAAAGGCCGGCATCGTCCGGGGAGCCCGAACCGCGGGGATGCAGGTTATCGCTGGACAAAAGCACGCAGGGCGATAGTAAGCGAAGCGGAAGACAACACGCAAACCCAGAGCGCCCGCTCTGAATTCCGACCGGGCTACTTCTGCTTGAAGCGGTCCAAAAACCTGAAGAGAAAGATGCCGATAACGGCGTTGGCGAGCGCGGCAATGCCAACGTGGCTCCATCCCCACTGGAGACCCTGACGTAGCAGGCCATGTGCCACGCCGTAGTACACGCCTTCATGCACTACGAAGAAGATGCCGGTGATCAGGAACCGCGAACCGGGGTTTTCGACGTCAATCTTCAGGCCGAGAGAGGAAGCCAGATAGCCCACGATGGTCAGGGCAATACCATACATGCCCAGCGGATGGTTGGCGTTATAGCCGGCAAACAGGTCCTGCAGCAGGCCGATGAAGCAGCCGGTCAGAGAGCCGCTGATGGCATTGCGGCGGGCGGTGGCAAAGAAGATGGTCACCATCAGTGGCAGGTCGATGGCCGAGAGGAAGCGGAACCTGCCGAGGATGAAAATCTGGACAAAGGCAGCAACCAGCGGGACGAAAATGATGGCCGGCCAGCTGAACTCGTAAACCGAGATCTGCTCGCGAGATGTGAAGCTTCCGCGAAATGGCATAACGCGCGTGCTCATGGCTGCGGCGGCGTCCCCGCGGGAGGAGCGGAGGGCTGCTCCGGGGGTGGAGTTGACGGGTGCTCCGGGGGCGCTCCGGGAGCGGCTTCCTCCGTCGGCTTGGCTTTCGGTGCAGGCGTGGGCGCATTCGCTTCACCTTGCGGCGGCGCTTCGGCCGGCGGCTGTGCGGTGGCGCCCGGGGCCGCAGACCCCTGTGCGGGATTGACCACCGTCCCAGGAGCAGCACCTTCTGCGGTCTTTGGCTTCGGCTTCACAACACCATTCGTGCCGGCCGTCGTGCCTGGCGCCGTCGTGCGCGGAGTGACTGCGCCTCCGGCGGGCTTGTTGGCGGGTGTGACTGCGCTGGCAGCGGAGGCGGGCTTGCCTGCGGCACTCGCCGCGGATGCAGCATGGGCGCCCGCAGCTCCCGCGCCTGCGGTCGCCGATCCTGCCGGCGTTGCCGGGGCTCCTGTAGTTCCGGCGGGCCTCGCGTTGGCTGCGGCGCCCGTTTCGGCCTTCGTGGGAATGGTGGGCAGGCGTTCAGCCAGGATATCGGACGCGCGCAGCGGGCCCAGGTCTTTGGTGTCCGGCATCTTCTCCGTGATTTTGGTGACGACCAGCACCTCTTCCAGGCGATCGAGATGGGCCGAAGGAATGACGCGGATGTTGAGGAAGAGGTCCTTGCCAGGCTCGACCGAGACCACCCTGCCGACCGGAAGACCCTTGGGGAAGATGCGGTCACCACCACTGGTGACGACCTCTTCGCCAGGCGTGACCTTCTCGTCGCTCATGATGTACTGCAGGGTGGTGGCGCCATTGGCAGCCCCTTTCAGGATGCCCTGCAGACGCGAGTCCCTGAGTGCCGCGCCGACTCCGCTGAACTGGTCGTTGATGGGCAGCACCTGCGCCGAGTCAGGGAAGACCTGGACGATCTTGCCCACAATACCGGTCGGGGTGATCACCGCCATGTCAGGAGCGATACCGTCGTTGGAACCCTTGTCGATATAGAGCACGCGCGACTGGTCGCTGCCGCTGGTGCCGATGACCTGGGCGGCGACGGTGGAATCGACGTACTGCTCCTTGAAGGCGAGCAGGGCCTGGACGCGGCGCGCCATGCGGGCATCTTCGCTGAGCCGGGCCTGCTCGATCTTCATGCGCTCCAGTTCGGCGCGCAGTTCGCGGTTCTCGCGGCGCACGCCCCGCAGATAGGCGTAATTGGTCCAGAGGTGCTTCACCCATTGCTGGCTGTGGACGGCGGCCTTCTCGAACGGGGTGACCGCGGAGACCGCCCAGACGCGAATCAGGCGGACTTCGCCCGCGTCGCCGGGACGGCGCACCTGTACGGCGAGGCCGACGATCTGGGCGAACAGGATGGCCGCCAGCACGATCAGGTTCTTATAACGGCCGAGGAGTGTATCCATACTGTTGCCGGCAGCGATGCCGGACCTCGCTGGCGGAGGCCCGATCGGTGATGCGGCGTCCTGAGCGAAGCCGGCGCGCGGCGCTCTTCCGCGCTAGTCAATCGATATCTTGCGCAGCAGCTTGAAGTCGCTCAGCATTTTTCCCGTGCCCAGCACCACGCTGCACAACGGGTCGTCGGCGATGGAGACCGGCAGACCGGTTTCCTCGCGGATGCGCTTGTCCAGGTTCTTCAGCAGCGCCCCGCCGCCGGTGAGCACGATGCCACGATCGCTGATGTCGGCCGAAAGCTCCGGAGGCGTGCGTTCCAGGGCCACCCGGATGGCGTTCATGATGGTCGAAACGCACTCGCTCAGCGACTCGCGAATCTCGCTATCGTCGATGGTGATGGTCTTGGGCACGCCTTCGATCAGGTTGCGCCCCTTGATCTCCATGGTCAGCGGCTTCTCCACCGGGTAGGCCGAGCCGATCTCGATCTTGATCTGCTCCGCCGTGCGCTCGCCGATCAGCAGGTTGTACTTGCGCTTCAGGTAATTCATGATGGCTTCGTCCATCTGGTTTCCCGCCATGCGCACCGAGCGCGAATAAACGATGCCGCTGAGCGAAATCACCGCGATGTCCGTGGTGCCGCCGCCGATATCGACGACCATGTTGCCGCTGGGCTCGGTGATGGGCAAGCCGGCACCGATGGCGGCCACCATTGCCTGCTCCACCAGATGAACTTCGCTGGCCTTGGCGCGATAGGCCGAGTCCATCACCGCGCGCTTCTCCACCTGGGTGATCTCGGAAGGCACGCCGATGACGATGCGGGGGTGCACCAGCATCTTGCGGTTGTGCGCCTTCTGGATGAAGTAGTTCAGCATTTTCTCGGTGACCTTGAAATCGGCGATGACACCGTCTTTCATGGGCTTGATGGCGACAATGTTGCCGGGCGTGCGGCCCAGCATCTCCTTGGCCTCCTTGCCCACGGCCTCGACTTCACCGGTGTTCTTGTTGATGGCAACGATGGAGGGCTCGTTCACCACAATCCCTTTGCCGCGGGCGTAAACCAGCGTGTTCGCGGTCCCCAGATCGATGGCGAGATCGCTGGAGAAGACGCTGAACAGCGAACGCATGTTGCTGAAGCGCGAGGAACTGCTATGGAAGCCGTTGGATGACATTTACCTGCCAGTCTTTCGGACGATGGAGCCCGCAATGTTTATGACACAGGCGGCGCAGAAGCACACTCGACCAAATGCCTTAATCCACCCCTTCGAGGGTTTGCTCCGAGGGAACCAGCGGATGGCCCGTGTTGCGACCAGAGTACCACCGGGGGCGGTCGCATGAGAATGTTACTTAAGCCGTAAACAGCCGAAAGGCAGCGGCGCCAGCCGGGACGGATCATGGTACCCCGATCTTTCCAGTGTTCCTCGCGGTAAAATGCCGACCCAACAGGAGCGGCACGCACCTGCGGACCCGGCAAAACCGGAATGAGATTTACTTCACGGTTACTCCGCCCAGCGGGGTCCTGACCAGGTTCATCCAGCGCTCGCCAACCCCCTGGACAAGCGTCAATGAGCCGATTCGCACGGTATGGGAGCCCGCGTACTCGCGCCAGCGCTGCCGGGCGACCTCAAGCACCTTGCTGGCTTCTTCCACGTTATCCATTTTGGCGATGGTGAGATGGGGCATGTAGGGCCAGGGCTCGTTGAAATACAGGGCATCGCGATTGAGCCGGTCATGCAGCTCGCGCATCCGGTAGGCGCCACGGGCGACGCGGATAAAGACGGTGGGAGTGAGAGGAACGAAACTCTCCACATCGCCCATGGTGACCTCGAAGGGCGTGGCCTGTTGGCAAACCTCCGTAAGCAGTTCCAGCGCCTGAGCCTGGGTGCCGTTCAGGGGACGGGGCGGCAGCACGGTGACGTGCGCATCCGCGTGTGTATGCGCGGGATGCAGTTCGCGGCGCAGCTCCTCGACGAAAATCCCCACCGGGCTGCGTACGTATGCAACCACGGCATACACCAGTCCAGTCATGAAGCTCCCATTATAGCGATGAAGGATGCAAGCGATGTGCGCGCCGGCGACGCGGCTCCGCTGCCTGAACTGACGTACGGCATTGTAGAATCGGGGTTTACTCCAGGCTCATCGAAAGAGCACGTATGGCCGAGTCGAAGACGAAACCGCCAGAAACCCGGGCAGCAGGCCGGCGTGCGAAGCCCCCAGCCCCGTTGTACGCCGACCGTTACGATCCGCAGGCGATCGAGCAGAAGTGGTCCGAGCGCTGGGCGCAGAACCCCGAACTCTATCGCGCCTCCACCCCAGCGGACGCAAAGGTGGCCTCCGCCGGGGGCCCCGGTGCAGCACTGAAGAAGTATTACGTTCTGGAGATGCTGCCTTATCCCTCGGGCGCGCTGCACATGGGACACGTGCGCAACTACGCCATCGGCGACGCGCTGGCGCGCTACATGTGGATGCAGGGCTACAACGTGCTGCACCCCATGGGCTGGGACTCCTTCGGCCTTCCGGCGGAGAACGCGGCCATCCAGAACCGGACCCCGCCGAAGCAGTGGACGCTACACAACATCGCCAGCATGAAGCGGCAGATGAAGCGCCTGGGCTTCGCCTACGACTGGTCGAAAGAGGTCACCACCTGTCTGCCGGAGTATTACCGTTGGAACCAGTGGTTCTTCCTCAAGCTCTTCGAGCGCGGCCTGGCGTATCGCAGGAAGAGCAAAGTGAACTGGTGTCCGAAGTGCGCCACCGTGCTGGCCAACGAGCAGGTGCTGCCCAGCGGCTGCTGCTGGCGTCACGAGGACACCCTGGTGGAGCAGCGCGAACTGGAGCAGTGGTTCCTGCGCATCACCGATTACGCCGACGAACTGTTGCAGGGTCTGGACAAGCTGCAGGGCTGGCCGGAAAAGGTGCGCACCATGCAGCGCAACTGGATCGGGCGCAGCGAAGGCACGCTGGTGGATTTCAGGCTGGACGGCGTTGCGGGCCCGGCGGGCGACAGGATCCCGGTCTTCACCACGCGCGTGGACACTATCTACGGCGCGACCTCCCTGCAGCTTGCGCCCGAGCATCCGACGGTGACCGACCTGATCGCCAATAATCCTGAACTGCTGGCCAAAGTTGAGGACCTGATGGCCGAGCAGCGCCGGGCGAAAGAAGCCGGCGACATCGGCGAGATTGAGAAACACGGCGTCTTTACCGAGCGGTATGCGATCAACCCCTTCAACGGCGAACGCGTGCCCATCTGGGTGGCGAATTACGTACTGATGGACTATGGCACCGGCGCAATCATGTCGGTCCCCGCGCACGACGAGCGGGATTACGAATTCGCGAAGAAGTACGGGCTCGACATCCGGGTGGTGATTTATCCCCGGCGGGAGGGCGACGCCTCCAGTGGCGAGCCGAACGAGCCGGTCCTGCCTTTTGTCGAAACCAACAGCCTCGTCATCAACTCCGGCGAGTTCAGCGGCCTGCCCAGTGAGGATGTCATCGCCAGGATGTCGAAGTACGCCGAGGAGCATGGCTTCGGCAAGGCGACCGTGACCTTTCGTCTGAAGGATTGGGGCATCAGCCGGCAGCGCTACTGGGGCACCCCAATTCCGATCATTTACTGCGCGGCTTGCGGCATCGTGCCGGTTCCGGAGAAGGATCTTCCCGTGCTGTTGCCGGAGAATGTGGAGATCACGCTGGCCGGTGACGGGGTCCCCGGCGCGCCCGTTGTTGGCACGACGGGGTGGGGTGGATCGCCGCTGGGCAAAGTCCCGGAGTTCGTGAATGTCAGTTGTCCGAAGTGTGGCGGACGCGCGCACCGCGAGACCGACACCATGGACACCTTCGTCGATTCCTCCTGGTATTTTTACCGCTACACGGATCCCACATTGTCGGACAGACCGCTGGACCCCGACACTGTGGGATACTGGTTTCCCATTGATCAGTACATCGGCGGGGTAGAGCACGCCATCCTGCACCTCATCTACTCGCGCTTCTGGACGAAGGTGATGCGCGACATGGGGCTGGTGCACAACGCCGAGCCGGCGGAACGGCTGTTCACCCAGGGGATGGTGATCAAGGGCGGGGCCAAGATGTCGAAGAGTCTTGGCAATGTGGTTTCGCCCGACGATATGATCGCGCGCTATGGCGCCGACGCCACCCGCATGTACACGCTGTTCGGCGGGCCTCCGGATAGGGATCTGGACTGGCAGGACGACGGGATCAAGGGCATCAGCGGATTTCTGTCGCGCGTCTACCGGTTTGTCGCGCGAAATGCGAACCAGGGCCGTGCAGCGGGGAGTGCCGGGAGTACCGGGCTTTCACCTGCCGCGCGCCGGGTGCAGCGCAAGCTGCACCAGACGATTCGGCGCGTTACGGAAGACTTCGGCGGACGCTGGCACTTCAACACATCCATTGCCGCTGTTATGGAGCTGGTGAACGAACTGTACGCCTACGAGGACAGCGTGCAGCGTGGTGAACCATCCGCTCCCCCGTCGCTGCTCGCTGACGCACAGCACAGGCTGGTGCTGATGCTGGCGCCGTTTGCGCCCTATCTGGCGCATGAACTATGGGAGACGCTGGGCGAGACCTCCGATCTGCTGCGCGCGCCCTGGCCGCAGTACGATGCCGCGCTGGCGAAGGAGGAGGAGGTCGAATATGCCATCCAGGTAAACGGCAAGATTCGCAGCCGCATCGTTGTTCCCGCCGATGCCGGCGAGCAAGAGGTTCGCGAACTCGCACTCGCCGACGAAAAGGTCAAGGCCGCCATTGCGGGCAAGGAAATCATCAAGGTGCTGGTGGTGAAGGGCAGGCTGGTGAATGTAGCGGTGAAATAGCAAGCACCACTGCCTCAATTTCTGATGCAGCCTACCGTTGCACGATAGCGTTTAAAGATGCGTCCTGCTCTTTGTACCAAATTCGCGGGAAAAGCCGAAGCTGCTTTGGTTGCGGCGGTCGAAATTTACAACAAACCTTCTTTTCCGTACCGCGAAGAAACACTTGCTCTACTTGCGATCAATGCTTGGGAACTGCTTTTAAAGGCGAAACTACTCAAAGATGCCAGCAATGATTTCAGAGTGATTCGGGTCTATGAAACGCGCCGCACAAAGTCCGGTAGAACTTCAAGAAAGCTATACCTAAAACGTAACCGAGCGGGTAATCCGCTCACAATCTCCATATTGTCCTGTGTGTCCGTTTTCGACAAAAATCGCATGACTCGCCTTAGTCCGCAGATTAAGTCGAACTTGGAAGCTCTGGTAGCGATCCGGGACGGGGCAGCTCACTACATTAATGCGAGCCCTGTCCTGGCGAAGTAAGTCTTAGAGATTGCGAGCGCTGCCGTCAAGAACTCAGGAGACGCGCGACTGCACCGGGATCGCGGGCGATGGCGAACAGGAGCACGCGTGCAGCCTCTGACGGTTCACGCTTCTCCTGCTCCCATTGCTGAATTGTCCGCACCGAAAGCAGGTAGCGCCGCGCGAACTCCGCCTGTGAGAGGCCGAGCCGTTCTCGCAACGCGCGTACATTGGGACACGGTGGTACGTAGCGAGGCTCGCCCAGGCGGCTTGTCGCGCTGTCGTCCTCGCGCGCGAACCTCGCGATAGCGCGCTCAGAGACGGACGCCAACTTCCTCGCATTCACGCGCCCACCGCCTTTACGGATTTCGGGATTGGTGCGTTTGACGAGCGGCATAAAATTTCTTCCTTTCCGATCTTGATGCTGGCCTTGGTGGAATTATGCGTCGGAAGTTTTCGCGCGCGGTCCAGACCACGACGAGAATCCGGTCCGCTACCTGACCGACCGTTACGAACCGCTGCTCGCCGTATTCGCGCCGGAAGTCTTCCCACTCAACGAAATCGCCTTCGAAAATGCCAGCCGCGTACTCGAAGTCAAAACCGCGCTCACGATAACAGCGGTCGCTCTTGTCACTGTCCCGGCTGAAGCCGTCGAATTCAGGCGATTCCGCAGGATTCATTGTACTCCAGAGACGTATAGGCGGCGCTCGCGCCCTTATCACGTCCGCCTTCTCCAGAACCAGTAGAACGGCGCTCCCAGGAAAACGATGCCAATCCCGATCAGCGTCTCCTTCGGTCGCGTCACCACGGAGTTCAGCGCCCAGGCTCCCGCCATAAAGACGTACAGCGCCGGCAACCAGGGGTATCCGGTGCAGCGATAGGGACGCGGAACCTCCGGCCGGGTGCGCCGCAGCACGAACAGACCCGCAACTGCCGCGACGTACGACAGCACCATCATGAACATCACGTAGGTGTAGAGCTGGTCGAAGCTGCCGCTGAGCGCCAGCACGATCGCCCAGGAGCTGATGGCAACAAGGCTCACGGCGGGCGTGCGGTAGCGCGGATGCAGGCGACCCATGGCGTGAAAGAAGGCTCCGTCGCGGGCCATGGCGAACGACACGCGCGCACTGCTGAGGATGGCGCAGGACATGGCTCCGAAGCACGACAGGGCGATGGTTGCGCTGAGCCAGAGCGCGGCGCCCCGCGAGAAGAGCGATACTGCCGCGGCCTGGGCGATGGTTTCCTCTTTCGCCACCGCCGTGATGGGCAGCGCGTACAGATACACCGCATTCACGGCGAGGTAAATCACGCACACCAGCAGTATGCCCAGCACCAGAGCGCGCGGGAGGACGCGCTGCGGGTCCCTGATCTCGCCGGCGACCCAGGTTACGTAGACCCATCCATCGAAGGCCCAGAACACGCCAATCAGCGCGATCCCGAAGCCGGAGATGACGTGCCCGAGGGTGACCGGCTGCTCCGCCGGAATGCTGAGCGCATAGTTCGACCAGTGCCCGTGGCCAACTGCGACTCCGAGCAGCACGAAGCCGCCGATGGCGGCAAACTTCGCCCAGGTCGCGAGGTTGATCAGCGCCGAGCCGCGCCTCACGCCGGCAATGTTGACCGTGGTCAGCAGTACGATCGAACAGACGGCAACGATATCGCCGCGGGTCAGCGTCCAGGGGCCGATTCGCAGGATTGCAGCGTGAGCGGCAGCGTAGGGAAACACGGCGCCAAAGTAATCGGAGAATCCGACCGCCAGCGCCGCAATGGTGCCGCTCTGGCCGACGGTGAAGATCATCCAGCCATAGAGGAAGGCGGGAAATTCGCCGTACGCCTCGCGCAGGTAAACGTATTGTCCGCCGGCTTCGGGAAACATGGCAGCCATCTCCGCAAAAGCGAAGCAGGCGAGCAGGGAGATGACTCCGCCAACCAGCCACACGCCGAGAAAGAACAGCGGCTTGTGCACGGCCGCGGCGATCTGTCCGGCGGTGAGGAAGATTCCCGAGCCGATGATGCCGCCAACCATTAGCAGCACCGAGTCGGTGAGCGAGAGTCCGCGAAGCAGCGAGATCGGCTGTGCGGCGGGTTCCCGCCTGGTCGGGGCCGGATGCGCCATCGGTTATCCGATGCCGAGGTCTTCGGGCATTTCCAGGGGCGTGCCGCAGACCCGACAGATGACGGCCGAGCAGTCGCCGCAGGTCAGGGGATCGTCCACCTCACGCGCGCAGTTCGGGCAATAGAGCGGCCCGGTATGCTGCTCGCCGTTGGTGGGCGCCGCAGGAGTTTGAGGCATAGCTTCCGGCGACTGTAACATAGACCTTCAGAAACTGCGAGGAGAGATGATCAACGACAGGGCTGTTTCCACTGACGAGCAGATGCGCCGCGAGTTCAACCAGTGGGCCGAGGCCGGCAGGGGCGAGGAGATGGAGCACCACCACATCAACATCACCCAGCAGACGCTGGCGCTGATGAACCTGAAGCCCGGCCAGCGCGTGCTCGATCTCGGCTGCGGCGCGGGTTGGGCGAGCCGGCTGCTGGCGCAACTGGTCGGCGGAGGCGAGCGGCCGGGGCAGGTGGTCGGGCTGGATGTTTCGGACGAGATGATCCGCCGCGCCCGCGCCAATTCCACGGAGTACGACAACATCATCTTTGTTGTCGGATCGGCGCAGCAGATCCCCTGGCAGGAGAACTTCTTCGACAGGGTGCTCTCGGTGGAGTCGTTTTATTACTATGCCGACCAGGACCGCGCGCTCGCGGAGCTGTTCCGTGCGCTGGCGCCAAAAGGCGAGCTGTACATCCTTATCAATCTCTACAAGGACAATCCCTATTCACTGCGCTGGGTCGAAGAGCTGAAGGTGCCGGTGCAGGTGCGCTCGGAGCAGGAGTACATCGCGCTGCTGAAGGCGCACACGTATGAGGATGTTCGTGCCATGCGCATTCCCGACCTGACGCCGACGCCTGACGAGTACAGCGGGAGATGGTTCAGGGATGCGGAAGAGCTGCGTGACTTCAAGCGCATCGGCGCTCTGCTGCTGATCGCCCGCAAGCCGGACTTTCACTCGCCGCCACCGGGCTATGAGGTGTACTGAAGCTTACCGTTTCGCAGAAGCGGTGCCGTGGGCATGTGGGGCGGCCTCCGCGTACAGGGCGTCGATCTCTTTCCTGTAGCGCTCGGCGAGGTGGCGGCGGCGCAGCTTCATGCTGGGAGTCAGAGTGCCGTCAGCGATACTGAGTTCGTCGGGCACGACCAGCACCTTCTTCAGCTTCTCGTATTGGGCCAGGTTCTGGTTCAGTTCCTCGACGATGCTCTGATATAGCGACTGCACCTGATGTGACCTCACCAGTTCCCGGCGCGAGGAGAACCTGACTCCATGCTGGCGCGCCCACTCCTCCAGATCTTCAAAGCTGGGAATGATGAGCACGGCCGGGAAGCGCCGTTTGTCGCCGAGCAGCGCGGCTTCGCCGACAAACTGATTCACCTTGAGCGAGCTCTCGATGGGTTGCGGCGCGATGAACTTGCCACCCGAGGTCTTGATCAGGTCCTTCTTGCGGTCCGTGATCGAGAGGTAGCCGTCCTCATTGATGCTGCCGATATCGCCGGTCCTGAACCAGCCATCCTCGAAGACCGCTTTCGTCTCCTCCGGCATCTTCCAGTAGCCCTTGAAGACCGATGGCGCGCGGACCAGTATTTCCCCGTCCTCGGCGATGCGGACCTCCACATTCGACATGGGCTTGCCCACTGTGCCCAGGCGGTGATTGACGGGATTGTTGAGCGCGATCACCGGAGATGTCTCCGTCAATCCGTATCCTTCGTGAATGCGGATGCCGATATCGGCATACCACGAGGCGATTTCGCGGCCCAGAGGCGCACCGCCGGAGACGAAGACGCGGGCGCGGCCGCCGAGGCCCTCACGGATTTTCGAGAACACAAGGGCGTCGGCCACCTTCCACGAGAACGATGTTGGCGTCTCGCCGCGCAGGATCGTCTCGCGATTGGCCGCTCCCACCGACAGCGCCCATCGGATGAGCAGGCGCTTGATGCCACGTGCCCTGTTCTGCACCTGGTTGTACACCTTCTCGTAAACCCGAGGCACGGCCACGATGAGCGTGGGATGCATCTCGCGCATCACCTGCGGCAGCTCGTCAATCACCGGGCAGTAGGCCAGCGGCATGCCTGCGTAGAACAGCGCGTAATCCAGATGCCTTGCCGTTACGTGCGACAACGGCAGGAACGAGACGCAGAGATCGTCCTTGCCGAAGTCGTACATGTCGAGGGAGACATTCAGGTTCGACGCCAGATTCCCGTGCGTCAGCATCACCCCTTTGGGCGTGCCGGTAGTGCCGGAGGTGTAGATGAGGGTGGCGAGATCGTCGGGCTCGACCGAGCGGCCGATTTCATCCAGTTCGGGATCCTCTTCCTGGGAACCGCTACGCAGGAAGGATTGCATCGGGACCGCATCGGTAATTTCCGGAGCGTCATCCATGAGCACGATGTACTCGAGCGCGGTCTGCTCACGAATGGCGGCAACCTTCTCGTACTGCTTGCGGGTGGAGACAAAGGCGATGCGCGCTTCCGAGTTCTGCACCACATACAGACACTGCTCGGCGGTCTGCGTGGCATAGATGGGGACGTCTACCGCTCCCAGCAGGAGGCTCGCAAAGTCAGTAATGGCCCACTCCGGCCGGTTCTCGCTGAGGATGACAACGCGATCGCCCTTGCGCACTCCCCAGGCCTGCAGCTGCCGCGCGGTGGCATACACCCGGCTCCGCAGCTGGAGTGCGGAGATGGTCCGCCATGTGCCGTCCTGACGCGTGAGCATGACGCGATCGCTGTTGCGCTCGATCATCCGGAAGAAGACGTCGTTGACGGTTCGCAGATTCATGGCTGTTGGGCCCGCATGCCGTTAAGAAAAATGTCCACCACCACGTCGGCGACGTTGGAGAGCTGATAGTCGTGTTCGCTCAGCACCCACGAGGTCACCATCTCATCCAGCGCGCCAAAGAAACAGTTGGCGGCAAACTTGTCCGACATCTCGCGCCGAAACAAGCCGGCCGACTGTCCTTCGCTGATGGCTTCGCGCACCAGACCGAGGTACTCGACCATATGATGATGCGAGAACTCGGAGAGGAAGCGCGTACTCTGCCGCAGCTCCATCTGGAAGACGACCGCCAGGTTGCGGTTCGAACCCAGGGCATCCAGATGAAGGAAGGCCAGCCGCCGCAGCCGCTCCGCCGGATCAGCCAGCTTCCGCAGTTCGGTACGCGCCAGGCTCATGAAGGCGTCGAAGGCCGCATTGATGGCGCTCATCAGAATCTCTTCCTTGCTTTTGAAGTAGAGATAGACGGTGCCATCGGCGACGTTGGCGCGGTCCGCGATGTCGGCAATCCGCGAAGTAAAGAACCCCTTCTCGGCGAAGACGGCCACTGCAGCGTCCAGAATGCGCTGATACTTGTCCGAGTTCCGGTTTACGGGCGGAGAGGTCGTCTCCGTGGAAGCCGAAGCGTGAGGGTCCTGTTTGGGCATGAGAAAAGCAGTCAGCACCTCAGCAGTCAGCTAATCTCGATTGCCTTTATCGCATTCTCTCCCTTGGCCGCGCCGCTTCTATTCCACTTCGTCGTGACCCAAACGCGCCGGGGCTGGATGCTGAATGCCGAGTGCTGACTGCTCTTGAATGAATACTCATTCACTTTATCGTCCGTGTAAAATTTCCGCAATCGGGAATCGCTAACAATACCTGGATGGGATTCCAAATTGAAAATCGCGCCGACTGAGGTCGCCCCAAAGCGATGCGCCATATTGCGCAACGCCAATGCCGTCAGGCATGGGAGAATGTTGCCAAGCCGTTGAGGGTCCAGCATTCGGCAGAGGAGAGAAGCGATGAACAAGCTGTGGATGGCGCTGCTGCTCGCGGCGTCTCTGTTGCCCGCCAGCCATGCAGCCGACAAAAAGGACGAGATGCCGGCGCCGAAGATCAAGGTAGGCGACATGGCGCCTGACTTCACCCTGAAAGACCAGAACGGCAAGCAGGTTTCGCTGCGCGACTTTCGCGGCAAGAAGAACGTTGCGCTCGCCTTCTACATCTTTGCCTTTACCGGCGGTTGAACCAGGCAGATGCAGGCCTTCCAGCAGAACCTCAGCAGGCTGGAAGCCGCCGACACCCAGGTTCTGGGTGTAAGCATGGACTCTTCCTTCTCCAACAAGGCCTGGGCCCAACAGATCGGCGTCACCTTTCCGCTGCTCAGCGATTGGGGCGGCGAGGTGACCAAGGAGTACGGGCTCTACAACCCGCAGTACAAGGCCGCGCGGCGGGTGAACTACCTGATCGACAGGGACGGCAAGGTGATCGCCATGCAGCTGGATTCGGATGCCATCGATCCGGCCAAAGTCGTCGATGCCTGCGAGGCGAGGAAGCTGAACCGGTGAGCGGCGCAGTCGGCCGGGAAGATCGGCCCCATGCGGCTGGACGCTGATCTTCCTCACCAGTTTCCCGCCCGCACAAAACCGATGCCGCGCCAGGCAGGAGAGTGGAAGTGGAGCAGCTTTCGCTTATCGGGAGATGGGAGTGTCCGGGTCTCGCGCCGTTCGAGACCCGGGAATTCGTCCGTCGTGCCCGCCCGGGTCTCAATAACCGTGAGACCCGGGGCACCCAAATCTTAATTGGGATGAACACTGACACCAAAAGCAAACTCGCCGGAGACCCGGCCACCCGCCCAATGGCCCAGTCTCAATCCTCTGTCCCGTCCAGCTATTGGGGCGTGCAACCCTTCTGCTCGTACATCGGCAGATGAGGATTGCAGGGTTGGCCGGCGTACGGATTTCCCGAAGTAAGCCTCCATACCGAAATCGAACCGTCCGCCGCCCTGAAATTGATTGTGCCGTTTCCAATCGCGGCCAGACCCCAGCCCGCCGGCCCCTCACTGAGCCCGCCAAAACGCAATTGGCCGTCCAGGATCGAGTAATTCGCCCGGATCGGGCCCCAGGTAAAGTCGTGATCAGAGAGGATCTGGATAGGGTTTCTTGTCATGCAACCACGGGGCGCAGTTTCGCAGTAGTAATTTCCCATGGCTAGCCTACCGGAAGCACTTGATGGCTTGACCCAGATAGCATCGTCCCCAAATTCATTGAATGTCAGGCTGCCTGGGCCGATTTGGGCCGAGCCCCAGCTATGCAGATATGCTGTATTGGGGCCGAAAGTCACTCTGTTGCCCTGAACCGAGTATGTTCCGCGATAGAAGTCATAGCTCCAAGTACCGTCATCGAGCAATCGAAGATTATGGTTTGTAGAGCAGGCTGCGCCCCGGACGGACTTGCACTGATAGTCGCCGGCTAAGGAGCTGTGCTGCGCCACCAGCAACGTTGCAGCCAGCAACAGGTTTAGATATACAGCTGCCCTGGCGAAGTTACGCATAATTCCCCTCCTGGATTCACATTAACGATCATCGAGTCAGATAGACAACCTTATCGGACGTAACTTACAAAAAAACATCTGTTCTGTTCAGAATTGGTCAAACATCGCTGCGGATTCTCTCCTAGCAAGTTCGTCGACGGTTTACTCCGCTCCAGTCCAACTCGCAAAGATCTGGTGCTGCAAAGCCGTCGGATGTTCAACCTGCTTCAGGGAATAAGTAGCAAACGGGGAGGATCCGAAAATGAGCGTTACGTTTCGTAATTGCCCTTCACGCATAACTGTCAGCTTGAGAAAATCTCCAGGTTTTTTCCCGGAAACAAACTGAAGGAATCCGTCATAATCCACATTTTGCTGATCCGCGCTAATCACTACGTCGCCTACTTCGAGTCCGGATCTCTCCGCTGGACCACCCGGAACGATACTTATCAGCGCAGCCCTGCCTTCGGGAGTACGTACCCGGGTGACTCCCATCCACGCCTTATTAGGATCTAGTTTCTTCTCCACCGTGATACCTGCATATCCAAAGTACGTTTCGTAGGGAAAAGGCTCCTTGCCGCTGATATATCGTCGAACAAAGTCGCTTAGGTTGGCGCCAGACACATGGTTGAGCTCCGCAATTGCATCCTCTGGCTCATATCCAGGGTTCGGGAAAGCATAATGCTGATACAGCATCCGCATCCAATCATCTAGAGAAGCTTTGTTGCCGCTCGACTGGCGAATGGCAAAATCCAGCAAATGACCAACCAGTTGACCTCCGTCGTAGTAATTACCTAGTGTGTTTGAGAGGTTCGTCTCCCCGCCGGAAGATTGGCGCATCCAGGTGTCCCAGGCCGAATCTTCTGAGCCATTGACAAAAGCAAATACAGGATTTACGTCGTTACTCAAGAACCAGGCGTCGCGGCTAGTGTCTTCCAAGCTGCGTTCCCTCACCCAGGGTGACTCATAATCGCTAATGAGGCCTGCAATGGAGTTAAGGTAATCAGTCGGTGTGATCAGGCCTGCGCGTAACAACATTAGCTCCTCATAGTAGGCTGTCATGCCTTCGACAATCCACAACGACGGAGTAATAGCTTCCTTCGAATAATCAAAAGGTCCTAGAGGCTTTGGGCGGAACCGCTTTCCGTTCCAGGCGTGAAAAAATTCGTGGGCGCTTTGAGTTAGTTTGTGCTGATAGGCATTGCCTTCCCAGTCCTGTTCTTGAGTGTCATCCCAGTCGCTTGAGAATCCGATTTGGGTCGAGTTTCGATGCTCTAACGCTCGGGTGTTTTTCGGCGAGATGTGGTAAATGAACCAATAGGCGTCGAATGGAGCTGGTCGAACAGCACCCGGCGGAGCAAACATCTTCACCTCGAGCTCCACGATCTTCTGAAGGTCCGAAACGAATTTCGCAAAGTCTTTTTGCCCTAGGGTATCGTGTACGACCACGTGGTATGTTGTCCCAGCTATGATGAAATCCTGCTCCTGAAAGTTTGAGACTTCGATGGTTGAATCAACGAATTCGTCGTAATCACTTGCCTCATAAACTCCCGGAGAACTGGACCTCATGGCCGTCGCAATCCGCCATTGCTCCGGAGCTTCTACAACCAGCCGTATGGGCTTCGACTTTCCATCTGTCATGTACATCCAGACGGACGGCCCGGAGATGAACGCGTGGCGGTCGTCATATTGTGACCACTGCGGCAGCATTGTGTTCGCGTAAACCTGATACCGGACGGTTACAGCATTAGAGCCGGCGAGCTGTATGCGCCAGGTCTGCTTATCAATTTTTTCCCAATTGAGGCTATGACCGGCCGAATCCTGAGCCTCGAAGTGTTGCACGAGGGCAGCGTAGTTGTTGATGGTGTAAGAACCAGGACACCACGCTGGCATCGCGAATTCTACCGTAGGCTGTTTCAGGTCGCTGGCCTGGATTTGGACCTCCAACAGGTGTGTATTCGCTCCCAGAAACCTCAGCTGATACGCGACCGAATCCATGGCGGCTGTTGTTCCAACCAGCAGCAGAAGGGCGCACATCGTTAGCGCCTTGCCGCGCAGATTCAGCGAAGGCATAGAAAAGGAGCGGCGCACAACCGTTGCGTGTCCGGCGGACGGTCTATCGGGCGAATGGTCATCCGGCTGTCGGATCATTGATCTCACCTGGGAGTTGCGTCGGGCTGCAGTCCCGCTGGCTGCGCCATTTCGAATGGCCAGGTAGACAGATGTGTCAATTGGATCATGTTATGAGAGTCCTGATAGGAAGCTTCAGGCCAGACGGCGAGCAGGTTAGACACCTGTCTTACTCCTGTAGCCTCTCTGGCCGCTTCACCGGCAGCTAATCGGTCCGATTCCGAAACGACGGTTCCAAGCAAGGTGACATTGCCGTTTGTCACGATGACCTGTCCGCCGCCCCCGACTCCAAAGAAAATGATAGAAGTGCGATGGAGGGAGAAGATGGCGTCTGTAACCGCCTCCTGGATTTTCTGGTCCGCCGCTTGGTTTGGCTTTGGATCTGCTTCAGAGGTCCGGGATTGGGTACAGCCCTGGATGTCCATCAACGCAACAAAGCACAATAGGGTGCAGACGGATGCGAGAAACGGAGTCTTCATTAAGCCCATCCTTACTGTTACAAGCTGCAGAGCTATGACCGGCGTGTCTGTGCTTAACTGCGGGATTGAGCGCAATCCTGCATTCAGGCATCACACCAGTCGGATGCCCATCTGAGGGTCACAACAAAAAGGGACGGGGCTTTTGTAAGTGAGCTTCGTAGTGAATATCTGTGACGCCAATCACGAGGGCACGTGACTAGCACGACGGCCAGATGTCGTGACAGCATGCAACTGATCGGGTGAGTCTTTGACCTTATCCCCCAAAAATGGCGATCGAAATGCGCCGGGTGCCCCACACATTCGCCCGGTTTGCGAATGTGTGGGAAAACAGATCACCGGGGCAGGCAGCGCCCGTCACAGGGCGGTTGGCCCACGCAAGTACAGTGTGGATTAAAGATCGTGAGGGTGCCCCGCTCAAGCCGGTTCTGCTTGGGCGGGGATTCTCATCCCCAATCACAGACGGCTCTGAGGCGTCGCTGTAATCTCAACCCATGCCCTGGGGACTGAAGCGATATCAGCAAGCCCGTGACCTTCACTTCATCACCTTCAGTTGCTATCGCCGTTTTCAGGCCGCCAGCGGGTCGTCCTTGCTCTTGTTCTGGTTGTCCTTCTGGCGGAATCCGGGATCCTGGTCCTGCATTACACCTTCGGGATTGACTTCCGTGTCGCGGTCGAGCTCGTTTCTGCCGTGCGGCTCGCCCGTGTGCTCTTCATTTTGCCCGGGCTCGGGAAAATCGCTATTGGCGGTTTTCAGCAGCGGGTCTTGGTCGCGATGGCCGCTTTGCCCACGTAGCGAAGTATTGGTCTTTTGCCCGCGCCTGTCCTGCTCCACCGCGCCCTTGCCGGCATCTTCATCGCCGGAGTTCTGCAAATTCAGTGGCATCAGTCTCATCTCCTCTTGGAAAGATGAGAATGCGAAAGGCTGCTGTTGCCTCGTGGACCGGGCTGCGGGTGAAGAGTGCCCAATCACCAGCGTTCGCTAAAAAAACAGGCCGGCACATGTTCCTGCCGGCTGCTCGTTCTGATGGGAGCTGGTCCCCGAGACTGCTGAAAAGGTGTAATAAAACCCTCGCGGCCTGAAGGCCGCGAGGGATAGCGAGAATAGAGGGCTTAGACGCCGGCCTAAAGGCCAGCTCTGCCCGAATCGCTTTGAATCGTGAGTTTTTTCAGCAACCCGCTAGGTCTCAAGCGCCGCCACCTCAATGTCCGGTTCCTCGCTGGGGATTTCGCCCTTTATCGTCCTGAGGCCATACTCAAAGCCTTTGTCGAAGGCCTTCAGGTTCAGCTCGCGATAGGCCTCGGGCACAGAGGCCGCAACCGCCTTGCGCAGGGCGTCGGCGTCCAGCGCCTGCGAAACCGATCCGAAGAAGCCGACCATCACGATGTTGAGGACCATCTTCTTGCCCAGCTCTTCGGCGATGCGGGTGGCAGGGATGCTATACACCCGCACGCCCGCCGGCAGCTCGCCGATCCGCACCAGGTCTTCCTCGATGATGAGGATGCCGTTCGGATTGATCTGCGGGCTGAACAGCGTGTAGGCCTCCTGCGACATCACCACCAGGATGTCAGGATGGGTGACATAGGGGTAGAGCACGGGAGTATCGGACAGGATGACCTGCGAACTGCATGCCCCGCCCCGGGCTTCGGGCCCGAAGCTCTGGGTCATGGTGGAGTAGCCGTTCTGGTAGATGCAGCCGGCCTTGCCGATGACGACGGCCGACAGAATAACGCCCTGTCCGCCGAATCCCGCGATGCGGATTTCCGTTACTGGCATGAACACGCCTCCGTTTCCACGTACTCGTCGCCGAGAGCATCGGCCATGGTGTCGTGCATCAGACCGCCGTAATCGTTGCGCTCGCGATCCACAAACTTGCCGACGACGATCTCGCCGCTTCTGCTCAGGGCGACTTCGCTGGTCGGCGCGCCGTTGCGTACCTTGCTGACCTGCTTGTAGAACTTCATGGTATCCAGCCCGTCGCCCATCTTGTTGCGGCGCTGGTAGAGCGTGGGACAGGGCGACAGCACCTCGATGAAGCTGAAGCCCTTCTTGGCGAACATCTCCTGCATGGAGCGCGCCAGCTGCTTGACGTGGAAGACCGTCCAGCGCGCCACGTAAACCGCTCCCGCCGCCTCCACCAGATACGGCAGGTTGAAAGCCGGATCGTAAGTGCCATAGGGATTGGTCGAGGTAATCACCGATCCCGGAGTAGTCGGCGCAGTCTGGCCGCCGGTCATGGCATAGATGAGGTTGTTGATGCAGACCACTTTCAGGTCGACATTGCGCCGGGCGGCATGAATCAGGTGATTGCCGCCGATGGCGAACAGATCGCCGTCGCCCGAATACACCACGACGTTCAGCTTGGGATTGGCCAGCTTCAGGCCGGTGGCGAAGGGAATGGCGCGGCCGTGTGTGGTGTGGAAGGAGTCCAGGTTGACGTAACCGGCGACGCGCCCGGTGCAGCCGATGCCGGAAACGATCGCCAGGTTCTTCAGCTCGACTTTGGCATCGATGAGGGCGTGGGCGAAAGAGTTGACGCTGGTGCCGATGCCGCAGCCCGGACACCAGATGTGGGGAATGCGGTCCATGCGCAGGAACTGCTCGACCGGGTTCTGTGGAACAGCAACTTCGCTCATCGCGCCACCTCCATGATGGCCTGCAGAATGTCTTCCGGCCTGTGAACGCTGCCGCCGGCATGCGGCACATGCCGTACCACCGCCTGGCCCGCGGCAGCACGCTCCACCTCGCGCACCATCTGGCCCAGGTTCAGCTCCGGTACCACGAACGCCTTCACCCGGGCGGCAATGCTGGCGATCTGCTTTTCGGGGAAAGGCCATGCCGTGATGATCCGGAACTTGCCGACCTTCACGCCCTTCTGCCGTGCCATCCCGATAGCACGTTGCGCCACCCGTGAGGTAATTCCATAGGAGACAACCACCACCTCGGCGCCCTCGATCTGCTCTTCCTCGAACAGAATGATCTGGTCGGCGTTGCGGTTGATCTTCTCCACCAGCCGCTTCACCAGGCGGTCCTGGACGGCGGGCCGCATGTCGGGATAGCCGCGCTCGTCGTGCGTCAGGCCGGTGACGTGCACGTTGTAGCCTTCGGCGATGCGCGGCATGTCGGGCACGAGGTCCTCGTTGGGCTGGAAAGCTTTGAACGCCTCCGGCGGCAGTTTGGTGTAACGGCGCGGTTCAACCTCGATCTGCTCGGGGGTGGGGATGACGACCTTTTCCGTCATGTGGCCGACAACTTCATCCAGCATGACGAACACCGGGCAGCGATACTTCTCGGCGTAGTTGAAGGCGGCGATGGTCAGATCGAAGCACTCCTGAGGCGAATTCGGGCACAGAGCGATAATCGCGTAATCGCCGTGCGAACCCCAGCGCGCCTGCATCATGTCGGCCTGGGCAGGAAGCGTGGGCAGGCCGGTGGAAGGTCCGCCGCGCTGCACATTGACGAAGACGCAGGGAGTTTCCGTCATGGCGGCGTAACCGATGTGCTCCATCATCAGCGAGAAGCCCGGCCCGGAGGTCACGGTGAAAGCCTTGGCTCCGCCCCACACCGCGCCCTGGAGCGTGATCGAGGCGGCCAGTTCGTCCTCCATCTGGATGAAGGTGCCGCCGACCGTGGGAATGCGGGCGGCGAAGCGCTCCACGACCTCGGTGGAAGGCGTTATGGGATATCCGGAGGCAAAGCGCGCGCCCGCGGCCAATGCTCCTTCACAGCAGGCGTGATCGCCATCGAGAAAATGCGTGCCGGTCAGCACTCCGGCGGGATCAGCGTGCATCCTGCTCCTCCTTTGCCTGGGCCGGCGCCGGAGACGGCGCTGCGGCGCCGGCCGTCTCATTCACGGTCGCGCTCGGCTCGCCGGTTTTTGCGGGCGCTGGCACTTTGAAGCCGAAGATTGCGAAGTCGGGACAATACATGCCGCACAGGTCGCAGCCGCTGCACTTTTCGGGATTGACCATGTATGGCGTGTGATATCCGCGGGTATTAAAAGCGGAGGAGAGCGCCAGCACGTGAGTGGGACAAAACTCCACGCAGAAACCGCAGGCTTTGCACCGCTCCACGACGATCTGCACCGAACCTTTGGCCATTGCTGCCCTTTCTTGTCTGCAGGACTATCGGAAGGGACCTGCTGTGCCTCGCGAATCCGTTCGTTACCTGGAATTGCGTTGCGGCCTGGAGGCTCACCCCGTCCCCAACGATGGTTCGATTCTTGACCACGCACGGGCCGAGCCGAAGTGATGCAGGTCACAGGGCGATGTGAGGACAGAACATCGTGTGAGCCCAAGGATGGAAGGTGTCCTGCCGGCCGTCGGTCGGGGGGACCGGGCATGTATCCGTACCTGCCCTCGCGCTGGGAATCCGGCCGCAGGTCACCCGGCTATCTGCCGGAGCGGCCTGCCGGGACGCTCCATGTCTCACCCCGACGTGACCGCCCTCACAGCAGAACCGCCGGCTCTGGCTCACCATATGAATGAGGAGCAAAGTGTCCCCACATATGGGTCTAATGACGCTTTCAGAACGCTATGAAACGAGTCCTCATCCTAGGTGCTGCAGGACGAGATTTTCATGACTTCAACGTAGCTTTTCGCAACAATCCCGAGTTCCACGTCGTAGCCTTCACTGCCGCCCAGATTCCCGACATCGCCGGACGCCGCTATCCGGCACAGTTTGCCGGCAACCTTTATCCCGACGGAATTCCCATCCTGGAGGAAGACCGGATGGAGCAGATCATCCGCGACGAGGGGGTAGATGTGGTGGTGTTTGCCTACAGCGACGTGGCGTACGCGACGCTCATGCATCTGGCCTCGCGCGCCGCCGCCGCGGGCGCCGACTTCTGGCTGCTGGCCGCCGCCCGCACGCAGTTGGCAGCAAAGGTGCCCATCATTTCGGTATGTGCGGTGCGCACCGGATGCGGCAAGAGCCCGGTCTCGCGCCGCATTGCCGCCGAGCTGCGCAAACAGGAGTGGCATCCGGTGGT
>Ga0335081_10003612_pt1 | contig 24338 bp, 13 predicted proteins | sample Lox_Sample_35_FD_206713 | JGI IMG/M metagenome (GOLD analysis project Ga0335081, IMG submission 206713) | Soil microbial communities from Loxahatchee National Wildlife Refuge, Florida, United States - Lox_Sample_3.5 | ecosystem: Environmental > Terrestrial > Soil > Wetlands | place: USA...
GCGTGGATTGCCGTTTGAATTGTTTTGCCTGTGGCATCCTGCCAACCTTTGCGAATGCGCGCCGAGAGAATCCCGGCGAAGTTTGGAAATGTCCTGATGTAAAATCGCCCGCGCGAAAACCGGCCCTAGAATTGCCGGTGGTTGGAGATTGATGAGAGCACGGATCACTTTTTCCAAGACGGGTGGATTGCGTTACATTGGGCATCTTGACCTGGCTACGATTTGGGAACGCGCTGCGCGGCGTGCGGGCCTGCCTCTGGCGTACACGCAAGGATTTCATCCGCAGCCGAAAATGAATTTTGCTTCCGCCCTGCCGCTCGGATTTTCGTCGCGCGGCGAAATAATGGACATGCGCCTCAACGAAGATCTGGGCTTGAAAACATTATCAACCCAATTGCAAAAGGCACTACCCGCAGGCATCGAGGTATTAAAGTTGGAAAGTGTGGATGAGCAGGCGCCGCCCTTGCAGACGCAGCTCGTTTCAGTGGAATATGAAGTCACTTTAGCAGAGGCGGTTGACGGGTTGAAGTTGCAGAGCAAGATAGATGAATTGATGGCTAGTCAAAACTTGCCGCGCCAGCGCCGCGGCAAATCATATGATCTGCGCCCGTTGATTGAAGAGTTAGCCCCACTCTGTCTCCCCCAAAATTCTTCGAATGGGGGGGGAGAGAAAGAGGGCGGTATCTTCATGCGCCTCGCGGCGCGCGAGGGCGCAACCGGACGCCCGGAAGAAGTTCTGGATGTGCTGGGCATCGCCATCGAGCAGACGCAGGTGGAGCGAACCCGCTTGATCTTCAAAAATTAAGCATGGTAGAATTTACTCATCCGCCCCTGTAGCTCAGTGGATAGAGCGTCGGCCTCCGGAGCCGGAAGCGAGAGTTCGAGCCTCTCCAGGGGCGCCTCGATATAGGCACAGCATAACCATCGAGACAACCATCAAATTCCGTAAAAAACGCTGACCAGAAAACATAGGTATTGCCACAGTTAATCGTGGTCAATTTGTCCCTGGTTGTACCAGCCAGATCAGATTTCTTTGATCGGCTAAAAGGTGCAGACACAGCTCAGCGAGTATTGATCTTTTATCTTTCCCTTCATCTATCAAACTATTTTCAATTAGAAACAGCGGAGTTTTTAATACGTTCGCTTTTTTCTCTTTTGTTCCTGGATTGGGTTGAGAAAAGGTTCGCGTGAAGCAACAAAGGCGTAAACGTTCTGGTTTTCTGGTATACTTTCGCAAGTTTCGTAGATCGTCACTAAAGGAAATAAAGTGACAATGTACGAAACACAGAAATTGGTGATAATCTAATGAAAAAGAATGAACAGAAGGATCACGAACTGAAGTTCAAAACGGCCTTTTCTGATTCCCACCTTTTGTACAAGTCTGACATCCGGAAATACTATTATCAAAATTTTCAGGAGGCCACCGAGCAAGCTTTCCGGAGATTCTTGTACGGATTGGAAAGGCGGCAGATTGTGCATCCTGTCGGTAATGGAACATATGTATTAAATCAGGCAATGAAGAAAAAAAGTTTCTCAGGCAACTGGTCACAGGAATTGGTTGCAATAAACAAAGCAGTCCTGGCAGCCTTTCCGTACATTCAATATCTTGGCTGGGAAACCCGCTGCTTGCACGATCTAATGCTGCACCAACCGGGCGGAAATATCTTTATCATCGAAGCGGAAAAGGATGCATACGAATCTGTCTTCAATCATATCAGTGCGCAATATCCCGGAAAAGTATTTCTGGATCCGGATCGGCTGACAATGGAAAGGTATGTAGTACACCAAACAGATCCGATCCTCGTATCTTCACTTATAACCCAATCGCCCAAGAAAATGGTCCAAGGGCTTCCATACGCGAAACTGGAGAAAATCTTGGTCGATATCTTTGCTGACGAAAAAAAGTATTATTCCTTCCAGGGTGACGAGATGGTGCACATTTTCCAAAATGCATTTTCATCTTATTGGATTAGTGAAAAAACGTTATTCCGCTATGCTGGTCGACGCAAGGCGGCTCAAAAACTGCTGTATTTCATGCGCACACAAGCTATGATTGAGTTCTCTATGAACGTGGAGAATGCCAAATGATTACCAATCAATCCCGTACGCCGGGGTGGATCATGGAAATCCGCAAAGCGTCCGGCGGAAGAGATCCGATTCTGATCGAAAAGATGATCATGGCCTTGACGTTGGTAGAAGAACTTAAACGGAGCGGACTGGATTTCATCTTCAAAGGCGGAACTTCCCTACTCCTGTTATTAGGCACGCCTAAACGATTTTCCATCGATATCGACATTTTGGTCAGTGAAGGCACTGAATTGGAAAAATATTTTCAGGTTGTAACAGGAAAGGGCATATTTCACCGCTATGAAGAAAACCTGCGCAGGGGAGAATTACCCAAGCAACATTACAAATTCTTTTTCAACTCTGTAATCGAATCGAAAGAGAGCCATATCCTCTTGGACATCTTGTTTGAAGAAAATCCATATCTTCGACTGCAAGAAGTAAAACTGGAATCGTCACTCCTATCCACATTAGGAGAAAGTACTAAGATCACCTGCCCCACCATCGAAGGGCTGTTGGCTGACAAGCTCACGGCTTTTGCACCACATACGACTGGAATTCCTTATGGCGTTAATAAGGAATTGGAAATTGCCAAACAATTGTTTGATATTGGGGTTCTATTTGACTCGGCTGCTGATTTGAGATTGGTCGATCGGGTCTTTGGAAATATTGCATCCACTCAATTGGCTTATCGTAACTTGGCCCATCTCACGCCCACGGATGTTCTGGAAGATACTTTTAACACAACATGTATCCTCGGAATGCGTGGATCAGGCGCAGGAAACGAGTTTGCAGAATTGCTGGAAGGATTCAAGAAATTGACAGCCTTTGTTTACTCAGCCTATTTTTCCCCGGATACAGCCGTCTTATATGCGGCAAAAGCAGCGTATTTGACATCCTTGCTTAGGAAGCACAAAGGTGAGCTTGAGCGGTTTGAGGCAGGACAGAATATCGCTTCCTGGATAATTTCAAATCCGAATTACAACAAACTCAATAAAATCAAAAAGACGAGCCCAGAAGCATTTTTCTATTTCGTTCATTCTCTTGAATTAATCCACCTGACGTAAAGGGACCATCTCCCTGATGCAGTGACACAGAAAGGCATACCGCATGAGCGAATATCAATATTACGGATGGCAGGCGATTGATCGCCCACTAAATGAGCACGAACTGGATGAGGTCGCGGGTCTCTCTAGCCACATGGATGAAGTCAGTTCGATGAGCGCCGCGGTAACCTATAACTGGGGGGATTTCAAGCATGACCCTGAACAAGTTCTGCTCAAGTATTTCGATGTCTTTCTCTATGATTCCAACTTCGGATTCCGGCGCGTCATGTTTCGCATTCCCAAGAAGCTCCTGGATCTACATGCCGTTGAATCCTACCTCGACGATGAGAACATAAGCCTTAAAACTCAAGGCAATTATCGTGTTCTCGAGCTTTCATGCAACGAAGATTTTGAACTCGAGTTCGTTGACTCTGGCAGGGTGCTGGGTCGTCTTTCCACCCTGCGCGAACAAATCATGCAAGGTGATTATCGCGCCCTTTATCTCACCTGGCTCAAATCTGTGATGCCTGAAAATATGGAAAGCGCAGAAGAAATTAAAGAACCGCCTGTACCGCTTGGATTGAACCAATTGGATGCCGGCCTGCGGGCATTAATTGACTTCTTCGGAATTGATCCGCACCTGGTCGCCGCAGCAGCGGGTTCGTCCCAGCAAATTGGAACTGTTCCCGAGGCCGATCCGGCTGTCCTCATTTCCAAGCTCTCACGCGAAGAAATGGAGGCCTATCTTGGCGACATTGTACGCGGTGAACCGGGCGCTCTTGTTTCCCTAAAAAAGCATTTAACCAAACTGGCCGATAACATGCCAGGGCAGAAACCAGCGCGGCAAATGCGCACGCTGGCCGAACTCTTCCAATTACGAGACCGCCTCAAGAAACAGGCACATGCCAAAACACAGAAGGAAGCGGAGCGCAAACGTATTCAGAGATTAGCGCAACTTAGCCAACGTCAAGAAGCTACTTGGACAAAGGTTGAATCTCTTTGTAAGGAAAAGCGCGGGAAAGCCTATGAGGAGGCTGTGCAACTCCTACACGAGCTGTACGAACTCGGGCAATATACCCATCAGGAAAGTCAATTCCAGCAACGCTTTGCAGCGATTCTCGATCAGTTTGGGAAAAGCGTTGCTTTCAAAGATCGCCTTCGCCGCGCCGGATTGATCTAGAGCCTGTACGATCAGAGCCCGAAATCCTTTTGAAAGGCCGAGCGGGCATTGATGATAGTGTCGGCCTAATCTAAAAAGGGAACGAATATTTGTTGCTAATAAGCGCATGGAACAAGCACAAAAGATCACCGGCATCAGGGCAGAGCGCAAAGTGGCGTATAAACCGTTGCACCGCCTGATCCGATAGCTGGATCCTTTAGTGCGAACAGGGCGAGATCCGTAGCCTGCGTGGCAAGTTGAAATTGGAGGAGACATCCACGAATTACGCCTCTCGCTTACAGACAATTAATCATGCTCGTCGTTGATACCACAATCTGGAAAGAATACTTCAAACAGAGTGAAAAATCTACAAACGGATTCGACGGGGTTTTTATCGTTTAGCAAATCTAAGGATATTTCCACCGAGTAGAGAGTTCGCGTCTCTCCAGGGGCGCCTCGATATAGGTACAGCATAACCATCGAGACTTACATCAAATTCCGTAAAAAACGCTGATTTGTAATCCATCAGAAATCGCCATCTTTTTTTGCCTTTTCCCCACTTCACGTAGGTCAGGCTTGAGTTATCATCCGACCAAAAACTCAACTCGGAACCCACTCATTAAGATCTGCTCAAGACCGGCATCCAAAGGTTCTACACCGCTATATATCGGGCAAGTTACCCTTAAAACCGCAGACATACTTCCTTAGAATCCATCGCTTCGGTCGGAAAATTTTCTATTTGCACAAGATCTGCAAAGGAAAAGGAATGCGACTCTACGGCTATATCACAAATCACTTTCTGGTACGAACACAGCTGTCAAGTTTACGATGAATGAAAGATGCAAATGTAAGCATGTCCACTGCGTCTTGCTCGTTTATCTTCCATTTGATTTTTGGAGCATGTGCCAGTGTGTTTCTAAAAGTACCGAACAAACCTTTCAGCAAGTTCATAAAACCGCTTTGTTCACTTCGTTCTGTTTCAGTTTGCAGAGTGTTTAAAGCCAACAAGGGTGACTCTCCACCAAATGCCTCATCTACCAACTTTGCGCCATCAGTTGATAATCCTGACTTTTCGCGAATTTTGTCTGCAATACTCTTTGTTGCTTCAAATACTGCATGAAAATAATTCTCCTGGAGTAACTCAGCTCGACAGAAAAGTAAAATATCGCTGTGAGCATTTCTCGAAAGCAATTGCTTGTATAATTTACCCGCTCGTTCTTGAGCTTCAGATAGTGTATTGGCAATGGCTATTGCTTTGAATTTTCCATCTTCACCTAACTTTAATCCGGCAAAAGCCAAAGCTTTGTTCAGTTCAAATCTCCGACTTTCAAAAACATGAGGCTGCTGTGTATAACGAACAGGACTCATCGCACTTTGCATAAAGGCGAGAATATTATTAGCGCAACCATCTTGCTTCTGCTTTTGATTCAACGCCTCAAACAACCTATCTCTTTTTGTAAATCCCGGTAATAGATCGCCAATATTACTCTCATATAACAGCCGCCCAATTTCGCTACCAGTTAACCCTTCAGCGGTGTCACCTAAGATGTTGCAAATAGAATGAAGAACTGTTTCTTCAAATGATGGGATGGATGTCATATTCATTTGCCTTTACTGATGAAGCACTAACTTATATTCATTTCAACAGCATAATACCTTTTATTGATAAGACTACTTCACGTGCGCGCGGCTTTCCTAACGATAGACATTTTTCATATTTGCCTGTTGAACAAGACTGCTATTTGCGACCTTTCACGGAAGTCTTATCACTTGCCAAGCATTAAACGGAGCAGATCTAGCGCGTATCCTCGCTGCAATTGGTCATGAAAATACTGATTGTTATAATTTCTTAAACAGTTATAACAACTGGTGTTCTTTGCAGGCTCGCCACATTTGCAAGAATTGATTCGGTCAAATGCTGAACTTGCACATGTGCGAAGATTGAGTTTTATTCTTTCGACATGGCCTGCACCTCCGGGTACGTTATCGTAGAGAATAATCGAAGCCGGCTCACCGAATTTGCGAAAATATAGAGTGCCATCTATATCGTTTCGACGGATTCCCATCGCAATGCTGGAACCATCCAAGAGGGCATACATAAGGCTCAACATCGCGGGTGTCTTAGCCAAGAGCGAAGAAAAACCTGAAATCCGTATTTCAAGAACGTCAGTCATAAAGAGATGTCCAAGGTGATATTTGCTTATGGTGCCGTTACAGCTTTCACTTGTGATTGGATTATGATGACCAGTATTCTTCGCGCTTAGGAAAATCTTTTTCTTTGGATCTACTACATCAGCCCAGCCGCAAATTTCACAGATTCCGAAGCCGCTTCCATATCCATCGTTGATTATCGCTAGCATCCCGTAGCGCGAATATCGGGTTAATGACGGAATTTGGAGATCGGCCACTTGCTCATACTCTGTTGATTCATTATTCTTAGCTATATGCTCCTCATGATAGTCTGCAAAATGAACGCGGCTAGCATAAATTCGAGTAGGAGGTTCATCTCCTGGGAGTGAAACTTTGTTTGCAGCAACAAAACCATTTTCTGGAATGATAAATTCCCCTCTCTCCTTTAATACTTCGCCACATTCACAAATCGGTTTAATCGAAGACCCATAATGGAACTTCTGGCAATTTTTGCAGATAGCATATTTGAATCGATCCCATTGCTTGCGGTGTAAAAGTCGGATGCCCTCGCTTTTCCACACTCTTTTAGCAGCAACAACTTCACTGCCAGGCGCAAATTCAGAGATTGCAACACGCAAGTCTCGACTCAAATCGACATCTTGCGCTTGGTCAATAGAATATAAATGATCGGTCTTCAATTCCACCACATCGGCCGGAAAGCCGTATTTTGGAAGTACGTTTCTTGTCCCGAGGAAACCAAGCAATTCACGCCCCTTGATCTGATTGGCAATTTTTACATAACGGTCTGCTTCCTTCAGCACCGAGGATGAAGGTGCCCTAGCTGCTTTTTGAATTGCCTCCTGATAGTTTTTTTGAAGATCATTGATTCTTTCTGTAATATCACTTACTGCCAAATCCAACACTCCTGTACCTTCTGGATTCGTTAGTTTTGGAATCCAAAGCCAATTTTCCAAACCAAACTCCCGTTGCAAATCTTGCGGGATAATAGCTTGGAGGGCGTATAGAAGTTCAGTTGGCCGCGTATCCAGAAATTCCCGTAGCATTTCCTGTCCCGGCAACATATCATCGGGAGCAAAAAATTCACCAACCTTATTGAATTCTCTCCCTCGAGATCTCGCCCAGCGAAAGAAATCGGAAAATACTGTGGAATGCAAGTGCCGTCGAACAATTTTCTCGTTGGCAAGTGATGTGTAAGGAGGCTTCATCTTCCCGGCAACTAACTCACCTGGGTGTTCATAATAATGTAAGTCATGCGAACGCCTTTGAGCAAAGGTCAGTACAAAGGCTGCGGAGTCGATGCGACGGCCCGCCCTACCTGCCCTTTGTATATAATTGGCCGTAGTGGGCGGAACGTTCCGCATAACGACTGCCTGCAAATCGCCAACATCAACCCCTAATTCAAATGTGGTTGAGCAACTGAGAAGATTAACTTCACCGCGAATAAACTTGTTCTGAACACGGGCACCCGCCTGAGGAGTCCATTGAGCCGTGTGCTCTTCTGCAGAAAGTGGGATCAGGTTTTCTGACAGATAATTCTGGCGATATATATTTGTTTCGATCTCATCCCGATGACTAGCCAACGGTTCCAGTTTTCCAGAACAACCGTAAGTTAAGCAAGTGTCTTTAATACTGGCTAGGTAGATATTCTTGCAACGACTGCAAATAAACCAATCATCGACTCCTTCCAAAGTTGGAACAATGTTCCACATTTCGTGTGATATTCGATAAACGATCCCAAGGCCCTTGACCAACTCGCCTTTGAAGACTTCCTTCCAGGGTTGTTCCGGCTCAGTCAAATAATTCCATATTTCTTGCAGCTTCTGTTTTGCTAGGTTTTCAGCTTCCGATTCTGCAATTCCCTTTGCCAGCAAGAGACGTTTCAAATAATCCAAGCGAGCGTTGCCATGTCCTTCAGCCGGCATCCAGCTAAAAATATGCCGTTTTGGATCGCTATCTACCTCGCGAACGAAGAACATTTTGTCGCGCGGCTTGAAAGCTGCGTTGGCATACAAATTACGATCAGGCAATAAATATGTGACCGCGCCCTGATAACGCAGAGTGTTTAAGAGGTTTCGAATCAAGATAAAACATTCCGCCTTATTTAGTGACCAGGGTTCTCCACTTAGGATTACTGGCGAGGAAAAATTTGTTGAAACTACTGGGTCAAATCTAAGTAGTCCCAATCCTTCGAGACTAATACGCCGATCGAGAGGGGTAAAATCCTGCATCAGCCACACAGCCATTTTTTCTTCCTTGCTTGGATAAGATTCTCTTGGAGAGAAAAAACCAATCTCTTCCGATCGCTTGATAAGGATAGGTAAGAGGTCTTCTAAACGATACTTTCCATCGCGAGCACCTTGAGTTGTGCGGAGGGTTTTCAATATCAACCCGCGTCTCAAAGTCCGTTCATGAGCGCGTTCCATGAATGGCGCAAAGAAAGCGGCATTTTGACGACTATCAGTGAAGTTTAATAGCTTGCGACCCTCGCCTGGGTATTCTGCAGTTTCATCCTTGGATGGAGGAATATTTAAATATAGAGCATCTGCAAGAACGCTGACTGGGGCGTCTTGTCCAGTAAGAAAACGATAGACTGCCCCACCGCTGGCACGGGTTGAACAACTTACGCACCGTTTCAAGGTTTTGGCTCTGCCAAGCTGAACTTGATTGACTTTTTGCATCGGCGATTTGCACTTACATTGTCTTGGTATATCAGTCGATTGAATTTGGCCGCATTCTGTGCAAAGCGAATAAGGATCGAGATTCAGATTTTCGTTCATCACGTCGGGATCTGTGTCCTCAGCGCTAACCGGCTCATCTTCATCTAGGCTGGAAATTTGTTCGGCAATAACATAGTAGCCGGTGTGTCTTGCAGCCTCAGTCACATAAAGTTTGCTATCTTGTAGCAGGTACTGCTGATCCGCGTTAATCGGAAATTTGGCTTCGGGTTCATCCAATTCGCTACCTGGTATAGCTTGACCGATAAGATAGGCTGTACCACAACGGGTACAGTTTGCTAATTCGAAAACACGGCTTCCGCAATGTGGGCAATATTTCTGGCGTTGCAAGAATATTCGGGGAGCAATTGTGCCATCGGAGTTTTTATGTGCATTTTCATTTAAGCAGATAAACGCTCCTTCCAAGGCACGAGCAAAAACATGGTACCGCGCGGGTAGAAGTGGTGCCGTTGCAATACTATTTCGGGCCATTACCGACAAAGCCACCAAGTTTACCAACGCAATTTCAGGATTTGATGTGGCAGGAAACAATTTGCGGGAAACTGATGTTAAGAGTGCAGGTTCAGCCTTTAACTCATTTAAGAAATCTCGAATTCGTTGATCCCCCTTGAGTGTGAGGTAGATAAATCGCGCAATTGCTACGCCAGGTTCTTCTAAGGTCTCCTTGCGCGCGTTTAATATCACATCTTCGGGCACTTGATATTTTCTAAGTATAGATTCCAATTGATTGATTTTGGCAACATCTTCAAGCTGTTCATTATCAACGATTGTTCTTAATTCTGCATAGAAGTCTGGCGAACCCGATCCCCAAATTGGTCCCAGTGCCTCTATCGGTAAATGTTCAGCGGAGATAACATCCTGATTTTCGGGATCATTCTCATTCCAGATGAAGTTCTGATTAAAAAGTTTGGAAGCGAATTCAGCTACTGCTGGAAAATCTTCACGACCCTTTCCCAGCGTAGCACTGGTCGCAATAGCTTGAATCCGCTTGGAAGTGCGACCCACGATCCGATTCTGTAATCGTCTCAACAGCATTGCCATTTCTGTCGCATTGGCCCCATCATATACATGGGCCTCATCCAAAATAATAAATTGCCAGTGGCTTCCTGTTAGGCCGTCAAAAAGCGGAGAGGACGCTGGCCGCAGGAGCAGATATTCAAGCATAGCGTAGTTGGTAAGGAGAATATGAGGTGGGCGATCGTGCATTTCATTTCGGCTCTTTAATTCGTTCTTTATATCAAGCTTAGCTTCTTCCGGGTAATTCTGCGCAAATAGCTGTTGGGCTTTGTCTTTGTCAAATTCTGTTTCTCCTACGTATCTACCGAAGGTGATTGGCTGATAGTTACCAAGAACTCGACGCAGTCTTTTCATTTGATCATTGGCGAGGGCGTTCATTGGATATAGGAACAAGGCTCGAACACCGTGTTGGTTCAGAGTTCCTTCTTCCTCCTCGCGCAGCAGATGATTGAGAACAGGAATTAAGAAGCTCTCGGTTTTTCCGCTACCAGTGCCAGTCGAAACTACTAGATTTCGTCCGGCCACAGCCTTTTTGATAGCCTTAACTTGGTGATCGTAGAGATCGCGATCGTAAGGCAGCGCATCTGAACATAGTTTCTCGAATAATTGAGATAGAATACCCTGCTCGACTAACTTCTTTATCGAGATATCAGGTCGATATGGCTGAGAAATTTCAATCAAGGGTCCCTTGACTAGCATGTCGGGCATTTCGATCGCACGGGCAAATTCCGATCGTAAAGTATTGTCTTGGAATGGTTTGATAGTCTTTAGATATCGCAAATAAGCATTGCGAATATCTCTCGTGGTGCTTAGCGGGTGAATTGGCATATCGATCGTCTCTTATCTTATTTGGTCGGAGAAACAAGAATGTTTCTGGGGTCTATGATGAACTCTGCAGTGAATACTTCGACAAAATGTTTCGCGAATGGATGTTCCTTATTTTGATGTTCATATAAAAGCGCTTTATTAGCAGATGCAAAGTGCTGACAATTCGAACACGAATATACCCGATTACCATGTTGAAATCTGATTGTCTTTTTTTCGAAATCTATTATTACATCTTCTCCAGTGGAGAGTTTCAAGAGCACATGAAAATCTTCATCTCTTAATCTCGCCTGACTGATCTTCTCGCCATTATTTCTTTGAACCCAAATCGCAGTTCCGATCCCGGCGGGTGTATTGAGACGAACTGCCTCAGATACAACGCCAAGGTTAATCGCGGATGGTTTGCCGCGCTCTTTTTTCACCGTTCCATCTGCCACTTCGATTGGAATCCCGGAGGTTTCATTTTTTTCCCGAAGCGCCCGCTCGTAATGCTTGAGAAATTTCTGATCCTGATCGATACTCAACAACTGCTGAATGGTTGCGATTGGCAATTTATCTATTGTTTGAACAGGCTCTTCGATTTGATGGAGCCAGGAAAGGATTAAGCTATCGCGCGTGTTAGATTCGGTTAGGCGCAGCAGAAGTTGTACTACATCTTGCGGTTTTGAAGCCAATATGTGTGCGCCATCGAGAAAGGATAACCGAGCAGCATGAACCAAATCGTATATTAAAGCAACACAATCCCCCACATGAGTTTCCATTAGAAGATTAAGGCAATGATTTATAACAGAAGGATCTTCTTCATACTCAATCAATAATTTGGCTGTATCCAGATACAGACTATTTGCTGATGTCACCATCTTCACATACGAAGAACGCAATGGTGAATTCCTTTTTTCATGCTGAATTGCATGGCTTACGATTTCAGGTGTAAACATCCAACTGCGAAATGCCATTAAATTTGCTTTCAAGCCATTATCCTCTGGGTGTTTATTGGATTGTTCTTCGAGCCAGCCGTGATAGTGAAGCAGGATGTTTAGGTTTGTCAGCTTCCTTGACTTTAGAATTTCAAGACAACGATTAAGATGAGCATCGTAGCGCTCTCCTATCTCATTTAATATGATGCAAATTTCAAAATGACGGCTAAAATCTATCTCGGCGGTTGGACATGGTTGGTTTTCCAATTGAAGTACCCGTTCTTGAGGAGTGCAGGTATGTATCTCAAAAAACCTGGCATCGGATAAACCAGTTCGCTCAGGCGCATTCAGCTGTGCTGTGTAAAAGGCTATGCGATAGTGAGATGGAAGCAGAGCCACATTCTGTAAGATAAAGTTTCCCTGAGCTTTATCAGGTATTTTAAACTCTTGATCTGGCGAATACCACCATGGCTGCCATAAGGATTCAATCAATAGCCGTCGATTCCGTAGCGGATTGGATTCCGTCCAGGAAAGTCTCCAAATCAACTCACTAATCTGATTGAAAGCAACATCGCTAACTTCCATTTTCCGACTTAGAAATGCAAGGGGCACCCGCTTAGATTCTGAGAAGTTTAGTGCCCGATAAAAAAGCTGTAGCTCCAGTTGCGGCGATCCTGTATAGCCCGCAAGCGTGGTTCGGAAGGATGATAGTGGAATGCGCAACACATCCTTTTCAAAGGCACTTATTCGCAGATTTTCTTCCTGTAAATAATTGTCTGGCGCCTCCGGGTCGACCAGTAACAGGCTTATGCGATCTGCGATAGCATGAATACCGTGCATACTTAGGTGAACGGACGCGGAGGTTGATTGTAAAAGAGCGTCTGCTGATTTTTGGATCGGCCTAGTCGCCCACGCTGGCTCGGTATCGGCATCCCCAAAGAGGAGTTTCCAACGCAGGCGCGGTATCGGGATAGAAATAGGAACTCGCAGAAGATTCCCGTTTTCTGCTGTTTTGATTAGGAAAAGATCTGCCTGAATACATTCTTCATCTACGATGATTTTGGTCGCGAGAGCGCTAGGCTCAATAGTTATTCCATCCACACCAGGCTGGACCTCGCAGCGCGAATCTTCAGGAAGACGCAGGCTAAAACTGATAGGTTGCGCCACGTTGGTGCCAGGCAATATATATTTATCCAAATCAAGAACGTAAAGCGAGGGCCATATACGAAAGCGAAATTCCGCTTCCGTTTCGTACTGACTTCGGACCAGCATATTGAAGGTCCCAATCGCATTTTCGCCTAAAATAGCTGCTAAATCAAAGTCAGCGAAATTTTCATCGGAAACATTTACGTATTCCAAGTAGGCAGCTGGAGTTACTTCGAGATTGAGTATTGGATTTGCTTCCGATTGCGATCGAATTTCAACTTTCCATCGCTTGAGTTCGTCCACAAGAGACCGGCCCCGTCGCATGGGTATCCTTACTACAGGGAAATGACCAGCGTAAAGTGGAATACCCTTGGCGTCGTCGTTATATGGACACACTACACCTGCCAGCAAAGGTAATTGATCGGCAAAACCGATGGGCAAGGCAGGACAAACTTCCTGATCTTTTCTCAAAAGATGCAACGATTGGGCTTTCGTTAAATCCCACGCTTCTGCGTGCCAATCGGAAAATATGCCGCTAAGTGCAGGATAAGTTTCCAATCTAGATCCCTCACCTTCCGTTCGCAATTGAACATCGGCCGGAAACACAAGTAATAATTTTTCACCGGGCAGTTCCTGTTGTGAAGTAAGAATTTGCCCCTGCCCCCGAGCAGCCAAAAGAGGCTGCTCGCTAGAGGGCAAACAAGGTAGCGTCCAACGACGGATAGGTTGAGGGCTATCTGTTGCTCTGCGCCTAAGTAAGGAGATCTTTAGAAAGAGCGGCGGGTTCTCTAATCGTAGGCTGCTCTCGCGTGTTAATACCTCTTGTCTTTGTTTATGCAGATTCGGAGTAATTTCAAAAGGGGTCTTTAGCCCATCCCACGAAATTTGCCAGTAGACTTTCTCATTAACGAAGAACAATGGAACTTGTTCCTCAGGTAACTGTACATGCAGGTTTGGCTCTTCATAGGGGTTGAAATATAGAATCGGCTTACGGAGATGGGATAAACTTTCTTGACTGCCTTCCATAAAATTGAAAAACGCTTCAGTAAGGTAAGCCGGCAACTTTAATTCTTCGGGGGCGACCAACTCCTGGGCTCGTATGTAGCGTCTTGCCATTTCTCGGCATGAAGTAAAATACTCGAGACCCAATTCGCCGCTATAAGTTAAGAAATTAATCACTGGGAAATCGACATTATGTATTCCATCGAGGATTTTCTTTAGGGCGCGCTCCGCGGGCAATTCGGCATATTCTGCTTTTTCGACTGAGGGGAGAAGAACATACGCAAAAAAATCTGGTAAGGAATATAACGGAATACCTCCATGGAATCGTAAAGTAGATATATATTTGTCTGAGACTTGCTTTTCAGATAAGACGGGAAGGTCAGTCTTTTTTATCCAATCGTATGCGATGTGTCGCCAGCCATAATTGTTAAAGTGGCTCTCCGGAATATCGAGCCGCTCCGAAAGCGTACGCCAATAATTGAGCTGTTCATTGAATGTTGCGAACGCTGTCAGGAAAGTGATGAAAGCGTGAGGATATTTGTTGGTTAGGTCTTTCGTTGCATGAGGCATTCCTTCTTGCTGGGAAAGCTCAGCAAAATAAGCCCTGATTAAGTCGGCGAGTTCTTCCACATCTCGACGACGAAGGGGAATTTCACCGACGAGACGAAGTCGGCGCTGGAAATACGATCGAAGATAGTTTTCCCATTCTGTTAGACTTCGCATTCAAATCTCCCATGCTTGCTGACTATGATATTCTAAGTGAGAAGTTATTTGCATTGGAGCATTTTTGTCGTGCAAGATATAGAGTTGGGTACGTGCTCGAGAACAACCAACATACATGACCATTTCCGGATTGTAATTGTAGCGGTGATCAATCTCACCCATGATTATTACACGCCGTTCTAAACCTTTAAATCGATGAATACTGGAAACTAAAATTTCATTTTGAAAATTCGATGGACTAGATGTTAAAGTAAAGTTACCTAATTTCTTTCCTCCTTTCAGAACGCTTTTATCCTGTGATCGGGGAGTAATAATTGCTATATCCTCCGATCTAATATGCTCTTCGTTGACCAGCTTGTTCAGAAGTCCTTGTATAAGCCGCAGGAACTGTTCTTCCGTCTCATATATGAATAATTCAGGCGGGCGTCCTTCCGGGCTTCTGCAAATAATGCCATTGGGGTTGCTGTGAAACCTGGCTACAATTTTGTGAATTGATTTCGTATTCCTGCAATTCTGATTTAGAGAAAACGGAGGCTCAGTAATTAATCCAGCGAAGCTTTGTACCCCATTATAGAGATTTTGATTATTGTCAAAAAAAATGTATAAATAGCCTTCTGGTTTCAGCAAAGCAGAAAGAGCGATCCAGTAATTCTCCTTAAAGTCTTGGCCCTCATCAACAATGATTGCATCAAATGCGGCCCCGGTTTCTCCCGCCGCTTCAAATAAAGCCTCGGGCAGAATGTTATCATAGTATTCACTATCATCATTTGAGGATTGAACTCGGAAACCCGTTTGCTTGATAATTTCTTTTGCAAGATCGTGAAAATTGACAATCGTAATTTCTTTCCCTGCAAGTTTGGTTCTTAAAAATTCTGCAAGGGATGCATTGAAGCAGGTTAGTAATACATTCAATCCCAATTCTTGTAGTCGGACCGCTTTTTCAACAGCCAACATGGTTTTACCTGAACCGGCACAACCTGCAATAGCAACTCTTTTTCGATCACCGAGAAATGATAAAGCCATGATTTGCGTATCTGTTAACTCTACCAGTTTTCTGTCTTCGTACTCAAGCTCAACTCCGAGCGGAGTTCGGAGTTGGAAGGAAGTAGCAAGCAACTTTTCGATAATTTGAACGCGATCTAACCCAGGTGCCCCATCCGTAATATGCGCGCCAAACAGATAATGAAGTAATCGATCTATACTGTTGGAAATGTCGTCCAAATCACTTTTGTCTATGATAATTTCTCGATTCAGATCCGGTTTTAGTCTTTTCTCTTTTGCGTAAACCGATGGAAAGCAGACTGCATGCCCAATATTTATGTATCTCCTTTTGTCCCAATTCGGAAGCGCCTTAAATTTATCTAATAGAGCATAATGATTTTTACGACCTTGTTCTATTGGATCTTTTATCTTCATGCCGCCCGTAGTAAACCATTGATTTTGGCTCGGATCATAAGAAATGTCACCACCCTTGACTTCTAAAATCAGGATTCCGATATCTGGATGAACAATCACAAAATCTGCTTCACCATCCACAACGCCAAGAGAGCCTAAATGGGATTGCCAAGGAACGCTATAATATACTGTGAATTTGTCATTTAGCTGCTTCAAGTGCTCATACACTCTACTTTCCGCATTGCGAAGAGGATTATCCAGTATGCTCTGAGGAAGATGTTCGGGAAACAGTTTAGCCATAATAAAGACCCGCAATAGTTAGCCAGAACTTACATATCGAAATAATAAACAGAATATAACATGAACAATTCGCATGAGGCGGCCGGCGGTTTGACAAGATTGTTTGTTGGTCTCATCCATTGCCATATCCTGGAAGTGGGCGATCGGTCCAAAATGGAAATGGCGCGAAATCGCGGATTTGCTCTGCTACATTATCGTCTAGCATCTTTGAGCATTCACAACTGCGATATTCGTTCCCACATCTGGTACACCGCGACTCTTTGATCAGAAATCCGAAGCCTGGAACAACACCCGCAACCTCTAGGCTGCGAACCTGTTCGATATTTTCTTCTGGAACCCTAATACCCCACCTATACTCCCCTTCCTCCTCCAAGCGCTCTGTCGTCCAATTGCCAAAGTCAATATGCTGGCGGTTAATTAATAGAACACCAGTTTGCATAAGGACTTCGCTGAGAGCGGGAATGTCGGCTGAGCCCGGAAATGTCTGAGTGAGATATGCAGCAACTTTCTCTGCCCATACACCTAGTTCATCAGGGGAAGTTGGTGGGTAGCAGTGTTCCGAGGATAGCCAATTCATCATGTCCTTTACATGCCCGATTACAGAAATCACCGCAACTCGTTCAATGTCGACAGGAAAACCGACCTTATAACAAACAACCATATCAAGTCCTTTTGCCATCCACACTTGAATTAGTCTTCTGACAGCATCGAGGGTTAGCCGTAGACCTTGTACTATATTGGCACCGTCATGGAAGATTAAAGGAAAATTCGCGTAGAGATCTTTGAAGCTAACGTACTGTATTTCAGTTGGGACTGATAGATAAACTCCGTGTTTTTTGAGGGCCTTCTTTAGCTCTAAACCACAATTCTCAACATATATTTGGGAGACTGAGCCGTTGGAAATTGTGTCTAGAGCAATGATCCGTGGTGAATGCGTGCCCCCCATTTCAATAACATTCGAAAATGATAGAGCAACTCGGACACCCGAATCACTGCTCATGGAATATGGCACATATTTTTGCACTAGATTCTTTTCGGTCTTTTCCTTGTTCTCATTTCTCGCTTGAACAGCATCATCTTCGGCGCCAAAATATTCACCAACAAGGTAATTGTCGCGATAATAATCCGATATTAGAGATTTCCATAAGGGAACTGAGATCTCACCATCAACACGCCATAATTTAGTATATACAGTGTCACGTGGCGCATGGTCTAGACTCATACCAAGACGTTGAATCATTTTCTCTTCAGAATACGAACGGATCGCTCCGTCCAGATGCACAACATTGCGAGATTCTGTGTCAATCATCGAGTGAACATAGCGGCATCCGTATTCTAGATTAGATTCTGTCGAGGATGGCACATCACGGAGTTCCTCCGCTTCAAATATGTGATGCGTATGATCTATCCCCCATCGAAATTCCATGCCCGAGATCCCGAAAATTACCCGGTCAGTTTCGCTTGCCTCATAGTGAGTGACACCTCGAGGAATCGATGTAAGGTCTTCACTAAATTTTGGCCCCCACCAATACTGTAACTCCAGCATCTCACCTAAAAAGGAAGCTGCCAGACCAACGATATCGAGGTCAAGAGCTATGCGTGCCCTCACGCCGCTGGTTCCTATATCTTGCACCTTCGTTAACAGCGGATAGTTCAAGGAATTCCAGCGACAAAGATTTCTTCGGAAGAAATTATGAGCAAAAGCCACAAATTCTCCGACCCGATATATGCCAGGCCCAATTGGTTTAAGGCTTTCTATTGGCACAAGGCCGTCTTTATCCTGCAAGCGGAAGAGCTCCGCGAATACTCTTGTCGCCAGTCCAGGTTCGAAGTATGCAACACATTCGCACACCGTTTTCAGCTCACCCCCTTGAAAAAAGGGTTTCAATTTCGCCGCAAGCTCGTCAAAATAGATTTTATTTGGCTCGATGTAGGTTTTATGATAGTGCAACTTATACTGCTTAATAAGTTGTTCCCGTTCTTCGTCTCCTTCCGGAAGCCAACCAAAACCAGCAGCGCGGGTAAGGCCCGGCTCAATGTACACAGTTTTTGGAAAAACCCATCCAATTGGTCTGCTGTGGTCATGAGCCACTAGACTAGGAATACCTAGGGTACAAGTTTGGTATGTCCCTGAAACCAAATCCTCAACTGAAAAGCGACCTCCATATAAGTTAGCCGCGTCGGAGTTGAGAACGCAAAATAAATGTCTCATTTAGGTACTCCCTTGTGGTGCATATGCGGATCGAAATCTTCAGATATTTCTCGAATATTATAAATGGAAAATGATTCGTACAGTCTTTCTTTTCAGAGCTGTTTTCTTCCAGTTCTTGCTGTAAGTGACAGGGAAGATACAATGCGCACAATTATCATGTGCGTCATCCTTTTGGTTGATTCGAGTCTTATCCCAACTTTCTTGAGCATCTCAAAGCCGATTAGCGGGGAAAAAGACGGCTTACAAATCCCTGACGTCTGCAATTGACAAATCATCCCCTCTCGTCTATCCTTAACAAATAAGCCTCGTGAGATGGTGTCCAGCGAGGCATAACATCGGACTACGCGATTCGGGCGCGTAGCGGATAGAGAGGAAAGAAACCTACCGTTTGCGCAAACGAACTGTGTGGGCGGTTAATTTCATAAGATCAGATGTGTAATGAAACTAGCTCTTTGTACCGTCACCGTTTTGCTATACATTGTGGGCATCATTTGGATGGCCGTTCATCGTCTGCTGGTAGGAGATTTTGCTTGGCCATCTAAAGAGGCTGTAATTATCTACCAACCTGATAAATACCATCAATTATTATGAGAAGAAGCCGTATTATTGCGATTGTTCTTTTTCTGTTGGGAGTCTCGCTATTTGTTGGTGTGTATTATGTTAGCGTATTTATCCAACCTACTTTATCCACGAATAATAATTATCGACTGGCATTGGCCGCTGTAGCTTTCGTGGCTGGCTTTTCTGTCTTAGCTAGTATTGCTGGATTTATAAATGACACTTTGGATCTAATGGATAAGATATTCCCTGGAAAGAGCAAATCATTATCTAAAACTGTCGATGATACGGTTATGCTCAAAGGAAATGTTTATTTTCCCAATGGAAAGTTGGCTGCGAATGCAAAGCTTGTTGTTTTGGGTTTTAAAGGTGATTACTCTGCAGATTCCAATGGATTTTTTGAAATTCCAGCTCTAATGCAAAAGCAATGGACTGTTCTAGCAAGTTTTGGTGATGATTTTAGTGTAAGTAAAATTGTGGTAAGTGAAAATTTTGCTTCCCCTATCATTCTAAAATTACGTAATACAAAGCGAAAAAACAATATTGATCATAGCCATAGGAGTGGAGATGGTAATAAGCGCCCATACCTCGATTTGAATAAAGAAGTACAGAATCTTTCAAACACATCTGAGCTCGTATTGAATTTACAAGAATGGAAGCTTATTCATGCTGGAGTTCAAAAGCTTTTATTTAGCACAAACGTTATCGAAAGGCAAATCTTGAAAGTGGATCCATTGGAACAAAAGGATGTTGAAATTGCCATGAAAGACATTGAATCCCATTGGATTAGTACTTGTGAACCGAAATCAAAAGAACTCAGGAAAACATTGGGGGCTCTTCACCTTATCCAAAACGAAATTCTCGATGATTTAAGGATTAAATTGGATAATAATAGCACTTTGTATATTTATCGTTTGATTAGAGATGTAGATATTAAGAGAGTGGATACATTTGAACTAATGCAGCTAACATTTTTTGACCTGGTGGACACACTTAAAGAAGTTCTAAACTTAGCCGATGCAATAATTTTGCAAACCGCAAATGACCTAAGCCAAAATCTTAACTCAGTGGAAAATGCCCTATGAGATCTTCTGCTGTATTAATCAACGAGTTTGAAAAACTTTCAAATGATAGAGAGCGTGCATCGAAAAATATTTCGTATGCCAAGGAACTTTTATCAGAGATACGTGCTTCTGGTCAAAAAATGAGTAATCCATTGGAACGAGAAAAATTCTCTGAAATAGCAAGGGATCTGAGCGACATAATCTTTGGCGTTACAGGTGAGCTATTGCCAGCACGTCTTGACATATTTACCAATAGTGAAAGCATCAATCTCAGCCAAGCGATAACTAATAATATCTTTGAATCTAAAAAGGAAGAAATAATTGACCAGCGCAATCGCCGTGTTCTTTTAAACCACGTTGAAAATTTTTGGGTCAAGGGTGTTTTGGAGAAATCTTTATACGGCGCGGCGTTGATAGAGTTAGAAATCAAGGAAAATCCTGATATGGTAAAGTTTCCATGGGGGATTAAAAAAGAAGCAACTAACGAAACCATCCCGGCAGGCACTTCGGTGCTGGAAATCTTTGAGCAGGTCGGCCTGGGACGTTCTTTATTAATCCTTGGTTCGCCCGGTTCGGGAAAAACGACAATGCTTCTTCAAATGGCGAATCAATTAATTGCGCGTGCTCGTCAGAATGAAACTGAACCTATCCCAATAGTGTTCAACCTTGCTTCATGGACTGAGGAGCATACTCTAGCACAATGGCTCATGGAGGAGTTAAATCTTATCTACTATGTGCCGAAGAAAACGTCACGCGATTGGCTAGGTGGGAATAAATTGTTGTTACTCTTGGACGGTTTGGATGAAGTGCATAATAGGAACCGTAACAAATGCGTGGAAGCTATCAATATTTTTCGCAGAGAACATGGCTTGACAAGTTTGGTCGTTTGTAGCCGAAGTCAGGAATATAACGAACTCTCTGCGCAGCTTTCCTTCGATGGCGCTATTGAGATTCAACCGCTTACTTTCGATCAAGTTCGGAAATATTTCAAAAGGCTCGGCTCACAGGCGACGGGTATTCAAAAAATACTTCAAAAAGATACTGCTTTGCGAGAATTAGTACAGTCTCCACTTTTCTTGAGTATCATGACATTAGCATATCGCGGTATAGAAAACAAAGATATCTTAATTTCCAAAAACATTGAGGTTCAGCGTAAGTATCTTCTTGATGCTTATATTGGGCACATGTTTGATCGTACTGAGCGTTCATTGCAACCATCTTTTTCAGAGCAGGATGTTCTTCGATGGCTTACGCGGCTTGCACATAATATGCTATTAAATGATCAATTAGTTTTTACACCACAAAATCTGCCAGCAAATTGGTTAAATCAGAACAAGGTTATGAAAGAATATCGATTTGTTTTAGGGACCATTACTGGATTGATTTTTAGTATTATGTTCGGCCTAGTCATTGGATTGTTTTATAGGCCGATTTTCGGTTTAACCATTGGAGTTATTATTGGATTATTAGCTGGACTAGTTAGCGGCTTCCTGAACGGTAGCTTCTCATTTGTTAAGCGCTACAGTTTGCATCTTGTTTTAAGTAGCAACAATATTTTTCCCTGGGACATAGTTTCCTTCCTTGATTATTGCACGGATCTGATCTTCCTTCGTCGTGTCGGTGGCGGTTACATTTTTGTTCACCGCTTGCTGATGGAGCACTTCGCTGATATGTACACCGAGCAGGTAAAATAGATTTCATATGAATTCCGAAGAACTCAAAGCCCTCAATGATAGTTTATGGAAAAGCGCGGACGATTTACGTGCTAACTCTGACTTAACCGCGAGCGAATATTCAACGCCTGTCATGGGCTTGATCTTCTTGAAATTCGCCGATAACAAGTATCGCAAGTATGAAGATGAGATTCTTACAGAGTACAAGAAACTAAAAGGAACACGTCGCGAGAAGCCATTGCACGAAATTGCTATTGAGAAGTGCGGATTTTATCTGCCCGAACATGCACGTTATAAGTTTCTCTTGAATTTGCCTGAAGACAAGGATGCAGATAAGGCGCTTAAGAAGGCTATGGCTTCGATCGAGGAATATAAGTCCGAATTGAATGGCGTATTACCACAAGATGAATATTTCAGATTGACGCGCACGGATAAGAGCATTCCTAAACGCTTATTGCAAACTTTCCAGAATATCCCCGAAGATGTGGATGGGGATTTGTTCGGGCAGATCTATGAATACTTCCTGAGCGAGTTCGCGTTGGCAGAAGGTCAAAGCGGAGGCACGTTCTTTACACCGCGTTCAGTGGTCCGGTTGATGGTCGAGATTATTGAACCGCACGATGGAACCGTCTTTGATCCGGCATGTGGTTCAGGCGGAATGTTCGTTCAATCGGCGGCATTCGTTGAGAGTCATCGCAAGGCGCAAGAGCAACATGCTTCCGATGTTTTATTTGTCTATGGACAAGAGAAAACGTTGGAGTATGTAAAACTGGCAAAGATGAACTTGGTGGTCAATGGCTTGCGTGGCGACATCCGTCAAGCAAATACATATTATGAAGACCTATTCGATAGCTTCGGGAAATTCAATTATGTGCTGGCAAATCCGCCATTCAATGTAGATGAAGTTAATCTTGGCAAAGTCGAAAAAGATAAACGCTTCAATACCTATGGTATCCCGCGCAACAAAACCAAAGTCAAGAAAAAAGATGCGGGGGCTGAAACTGTGCCGAATGCGAATTACTTGTGGATCAATCTATTTGCGACATCCCTCAAGCCGAAAGGACGCGCCGCGCTCGTCATGGCAAACTCTGCATCGGACGCTCGTCACTCGGAAGCCGACATCCGCAAGAAGCTAATCGAGAACAATCTGATTTATGGCATGTTGACTCTGCCGTCGAACATGTTCTGGACTGTGACCTTGCCCGCGACATTGTGGTTCTTCGACAAGAACAAGAAAGACGAACGCATTCTATTTATTGATGCACGTAACATCTTCAAACAAATTGACCGCGCTCACCGTGAATTTACACCAGAGCAGATCAAGAATATTGGCATCATCAGCCGCTTACACAAGGGCAGACGCGAAGAATTCATTCATTTGGTGGATGAGTATTTTGCATCCGGTATGAATCAGCTTGCAAAGAATGCAAGCTTGATCCCAGACATGTCGGCGCAATTGTTAACTGCGTTGGACGACTCTGAAGGACAGAAAGCCATCAAAGCGCTGACCGAGCAATGGCAAGGTTGGGATAAACTGCAGAAGGTGTATCAAATATATCTCGCTAAATCGAATACCAAAACGACGATTGAAGCTTGCAACAAATCGCAACACAAATTACAAGAACTATTCGAACCGTTCTTTACGGCCCTGCATGAAGGTTTGAAGAATCTGCACAAGATCGTGCGCGGCTTTGAAAAGATGGCTCGCGAAGCGAATGGCAATCGCGGCGCGCAAAAGAATTTGAAGGCGATCAAAGAAGCACTGGAAAAATTGGAATCTGAAATAAAGGAAGCTGAAGAATTCTTTGGACATGTTCATTGGTTGCAGGAGCATTTCCCGAATGCAGAATATGAAGATGTGACCGGCTTGTGCAAATTAGCCAACTTGAAAGATATTGAAGAACAAGATTATTCACTCAACCCCGGTCGTTATGTCGGTGTAGTGATTGAGGAGGACGGCAAGACCGAGGAAGAGTTTATTGAAGAGCTGCTTGTTACTCAAAACGAATTGAGTAACCTGATTAAAGATGCAAATATGTTAGATAAGGTGATTGCACACAACTTGAAACAGCTAGCAGGGGATGTATGAAAGAAATTTCAAAAACTTTATTTGCGGATATTATCGCTGAAAGCAAGGATGGAGAATGGGGAAAAGGCGAACCAGAGTTTGGATCAGAGCAAGCTTTAATTATTCGTGGTACAGACTTTAGCAAGCTTAGAAATTCTGGGGTCACATTTCCTAGAAGATGGATTAAGAGTGATTTGGTTAAAAGGAAGCGACTTTATCCCGGTGATTTATTGCTTGAGACAGCAGGCGGAACTTCAAATGAATCAACCGGTCGATCAGCTCT
>Ga0335081_10003614_pt1 | contig 24328 bp, 24 predicted proteins | sample Lox_Sample_35_FD_206713 | JGI IMG/M metagenome (GOLD analysis project Ga0335081, IMG submission 206713) | Soil microbial communities from Loxahatchee National Wildlife Refuge, Florida, United States - Lox_Sample_3.5 | ecosystem: Environmental > Terrestrial > Soil > Wetlands | place: USA...
GCCTACAACTTCCTCATGCCGGTCTTCCGGGGAGAGATGCGCATGTCCGAGCAGGCCGGCCTCTCCGCGGCGGTCTTCTCACACATGATGGAAAACCAGGCCCGGCACGGGGTAGGGATGGCGCCGACGAGCATCAGCATAGACCCCAAGGCGTTCTTCCAGCAGGCCATGATAATCGCCCGGAGGATAACGCTGTAGCGCGGCGCGCTCTGGCAGGACTAGGGAAGCCCCACTTGGATGCGGCCCATTCCGGCAAACATTGGATTCGATTAGAAAGGCCGAGTGACTCCTGACTCTAACGCCGCCTCAACGTCCCTGCGCCCACCTCGTTGGAATCCACTTCACCCGTCCAGGTGCGGGTACTGCCAGGCCCGCCATCTTCTCCTCATTCTGGTCGATTCGAAGACCGCAAATGCTAGATTCCGCACACAAAATATGGTGAGCGATTCATTCACATTCTAAGATTAATAGCTACGGCATCCTTCTGGGCCTGTTGAGCGTACCAGTGCGGCATCCCGCCTCCATGCTCTGTCTCTCCGCAATCTTGCTGTTGGTGCTGTCCTCGCAGCCTGTGGCGCTAGGCGACTCGGCGTCCTCCGCGGTGAGGACCGCGGCGTCGCCCCTCTCCGGGGTCCACTCTGTCATCGGCCTAACCTCGGTCGTCCAACCGCCGGGGGCGAAGAAGTCGACGATCGTGCAAGTAAAGGCTACCGCCGGCGGCTATGGCCAAAACGACACGAAGCCGCAGGTCGCAGGCGGGATTGACGGATGGATCGTGCCCACCGGAACGTGCGACCCGACCAACACCGCCGGGCAGGAGACCTACTTGGTCGGCTGGTTCGACGCTTACACCCCCGAGCCGGTCTACGCAGGCATCCTCCTGTACTGTCCCCAGGGGTACTCCGGCGCACCTTACGACTACCTCGTCGACCTGAACAAGGGCGCGTTCACCTACTACACCGGAATCAACGCGGGCGACGAGGTGACGGCGGAGGTTGGAGCCTACAACAGGACGACGTTCGTCTTCCACATGGTCGACTACACCAACTCCGCCAGCGTCGAGGACTATTGGAACACGGGCTCCAACATCCCTCTCAAGGACTTCAATGGGATCATCGACACCGCCTCCGGCTGCACGACGTCCACGGGCATCTGCCCGCAGGTGAACTTCGGCACCGCCGACGACGGGTCAGTCTTCTTCACCGCCCCCAAGGTCGCCTGCGTTGCAGGCAGGACCACCGCCTTCCCCTGCGTAGGCTACGGCGCCGCGCTCAGCTCGAGCACCACCTACTACCCTGTAGGAACCATATCCCGCCACCGGAGCGTCACCATACTCGAGTATACCATGGTAGAAGGCGACACGAGCCTGAACACGGTCTTCACACTGACGGGGAATCTCTCTTACGGAGACCACGCCAGCCACACGTACACGTTCGAGCTCCCATAGGCGAAGCGCGCTACCCCGAGGGCGAAAGCCAAAAAATCCTTTCAGACGCACTGCGGAGACCCCTGCCAAGTCTTTCGAGAGACGGTGAGCCGCGACGGGGCCCGAGACCCGTCGGCGGTGCTGGTCGTGGGCTTTCCGGCTGAGGGCGATGGGCTCCAATCGCGTCCTCCACTGGGGCTGCCAGCGCGCATGCATCCTGACAACTCCCATCTGGAGCGTGAGCTGCGCAGGGACGAGAGGCCCGATGATTGCCTCGCAGACCACAAGGCGCTCAAGGCCCACAGGAACTTCCGATTCCACTCACCGCGCGCTCCAACTTGAAGCCGCGTGGGCATTGCCGAATGAATCGAGGACCGCGGGGCTCCCTTCAGGGACGCGCCCGTGGGCGGGTCCTGGCGGACCCCAATCCAATCTCTTTATCGCAGGAACGGAGAGTTCTCGATGTCCAAGGAAGCCGTCGCAGCGCCTAGAGCTTCGGCATGGTTCGATGAAATCGCCTTCACGAGTCCTGCGTGGGCCACAGCTTCAGGTAAGAAGGATTGCTGCCCTTTTGCGGCGGGCCGCTGGCAACCTATTTCCATCCAATCTGGAAGATCGTTCTGGAATGGCCTTCGCAGATTCTGTTCTTGGTGACGCCCGAGCATTCAGTGATCCCTGCGAGCACGCATTCGTGATGAACTGCCAAGACTTGGTCCGACACTCTTCACGCCCCCTGGTGCCCTTCCTTTCTTGCCTCGAGGAGTTCCTCATACTCCTTGAGCACCTCTTTTGCGGGTCTTCCTTCAGGCAAGCCGGTCGTCAAATCATTTGACGACACCGATACTAAAGAACACGGCCCAAAAAAAGCCCGGCCTGAAAGGAAAAGTGCCGATAATCGACGCGCAACGACCGAAAAAACCGAGCAAGGAAGTTATCGGGCTTCTTGGTCGTTTATCCAACCATCGTGAACTGGCGCTGTGACTGCGCTTCAAAGCGTGTCGATAATGTCGGAGGGTATCGACTGTTTCCTGCCAACGACATCTACTATCTCGCTCCAGATAACGTCTTTGACGTTAGGCATCCCTTTTATCGCCTCGAGAAGGTCGAGCAGCTGACCGCTATCCTTGATGATTGCCTCCGCTCTCAAGTCGATCGTGTGCTCTCCGACCGACCGGCCGACGGACACTATCTCTCTGCGTTTCAACAAGTCGCGCCCGATCTCCGAAGTATTTCCGCCCGCCGTGTAGAGAAAGAAGTCTACCCGCCTTATCCCGAGGTTCTCGAGCCTGAGAGTGTACGAAACGTCCAGGTACTTGCGCTCTAGGTGGGCTCGCCTTCGTTGGACGGTCGTGAGAGGGACTCTGAGCTTTTGCGCCAGGGCGTGAGTGGGGACCTTGCCGTCGGGCTCAAGAAGAACCTTCAGTATCTCCTTGTCCACCCTCGAAATCTTCGAGGAGCGAATGTGGTTCCTGGAAGAGGTCTCCGCCATCTCCCATCATTACGGCTGTCGAGCGCGCTATAAGGATTCTATCTTGGACCCGACTCGGGCTTTGAGCTCGTCGTCGGCCGACAACGGATCTCAGCCGTCAACCATGGGCGGCACCAGGGACATGCAAGCGCTGAACGGGGCGGCGACGACGGACGACGCCTGCATCCGGGGATCCGCGTACCACGAAGAGTCGCAGCCGGCAACGGCGAGAATAACGGGTCTGGTAATCAGAGGCGCGAGCCCCGCTGAAAGACCTTCGGAATGGACTCGCTTCATCTCCACGCTTGAACTCAGGCCGGACCAAGTCTTTGGAGGATAGCCCTCAGGATGAAACCATTTCCAGCTGCGTTCTTGCGTCAAACCCTGCCGGACCGCCGCAATAGACACTCGTTTCACTAACAATAAATCAGAGCGCGCCAAAAAACCCCCATTGCTGGAGGACTCGCTCCCGAAGAGGAGCATCGAGGCGATCTGCGCCCTCCAGGACGCGGACGGCGGGCTACTAGCTACCCCCCTCGACGACGCCTACCCGTTCGTCTATCCGAGGGACGCCTCCTTCATGGCGATGGCTCTGAACATGCACGGCCTTTACGACAGGTCGAAGAGCTTCTTCTCGTTCCTCTCCAAGGTCAGGAGGCCGAACGGCGAGGTCTACCAGCGCTACAACAAGGGGTACCCGTTCGTCTCGCAGGAGGGCGAGGCCGACGTGACCCCTATCGTCATCCAGGGGATATACGACACGTACGCCGCCTCAAACGACCTGTCCTTCCTTGAACGGTCGTGGGAGATGGTCGCGCGCGGAGCGGCCTTTGTGCTCTCCAACATCAACGGGCAGTCTGGCCTCGTCCACACCATGCGGTCCATCCACGAGACGCGCATCCTGGAGGAGGGATTCGAGCTCTGGGCCAACTGCGCGTCCGTCAAGGGGCTCCTGGACGCCTCGAGGGCGGCGTCTGCCCTCGGCCGCGAGGAGGTGGCGGAGACATGGCTGGCCCACGGGAAGGCGCTTTGGGACAGGGCCCAGGAGAGGCTCTTCGACCCCGACAAGGGCCTGTTCATCAAGAACCTCAGGAAGGATGGAGCAAGGGTGACGGCGCCGGACGTTTCGCTTCTCGCGCCCTTCTACTTCGGCCTCTCCAACGACGGGACGACCCTGCGGAGGACGATCAGGCACCTCAAGAAGACCCTATGGAACGAGGAGGTGGGCGGGTTGAACAGGTTCCGCGACTTTGAGATTGTCGACGACTGGCACTGGTACACCGGCGGCACGGAGGCCTCCTGGCCCCTGTTCACTCTCTGGCTTGCGCGCCTCTGCAGGAGGGCGGGCGACCCAGACACGGCCGACGAGTGCCTGGACTTTGTGATGCGGTCGGCCAACCAGGATGGCGACCTCCCCGAGAAGGTGGCCCCGATGAGGGGCTACACGGAGTGGAAAGACCACGAGACGGGCTACAACGAGAGGGTGATCAACGGGGTCGCCAAGGCGGAGAAGTCCTCGACCTCGATCCCCGGCTACATCCCGTGGGCCTGCCCCCTCGGGTGGTCCCACGCCGAGTACCTAATGCTCGACCGCAAGGACAACTCCCCCGAGGAGCGAGACCTCCTCGAAAGCGCGTCACAGGTCAGCAAGGGTCAATAGCATGGTCGCCGGTTCCGCAGAAACCCCGCCCCAGGCTGGGCGCAGAGCGTCACCCTCGTTCTAGGAGAGTCCAGAAAGGATTTTAGGCAGAGAGCTCTCAGGGAAAACGCGGATGGAAGGGTTCCAGGCATCGAGCGCTTCGGAGGGCGGGTCGCGGTGAACAAGCGAGTCACCGGGGTGTCCGTCCTAATCGTTGTGCTGGTGGCGGGGCTGGGCTACTATGAGTTCAACTCTTACGAGGGAGCGGTAGTCTCGACCGTCGTGACTACGGGCAAGATAACGAACGTCCAAGCCTCCGGGGCGGGAGGCGGGGGGGTGCAAGCCCCGGTAGCGGGAGCGGCGGGCGCAGGCGGGAAGGCAGCGGCCACGACCTCGTCTGGAGGCATCTCCTTCGTGACGATTCAGGTCGGCTCGAACTCTTTCACCCAGATACTGTCCTGCGGGACTCTCCCGTACTACTCGGGAATGAGCGTCAAGGTCGCCGACCAGACCCTTCGAAGCGGCTCCCACAACTACGTCCCCGACGTGGCCTGCAAGGGCTCGCCGACCCCGTTCTCGCTGCTCCACCTCCCGCAGTCGACGTCCACTGTGACCTGAGCGGACGCCCAGGGTCATGGCGGACTAGGCCTTGATTGTTTTCTGAATCAGCTCAGGCCCGGCGTTGGTCGCGACCTCTTGCTGCGAGGCGCAGTGTTGGCAGACCGTGAACGATGTGTTCTCCGAGCTGACGAAGCTGGTGGCCCTGCTCGAGCAGACGGGACAGTCGATGATGACGACCTTCCAGCCCCTCTCCAGCCCTCCCTTCCTCATCCAGGCCATGAGGGAGAGGATCAGGGCGTCGTTAATGCCGTCGAGCCTCACCCTCTTGCCGTACTTCACGACGGGCTCCAGCCTCTCGAAGAGCTCGTGGGAGATCTCCCCCTCCAGCAAGAGCTTCGTCAGCTCGCCGAGGAATGTGTCCCTCGTCTCCCCGTCTTTGACCTTGACCTCGTACTGCCCGAGGTAGTAGAGGACGATGAACCCGAGGAGGGCGACGAGACCCTCGGGCGACTCGAAGAAGAGCACGACGATCCCCGCTTGCGGGATGGTCTCGATGGGCACCCCGAGCACGTGGCTCGCCTCGACCAGCTGGGGATCGACGTACTGGTTGTTGTCGCCCTTGGTCCTGTAGTAGACCTGCCCGTCCCCCTGGACGACCGTCCCCACTATCCTGTGGACAACGACCGGCCTGATGAGCGAGTCGAGCCCGGACACACCCGTGTCTCCCTGCACGAACACGATGATCGTCCCATTGGCTATCGTCCCCGACGGCGGCTTCGCGAACACCTCGATGTCCCCGTTGTGGAGCGTCGGGAACATGCTGTTGCCCTGGACGATCGCGAGGGGGTAGTTGCTGGTCTGGGTGCAGAGGGGCAGCGCGATGACCATGGCCGCCGCCACGCTCGCGATGACGATCTCGATCTTTGCGCCGCGGGAGAGCTTCTTCATCGCCATCACGAGGAAGCGACGCTCATTGGCACCTGGAAGTTGGTACCCTGCGCCTTGCCCCAGTAGACGGTGAAGCCCGGCTTGCCCGACCCCGTCGGCGCGTAGAGGCTCACCCTCAGGTAGCCGCTCGCCGGGATGGCGACCGCCGAGCCCGCGACGCTGAACTTCGCCTCGGCCTTGGTCGTCGTCACCGTGGTCGTCGATCCCGTCCCGACCATCGCCTGGACGGTCCCGCCGGAGTTGACCGTGTCGATTGTAATCGTCATCGTCCCCGTCGAGGAGGTCGTCGCCGCCCAGACCTCCACGATCCAAGTGCCAGCGGCCACGTTCCTGGCTGTCCCGAAGGAGGGCGAGTAGAGGTAGTCGGTGCTCCCCTTGGTGAGGGAGGTGGAGCCCGTCGTGCCAGGCTGGGTGATCGCCGTCACGACGGACGGGGTCGTGGAGGTCGCCAACCCGGAGCTCTCGAAGTAGACGTTGGTCAGCAACCCCGCGTCCGCGGCGTACTTCGCCGTGCTCACGCTCACCGATGTGGCGTACGAGCCGACCGTGAGCGCGGATATCAAGACGAAAGCGAAGAGCAGTTTCAATCAAAGTCACCAGAAAAAGGGGTGCAGAGGGGCGAGCTTCCGCCCGCTCCCTCCAGCCTCAGTCATTCTATGCCACCGTCACGGTTATTCCGGCCGGGGCGCTGAACGAGGTCAGGCTTGTGTCGATCTGGAAGGCCATCGTCTGTCCCGAGGAGATCGTCGATCCCGTGGTCACGGTGAGTGACCCGAGGGTCGAGTAACCGCTCCCAGTGTTCCACTGGACGGTCACGGTGTAGGTGTGGGACGGGGTCGCCGACGCAGCTATCGTCAGGGTGACTTGGTAGTACCAGTCGCCGGCCGTGAGGGCCGTGTTGCAGGTACCTGCGTTCGCCCAGGTGCATGGCTGCGAGGACGCGGTCGTGGTCGTCTGAACGACTGAGAAGCCGTTGCTCGCCGCAGTGAAGGCTCCGGTCACGGTGTAGTTGACACCGGCCTCGCCCGCGAACGACTGCGTCGAGACTCCAACCGAAGTCGCGAACGAACCGACCGCGAAGAGGGATACCACCAGCACCGGGATCATTACCTTCAGTGGCAGTTTGTTCCTCAGCGTAGACATTTCTTGTCTGGCGTCTGGTTAGACTCTCTGCGTATATGACGCGGACGTATCTAGAGCAAATACTTGTGTGCGCGATTTCGTTCGGTTCCAAGAACACCGGCGCACGATTTTTCAGCAAAACGTCATCATTTTAACGGAGGCGGGCCCTCGGGCCCGCATGCCCTCGAAGACCGTCACCGCCACCTTCAGGATCGACGAGGATTCGTTCAAGGACCTCCAGGAGGATGCCAAGAAGCAGAACATCAGCGTCAACACGCTCGTCAACCAGCTTCTCCTCAGCTACTCCCACTACGACAGGCTGATGAAGCGGTTCCAGCTGATGAAGATACCCGCCTCGACCTTCAAGACCATACTCGAGGGTTCGACCGACGAGGCTATAGTAGCCGCCGCCAAGACAGCGGGGGAAAGCATAGCGAGGACGTTCGTAATCACAAAGCTCGGCGCCTTCACCATCGAGAACATGCTCGAGGGCTTCCGGACGTCCTCCGGTTACATCAACGCCTTCGAGTACAGCGAGTTCCTCTCGCCGGGGAAGATAACCATAACCCTGACCCACAACCTGGGGAAGAAGGGGAGCCTCTTCTTGGAGGAGTGGATAAGGTGCCAACTGGCACTGGTCCATAGGACGGCAAAGTTCGCCGTCGACGAGCACTCCGTGATCGTCGACCTCTAGGCCTTAAATACTCTTTTGGAAAAACGCCAAACCGGCCTATTGCAACCGATTGCAATAGAAACTCGTTCTCTAAATCTGAGAATCGCCCCCCTCATGCCGTGGAAGACATGGCCGAGACACTCGCGACCAGCATATTCTCGATAGAAGGGGCAGACCAGCCCGGCAGGATCGAGAGGATGAGGAAGGCGCTGGAGGCCATGCCGGGGGTCAGGGCGGTCGAGATCAATTACATACTCGACACGGCGAGGGTGAGGTACGACCCCAACAAGGCGAGCCTGGCCAGCATAAAGGCCACGATGAAGTAGCGCAGGCCTTACCTAGTCCTCCGAAGATTCGCATACATTTATCACCCCCTCGAGGGCCTTTTTCCACGTGGAAGCGCCGGAGAAGCTCGTTATCATCGGCTCTGGGCCCGCCGGGCTGACAGCGGCGATCTACGGGTCGAGGGCGAACCTCAACCCGACCCTGTACATGGGGAGCGTCCCCCTCGGACAGCTCATGCTGACGAGCGAGGTCGAGAACTATCCCGGCTTCGTCGACCCTGTGCTCGGTCCCACCCTCATGGAGAAGATGAGGTCGCAGGCCGAGCGGCTCGGGGCGAAGTTGATCCAGGAAGACGTAGTCGGGGTCAGGTTCGACAGGCACCCCTTCGAGCTCGACACCTCCGGCGGCCAGACGACCAAGGCCCTCTCAGTGATAATAGCGACGGGGGCCAACCCGAGGAGGCTCGACCTACCCTCAGAGTCAAGGCTCCAGGGCAAGGGAGTCTCGAATTGCGCCGTCTGCGACGGGTTCTTCTTCAAGGGCAAAGACGTCGCCGTCGTCGGCGGGGGGGACACCGCGATGGAGGAGGCGACGTACCTCACCAACCTCGCCGCTTCGGTCCAGGTCATCCATAGGAAGGGCGAGCTGAGAGCCAGCGCCGCCCTCCGGGAGGAGGCGACGTCCGATCCAAAGATCAAGTTCAAGTGGAACTCGATAGTCACCGACATCCTGGGCAACGGCAGGGTCGAGGGCGTTACAGTCAAGGACGTGAACACCGGCGAGGTGACCAGGCTCGACGTCCAGGGGGTCTTCGTGGCCATCGGGTACGAGCCCAACACGAAGCTGTTCGAGGGCAAGCTCGAGCTCGAGCCCAACGGCTACCTCAAGGTCTGGAACGAGACCGAGACGAGCGTCCCCGGGGTCTTCGCAGCAGGCGACGTCAAGGACTGGAAGTACAGGCAGGCGGTCACCGCGGCGGCAGACGGGTGCAAGGCCGCCCTAGATGCAGACAGGTACCTCAGAGAGTCCTCGAGGAAGTAGATCGGGACACCTTCTCGGTTCTCAGAATCGCCTATATCCTTTATAACAACCCAAGGGGTCCACGAGGCAAGCGGTGCGTTTTGTTTGTCTCAAGACAGTCCAGACATTAGGAAGCAGGTCCAAGCCAGCAGGGGTCCCCAGAAGACACTCGAGCTCCTGATACCGGGACTCCGCAACTACAGGAAGCTGGACGACCTCAGGGTCGCCGACAACATGCTCAGGAACCAGGTCGCCGACAAGCTCTTGCTCGCGAAGTCCAACCTGGAAGCTGTCAGGAAGCAGATGTCCACGGCGGGGGACTACACGAGCCTGACGAGCATAGGCTCGGTGATCTTCCAGCTCCAGCAGATCGCGGGCGAGGTGAGGCACGCAGAGCAGGGCTATTCCGGCTGGGTTGCGAGCATCACCATCGACCAGAACAGGCTCAACCAGCTCTACGACAACGACAGCGCGTTCGTCGCCTCTGCGTTCGACCTCGTCTCGGCCACCTCCCCCTCCAGCTTCACGTACGACCCGGCCAACCCGGCGTCCGTGATGTCGGCGGTCTCCAAGGTCAACGCCGCCGTACTGGACTTCAAGCAAAAGTGGTCCGTGAGGATGGAGGCCGTCAAGGGCGTCCTTGTGAAGCAGTGAGAGAGTAGATCGCGATGATTGGACAGTTCTGGAAGAAGCCCGCCTCGGGCGGGAGCGGGAGCGGGAACACCCCCATCCCGGCGACGGGAGGGAGCGTCCTGGGCTCGACGACGATAAACTGGGAGGACCAGTACAAGCAGGACAACGTGATGTGGAAGGTTCCCAGGAACATCAGGCTCAACGACAACATAGTGGTCAGGGAGGACGAGATAGCGGTCTTCTACAGGGACGGGAAGGTCCTCACCTACTTCGACCAGCCCAACAGGTACGCCCTGACCGACTTCAACGCCCCGGTCGTTGGCAAGCTCCTGAAGTACTTCACGGGTGTCGTCCAGCAGGCGGAGGTCTACTACGTCCAGAAGAGGTTCATGGACGGAAAGTTCGGGAGCGCCCAGCCCTACCAGTTCACCGACCCCACCTTCGGCATAGTCAACCTCAGGGTCTTCGGGGAGTACAGATGGCGCGTCTCCTCGCCTGAGAACTTCATCAACCAGTTCGTGGGCACCTTCAACGCCGAGACGTCATCCGACGTCGAGGACAGGCTCAAGGAGCAGATGGTCATCCTCGTCTACAACGCCCTCGGGAAGATGAAGGCCCAGGGCCTGAAGGTCACCGACCTTGCCGGGAACCTCACCAACATCGAGCAGGTCGTCCTCTCAACGAGCTCCGACAACGTCGGGCAGTTCGGGATCGAGATCAACAAGGTCTCAGGCCTCACGATAAGCCTCCCTGACGAGGTCCAAAAGGCCATCGACACAAGGTCGCAGATGCAGGTCCTGGGGGTCAACTACCTCCAGTACCAGGCAGGTCAAGCGATGACAGACGCGGCCAAGAACCCAGGCGGGGTCGCCGGGGTGGGCGCCGGCCTAGGCGTGGGACTCGGTGCGGGGGTCGGCGTCGGCTCGGCCTTCGGGCAGGCGATGATGGGAGGGATGCAGGGCGGGAACACAAAGTCCTGCCCCAACTGCGGTTCGATCATACCGATGGCCAACACCTTCTGCCCCAACTGCGGCACGGCCCAGCCCACGCCACAGGTGCAGCAGCAGCCCCAGCAGCAGCAGGCGGGTGCGGCCCAGTCCAAGGCCAAGTTCTGCCCCAACTGCGGCACGGCCGTGACGGGGTCGCCCAAGTTCTGCCCCAACTGCGGCTCAAAGCTGTGACCCGAGCATGACATACTGCCCAAAGTGCGGCGCCGAGCTCCCCGATGGAGCGGCCTTCTGCTACAAGTGCGGCGCCCCCGTCTCCGCGGGCGGGACGAACGGCCAGGGCGCGCCCGCCCCCCAGCAGGGAAGCAGGAGCCAGGTCATCGGCTCCGCGGGGGCGACCGCCCTCAAGTGCCCCAGCTGCGGCGCGCCTATATCGCCAAAGTTCGGCGAGATGGTAATCACCTGCGAGTATTGCGGGACGGGAATCACCCTCGGGGACGAGGGCTGGAAGGACATCCAGAAGCACACCATGCTCCCGATGAGGGTGACAAAGGACCAGGTCGAGGCGAAGGTCCAGGAGATGATGGACAAGGGCATCTTCAGGCACCACCTCCACGAGGAGTCGACCATGGAGGAGGAGAACGCGACCTTCGTCCCATACTGGATAATCCCGGTCTCCGCGAGGACCTCCATAGCCGCGGTCGACGCGATGCAGGAGATGGGCCAGGTGGCCACCACCGCCGCCCTCATCGGAGTCCTGGGCGGCATGGGGAGGGGTGGGGGCGGATTCGGAGGCGGCGGCGGAAGGAGGAGGTCGTTCGACACAGCCTCGCTCGTCCCGAGCCTCGCCAGCCTCAGGTCGCCGCTGACCGCCTTGGGATTCCGCGGCATGTTCTACGGGATGGGCATGGGGATGGGGATGGGCGGCGGGCCGAGGAAGACCTACCAGCTCGACAACAACTACAACTTCCCAGTGGTCGCGATGAAGGACCTGACCGAGTTCCAGCCGCAGGACTACACCTTCGCCATGGACCAGAGGGTGCTCTTCGACATCTCGAAGATCGACAAGAGCATCAAGGTCCTCAACGGCGACATCAGCGAGGACGTCGCAAAGTCCCAGGCGAAGACCTACGTCGACCAGATCCAGTCACAAAAGGCGCACGAAAAGTACCACATGATCCAGCAGATGCACACGGACATGGACGTCTCGGACGGGGAGCTCCTCCACGTCCCGGTCTGGTTCGTCCGCTACGACCACAAGGGGAAGAAGATCGTCTTCGTCCTCGACGGGAACTCTGGCGCCCCGATAAACAGCATCGGCCTCTAGGACCTGCGGCCGTTCCGGAACGAGCCCAACCCGCCCACCGCGAGGAGGGCCACAGCCAGGACGGCGGGGACGGCCGCCGCCGGGAACTCGGGCGTGGTGGAGGTGGTCGTAGCCGCAGTCTCCGTGGAGAGCGGGGCGAAGTAGGCCGAGTTCAGCATGCTCTGGCCGCTGCTCACCGCCGAAGTCCCCCCGACGCAGTAGACGTATCCCTGCGCGAGGACGCACGACGACGTGTCGACCGCCGTCGGGTACGGGGTAGCGCTCGTCCACTGGCTCGCACCCGACAACGGCGCCCAGTAGTAGGTGTCGCTGCTGCTCAGCTGGTTCTTGTCGAACCCTCCCGTGCAGTAGATGGCAGAGGAGTAAGCGACGCAAGAGGGCGCGGCCAGGGCGACGGGGTACGACGGCCCGGCCACCCACTTGCCGATCCCCAGGGTGGTGAGGGGGGCGTAGTAGACGTTGGTCACCGGGCTGTTCTGGTTCGAGCCGCTCTTCGTCTCCCCAGCGACGCAGTAGATCGCCGCCGAGATCGTGACGCACGACTCGCTGTCGACTGCGAGGGGATACGCCGTGGTCGCCGTCCATGAGGCGACCCCCGACGAGGCCGCGGCGTAGTACGAGGAGGTGACCTCGTTCCCGTTGGAGTCGAACCCGCCGACGCAGTAGACGTCCCCGGAGTACCCGACGCAAGAGATCGCAGCGAGCTCGTTGGGGTAGGATGCGCCCGCAGACCAGGAGCCCAGGCCCTCGGACGACGCGGTGGCCGAGTAGACGTCGTTGAGCACCGTCGGGCCGTCCTCTCCTCCCACGCACGTGACCGAAGTCGTGACGTTGACGCAGGCGGCGCTGTCTATCGCCGTGGGATAGTTGGGCTCCGCCAACCACTGCCCCAGGCCGGAAGAGCTGACGGGCGCGTCGAACACGTCGTCATAGCTGTTCTGGTTGACGTCGAACCCGCCGACGCAGTAGACGTCGCCGCCTACCGAGACGCACGAGTCGCCCGCTAGCTGCGACGGGTAAGAGGTGGTCGGGGTCCAGGACCCTATCCCTTGCGCCCGCACCGCCTGGACAGACGACAGGACCAGCACGAGCGTAGCCGCCGCGAGGGCTAGACTCCTTCGGTGCTCCATCATCCAGGGACCCTCATCAGGGCTTGCGTATTAGCGTTGGGCGCCTCCGGACCTCAAAGACCACGAGCGTCTCGTAGAAGAGCCTCCTCTGCGAGACCCTCTTCGCATCGAGCCCGAGCCGCGCGCACTCAGAGACGAACCTCCCGAGGTCGCCCTCCTCCGAGAGCAGCGCGACCATCGTCCCGTCTCTCTTCATCACCCTCGCCCCCTCCTCGACGAAGGCGAGCGGGACCTCTGTCCCCGTGGGGCCTCCGTCCACTGCCCTGTCCTCCACCTCTCCTGACGGGACGTAGGGCGGGTTGAAGAAGACAAGGTCGAACACCCCGTCCCTGAAGCAGGCAGCCCTGTCCGCGAGGACCAGGCCAGCCGAGCCGGACGAGGCCTGCGAGGCGTCCCGGAGCCCGATGACGTCCGTCCCCACCGCGAGGTCGAACCTGGGAGCCACGCCCTCGAGCAATGCCCCGCTCCCGAACCCGATCTCGAGGCACCTCTCGCCCGTGTACCCGCGGAGCGCCTCCCCAAGGAGCCGCGTGTCCTCGGCTGGCAGGTACCTCGTTCCCAACCTGCCTGCACCCGGGGTGAGTCGCCTACTCCTGGAGCTCGCGGTTCGACATTATCTTGTACTCGTCCGGGGTCAGCACCTGCGTCACGTTCTGCGTCTGATAGAAGTACGCGGGCGCCCCGTCCGGACCCATGGCGGGCCTCCCGTCCGGGCCGACCATGCGGAAGACCTTGACCATCACAGGCTTCACCCCGAGGACCGTGCCGTCGTCGAGCGAGTAGTAGCAATACCTCTCCTGGAGGGGCTTGAACCCCACCAGCTTCCCCTTTGGCTGTCCTTCTGGAGTCATCGGCCTGAGGGGCCAGCGGGGGCAATAAAAGGGATGGGCGAGCTCACAGCCTGCCGACCAACTTCGCCGCGCCCGAGCTGTACTGCGCCGCCTTCTTGGGCGCTCTCGCGAGCTCTTCGGGGAGGCCGGCCTCGGCGGCCGCCTCCCTGAGCACCGCCTTCCTCTCGCCCTCTCTCACCTTGAACCCGAAGGGCAGCCCCCACGCGAAGGAGGCCACCCTCTCGTCTGCATAGGGGAACATCGCCTCGGCCCGCGCGGAGCAGGCCGCCTCGTCCCTCAGTAAGCCCCTCTCGGCGCACGACCTCGCGTCGTCCTTCATCATCCTCTCTGCCTCCGCCTCCCCGCCGTCCCTCGCCCTCGCGGCATACTTGCTGTATCCTCCGAACAACTCGTCTGCAAGCTGCCCTAGCAAGATGGTCTCGGCCCCCGCCTCGCTCGCGAGGAGGCTCGTGGTGGAGTAGATCGACCAGAGCGCGAGGTCCATCGGGGTCGACTCGCCCGGTGGGAGCACGGCCCCGCGCGTCAGCCTCGCGACCTCGTCCTGGTCGAGGACCGCCGACTTCAACTCCATCCCGAGCAGGCCCGCTGCCCGCCCGGTCTGCTCCTCGTCCCTAGAGCCAGGCGCGAAGGCGGAGCATAGGACGACCTCCGCGTGCCTTGACGCCAGGAGGGCGAGGAGGGAGCTGTCCAGCCCGCCGGAGAAGGAGACCGCGACGCGCCTCCTCCCCGCGACCCGCCCTCGTACCACCGCCCCGAGCAGGGACGCGAGCTCTCTCCCCGCCTCTTCGAAGGTCAGGTCGAGCTTCTCCGGCTCGCGGGCCGGGCCCGAGGAGGTCTCCCCGCTCTCGAACCTCCCGCCCGCAGTCACGAGTCGGGCCCCTGCGCCGAGCAGGCGGTAGTCGCTGGCCATGGAGTCCCCCTCTGTCCAGAGCCCCCTCGTCCCTAGGCTGTCTCTCTCACCGTAGAACCCAGCCGCACCCCTGCCGAGGATGGAGTACTCGCCTCCCGCCCCCTCCTCGACGACGCCGTGCACGAGGGGGAACCCCGCCCCTCCCAGGGTGTAGGCGAGGACGACCTCCTTCTCTCCCTCGAGGCGCGCCTCGGACAGAGGACCGAATTCGCCGCCCGCCCACGCGACCACCCCCTTGCTGAACCTCTCGACCCTGCTGGCCTCCTCGACCGCCCTCGACCCCGCCCCCTCGCCGACGAAGAGGGCGAACCCGTTGGTCCGCATCAGCCCGCCTCTTCCTTGATCTTCCTCGCCAGGACTGGCCCTATCTTGTCGACCAGGCTGAGCTTCTCCGCGGGGGCCTCCCTGATCGACTTTATCGTCCTGAAACCGAATGTGTAGAGCGACCTCGCCCTGATCCTCCCCACCCCGCGAAGCTTGGTCAGCTCGACCAGCTCGCCCTTCACCCCCATCTCCACCCTCTTCCTGAGGAAGTCCGCCTCCTTGATCACCTCGTACTTGCCGAAGAGCCTCGCCAGCTCGCTCACGCAGTAGAGCAGCCAGTCCGCGCTGTCGACCGCCCTGTGCAGGTCGCCCGGCTCCGCCCCCAGAGTCTCAAGAATCGCGTCCTCCCTCTGTTCTCCTATCCAGGCGTCCAGCACCATCACCGTCCTCATCTCCTCGAGGGCCTCCTCGTACTCCATGAACGACGACCTCCCCCGCGCAGCCCCGAGGGCGAACGATCCGCGGTTGGCCTCTAGGAACTGGAGGGCCTGCGAGAAGTGCCTCTCCCTCATGGGGAACTTGGGCTCGAAGTCGGGGCTCTTCGAAACGAGGTGGAGGAGCCTCACGGTGTGGTCGGGGCCCGGCTCGAAACCTCCAAGGTTCTTCTTGAACAGCACCCCCGTCATCGGGTCGATGTAAAGGGTGGAGATCCTCTTGCCGAACCCCGTCGCCTGGAACATCCCGCTCTTCTCGACGACCAGCTGCTCCGAGAACAGGTAGCCCAGCGCCTCGTCGACGTGCTTGGCGACGTCGGCCGCGCCCGTCTGTGCGGCGAGGAGGGTCTTGGAGAAGATCGAGTCTATCTCGTCCCTGCTCGTCCCCAAGCGGCTCGCGATGACGGCGAGGAGGTGGACCCTCATCCTGCTCTCCCCAGCGAGCCTCGACTCTATCGGCTCCGGGCTCGCCTCGACGTAGTGGCGCATCACCTCCTCCGCGCTGTACGCTGGCGGGGGTATCATCACCGTCTCCCCGAACTCGTCGTACTGGGGCCTCCCCGCCCTCCCAGCCATCTGCCTGTACTCCAGCACAGATATCGCGGCGCTCGCCCCCGCCTCGGCGTCGTACCTAGAGAGGTCCGCAATCACCACCCTCCTCGCCGGGAGGTTGACCCCGGCCGCGAGCGTGGGGGTGCTCGCGAGGAGCTTGACCGCCCTCGACCTGTAGGCGTCCTCGACTATCCTCCTGTGCTCGTGGGGGAGGCCAGCGTGGTGGAATGCGGCCCCCCTCCCCACCAGGTCGGCGAGGAGCCTGCCGAGGCTCGTCTCCTCTCCCGACTCCCTTATCCTCCTCGACGCCTCGGCGCAGGCCCTCCTCTCCTCCTCGTCGAGGTAGCTCGGCGTCAGCTCAGATGCCTTGGTAGCGAGGCTGACCGCCCTCCTCCTGGTCGAGGCGAAGACCAGCGCCTGCCCTCCAGTCGCCACCGACTGGACGGCCACGTCTATCGCCGCGCCGTACGTCGACCTCACCGTCTCGAACTCGCCCTGGAGGTCCCCGAACCACACCCTGCCGTGGTCGTACACCCCCTGCCTGAGGGGCACCGGCCTCCATGTCATCTCCACAAGGTCCGACTTCAGCCACCTCGCTATCTCCTCAGCGTTGCTCACGGTTGCGGAGAGCGAGAGGAGCTGCGCCTGCACGCCGCTGTGGATGATCCTTGTGAGTATCATCTCCAGCGTCGGCCCCCTCCCTCCCTCGCCCGCGAGGTGGACCTCGTCCGCCACGAACAACCCGACGTCGCGCAGCCAGGGGATCCCGTGTCTGAGGAGCGAGTCGAACTTCTCGTTGGTGAGGACGAGGAGGTCGTAGTTCTTGAGAGCCTCCCCTGCCGAGTCGAAGTCTCCGGTGGAGATGACGCACCTCACCCCGAACCTCTCGAGAAGGTTCCTGAACTCGGCGTACTTCTCAGAGGCGAGGGCCCTGAGGGGGCTGAGGTAGACGACCTTCCTCCTCTCGACGACGACCCGCTTGAAGGCCGCCAGCGCCGCGATGAGGGTCTTGCCCGACGCGGTCGGGCTGGCGATTAGCAGGCTCTTGCCGTCGAGGAGGCCGGCCTCCACGGCGGCCGCCTGAGGGGGGAAGAGGTTGGCGAAACCCTGCGACTCTAGGTACCTTGTGAACTCCTCGGGGAGGGGGAGGTCTGCGACCTTCATCGGCGCCCCCTATCCCTGGACTCTTCTGTAGAACCCGGGCTTCGACTCGAAGATTATGCCTTCCTTGGTGATCTTCCTGATGATGTTGTCGACCTCGTCCTCGTTCGCGAACTTGTTGGTCTTCATCAGCTCCGCCCTGAACACTTTGGCCTCGATAGGCTTGCGGTCGGTCCCCTCCAGTGCGCGGAGCGTGTCCATCACGGTCGCGAGCTTCCCCCTCTCACCCGCGGGCTGGCCTAGGAGGATGCCGAAGTCTCCCTTCGTCTTCGTCTCGGTGTCCGTCAGGACGTCCTCGACCATCTTGCTCATCAGGAGGACGGCAGTCAGGGCGTCCTCCTCGGTCACCTGCTCCCTGAGCATAAGCCTCGCTTTCGCGCTCGCCAGGCGGACTAGGGACTCGAGCGTCCTCGGGGTGGCGCCTATCTGTCCCTCGCTAGCGTTCCTCCTGAGCTGGAGGTAGTACTCCTTGATCCTGTTCTGCGCCTCCATCGTGAGCGCGGGGTTGTAGCCCTTGGCGTGGGCGAGGTATTTCTTGAGCAGCTCGAACTGGATGGGGGGCGAGTCGACGTACCCTCTCTTCCTGTGGACGTCGAGTATGTGCGTGGCCAGCTTCTCGTCCTGGGCCGGGACGGGCGTGTCCCTGAGGACGAAGATCAGGTCGAACCTGGTCAGGAGCGGGATGGGTAGGGTGATGTTGTCGATGAGGTTCTGGTAGGGGTTGTACTTGCCCAGGATCGGGTTTGTCGCCGCCAGGATGGCTGTCCTTGCGTTCAGGGTCGCGTAGATCCCCCCCTTGGCTATCGTGACGGTCTGCTGCTCCATCTGCTCGTGCAGGGCGCTCCTGTCCTCGGGCTTCATCTTGTCGAACTCGTCGATGCAGGCGATGCCCTGGTCGGCGAGCACGACGACGCCCGCCTCGAGCATCAGTGTGTTCTTCTCGCGGATCACGGCGGCGGAGAGCCCCGCCGCGGTCGAACCCCTCCCGGACGCGAACATCCCCCTCGGGGCGACCTGGGCCGCGAACTTTAGCATCTCGGACTTCGCCACGCCGGGGTCGCCGACGAGGAAGACGTTGATGTCGCCCCTGAGCTTCGTGCCGTCGGGAAGGACGGTCACCGGCCCTCCCACAAGGAGGAGGAGGATCGCCTCCTTGACCGCCTCGTGGCCGAGGATGCCCGGCGCCATCGACCGGATCAGCTTCTGATAAGCGTCAGGGCTGGCCGCTATGCTCCTGATTATCGCCTCGTCCTCCTTCGATATGTGGACCTGGCTCGGCTCCTTGCCGACCACCTCGATCGAGTTGGCCTCTATCTTCGAGCGGAACGACCTGCTGTGGGGCTGGCCGAACGCAAAATCGGGCTCGGCCCGAACTATCCCTGTCATCACCGCCCTGTCCCCTGGCCTCGCCGTGTTGACGATGTCCCCCTCGACGTCCACGTCGAAGAACCTGGGGAGCTGGCCTGGAGGGAGCTCCTCAGGGAGCTCCTGGACCCTCAGTATCTGGCTGTCGATGAAGCTGCTGTCCTTCTGGTCTAGCTCGAAGCTCCTGGTCTGGTCGCAGCTCTCGCACTTTGCCGGCCTCTTGATGCTCGGGCCCTCCTGGACGACCATCGTCGTGTGGCCGTCCGGGCAGACGAAAGCGGCGTCGACCAGTAGCGGCCTGAGCTCCGACGTCCTGATCACCATCCCGGCGAACGCTATCATCTTGTCGAGGTGAGAGGTGTCGACCTTCCGGAGGGCGATCCTGTCCGTCACCCCGCGGAGCCTCACCGTGAGGCTCTTCTTGACCTCCCCCGCGTAGCTCGGGTTCTCGGTGCTCAGGACCTCGAATGCGGCTATCTTGTACTCCTTGAGCGCCTTGTCCGGGTCCTTCAGGAGGCTCTCCGCGAGGTCTGTGTTGTAGTGGATGAGGTCCTCGTAGTCTATCATTATCGATTTCCGCCCGGACGCCGCGAGCTGGGCGAGCATGACCTGGTACTTGCGCTCCCCGTCCCTGTCCTCGAATCCCCTGAGGAACTCCTCGAAGAGCTCCGACAGCCCCCTAGTGATCACAGCCATCTATTGGTCCCCCAGCAGCGCCTTCTTCCAGGCCGCCGATATCGACGCGCTCATCCTGAAGAACACCTTCTCTTCCGGAGTGATCTTGTCGGCGATGGTCTGGACGTTCGCCGAAGAGCTCATCGAGAGCAGCTTGCTCAAACGCCTCCCAATCAGGTCATAGCTGCTCATCCTCAGCTTCTCATAGTCCTCCCGCCTATATTTCCCCCTCTCGACCCCGACCCTTATCGCGGTCAGCCTCCTCCTCATCCTCACATAGAAGTTGGGCTCTAGGGGCGACAGCTGGAGCGAAGCGAGGATCTTCTCCCTCGTCAGAGCCTTCAGTATCTCGACCTCGAAGGGCTCCTCCTGGAGCTCGACCATCCCGAGCTCCGCGAGCTCCTCAGCAACCCACCTCGGCATCTCCAGGCGCTCACCCTCCTTGGCCTTCTTGAGAAGGACGTCCCCGACCTCGATGTCGTCCGTCGAGGCCTTCATCGTCACCCTTACCGGCGCGAGGAGGAACTCCCTCTCCCTCTGCTCGAACAGCCTCGATACGTCTGCGCCGGGGTCCTCCACGATAAAACCAACATCTCCTTTCTGTGTTATGGGGACTGCGGAACAACTAGTGTCGTGTAATTAAGTCTATTCGAGGCTCTAGAGCTCGACCCACTTCCCGATGCCCTTCTTGCGCGCCCTCCGGTACGCCAGCCACCCCGCTGCGTTGTCCTCCAGGGCCAGGCCTACGCACTTGAAGAGCGTCACCTCGGACACCCTCTCTCTCCCGCGCTTCTCCCCGCTCACCAGCTCGGAGAGCTCTCCCTTGATCGAGTCCTTGGTTATCCTCCCCTCCTCGATGGGGATGAGGATGTCCCCGGCCTCCTCGAGGACCGCCTCCCTCGAGTCGACGAATATCGAAGCCCTGGAGACCAGGCCGGAGTCGAGCTCTCGCGCGTTGGGCCTGTAGGAGCCCATGGCGATGACGTGGGTGCCGTCGCCCACGAGGCTCCCGTCGAATATGGGCGCCTTCGACGTGGTGGCGGTCACCACCACATCGCTTCCCTTCACGCAAGCCTCCGCCGAGTCGACCGCCGTTGCCTCGACCCTCAGGGTCTTGGTGCACTGCCTGGCAAGCGCTCTGCTCCTCTCCGGTTCGAAGGAGTAGATCCTCACCCTCTCGACCGAGGGCAGCGCGGAGACCACCCCGTTGACCTGCTGGTACGCCATCCCGCCGGCCCCAAAGATGCCCAGGGTCGCCGAGCCGTCCCTCGCGAGGTACCGGCACGACAGCCCGGATACGGCCCCCGTCCTGATTGCCGTCAGGGCTCCTCCGGAGAGCATCGCCCTCGGTTCGCCGGTCTCAGCGTCAACGAGGATCGTCAGGGCGTGAATCGAGGGTATCCCCTTGTTCTTGGGGAAGACGCTCACCACCTTGACGCTCGCCTCGACCTTGGCCCTCTTGGCCGTGGAGGGCATCACGAGTATGTCGCCGGAGGGCGCGGAGAGCATCGTCCTGATCGGCGACTCGATCTTACCTTCGCCCTCGAGGGCGAAGACCCTCGCCATCTCCTCTATGCAATCGCGCATCGGGCAAGCGGCTGTCACGTCGTCGGCGTCTAGGGTGAGAAGTTTCACGGACCCTGGTCCCTCCCCCCGAACCAAGCTAGGTAGATATATAGTCAAAAGGGGTCGTGGGGCACCTCATCATGAAGAAGGGCGACCGAGTCTGGGATAGACCATGCCTCTAGAGTCCCTGATGTGGGTCGAGAAGTACAGGCCTCACAGGCTCGACGACATCGTCAACCAGGAAGAGGTCAAAGAGAGGATCAGGCCGTTGCTCGAGAAGAAGGAGGAGATGCCCCATCTCCTGTTCGCCGGCCCTCCCGGCTCCGGCAAGACCACGGCGGCGCTGATCGTCGCCAGGGAGGTCCTCGGCGACCTCGCTCCCGACTACACCCTCTCGCTCAACGCAAGCGACGAGAGGGGGATAGACATCGTCCGCGAGAGGATCAAGACCTTCGCCAGCTATACGGACAGGCGCGAGGGAGTCCCCTTCAGGCTGGTCATCCTCGACGAGGCGGACGAGATGACCCACGACGCGATGACCGCGCTCCGAAGGATAATGGAGGAGACGTCGAGGTACACCAGGTTCATCCTGGTCTGCAACTACTCCTCGAACATCATCGAGCCCATCCAGAGCAGGTGCGCCATCTTCCGCTTCAAGAGGATAGGGCAGGAGGAGGCGGTCGCCTGCCTCAAGAGGATTGCAAAGGCGGAGGACGTCAAGGCCTCTCCCGAGGTCCTCAAGGAGATCGCCTTCGCGGTCGACGGGGACCTGAGGCAGGCCATCAACCTCCTCCAGGCCGCCTCCGGCTCGGGCTCCGGGGAGGTGACCGTGGCGAAGGTCAACGCCGTGACAGGGGCGACAGCCAAGGAAAAGTCTGTCGAGGTGATCAGGCTGGCCATGGGCGGGGACTTCCAGGCGGCCAGGCTCAAGCTGGTCGAGCTGACCAGGGTCTACGGGATACCAGAGTCTGACTTCCTCAGGTTCGCCAACGAGGAGATCGCCAAGAACGCCGGCGACAAGTCAGCCGAGGCGACTGGCATCCTCGCGGAGTTCGACTACCGCCTCGCCGTGGGCTCCAACCCCGAGGTCCAGCTCACCGCCCTCCTCGCCGCGCTCGCTGCTCTCGACAAGAAGGGCGGGAAGAAGCCCGCCTGAGGAGCCCGAGGTTGGACCTCTCCCAGCCCCGCGGGATCCGGGACATAGAGCCGGACGAGTTCGACCGCCACCTCGCAATCCGGAGGGCTTTCGAGGAGGTCTCTCGCGCCTACAACTTCCGGCTGATGGAGCCCGGGCCTCTCGAGAACCTCTCCATCCTGAGGGCCAAGAGCGGGGCCCAGGTCGACAAGGAGATCTACAACTTCAAGGACAAGGCCGACCGGGAGGTCGGGCTGAGGTTCGACCTCACCGTCGGGATGACAAGGTACGTGGCCTCGAAGAAGGGGCTCAGGCCGCCCGTCAAGCTCGCCTCGTACGGAGGCGTCTGGAGGTACGACGAGCCGCAGCACGCGAGGTACAGGTGGTTCTACCAGTGGGACGTCGAGGTCTTCGGCGACCAGAGCGTCGACGCCGACGCCGAGGTGATGGACCTCACCCACAGCCTCTTCAAGAAGGTCGGCCTCAGCGACTTCTCCCTCCAGGTCGGTGACAGGAGGGTGGTCGAGGACTACCTCAGCAAGTCGATGCCCAACTCCTCCGATGAGGAGTTCATAGACCTGATGAGGGCGCTCGACAAGGTCCAGAAGAAGACGGAGGCCGAGTTGGCCGAGGAGTACGCCCGCAAGGGCTTCAGCCGGGAGGTCCTCTCCGACCTCCTGAGGTTCGGCAAGACCAGGGGCACCCCCGACCAGGTCTGCAAGAAGCTGGAGGAGTACGGCCTCGCCTCGTCCGGGGGCGGAGGGCTGGTCACGCTCAGAGACTCGCTGAGGTCGAGGGGGATCAACGACGTGGAGTTCAACCTCAGCATCGTCAGGGGGCTGGACTACTATACTGGCATCGTCTTCGAGACCGTCGACAGGGCGCACCCGGACCTAGGCTCGCTCTGCGGGGGCGGGCGCTACGACGTCCTCCCCAAGCTCTTCGGGAGGGATGACCTCCCCGCCACCGGCGCCGCCGGAGGGGTCGAGCGGATCGCCCTCTCGATGGGGACGGCGCCCGTGGCCGAGGCCATCCCCTCCGTCTACGTCGCCTACACCGAGGCCGGCCTAGCCGAGAGGGCGATCACCACGCTCTCCTCTCTCAGGGCGGCGGGGTACAGGAGCGAGATGGGCGCCCGCGGGAAGAGCCTGGGCAAGCAGATGGAGGACGCTGCCTCCAGGGAGTTCGCCTGGGTCGTGATAGTAGGGAAGAGGGAGCTAGAGAAGGGGGAGGTCGTCCTCAGAAACATGAGGTTCAAGTCCGAGGAGCGCATCCCGTTCGACGACCTCCTCGCCAGGATGAGGCGGGCGTGACCCTCCTCAGCTCAGCTTCTTGAGCGGCGACCTTACGCAGAGCAGAACCGCCCTCCCCTCCTCCACCGTCGTGAGGAACGGAACCTGGAGCTCGACCGCCTTCCTCCTCACCTTGTAGAGGTCCTTCCTCACCCTGTTGAGGTTGGTGTTCAGCGAGACGACGAGCGCGACCTTCCCCTTTCCCACCATCGCCACCATGTCGTCGAGCGAGGCCACCCCGACCTCACCCCCGATTGCGTGGGCGAGCGGGGCGGTGGTAACGAACTCGATCCCCGCCTTCTTGAACTCCGCGACGAGGGCCTTCGCCTCCTCGACGCCGGACTGCTCGTCTGCGAGTATTATCCCCGTCTCGCCCTTCGACGGTATCTTCAGCCCGGACGCCATCAGCGCCCTGCTCATCGCCTCCGCGAGGGTCTTCCCGAAGCACGCCACCTCGCCCGTCGACCTCATCTCGACCCCTATCATGGGCTCGGCCCCCTCCATCTGCATGAAAGAGAACTGGGGAGCCTTGACAGCGTACTGCTTGGGCTCGGGGACGTCGCCCATCCCGTCAAGCTTCCCGCCCAGAATGACCGAGGCGGCGAGCTGGACTAGGTTGGCCCCCGTCGCCTTGGAGACGAACGGGAGCGACCTGGAGGCCCGGAGGTTGCACTCTATCACCTGGACGTCGTCCTTGACGCAGAGGAACTGGATGTTGAACGGCCCCTTGACCTGGAGCTCCCTGGCTATCGCCCTCGTGTACTCGCGGATCTTCGACTTCGCCGCCTGGCTTATCGTCACCGTCGGGATCGTCATGATCGCGTCCCCGGAGTGGACGCCCGCCTTCTGGACGTGCTCGATTGTCGCCCCTATGACGGTCGTCT
>Ga0335081_10003615_pt1 | contig 24325 bp, 26 predicted proteins | sample Lox_Sample_35_FD_206713 | JGI IMG/M metagenome (GOLD analysis project Ga0335081, IMG submission 206713) | Soil microbial communities from Loxahatchee National Wildlife Refuge, Florida, United States - Lox_Sample_3.5 | ecosystem: Environmental > Terrestrial > Soil > Wetlands | place: USA...
GATAAAACATCAATACGGCGTCGAAAAGTCCGATATCGTCGCGCAAATTCTTCGGGATCCGTTCGATCAGCCGTGCCATGTCATAACTGAAGTAGCCGATCGCCCCGGCTAACAGCGGAGGCAATCCGGAAACCCGCACCGGGCGGTAGCGTTCCATGTGCGCGCGGAGAAAGGTCACTGGATCGCGTTCCTCCCAGAGGAGCCGGTCACGGCTTTCCAGGACGCAGGCGCCATTTGCGTAGCGGAATACCTCTTCGGGATGGGCGCCCGCAAATGTGTAGCGCGCGATTTTTTCTCCGCCTTCCACGCTTTCGAGCAAAAAAGAATATCGCGCCCCTTGCGCGATGCGCAGGTAAGCGCTGACTGGCGTCAAGAGATCGGCGGAAAAAACGTCGTACAGCGCGACAAGGTTTCCTTGCTTGCTGAGGCGCCGAAATTCGTTGAAAGAAGGTTCGATCATTTCTTTGAAATTTCAGGGGATTGCAGCCAAAGAGCTTTCCTCGTCTGCCGAGCTTTGCTCCGAGCCGCTAACGCGACTTTTCCTCCGCGCGGAGAGCCGCCATCACCGCGCGCCGCATGGACCTTTCTGGCGGCTGGCGCCCGGTCCACAGCCCCCACTGCGCGAGGCCCTGTGCCAGGAACATTTCCAGCCCGGAAATTGTCGCAATCCCTTTTTTCCTTGCGATCCGCAGCAATTCTGTGTGCAGGGGACGGTACACAAAGTCCATGACGATGCGACAGTGTAACTCGTCCGCGGCAAGCGGGGAAACGCCAACCTTCGGGTGCATGCCCACGGGCGTAGCGTTGAGAATTGCGTCGAATCGTTCCGTGCGCAGCGCCCGGCGAGGAACGGCTTCGCCGCCCATCGCGCGAGCCAATGATTTCGCGGCAGCTTCCCGCCGGGAACAAATGGAGGCAGAAGCCCCTGCCCGCGCCAGAGCGAACGCCGCCGATCGCGCCGAGCCACCGGCGCCGAAAATAAGAATGCGGCTCCCCGGAATTGTTAGCTTGCGCCCCAACGCCCGAATTACTGCCAGGTAATCGGTATTGCACCCGAAGAGTGATCCGTTGCGACGCACGACGACCGTGTTAACCGCCTCCATCTTCGCTGCAATAGGTTCGCACGCGTCAAGGTGCTTCAGGATGCCCTGCTTGTGTGGAATCGTCACGCTGAATCCGCGAATACCGAGTTCCGGGACGGCCTTCAGAAAATCTCCCAAATCGCGGACGAGGAAGGGAAGAAACACGGCGTCAACATGCCGCGCTACGAAACCCGTGTTGTGCAGCAGCGGAGAGAGCGAGTGCCCGATGGGTTCCCCGATCACTCCATAGACGGCCGTCTTCGGTGTCAGCAGGTGTGCGCGGTAAAGGTTTTTCAATTCGCTCAGGCTAATCTGCCCGGGCGCTGTGGCTATGGCGACCGGCGCGTACGCCAGCGCGCTTCCTTCTCGAAGCGCCAGGATACGCGCCGGGAGCCCTACTTCTCCCATGGGCACAGCGACAAAATTGCGCGAGCGTCGAGCAAGGCGAAGCAGACGTAGGCTGTCGCTGATCGTTCGTGCCTGCGCCGCGATCTTGACCGCGTCCGCCTCGCCGGGGGCGGGCGGATTGACAGATTTTGGGAGCCGGGGCGTTCGAGCAAAATCATGTTCTGAGAGAAGGACCTTTGGCGGCACCGCGTACTCGCGCATGGACTGGTCCGGCAATCTCCGCATCGTTTCGACTTCTACATCGCACCAACTGCATCCCGCCTCCCGCGCCCGGATCAGCCAGTAAAGTTCCGACTGCAAGTCGCCGCGAAATTTTCCTCCCCCTGCAACACTGCGGCAGGTCGCGAGAAAAGTGGCAGCTCGAGGTTTATGGCGTTTTAGCCAATTCAGGAGGCGGGTGCGCTCAGTGTCGCTGCGTAACCAGTCCAGACGCAGTTCGATAGTGCGAGTTTCGCGCAGTGCCGAGCGAATCTGCCAGGCCATTTCCACGGCGCTGGCGGCCGCCGTAACGGCACAAATCCGGTTCGCCGCCCTGCCGAAGGGTCCTTCCGGCTGGTTAAGTTTCCCCATTTTATTGAAAATAAGACAAATAGCATGCCGTTGCAAAAGTGTAAAGCACCCCGTCTCAATTCCTTGACCGCCCCCAGTGGGATTGGTACTTTCGCTAGGGACGTTCTCCGTATAGCCCTAAGGGCGTGTTCTCGAAGGAGTTTGCAATGCGCGCTAAAGCTGCAGGAATCTGCATTTCCGTTTTGATGGGGGCTGGCCTCTGTGCGGCACAGGAAGCGCCGCAGAATGCCGCGAAACTGAATCAGCCGGATTATAGCCAAACGTATTGTTCCGGCTTTGTGACCGATCAGAGGGTCCCGGATGAAATGAGGCTGATTTCTGGGGAGCAGTCCAATTACAAAATTACCTTCGCGCGTGGAGATTACGTGTATCTCAACCGCGGCATGAATCAGGGTGTTCGGGAAGGCGACCGCTTCGCCGTGGTGCGGCCTGTCAGCGACCCTGTGGATGTTCCTTGGTTCAAATGGCAGGACAAACTGATGAAGGCAATGGGCACTGCCTATTCGGATCTGGGGCAGGTCCGCGTTGTGAAAGTGCACCCTAACGTTTCTATCGCTGAGATCAACTTCTCGTGCGCATATATGCAGCGCGGGGATATCATCCGGCCGTTCGCCGAACGCCAGTCTCCGCAGTTCAAAGAAGCTGGAAATTTCGATCATTTTGCGCCGGTGAGCGGCAAGCCTGTCGCGATGGTAGTCACCGCCAAGGACTTTGCGCAAACCACGGGAAAGAACGACACGGTCTACGTCAATTTGGGCACAAATCAGGGAGTGAAGGTTGGCGACTATTTCCGTATCTTCCGCTACCAGGGCACGCGTGCCAGTCTACTCGACATTGACAAAGATACTCAGTACAAGATGTTCGGCTTCGGCGCTACGCCTCAGGTCTATAAGTGGAACGATCTTCCACGAGAAATTCTAGGTGAAGGCATCGTTTTGAACGTCAGCCACAACTCCTCGACCGTTCTGATTACCTACAGTACTTCTGAAGTTTTCTCGGGAGATTACGTCGAAGTCGAATAACGTCACGAAACGAGATTTCGCCAAAAGGCCCGCGAGATGATGATGCTCCGGGCCTTCATCTTTCCTTGCCCCTCCTGCTGGCAATCAACCGCCGCCTTTGAATCCATGAAGTTCCGAGTGGATTTCGCAGGTGAACCCGAAGATCGCCGCTGCGGCGTCTTTCCAGGCACCGAAAGGCAGCCCGGCCTTCCGACAGGTCTCATCCAGAAATTGTTCACGGCTCAGGCCGTGCTCAGTGGCGACTTGGGGGAGCAAGAGTCCGCGCCGTTGTCCGCAGACGATGAGCAATCCATGCGTTCCAATCCGAATTTCTTCGGCGCTCATGGGAACGAGCGGCGAGAGCAAAGAGATCTCAATCTGCAGATCACTGAGTTCGTCCGCGCGAACAGGAGCGAACCGCGGATCGTGCATCGCCGCGCTCACAGCCGATTGCACAATGTTCTCTCCTAGCGGTCCGTGACCCTCGACCACGCCGATGCACCCGCGCAGCTTCTCCTTGACGCACAAGGTCACAAAAACTCCCCTGTGCTGCGAGAATACTCCCTCATTCGGAAGATGATTGGGGACACTCTTGTGGACGACGGCTTCCGTGATGGCGAGCCGCGCTAAATCCAGCATGGCTTGGCCGTCGCTCGCCACTTGCTCAGGGCGTGACGACATCCTCGGACTTCTTTCGGCTTTCCATGAGCCGCAATTTCCGCCTCGCCTTGATGCGGTCGTCCAGTTGGCTCCAGAACCTCAGGAAATACTGCGCCGCCGATACCAGCGCGCTAATGACCACCAGCCAGAGAAGAGCCAGTGCGAATCCGTGTAAGGAGGGATGGCGCGCACCCCAAATCAGAACGGCGACCGCGCAGACTTGCAACACCATCTTTGTTTTTCCAAGAGCTGATGCGGCTATAGTGAATCCTTCGGCCGACGCGATATTCCGCAGGCCCAACACCGTGAATTCCCGCCCGATAATGATCACCACCATCCATGCCGGCACCAGATGCATGTCCACCAGAGAAATAAAAGCCGCGGAGATTAATAGTTTGTCGGCGATCGGGTCGAGCAAAATTCCCAGGGTGGTGATCTGCTGCCTGCGCCGCGCAACATAGCCGTCTGCCCAATCGGTTGCCGCCGCAGCCAGTAGGATCAGCACGCCCCAGACCTCGAAGTGGATGGGAAATCCCCAAGGTTCAATATTCGGACTCTTCGTCAGCAACACCACGATCAGCAGGGGCACGAAGAAGATGCGGAGTAGGGTCAATGCGTTGGGAAGATTCATGCGTGTCCCGTGGAGCCGCTGTCTAGAGTCCTGGCCACAGCCAAATGTCACTATAGACTCCCGCGAAGTGGGGCGTCAACGTCGCAGCAGGCCCGGAATATGCAGGTTGGCAGGTACTTCCCGATTAACCGTTCTGCTGATGCTGGGGCTCCATGAGACTATACTTATTCGTAATCGAACTGCTGCAAACCTGTGCAAATGTAATCCTTGAAACTGGGGGACTGACTGAACCTGGGACTCTTGAACACAAGACGAACGCGAGAAATAACAACTGGAAAGTCAATGAGTTAGCTAGATTAACAACCGGGCCGGAGCCATGTGCACGGCTGGCTTTTGAGTTCCCGGCTCCGAAGGGCATTGCACGTTTCCACAGAGTTTTCCACAGGATTCTTCCCCTTCTTGAGGGAAGACCCTTGGAGTCAAGCCTCAGAAAACAGCTTGGAAAGCAAATTTTTCGGTCTCTTTACCGGGAAGTTACCCATTCCCACTAACCTTAGATGAACCTCGGACCCCGCAAAAGCCTTACCGGCAGGTAGAGGATCGCGCCAAGGAGGTCGAAAACCCCACGAACAGCGATTCCCATCAACCGGAAGGGCAGAGTCAGCAACCACACGACCGGATACAGGATCAGCGCCAGAATGGCAAGTGGCCAACACAGCACGAAGAGAATGCACCACAGAAGGAACGCAGCCATGGCAACCTCCTTCACAGTTTATTACGTCGCGGCAAGTTGCGAAGTTCCCTTGCTCGCAAAATCCTTCAGCCGGAGCCGCCGCGCGACGGATGCCGGTACCTCCGCATCCAGCCGCATGTGAGAATCTTCCACTTCGGAGTGCAGTACGTGGCCTAGGGCGTGAATAAGAGCCAACGTCCGGCCCTCCGCGAGCGGCAAGCGCAGCGTGAGTGTTATGAGGGGGTCAACGGGAAGCACTTCGTCCATTCGCCTCAAAAGTTCTTCTAGCCCGTCTCCCTTCAAAGCCGAGGCAAGTACAGGCCTCGAATTTTTTTCCCGTGAGTGTTTCAGCGATTCCTCAATTTCTTCGCGCTGTTCGGGAGCCAACCGGTCAATCTTGTTGAGCACCTTGAGCGTAGGCCGTTCTGCCGCTCCCAGCTCAGCGAGAATCTTACCTACCTCTTGATCCAGTTCCTCGTGGTGCGGGCTCGATACGTCGCTGACTTGCAGAATGAGCGCGGCCTCTTGCACTTCCTCGAGGGTGGCGCGAAACGCCGTCAGCAGTCCTTTCGGAAGATCGCGGATGAATCCCACGGTATCCGAGACCAATACACGCCGGCCAGACGGCAATCGCAGCGCGCGAATCGTGGGATCCAGCGTGGCAAACATCCGCGAGCTCACCAGGACATCTGCGTGGCTCAGGGCATTGAACAGCGTGGACTTCCCTGCGTTGGTGTAGCCGACAAGTGCGACAGTCCCCAGCGGCACGGCATTCCGCGCCTCCCTTCGCAAGCTCCGTTGCTTTCTGACTTCCTCGATGCTCGCTTGAATCCTGCTCACGCGTTCGCGAATCCGGCGCCGGTCCGTTTCGAGTTTCTTTTCACCTGGTCCGCGCACGCCGATGCGTCCCGCTCCTCCTCCGGCGCCGCCCGCGCCACCCCCTCCGCTCTTGCCGCCCAGCCGGGACATGGCCGTTCCGCGGCCGGTCAGGCGGGGAAGCATGTAATTCAATTGCGCCAGCTCGACCTGAAGCTGGCCTTCCCGGCTGCGCGCGTGACGCGCGAAGATGTCCAGGATCAATTGCGTTCGGTCAATCACGCGGCGGTCCGTAGCCGCTTCAATGTTGCGCTGCTGCACCGGCGAAAGGTTACTATCGAAAATAATGAGCGGCGCGCCGTGTGCTGTGGCCTCTGCCCGAATCTCCTCGAGCTTGCCGCGTCCCACCAGCGTCGCGGGGTCGGCGGCTTCGCGCATTTGAAAAACCGTCCCGGCAATGGTTGCCCCAGCGCTTCTCGCAAGCTCTACAAGCTCAGCAAGGGATTCGCGCTCCGCTTCTCCGGCCGGCATGCCCGGAATCCGCGAAGCGCGCTTCCAGCCAACACCAACAAGCAGCGCGCGTTCCGACAATTCCGTTTGTTGAGGACTCTTCATCTTCGATCAACCGGGAACCTTCAGCGAGGGCAGCGGAGGGAGCGGCGCTTTCTTCACGGCACCCAGTATACTCCGCGGGGGTTGGGGCCGGCGAGTCGCTCGCCGGTGCGCGAGGTTCAAATTCGCGGCAACCAGGCAAATGCGCGTCTCTGCCGCGTATTTACCGGGCAGCTTGCACACGCGGCCACCACCGCCGGACCCGCCGGCGATATTCTGCATAATCCGGTCCGAAGGTTGACTGGAGCCTGGGCTCCTCATAAAACATCACGAATACGTGAGCGGCGAGAAGGAAGGCGCAACTGTACCCCAGAAGAGATACCGACCCATAGAACACTGCAACGCCCGCCAGGGCCAGTGCCGCTCCGATGTACATCGGGTTGCGAACAAAACGATAAGGCCCGCGGATCACCAGGCGCCGCGGCGGGTCGAATGGAGCCGGCGTGCCTTTCCCGATCCGGACAAACGTGTATATACACCACAACGCGATCGCTGCCCCTACGCCCCCCGCGATCATTCCGACGATTTGCGGCCCTTCAATCGCGGCCGGGCCGCGAATGCCCGACCAGGAGAGAACTCGCGTCGGAAGATAGATGAGCAGAAAGCCGATGAACAATGCTGAGTAGGTGATCGCCCGGAAAGCCACAAACATAATTCTAACCATCGGTTAGGCGGAGTATAACAACGCGTATCCCGCCAATCAAAGAGGCGTACCTGCCGCCACGAAGCTGGAATAAACACGGACAGGGATTTGCTTCTCTGGCGTTCCGGATTTCGAACCGACTCGCGGCCAGAAGGTCAAAGCCCCTGCTTGCGAAGCCAGTCGAGAGCCGCATTCTGAACTCCTGAATCGTCTCCGAATCCATCGAGCCAGTGCACCTGCGATTCTCTGCGAAACCACGTGATCTGCCTTTTCGCGTACCTTCGCGTAGCCTGCTGGATGGCCTCTCGGGCGTTCGGTATCGTCATTTGGCCTTCGCAGACGCACCTCAATTCCGCATAACCGATAAAGTCGAATGGCTTTGCTTGCGCGCCTTGGCTTCGTTCAAGCAAAGCCCGAACTTCTTCCAACCACCCCGCGGCAAGCATCGCCTCTGTGCGCGCTTCAATTCGCTCATAAAGTTTTTTTCGAGCTGGCTCCAAACCAATCTTCAGAACGCTCCAGCCTTCCAGCGGTTTCTTTCCTCTGAGGTGCAACTCCGTGAGCGGTTTACTGGACAGGAGACATACCTCAATGGCTCGAATTAGTTTCTGTTCATCTCTTGCCGCGATGCGTTTCGCCGCCGCCGGATCGAGGTTCTGCAGCATGCCATGCAAGTATCCGCGTCCATGCTCGGCCGCGTCATCTCGCAATCGCTCCCTCAATTCTTCGGAACGCTGCGGAAGCTCGGCCAGTCCTTCGAGCAAGGCCCTCAGATACAGCCCGGTTCCCACCGTAAGCACAGGTAACCTCTGCCTCGCGCGCAAATCATCCAGCACCGCCAGAGCAAGTTCCCGGTATTCCCCCGCGGAAGCTTCCTGGCCGGTCTCGAGCACGTCCAGCATGTGATGAACAACACCGCGCTTCTCCCGGGTTGCGGGTTTAGCAGTGCCGATGTCAAAACCCCTGTAAAGCTGCGTCGAATCGCAAGCCACCACTTCTCCGCAGAAACGCTCCGCGATCCAGACGCCGAGCGCGGATTTTCCGGATGCAGTGGGTCCCAGAATGGCGACCAGTGGTTTGGTATGGCCGGAGGAGTTCATCGGAACAACAAGTGTCGCGCCCGGAAGAGCAGAATGGCGAGGACGAGCAGCGCAAGCAACAACGATCCAAGGACCTGTTTGCGTTCGAGTTTCACTTATAGGCTGCGTCGAGAGGCAGATTGTACAAGAAGATAAAGCGCAAACGAATTTCCGGCCCGGAGAAGGCCGGCGGCAGCGGTTCAAAAGGATTGGACGAACGGATTGCGGAAATGGCGGCGCGGTCAAGAGGTTCCTTGCCAGACCCCATGATCGGCACCGGTTCATCGCCGGGCACGCTGCCGTCTTTTCGAATCGTGAACTCCAGGATGACGCGTCCCCGGTCGCCGAGCATCGCCGATTGCGGCATTACTGCATACCAATTTCGACGCACGCTCTCCAGGACCCGAGCCATATAGTCTCGGAAGTCTACCCCTTCAGTCGGCGTCAAGATCTGGTAGCCGTTGCCGAAGGTTCCGCCTCCGCCTCCTGCGCCGGGAATGTCCACCCCGGGTGTACCGGGCTGTTTCGGCATTGGGCCGGAGATCGCTCCGCTTCGGCCTCCCGAAACCGGATTGCGCTGCATGTCGCGCAGCGCGTCTTGCAATGTGTTCCCGGAGGTCTTTGGAAGAATTAGGTTGGGATGAGGTTGCGGCGAATCCGGCGATTCCAGTTTCGGCTGGATATTGGACGCAACCTCTTGCTTGGGAGCCGGCGCGGCAGGTTTAGGAGGCGGCGTCGCGTTCGGTTGTGGCGCGGGAGCATTAGGGAGTTCTTCCGGTTTTGGTCTTGGCGCCGGGGCTGGCTCCGGCACCGGTGGGGCGACTTCGCGAAGCACTCGCGGATCTACTTTGATTCTTGGTGCCGGCGGAACAATCACACGCGGTGCCGGCCGGGAAGTTCCAAAAGCGCCGGGAGGCATCAGCAAAACCATTTGTTTGCGCGCGATTTCCTGCTCTTCGGCGGATGGCATATGCCGGCGAAACAGGTTCGGTTGCCAGATAATCAAGATGAGCAGCAGAGCGTGAAACACGAACGAAAAGATGCGCGTGTAGAGTTGCGCTTTTGCCTTTTTGTCGTCCTTTGGTTCGGGCGCGAGGAAATTGACTTCGCCCGTCAGGAACACATCAGGTTCCACGAGATCGAGAGGAACATTTTCCGGACGCTCGATCACCAGCGGCGGCAGCGCACCTTGGGGAATGGTCACTCGCTCGTCAAGTTCCGTCGGTTGAGGCGGCAGAACCGATTCTTCATGCTGACCATAAGCTTCCTGGCTGATATCGCGAGGGACCACCACGCGCGCCGCAATCGAGCCGAGCGGAAGATTCGCGGGAATGTTTGATTTCGTTTCGAGCGGCGCGACCGGCATGGTCGAAGGAACGAGCGTGCGCTCATCCAACGTTGTGGGGCGGCGCCGACCCGAGGATGCATCCTCAGGCGGCCGTGAACCGTAAGGAACCAGGGTCCGGGGGATCATTTTTCCACGCTTCGAGGCGAAGCAAACGCTCCTAATTGGACGCGCTCTCCATGCTCCTGGATGCTTCTCATCACGCGCTCCGCCAGCTCCAGAGCCGCCCTGCCTGCGGATCCATTCGTCCGCGGCTCGCGTCGCGTTCGTACAGCTTCCAGAAACGCCTCCAGCTCGGCGCGAAGTGGTTCTTCCTGCGGCGCAGGAAGCTTTTCGAAATCAAACTCAGGCTTCGGTCCCGGATGCTTTACGCGGACCCGCAGCGCATCCCGCCTCGCATAGTCCAGGGAAATGTATTCATGCTGTTGAAAAAAACGCATCTTGCGCACACGCTCCGTTGAAACCCGGCTCGCCGTAATATTTGCCACGGCGCCGTCCTCAAATTCCAGGCGTGCATGCGCGATATCCACCTTATCCGTCAGCACCGGAATGCCCACCGCCTTGACTTCTCTTACCTCCTGGCCGACCAGCGCCAGCAAGATGTCCAGATCGTGGATCATCAAGTCGTAAATCACGTCCACATCGAGGCTTCTCTGCGTGAACACCCCCAGCCGGTGTACCTCAAAAAAAAGCGGCCGGTTCAGAATCGCCTCCACCGCAAGCACCGCGGGATTGAAACGTTCCACATGGCCGACCTGAAGAATTCGCCGCTTGCGTCGCGCTTCTGCGACGAGGGCGTCCGCCTCCGCAAGGCCCTTCGCAATCGGCTTCTCCACCAGGACATCCAGACCCATCCCCATCAGCCTACAACCCACTTCGGCATGCAAAAGGGTCGGCACCGCAACACTGACCGCATCTACTTGTCCATCCAGGGCTTCAAGCGAGCCCAAGTTCCGCGTGCCAAATTCCGCAGCTGTCTTGTCTGCCCGTTCCTGGTCAAGATCAACCACGCCGACAAGTTTGGCCCCGGGAATTTCCCGGTACACGCGCGCGTGATTCCGTCCGAATTCACCGCAGCCCACCACCGCGACGCGGACGCTCTTCGCTTCCCTCGCCTCGCTCATTCCTTATTCATTCCCCTGGAGTTCCCGATAGGTTCCGCGGCGTCGGAGGGAGGAAATGCCTGTATGGCGATTTCTGCCTCGTTTGCTTGCTGGATCACTTCTTCCCGGTCAAAAAATAGAGTCCGCCCCGCGTCCACTGCCAACGCTGTTGCCCCGGCCCTCTTCATCTGTTGGATGGTGGGCAAACCGATCACGGGTACGTCGAAGCGCATGTCCTGCTTCGGCTTGCTCGCCTTGATCACCACCAGCGGTTTTCCGCCTGCTAAACGCGCCGCCCGCTCGATCGTTTCGTCCGTTCCTTCCATCGCTTCCACGGCCACGCAAGCCTTATCGGAAATGACCACCGTTTGCCCGATGTCCATTGCAGTGGTCTGCCGCGCCACTTTGAATCCGTAGGCAATGTCTTCTTCCTCGCGCGCGTTCGGGGCGCGCTGCGTGAGCACTCCCGCTTCGGGCACCAGCGGCTTCAGGAACAACGTCGAATCCACCAGTTGAATGCCTTCGTCTTCCAGGACGCGCGCCACCGCGCCGATCAAAGCGTCGGTGTTCTTCCGCGGAAGCGCAAAAAGCAGCTTCGCCAGCTTCCAGTCCGGCCGGATCGAACTGAAAATCTTAGTATGCTTCACTTGCCCTGCCATCACCGCCTGCGTCACTCCTTCTTCGTGCATCAACTCGATCGTCTTGCCCAGTTCTCCCAGGCTGACCCAGTGCAGACGTTTTGCATGCTCCGCCAATTCAGGGGACGCTTCTTCCCTTAATGCGATTACGGCCATGTCTATCCCCTGGCTTCGCGCGCCTTCAAGCACGAGAAAGGGGAATCGTCCATTCCCTGCGATGAGGCCCCATCCGTGCACGTTTTCTGTGATTGCGTTCATGAAGAGTCTTGCGTCGCCGCTACTTGACGATTCCCCGCTCAGCCCCTTCGATAAACCGGATCAACTCTTGAACGTCCTCCGACTCACCAAGCGCCTTGCGCATCTCAGCCACGGCCTGCGAGGTGTTCAGCTTCGAGCGGTTCAGCAACCGAAATGCCTTCTGCAGAATTTTGCGCCGCTCCTCCGAAAATCCTTTGCGCTCAAGCCCGATCGTATTCACGCCGAAGCTTCGAGTCTCCCGCTCTGTCACCACGTGAGAAAAGGGCGGCACGTCCTGCGTGATTACCGTGCATGCCCCGATGTATGCATAACGCCCCACCCGGCAGAATTGATGCACAGGGGAAAGCGCCCCGATCGTCGCGAAATCCTCGATCGTCACGTGCCCGGCCAGCGTGGCCGCGTTCACAAACAAAATATTGCTCCCGATCTGGCAATCGTGGCCGATGTGCGAGTACGCCAGTATGAAATTGTTGTGCCCGATCCGGGTGACTCCGCCACCTTTCAGGGTGCCGCGATTCACGGTCACGTACTCGCGAAAAATATTTCCCTCGCCGGCGATCAGCTCCGTCCGTTCACCCTGAAACGTGTAGTCCTGCGGGTCGCCTCCGATCACGCAAAATGGATAAAATACATTTTTCTTCCCGAATCGAGATGGCCCTTGCACCACCGCGTGAGCCATCACCTCACTGCCATCTCCAAGCTCCACTTCTTCCCCGACCACTGCAAAAGCTCCGACCTTTACGTCTGCGCCGAGTTTCGCGCCCGCCGCCACTTCCCCCTTCGCATGAATCTCCTGCTTGGCCATCTCGCGGCGTCTCTATTCCTTCGCCGGACCAGCTTCGCGGTCAATCATCTTGCACATGAGCGTCGCCTCCGCCGCGAGTTTGCCGTTCACCTTGGCGTTTCCTTCTAGCTTGCAGAAGTCCCCCCGCCAATTCAGCACGTTTACCTCAATTACCAATTGCTCGCCGGGCACCACCGGCCGCCGGAATCGTGCCCCGTCCACTGCCGCGAAAAACAGCAATTTATTCTCCCGGTCGGGCACTTCCGTCAGAAGCAGCAGCCCTCCGGTCTGCGCCATGGCCTCAATAATCAACACTCCCGGCATCACCGGCTTCCCAGGGAAGTGGCCCTGAAAATACGATTCGTTGATGCTGACGTTTTTGATCCCCACGATGCGCTTCAACCGTTCCATTTCCAGAATTGCGTCCACCATCAGGAACGGATACCTATGCGGCAAAATTTTCTGTATCTCGGTCACGTCCATGATCATCCGTGCTCTCCGTCGCGCCGCCCACCCTTACTGCGGCATACTCGTGTAGCTGCCAAACTGACAATTATATGCGAAGCCAGCCGCTTGCGGGGCGCACTTTATCCGGGCTTGCCCACACGCGATTTTCAGGCCTCTCACCTCCGTTCCTTAATTACGTCTATACTGGTGTGGCCACCCGGGCCGCCATTCCGGAGGTGTTTTGTGCGTGTCCTCCCCCGCCGCGAATTTCTCACGCAGTCTGCCTCTGCAGTCTCCGCCGCGTTTCTTGGCTTGCATCCCCTTGCTCACCGTCTTCTCGCGCAGCCAACCCTGGGCCAGAAATTCACGGCCGCAGACGTGGTAACTCTCGGAAGCTCTGGCCTCCGTACCTCGCGCCTCGCCATGGGTACCGGCACGGTTGGCAGCGGTCATCATTCCCATCAGACCGCTCTGGGTATGCAGGGCCTCGTCTCGCTCCTTCTCCATGGCTACGAACGTGGTCTCCGCTTCTTCGATTCCGCGGACTCCTACGGCAGCCATCCCTATGTTGCGGAGGCCCTGAAGCACTTGGACCGTTCGAAGGTCACCGTCCTCACCAAGTCCTGGGCTCGAACTGCCCCCGAGATGCGTTCCGATCTGGACCGCTTCCGCCGTGAACTCGGTACCGATTATATTGATGTCTTCCTCATGCATTGCCTCACCGAAGACGATTGGACCACCCGCTACCGGCCCGTTATGGACGTTCTGTCGGAAGCCAAGCAAGAAGGCATCATTCGCGCTCATGGTTGCTCCTGCCACTCCATCGAAGCTCTTCGCGCCGCAGCACAGTCTCCCTGGGTGGATGTGGATCTCGTTCGGATCAATCCCATCGGCTCGCACATGGATGCCAATCCCGAAACTGTCGTCTCGGTCGTCCGCCAGATGCGTGCATCGGGGAAGGGCATTGTCGGCATGAAAATTCTTGGCCAGGGCGATCTCCGCCATCGGCAGGACGATGCCATTCGCTATGCCCTGGGTCTCGGTCTGCTGGACGCCTTCACGATCGGCGCCGAATCCATCCCCGAACAGGATGATCTCTTTCGTCGCGTCGCTGCAGCCTGAGGCTTGCGAAAAAATCCGCCGCGAATCGCAAACCGTCCGCCTCACTTTGACTCTTCGCCCCCGGGGCTCTTAGACTTCCTTTGATGGATCCCAGCCGCGAACTCGGACGCGTTCTGCTTGTTCTGGGCGGCTTTCTCGTCGTTTTCGGCGCGTTGTTTTATTTCGGCGCCAAGCTCCCCTTCCGCCCCGGCAGGCTCCCGGGCGACATCACCTACCGTGGCGAGCATTCCACGATCTACTTTCCCATCGTCACCTGCCTTGTCCTGAGTCTTGTCCTTTCGGGTCTCTTCTGGCTCTTCGCGCACTTTCGCAAATAAGCTGCGCGACTCCCGGACGCTCTTGGAACGGCGCGGTCCTGAAAATCACCTATTCATATGTATCGCTCCACGATATAATACAGCCAATTTTCAGGAGCCCCGTTGCACATTCTGATCTCCGGTGCCGGCATCGCCGGCCTCACTCTCGCCTACTGCGCCCAGCGGGGCGGCCACTCCTGCACGCTCATCGAAAAATCCGGCGCCTCCCGCCCCGAAGGCTACATGATCGACTTTTTCGGGACCGGCTACGACGTCGCCGAGCGTCTCGGCCTTCTTCCGGACCTCCGTCAGATCCACTATCCGATTGACCGTCTTGTGTTCCTTAAGCCGAATGGCAAGGAAAGGTACTCGCTTTCGTATCCCGCCGTCCGCAAAATCTTCTATGACCGTCACTTCAATTTCCTGCGCGGCGATCTGGAAAGCCTCCTTTACTCCAAAGTCCGCGATCACGCGCAGTTCCGCTTTTCCACGACCATCGAATCCCTCGAGCAGGACTCCTCAAGCGTCTCTGCTACGCTTTCCGATGGCTCCCGCATGGACGCCGATCTCCTGGTCGGCGCGGACGGCTTCCACTCCCGGGTTCGCGAGCTCGTCTTCGGCGAAGAGTCGCGCTTCTCCCGTTTTCTTGGCTACAACACCGCAGCCTTCTTATTGCCTGGCCTTCGCGTCTCAATCTCTCCGGATGCCTTTTCCACGCTCACTGTCCCCGGCCGGCAGTTCGGTCTTTATCCCGTCCGCGGCGGCAAGCTCGCCACCTACTTCGTCTATCGCGCGGAAAATCCGCCAAAGCATCCGCACGGAGAGGCCGCCATTGAAGAGCTGCATTCCGCTTTTTCCGATGTGGGCTGGATCCTGCCCACGCTCTTTGAATACATTGAACCCGGCAGCTTTTATTTTGACCAGGTCGCGCAAATCGAGATGCCGCAATGGAGCAAAGGTAGGGTCTTCCTCCTCGGTGACGCCTGTTATTGCGTCTCTCTCATCGCCGGGCAGGGCGCTTCCCTCGCCATGGCTGGAGCCTATCTGCTGGCGCAGAAGCTCCATTCCGCCGCCAGCGACGTCTCTTCCGCAGCCGTTTTTTATGAAAACCGCCTTCGCCCCCCGATTGAAAAAAAGCAGCGGGACGCCCGCAAGCTCGCCCGCTGGTTTGTCCCTTCCTCGAGCGATGGCCTCTTCCTTCGCGACTTGATCATGCGCCTCTCCCCGCTTCCCCCGTTTCGCTCGCTCGTTCGCCGCTCCGTCTCGCCCGAAAGCATTTTTGGCGAATAAGGCCCACCCTTCTGTGAGGCGATTCACTGGGGTTTCCATTCGCGCGAGCCGGGCGTCCACACACTTCCAACGTGCTCGCTTCGATCAAATGAAATAGGTCGAGCTGAAGGAGGGGCAGTGCTCGTTCAAGCGGGAAAGGGGCTTACCCTCGTTTTTCAGATTCTTAGTCCCATCACCCGCACGAGCTGTCCTTGCACGCGTTGCAATTCCGCTTCCCGCTCGTGTTCTTCCTTGCTCCGGTTGTTCAGCGCTTCTTTCAGCAGCTTCAGGTTTCGCCGGAATTCCAGTTGCGCCATCGCCAGCCGGCTCAGCGCCATCAACGCATCCGTCTGCTCCGGCGTAAACTCCCGCGGCTTCAGGTCAATCACGCACAGCGTCCCCAGCGCGTAGCCGTCTTCGCTGATCAAGGGCGCTCCTGCATAGAAGCGAATCCGCGGGTCCTCGACAACCAGCGGATTGTTCTGAAACCTCTCATCTTTTGTCGCGTCCGGCACAACGAAGACGGACGACTGCTCGATCGCCCTTGAACAAAAGGCAATCTCCCTCGGGGTCTCTGAGATTGACACCCCGATTTTCGATTTGAACCATTGCCGGTCTTCGTCAATCAGCGAAATCAGTGCGATCGGTGTCTTCGAGAGGTGTGAGGCGAGCAGAACCAGGTCGTCGAAGTACTGTTCCGGCTCGCTGTCCAGGATCGCGTATCTTTCCAGTGCCTCCAGGCGCGCCGCTTCATCATGGATCGGAGCAGGAACTGCCATCGGACACCTCCTCTGTTTCCCGTTGCCGCAGAGGTTAGAACTCCTTCCGCGCCAAGTCAACCCGCCCAAGTCTGCCGTTTCACTCACTTCGCTTTTGTTCCGTATTGCTCCCCGAAAAAGTCCCCCTTGTTCCATTCCGGCCGCGCCGTTTCTTCGCTGATGGCATATCCGCACAGAAATGCGAAACGTCCGAATTCCGCCGCAGCGTTAAAATCCAGCCCCGGCTGCTCCATGTCGTCTTGCGGCTCGTGATACCGCGTCTCTTCCCACTTCTCGAAGACCTCCGTAGGATGAATATTCGGGCGACGCCACGTTCGACATCTGCGGCGATCAGCAGGGGCAACTTTGAGTCGCTTTGCAATTGATTGATGCACCGAGCCGCTTCCTCCGGTGAGCTGCGCAGCGCGCCATTGCGATCGAAATGCATCCCCAGCACAACTGAGCCGATGTGATACTTCTGCACCTCGCCGCGGACATATTTGTATGCAAAAGTGTCGAAGCTCTTGTAGTCCACGTAGTAGCGGTCCTGAAGCAGTTGGCCCACCTTCTCTTCGAGCGAGAGAGACTTCAGAGTTCGCTCAGCCCATTCACGACCATGTCCATTGGATCGCAGGGTTCTTGGCGCATTTGGGGTGACTAACCATTGGGCAAAAGTCAAACTCCCGAGCAGGTTGCAGATGAGGATCCCTATCAGAAACAGAGGTGAGTCTCTGAAACGAATTGTCATCTTCGGCAATAGAAATAAGAAGTTGCTTTGATCTGCCGCTCGAATGCACATGGGAGGGCGGGCGGTACTGTTATTTTGCGTGATATAGCACCGTTAGAACCACGAGCAACAAGACCACGAGGAGAGTGGCATTTGTGTAGAACAAGTCGTCTAGGATCGCTCTCGCCGCCACGTCGAGCGCGACAGTAATGGGAGATCCCGGAGGAATATTTCTGACGCTCCCCGGGAAGTACATTGTGCGGAGCTTCTTGTGCCTTACAATTGCCGCCCACATGCAGTTGACAGATCGTACGCAAACCACGAGGAGCAGAAAGACTCTCATCCCCGCTGGGATGCGATTCCAACAGACGGCAAAAAACGCCGCGCTGCCGAGGATAATCACTATGAACACTACCGCGGCTATGAGAAACCAGCCAGAACGGAAAGGACTTTGCGAAAAGAACTCCCTCCCATAAGAGTCTGGTTCCTCCATGTCCGAGGCACGTGACACGGTGTCGTCATCAGTACGCACATGCAAGTCCAAGCGTGCTCTCCTCTACGCCGAGTCCCCCGAGAGCCCAGGCTCCGGCCCCGGTTGCCAGACCTAAAGGACCAGCGATGGGGGGCAATGCAACAACTGCTGTACCTTCTCCGGCCCACGCCAAATACCTACAGCCATCCTCGATAGACATGAACGGCTGATTCAATGCGTTATTCAAATACCAAAGCTGGAGGTCAGTTTCGTTCATGCCGTTGAAGAATTGCTGCGCAGGGCTTTGGGCGTTTTGAGGGACCCCATTTATGGGCATTCCAGTCACCGGGTCGGCACCGACCCAGTTGTTGTTCGCTGGGGTCGGTATGCCAGAATTGCCAAAAGAACTGGGGCCATAAGCCAGGGCTGTCGTGGGGTCTATGCCGCAACCACTCCCATTGCATGCAGACCCAAACCACCCAAGGCCAGCATTACTGCTCGCCGTTATCCAGCCGGTGGCCGAGTATATCTTGATGCTGTTGGGATCCACTGTGCCAGGGATCCAGTAGCCGCCCGTGCTACCACACTCGCTAGCACTGCTGTTGGTATCTATTTCTTGAGTACTTGTGCCATCATCGTTCAAGTAGACGCAATCCAAGCCCATTGGGTCAATCAAACCCAGCGGGTTATTTAGAACGTAAGCATAACGATTCCAGCTTTGCGGAAACGCCACACGAGTCGAGGCCTTACCCGCCCTGTCCGGTGAAGGCCAGCGGCCAGCCAAAGGATCGTACTCACGCGCGGGAAAATCGTACAGGTTGGACACAGTATCTTGGTTCTGGCCCGTGAACGAGGGATCTGCCGTTCCGCCCTGGGCCGCAGTTTCGCCAAATGGGGCATAGGACACAAACCCGGTGGCCGACCGCGACGTCGAAGAGCCTAGCCTTGCGCTCCCGAGCCAGTCCGGGTGGCGATAATGGTCCAGGCCGCTGCTGGTGTAAACGGCAGTGGCTCCGGCGGGAAGCGGGATAACTGACTTTTGCAGAGTTTGGCCGTTCATCAAAGCGAGTTTAGCACCGGTCGGAGAATAAACGATCTGGGTGTAAGAGCCCGAGCGATTCTGCTCGACCATTCGGTCGAGGGCGTCCTAAGCCACGCCGACGCTGTCCAGGGTGATGGAATTCCCGTCCCCGTCCCAGGCATAGGTGTGCAAGCCGTCGTAAAGAACGTTTCCGTTCGCCTCGTAGGAGACTGTCACACCGGGGATGCTCATGTAGCGGTTCGAAGTGTAACCACTCACGTTCTTATAGACGGGCAGGCAGCTCTTCGACCCCTTGACCGTCCATCCCTTCGGCCCCAGACCATTCAGGTCCCGAAATTCAAGCGTCCGCGCGGTTTTTCCTTGACTTTTAGTAACTCTCGTGCATAATATCTCTTGAGTTAAGCGTCGGAGCAGTCCGCCCCTTCGGTACCCGCGCTTGCCGCTAGGATCGGCCTGCTATGTCGCCCTCTGCATCAAACTTCTCTTGCCCACCCCGCAACCACTCACTCAATAGCCTCCTCGCCGGGAGCGGGCTGCAGCGGCGCCGCGGAATTTCGGCTCTCGATTCTCGCATTTCACCTAACTCCTTTCCCTGCCACACATCCAGAAGTTTCGCCTGTAACTCCTTTCCCTGCCACACTTACAAAAACAAAGGACTTATAACCCTAGTGTTTGCCACACATCCGAAAAATTGCCGGGTGGGGGGACCAAATCTGTTAACTTCAGGTCGCATCCTATGAGCCAGCTCACCTTTAACCTGATGCCCGGCCGCAAAACCTTCACGGTTTCCGAGCTCACCGCGCGCATCCGCGATCTCCTGGCCAAGAATTTCACCGACATTCTCGTCGAGGGAGAAGTATCCAACTTTCGCGAAGCCCAGTCCGGCCATCTTTATTTCACATTGAAGGACGACCGCTCCCAGATCCGCTGCGTCTGGTTCAAGCAGCAGCGCCTCCGCGTCAAATTCCGTCCCGAAGACGGCCTGAAGGTCACCGTGCGCGGCAGCGTCAGCGTTTACGAAGCCCGCGGCGAATATCAGATCTACGTCGAGTCCATGGAGCCGATCGGTCTCGGCGCGCTCCAGCTCGCCTTCGAGCAATTGAAGAAGCGTCTCGAAGCCGAAGGACTTTTCGACCCTTCGCACAAAAAGCCGCTCCCGCTTCTGCCCAGCCGCATCGGCTTGATCACTTCCCCCAAAGGCGCGGCCGTCCGCGATGTCGTCCGCATTCTTCGCCGCCGCTTTCCCAACGTTCATCTCACGCTCTATCCCGTTCGCGTTCAGGGCGAGGAAGCGCCCAAGGAAATCGTCAAGGCGCTCAAGTTTTTCAATCACGAGAAACTTGTGGATGTCCTGATTCTCGCGCGAGGCGGTGGTTCCATCGAGGATCTTTGGGCTTTCAACGAGGAAATCGTCGCGCGCGCGATTTTCGATTCGCAGATTCCGGTCATCTCCGGCGTCGGCCACGAAACCGATTTCACGATTTCCGATTTCGTTGCCGATGTGCGCGCCTCCACGCCTTCCGCCGCCGCCGAGCTGGTCGTCCAGACGCGCCGGGAATTCGACAAGCACATCGCCGATCTCCGCGGCGCTCTCGCCGAACAGATGCGCTACCGCATTCTCGTTCTCAGCCGCCGCATCCATGAGCTCGCCGGCCGCCGCGGATTCCGCCGCCCGCTCGATCTTCTGCGCCAGCAGCGCCAGCGCGCCGATGAGCTCACGTCACGCCTCGCTCTCGGCCTCCGCGCGCGTCTCGAACAATCGCGCAAGCGTTTCACTGCCGCGCACGTTCGCATCGTCTCGTTTGATTTTCGGATGAAAATTGTCGCGCTTCGCTTGCGTCTCGAAAGGCGTTCCGCCGATCTGGGCATTCGCGCCGAGCGCCTGCTACGTGCCAAACGCGAACGCCTCGTGCGTCTCGCTCTTCAGCTCGAAGAGCGCAGCCCCTTGAAAGTCCTCGAACGAGGCTACGCCATCGCCACCGACGCTGCCGGGAATGTCCTCCGCGACGCCGCCAATGTCGCCATCGGCGATTCCGTCGCCATCCAGCTCCACCGCGGCCGCCTGTCTACTGAGGTAAAAAAGAAGAACTAAATGAGCCGCCAGCTACCTATAAATCTCCCGCCGATGGCCCACCGGCAGGACCGTTACGACCCCGGCTTAGTCATTAATTTCGTACACGATTCGATACCTCCCGGACCTAACTCGCCAGGTTCCTTCGGCGTCTCTCATTTTCTTACAGCCGGGAGGACGAGCGTTGTCCCCAAGAGACAGCAACCGCTCCTCAACCTTTTCAAAAAAAGGAGAGGGAATTGCCTCAAGCTCTTTCTTAGCGCTCGGAAGGATATCTACCCGGTAGGTCACTTGCGGTTGTTGCGAATTTCAGCAAGAGCTTGCTCTAAAGGAATCGGTTTCTCCCCGGAAGCTTTTCGTTCTTTGATCGCGCAAATATCTTCGAGCTCTTCGAGTTCTTCAATCAGCTTTTCGTACTCTTCAATGCTGATCACCACGGCGACTTTCTCGCCGCGCTCGTTCACAACGAATTGGGTAGGCTCTTTCATCGTCTCACCGTTGCCAAAAGTCTACCCCACGTTCCTACAGGCGGCAAGAAAATGCGCCTGTTGGCTATTACTCTTCGTCATCGGAGGAAGAAACCTTCAGCACGGCAAGGAAGGCTTCCTGCGGGATGTCCACCTGGCCGACGCGCTTCATGCGCCGCTTGCCTTCTTTCTGTTTTTCGAGCAGCTTGCGTTTGCGCGTGATGTCGCCGCCATAGCATTTGGCCAGAACGTTTTTCCGCATCGCCGCAACGGTTTCTCGCGCGATCACGCGGCTTCCAATCGCCGCCTGAATCGGCACTTCGAACATTTGCCTCGGAATCAGTTTCCGCAGACGCGAAACCAGTTCGCGCCCGCGTTCGTAGGCCATGTCGCGATGGCAGATCATCGCCAGCGCGTCCACCGGTTCGCCGCCGACGAGCACGTCCAGCTTCACCAGGTCTGATTCCTTGTACCCGGCCAGGTGGTAATCCAGGGAGGCGTAGCCGCGTGACACCGATTTCAGCCGGTCGTAAAAATCGAGCACGATTTCGTTCAACGGCAAATCGTAGGTCAGCATGACGCGCGTGGGAGAAAGATATTCGATATTTTTCTGCACGCCTCGCTTTTCCTGGCAGAGTTGCAAAATTCCGCCGACGGACTGGTCGTCGGTGATGATCATGGCCTTGATGATCGGCTCTTCGATTTTTTCGATGTCGCTGGGATTCGGGAATTTTGCCGGACTGTCCACTTCGACGGTTTCGCCAGTGATGCGGGTAATGCGGTAACGCACGCTGGGAGCGGTAGTGATCAGATTCAGGCCGAATTCGCGCTCCAGCCGCTCCTGCACGATTTCCATGTGCAGGAGGCCGAGAAAACCGCAACGGAAACCGAAGCCGAGCGCGACGGAATTTTCCGGCTCGTAGAAAAACGCGGCGTCATTGAGCTGCAATTTTCCGAGCGCGTCGCGCAGCGGCTCGTATTCGTCGGCGAGCACGGGAAAAAGCCCGGCGAAGACCATCGGCTTGGTGGCTTCGAATCCGGGAAGCGCGGGCGCCGGCCGCGCCGCTTCGATGATGGTGTCGCCCATGCGGGCATCCGCCACGCGCTTGATGTTGGCGACGACAAAGCCGACGTCCCCGGCCTCGAGTTCTTCGAGCGCGACGGGTTTTGGCGTGAGCGCGCCGAGCTGTTCGACTTCGTAAATTTCTTCGCCCGCGCACAGGCGAATTTTCAGATGGTTGGTGATGCGTCCTTCCATCACGCGAACCAGAACGACCGCGCCGCGGTAGACGTCAAACCAGGAATCGAAAATGAGCGCCTGCAGCGGATTTTCCGCGCTGCCTATCGGCGGCGGGATGCGGTGCACAACCGCTTCGAGAACTTCCTCGACGCCGAGGCCGCTTTTCGCGCTGATCAGCAGAGCGTCGTGCGCGGGAATCGCCAGAACATTCTCGATTTGCTCCATCACGTACTCAGGCTGGGCGGCGGGAAGATCAATTTTGTTGATCACCGGAACGATCGTGAGGTTGTGGCCGGCGGCGAGAAAGGCATTCGCAACGGTTTGCGCTTCGACGCCTTGCGAAGCGTCCACGACGAGGAGGGCGCCTTCGCACGCGGAAAGCGCGCGCGAAACTTCATAGGAGAAATCCACGTGGCCGGGAGTGTCAATGAGATTCAGGCGGTAGGTATTTCCGTCTTTCGCTTTGTAGTGGAGACGGATGCTTTTCGCTTTGATGGTGATGCCGCGCTCGCGTTCGAGGTCCATCGAATCGAGAAATTGCTCGTGCATTTCGCGCTGGGTGAGCGCGCCGGTCATCTCCAGCAGGCGGTCCGCGAGAGTGGACTTGCCATGATCAATGTGCGCGATGATGCAGAAGTTGCGTTCGAACTTCGGGTCCATGCGTTTCTATTTTCTCGTCTCTATTATCCGGCAGGAGCTGACGAGTGCCGCGCGGCGCCGACGCGTATAAACGGCGGAGCCCTTCGCCAGGCACTCGCGCACAGCGCAAACCGCACCGAGTGAAGATTCAGTGTGCCACAAACGGGAGCATCCGTCAGCGGGAATGACTACGGGCGGTCGGGAGATTCAAGCGCGTTGAAAATTGCAATGGCGGGCAATATCGCCATGCCGCCCCAGAAAAGGATAAGAAAGCCGCGATGCCTGCGGCCGGTCTTCTTGCTTTGGCGCGGGAAAGGGGCAGGAGGCTGGGGATCATCAGGAGGGTCGAGGACAACGCGAATGTGGGAGCCCTCGGGAATAGCCTCGGATTCGCCGCGATAGGAAAACTGCAGAGCGCCCCGCTTGGCGAAGATTTCCAGCAGCTTTGGACCGACGACGGAGATCTGGGCAACAGTGGGACCATCGGCGGCCGGGCAAATCCGCGCGTCGAGAGCAACGATTTGAATTGTGGAAGCTTTTGCAGCGGAAAAGACGACTGTTCCCGCGTTGAGGTTTGCGATTGCCGCCGGCACGGCGGAATGCAGCGTCACGCTGCTTTGCGAGGGAACATAGAGACGGGAAGCCGATCCGCGAATGCCGATGCCGCCGGATTCGCCAGTGGAAAGGGAATCGCCGTCGAAGATCGTAGCTCCGGGGGTGAGCTTCGATTCGCCGACGTGGGCATCGGAGGATTGCGTGACGACACCAAAGACGGCAATCCCGACGGAACGCGCGGGAAGCTGCGCGGCAGTGACGGCGCAGACGAGCAGACAGACGAGGATGCGGCGCAGCAGCACCGTTCGAAACCTCCGAGGGACAGCTAGACTCAGTTTAACGAGGAAGAAAAGGCCAAAACCGGGCTGTGCGCATTGCGGTGATGCCAAAAAAGGTGTCGGCGAGCGAATTAACTGTACGAAGGGACGGGATTGCCAGGCGAAGGGACAGGAGGGGAATCCAGAAGAGCCTGCGCGGTTGATAATTCATAACGCATCCTTTGCGCGGGCGCTTTTGCCCGCTTCCCGCGCGCGGTATATAGTGGAGAAGCGCGGGGCGCTCCGGTAAGCGCGCCGCCAGCAGGACCACCACAAAGGCAACCCGTACGGATGGCCGCAGACGTCAGCAAACATCTGGATCGTGCGAAACGGTTCCTGGAGAAGAACCGTGTCGAGGATGCGATCGAAGCTTATCTGGCCGTTCTGGATGAAGCTCCGTCGCACCAGGAAGCGACACAAGCACTCGGAGACCTCTATGCGCGCATGGACCAACCTGACCGCGCAGCAGTGTACTACGGGTTATTCTTCGATCTGCTGGTGGAACCGAAGGATGAGACCAAGGCACTGGCGATCTACAACCGCTTCCTGCGCAATTCGCCCGTGCAGCAGCCCCCCGAGCGGATTGCACGGTATGCTTTC
>Ga0335081_10003616_pt1 | contig 24321 bp, 18 predicted proteins | sample Lox_Sample_35_FD_206713 | JGI IMG/M metagenome (GOLD analysis project Ga0335081, IMG submission 206713) | Soil microbial communities from Loxahatchee National Wildlife Refuge, Florida, United States - Lox_Sample_3.5 | ecosystem: Environmental > Terrestrial > Soil > Wetlands | place: USA...
AAGTGTTTTGCCAACCCCTGATGGCCCGTAAATGAGAAATGAACGCCTCTTCGCCAGGAATTGCTCGATTCGTTGGCGTTCCTCCTCACGATCGAAAATGAAATCCGGCATCATGGGTTCCGTTCGCAGTCGGCCTCGCGTTGCCCTTTTCGCCTTACGGCACGCAGCAATCGTAGAACATGATCTTTAGTCTGAACCGATGCGGGCGCGGCCTCCCGCCGCTCAATCTCTTCATTGATCGAAGGCAAGGCAACGTCCAGATGCTTTTCCAGCCATCCTTGGATTTCCCCTTGCAGTAGCCAATCTGATGCGGACAAGACCTTGATCATCCGCTCAACCGCAAGTTCCTTGTTTCCTCGATCTGCAACAGCAAGAGCGATCGCACCTGTCCTTGCTGCGATCTCGGGATCGCTGTCATGGAGCAAGGCCGCAACCTGGCACCAGTCTTGATTGCACAACTGTAGGCATTCGAGAAGACGCAAAGCGCATCTGCGTCGACGCTGGCTTTGCGGTCGTTCATGGGAGCCGGACGGGTCAGGAGTTCTAGCTGCATCGATCAAGGCAGAATGGGCTAGCTCAGCAGTCTTCCGAAGGGCGTCTTCGGCAAAGGTGCGACAGAAATCATCCTCCAATGCTTCAATCAGCTCTGGCACAGCCTCCGGACGCCGGAACTCGCCCAGCGTTTCGACGGCTCCCACCAAATGTTTCCGTTGCAAAACCTGCCGCAGAGCTTCGAAAACGTCTTCGGTGCGCCAAGCACCCAGGGCTCGTGCAGCCGTGTTTTTGACTGCTTCCTCCCCGTGCGCCGCGACTGGATCCACGATGTGCTCCTCCGAAGCCAGATAGTCGAGCAACACGTCCTTAGCTCCAAGTTCGGCAAGAGCACGCACCGCCCGTTGACGCGGCACAAAGATGCCACTGGGTTTGCCCTGCAGAAGGAAACGCTGCAGCGGCGCGATGGCTTTTCTGCCGCAGGCTACGAGCATGTCAACTCCCAATTCACCCTCGTGAAGGGAGTTCAGGCTCTGGACGAGCGCTTCGATTTCCTCGCCGGAAAGATCGCGGAATGCTTGGCTGCTTCTCTCCACCAGAGCCTCTACTCCTATCACCATCACTTGCCCCATCGGGCGTAAACTGAGCGGCCCGCGTACTTGGCATTCCGTCCCAGCTCTTTTTCGATTTCCAGCAAGCGGTTGTATTTCGCAATGCGCTCACCGCGGCAAGCTGAACCGGTTTTCAATTGCCCTACACCAGTTGCGACGGTGAAATCGGCAATCGTCGTGTCGTCGGTCTCGCCGGAACGATGTGAGACCACGCATGTGTAGTTGTTCTTCTTTGCCATCTCGATGCAGCGCAGCGTCTCGGTCACAGTACCGATTTGATTAAGCTTGATCAGGATGGAATTGGCGACCCCCTCCTTGATTCCTTTCTCGAAGATCTGGGGATTGGTTACAAAGATGTCGTCTCCCACCAGTTGCGCCTGCTTCCCGAGTTGTGATGTGAGCTTTTTCCATCCCGCCCAGTCGTCCTCCGCGAGTCCATCTTCGAGGGACAAGATCGGATACTTCTTCAGCCAGTCCTCCCAGATCGCAATCATTTCGTCGGAGGTTTTATGCGTCTTGTCCGATTTGCGAAATACGTACTGGCCGTTCTCGTAGAACTCGCTGGCCGCCGGGTCCAGGTTGACGCCAATATCCTTCCCCGGTTCGTACCCTGCTTTTTGGATAGCTGACAAGATCAGCTCCATTGGTTCTTCATTGGACCGCAGTCGAGGGGCGAAGCCGCCTTCATCTCCTACACTGGTTTCGTAGCCCTTCTCGTGCAGTACCTGTTTGAGCGTGTGAAAGGTCTCGGCGGCAGCGCGCAATGCCTCGCTGAAGCTCGGCGCGCCGACGGGGACAATCATGAATTCCTGAAAGTCTACGTTGTTGTCTGCGTGCCTGCCCCCGTTAAGTACGTTCAATTGCGGCACTGGCAAAACGTACTCATCGCGTGCTGCGAACTGCCGGTAGAGAGGAAGTTTCTTTTCGGCCGCGGCGGCCTTGGCCGCGGCAATCGAGACGCCAAGAATCGCGTTCGCGCCCAGCTTGGATTTGTGGGGCGTTCCGTCGAGCGCGATAAGTTCTTCGTCTAGGGTTTTCTGATGGCTGGGGTCCATTCCTTTGACCGTCCCCTGGATGAGTTTGGTCACGTTGTGAACCGCTTTCAACACTCCTTTGCCGGTGTAGCGCGCCTTGTCTCCATCCCGAAGTTCAACCGCCTCGTGTTTGCCAGTTGAAGCTCCGGAAGGGATCTTGGCGACACCAATGGCGCCGCTCTCTAACACCACGCTGACTTGGATTGTTGGATTGCCTCGTGAATCGAGAATTTCCATCGCATCAACACTTTTTATTCTTGACATGAGTTCTCCTTGCTATGAGTTCGTTACAGCGATCCAGTTTGAAGTACAGTAATCAAGTCCTTTTCCACTTCTTGCGGGAAGTCCAAAGCCTTCAGTCCCCCGATTGTCTCGTCTACCGCGTAGGGGAACGATTTTAGCGAAAATGAGCCATTCTCCCAGATTGCGTAACAGGCGTCAGATTTTCCGTTTTTCGGTTGTCCTAGACTCCCAGGATTCACCACGATACGATTCCCGATCTGGCGGACGAACGGAATGTGGGTATGGCCAACGAGTAGCACATCCGCCTTCACTTGACCCAATTCCTTCACCCACTCTTCGGACTGTTCCGGGCAGTAGCAATACAAAGGATCCGATGGCTTGGCATGACACAGATAGAAGCTGGTGTCTTGCCGTTTCAATTCGAGCTTGAGCGGCAACTGGCGAAGGAATTCCTTTTGGTCCTTTTTCAATACAGAAGCGCTGTACCTGCGTGTGACGTCGGCCATCTTCTGGTAGCGAGTTCCGCAGCGTGGGGCCACATCGTATCCAAGAGAGTGATCGTGATTCCCGCGCACCACGACCGAACTGTTTGCTTTGACGAAATCAACCACCGCACCCGGTTCTGGTCCATAGTTCACTAAGTCACCCAATACCCAAAGTTCGTCGTAACCTTCCGGCAGTGAGCGCAGCGCTTCGTAGTTCCCGTGGGGGTCCGAGATGATGGCGATCTTCATGACGTTTCTTTCATAGTTCGAGAACCACAGGGATTTGGACCAACAAAAAACTGCATCGCTCGCAGCACAGAATCCTCCTCGCGCCCTGGAGGTTCGCTGCGATATTGGTAATCACGCTTGCGAATGAACTCTCGCAAGTCGTCCGCCAACTCCCTGAGTTGTGCTTCAAGTTGGGAAAACAACTCACCCCGCTTCCGAGAGTCCTTCCATGTCTGTAGGCACAGTTGGCCATGCCGTATGCAAAGCCTATGTTTAGCCAAAGGCTTGTGAAACTCCTCCTCGTCCACAAGTTCTTCGAGAACCTGCGCCAGGAACTGCTCCTTTTCTCGAGTGTCATCGCAGAACATGCAGTCGTGGCCTGGCACGAATGAGGGCTTCTCCCGGCGTCCGAGTAGTGAGGATCGCGGATTTGGCTCGGTTCCATTTGCGTTGGCCAGCCCCAAGCCAGCCAATCGTGCGAGTTCGTCACAAAGGATCGCGATTCCGAAACCGCCAGTTTGCCAGGCGTATTCTTCGATGGCCTTGGCCATCCAGAAGTGGTGGAGACAGAATCCGCCTCCATCCAGAAACTTTTTCCGCACCGAAGGAAACATCATGCCTTCATGCAGGAAGGAGTGGATTCCCTTGCGCTCAGCAGCGTGCACTGCGTTGCAGATCGCGCAACCACCAAGCGCAAACGCTTTGGCGAAAGTGCTACGCGTGAACCACAGGCCCTGTCCTGGGCCAGACTGCTTTTCGACCTCTTTGCTCCGCTTCAAGGGGCGTACCCTCGTTAAGATCGCGATTTGGGTCAGGCCCGTCCAGATTGAGGGCGTAACTCCAAAAGATCGCTCATTTTGGGGAACCGTTGCCGGGACATGACTCCGCGACAAGGATTCACCCGCTTGTCAGGAGTCATCAGCTGTGCCCGGCTATGTGGTGGGAACAGCGGTTTCGGTGAACTCCTTCACCGTTTGATAACAACTCAAGTACAGCAAAGACGAGAGGGGAAGTCAACGGGTTTTAGTTTGTGCCCCTTATCAAACTCAAAATGAACAGCCTCTCTAATCAGAAAACATGACGGGTTTCAAACGAGACACTTGCCGCATTCGATTCATCTGTGTTTGAATGATGGCGGCAAAGGAGTTTGCCGCTCCGGTGTTGCCGGAGTAAACTGCCGCCGCTGCTGGCGGCTGATGACTCCTCTCAAATCCTGGACCGCGGTTCGGTCCGTAAAGGACCTACGATGGGAGGAGTTTCTCACCAAGTCCGAGGGATTCAAGTATTCACTGTAAATCAATCCCTGCCCAATCGGGTGGACGCAGGAATGCGTCTTCAACGGATATCAATTTCAGCCTCTGAAGATCGCCAAGGGCAACGGTCATGATTGAGACCATTGGGTATAACTTATTGCAGGTCATCTTTGTACTGGCCTTCGCGCCTTTGTATGCGGGCGTCCTTGCCCGCCTGAAGGAAATGGTACAAAGCAAGCGCGGCCCTTCTGTCGTGCAACCCTATCGGGATATTTGGAAGCTCTTTCACAAGGACCAAATCGTATCGGATCAGACGACGTGGATCTTTCGCGTCACTCCCTATCTGGTGTTTGTGATGCCGATCTTCGTCACCATTCTGATTCCAGTGCTGACCGACTACCCGCTGGTATTCGCATTTATGGGAGACATGCTGGCCGGAGGGTTTTTCCTGGGGCTCGCCGGATTTTTCGCCGCGCTTGCCGCGGTGGACACGGGAAATCCTTACGGACCGATGGGGGCTAGCCGGACGCGCATGGTCGGTTTCTTAGCCGAGCCAGTGTTCATGATTGTGTTCTTCACAGTTTCATTCGTCTCGCAATCGACAATTCCTTACATCGTGCAACAAAAATGGGTGGCGAACGCCGCCGCCTTCTTCTCTCCAGCGCACGTGCTGTTGCTGATCGCTTTTCTTATGTTGATTTTGGCCGAGGGAGGACGAATTCCCGTGGACAATCCCTCGGGCCACTTCGAACTCGCGATGATCGATGAATCGAAAGGTTTGGAGTTTTCGGGCCGGGGCGCGGCACTGATGAAATGGGGCGGCGAGATGAAGTTCCTCGTCCTGACGTGCATCTTCCTGAATGTATTGGTTGCTCCGTGGGGCCTAGCTCACGGCCACGCGGTTGTTAATGTTCTTACCGCAGTTCCACAAATCCTTTTCAAGATTCTTTTGTTCTCACTGGTGTTGGTCGTGATTGAAACGTCTCTTGCCAAACTGCGGCTGTTCCGGATCAGCGAATTTCTGGGAGCAGCATTCATCATCTCGGTCGCAGCCATGGTTACAAGTATTTTTCCGGGAGGCTAACGGATGTCGACGTCCATACCGGACGCCCTAAACACGCTAAGCGCAGGGTTGATCCTCATTTCTGCGTTCGCTATGGTGGCAACTCGGCAGGTTCAGGGAGTTCTGCGGTTCTTTGTGGCGCAATCTTTGCTGCTGGCCGCTTCTTCGTTTCTGCTCGCGTATAGCCGCATGTCGGTTCATCTTTGGGCACTAGGAGCAATCACCATCGTCGCCAAGGTGCTGGCGATCCCCTGGGTCCTACGGCGTCTTCTGCCCGCCGAATTTTATGAGAGGCGGGAAATCGCCCAGGCAGTCAATATCCCAACCTCGCTGTTGCTGGCACTTATGCTCACAGTAGTTGCTGAGTTTCTCATGGGCCCGATTGTGGCCACGACGCATGATCCAGTGATCCGCGTGAACTTGCCGATCGGCCTGGCGGGCATTCTGATTGGCGCGTATTCGCTGGTAGCGCGCCGGGAAGCGATTCCGCAACTCATCGGAATTCTGGCGATGGAAAATGGAGCGTTTTTCGCGGGCGTCGCCATCGCCTCGGAGCTTCCGCTGATCGCCGAGCTTGCGGTCGCCGTGGACGTCGTTCTTATCGCAGTGGTGGTCGGATTACTCACCCGGAACATTCGAGAAACGGTCGGGACTACCGAAGCTGCGGCGTTGGACAAACTCAAAGAGGAAGCGACCGCATGACGCTGATCGCAATCCTCGCGCTTCCTCTCCTAGCGGCGTTCCTGAGTTCGATACGGCCTCTTCGCCTCTATGCTTCGGCCATCACGATTGTGTCCACGGCGGCCTGCTTTGCGCTTGCAGTGTATGTTTCAGCTCAAGTGATCGAGCACGGGCGGGTTGTTGCCCTTCCGGGCTGGTTTGAAGCCGATGGCCTGAGTGCTCTCATGCTGGTACTGGTGAGCTTCGTCGTTGCGCTGGCATCCGTCTTCGCTCATGGTTACATGCAGCATGGCCACGACGAGGGGCGCTTATGGTGGTTTTACGGAAACTATAACTTGCTGGTCTTCGCGTTGCTGGCCGTTCCATCGCTGGCAGAACCGAATCTTGTGTGGGTCGCAGTGGAACTCATTACGCTCTTCAGCGTCCTGTTGGTTGGCTTCGATAACACCTCGAATGCATTGGAAGCGGCTTGGAAGTTCGCGGTTCTCACGATTATGGGCGCGCCCATCGCATTGCTAGGATTTTTTCTACTGTTTTGGACGTACCGTTCCACCACTGGCGGAGCCTGGGAGACTTGGGAAGGCCTGCGCATGGCGGCGGCTTCCATGGACCCCAATCTTCTGAAACTTTCCTTTTTGCTTGTCTTCGTGGGGTTTGGGACCAAGTCAGGACTTGCGCCGATGCACACCTGGTTGCCGGACGCCCACAGCCAGGCTCCCACTCCGGTGTGCGCCGTTCTTTCCGGGGTGAAGACCACGGTGCCGCTCTATGTAATCCTGCGCTTCCTGTCGATTGTTCTGGCGTCTCCAGCGGCTCGCGTGGGCAACTGGATGATCGCACTGGGTCTAGTTTCGGTGGGAATCGCCGCCTTTCTTTTGATCCAGGTCCGCGATTACAAGCGTATGTTCGCCTTCTCGACTGTCGAACACATGGGCATCATCCTGACTGCCGCGGGCATGGCGACCCAAGCGGCGGATTTCGGGGCGGTCTCTCAAATTCTCAATCATGCCATCACCAAGTCGCTTTGCTTCTATGTCGCCGGAGCCATGTTGCTAATCCTGAGCACGCGCGAGATCGCGTCGGTGCGCGGCCTCCTCCGGGTCTCACCTTTCGCTGGTGGGGCGCTCGTGCTCTCTTCCCTGGCTATCGCCGGCGCTCCTCCATTTCCGATTTTCTTGAGCGAGCTTTCCATCCTCTCTGCGGGAGTTCACGCTGGGCACAAATTTGTGGTTGCCGTGCTGGGCGTCTTGATTGTCATCGCTTTCGTGGCCATTCTGTCGCACGTTAACCGTATGGTAATGGGCAAACCCGCAGCACAAGTTTCGGCTGGAGTACTGCCCGCGACCTGCCGCTTTACGGTGTGGGCTGCTGCTGTGCCAGTGGTACTGCTAGGGGTGTATGTTCCAGCCCCGGTTCACAATTTGCTGCAACTCGCGGCGCAACAACTAGGGGGCCGCTGAATGACACTCACTGATTCCTCGATCGCGAACATGCAGAAAATCAACCCGCAAAGGTATGACGCAAAGAGTCTGGCCGCTGCAATCGAGCAACGTTTCGCGTCGGCGGTTTCGCCTTCGGCGAATGAAGAGAGCCGATTTGACCTTGCATTCACTCTGACTCAGGCGGAAGCGTTACCCTCGCTGGCTCAATTTTTGTTTTGGGACGCCGGTTGTTCTTTTGGAGGACTGATTGTCGAGGAGCGCGAGGAATGGATTCTGCGTTACGTTTTCCGGATTCTTGGCGACGGCTGGATTCATTTCATTTTGCGTCTACCCCTGGCGACTCGAACCGTACCGAGCATCAGCGCGCAGATTCATGCCGCAGACTGGTATGAGCGTGAGGCCGAGGATCTGTTCGGCCTGGAGTTTGAAGAGCATCCCCGGCTGGGAGATTTCATCTTGCATGATCAAGTCTGGCAAGAAGGGTTGGCACCCATGCGCAAGGCGTTCGATGCTGGACAAACGCATCTCAAAAAACGGCCGAAAGAGGACTGGCATCCTGTATTGGTTGTGCAAGATCCCGGTGCTTTCGCCATGCCGGTCGGACCAGTCTATGAGGGAGGAGTCGGAGAGTCCGTTCATTTCCTGCTGGAGACGGTTGGCGAAGACGTGATCCGGGCTGTACCGCGGCTGTTTTACAACTATCGGGCTGTCGAGAAGATCGCGGAGGGAAAATCTGTTCTCGATGCCTTGTTGCTAGCCGAACGATTCTCCGCGAAGTCCGCGTTCGCGCATTCGCTCGCCTACTGCCAAGCACTGGAGAAGATCTTCCAGCAGCAGGTTCCTCTCCGCGCCCGTAGCCTGCGTGTGGTACTAGCTGAGTTAGAGCGCCTCCGGCACCACTCCGGAGCAATCGCAGCAATTTGCCAGTCCACAGCCCTCACCGTCTCCGAGGCTCACGCGGCCATCGTCGAGGAACAACTCTTGCGGGCTTCGTGCGCATTTACTGGGCATCGGTATCTGTTTGGATTGAACACGCCTGGAGGACTGCGACGCGATTTCGATGCGCAGAACTGCCGGACCTTGTTGGGGGCCGTCGACACCGCTTCGAGCCAACTGCGGAAACTGGAGGAGCGCCTCCGATACAGCAGCAGTTTCCTCGACCGCCTCGAAGATGTGGGCATTGTCAGTCAAGAGAGCGCTCGCGACCTGGATCTCGTTGGCCCGCTGGCGCGCGCATCTGGTCTCGCTCACGACTTGCGCCGCGCTTGTCCCTATTCCGGTTACGAACACTACCGTTTCGAGGTGCCTTGCGAAACAGAAGGCGACGGATTTGCCCGATTGCGCGTGCTCTTCTCCGAGGCTCAACAATCCGCGAAGCTGATTCACCAGGCAGTCGAGTCGTTGGAACCCGGAGACATTTGTGCCCCGGTCACGCAAGCTGGAGCTGGCGTGGCATCGGGATGGGTTGAGGCACCCATCGGCGCGGCGGTGCATTGGATAAGACTGGACCGCGAACACAGGGTGGAGCGTTACCGAATCTTGTCTGCGTCTTTCCGAAATTGGCTGGGCCTTCATGTGGCGGTGGAGGACTTTGCGTTTCAGGATTTTCCGATCATTTTGGCAACCTTTGGTTTGTCTGCATCAGAGTGCGATCGTTAGATTAGGAGCGGCAATCGATGAGCTCGTGGTTCTGGTACGGAGTACGAAGAGGCATTCAGTCGACGCGGTATCCTGGAGCGCCCGAAACAGCCGCGGGCGTTTCACCGGGACGGCCCTTACCAACAACCTTTGCTTCCCCAGAGCAAGCATCCCAAGCTGCGTCAAATTGTCTCGTACGCGCGATCACGGCGAGCCAGAATATTGCGTCCGTAGATCTCAGGACTTGTGTGTGGTGCCAACGCTGCCACTTTGGCAGTTCGAACCCGCTCAACTGGGACGCGAGTTTTGAATGGGCGCAGACACCTATCGTAAGAAAGGACTATGACCGGTTGGAGACGGCCTTTAGTCAGTCGCTCCACGTCATGGTGGTGGACGCGGGAGACTGCGGAGCCTGCCTGCACGAGGTTAAGCAGTTGAACAATCCGTTGTACAACATGCACCGGCTAGGCATCTTTCTGACGGCTACTCCGCGGACTGCTGATGTCCTGCTCGTAGTCGGGCCGGTCAGTGAGAACATGCGGGGGCCACTGCTAAAAACCTATGAAGCGATGCCCGATCCGAAGCGTGTTCTGGCTGTCGGAACCTGCGCCATCACGGGAGGTGTTTTCGGGAAGAGCTTCATGTCTGCCGGTGGCGTGGGCATGGTCCTTCCCGTAGATCTGGAAGTACCCGGCGATCCACCGCCGCCGCTTGCAGTCTTGCACGGTCTGCTCGTCGTGGCGGGCCGAAAGATGCCACTGCCTCTTTCCACGCAGTCACGAGAGGAGGCCTGATATGGCTGCGTATGCCGGCGCTGCTCTTCTCCTGTTTTACGTTCTGTGCGCGACCGGGCTGATCCTGTCATCGGTATTTCGCGGCAAGTATGCCTCGCTGGTCATCGGCTGGTTCGGGACACTCTGCTCGATTGCCCTAATGGCCGCGGCAGCTTTGCGTCTCGCGGGCGGAACAGATTTCCATTTGAATCTTTGGACGCTCAACGGTTTCGGAACTCTATCTCTTCATCTCGACGCACTATCGGCGATTTTTCTCTTCGTAGCTGGCTTGGTCTATCTCTCCTGTTGTTTCTTTGCTCCTGACTACCTCTTCCGAGACGGGCACCCTGCTGGGCGCTACGGCTTACTCCACTTCGCTCTGATGGCTTCCGTAGTTCTGATCCTCACTGCGGGCGACGTTCTCACCTTCCTGATCAGTTGGGAATGCATGTCGATATTGTGCTACCTCCTCGTCAACTACGAGCAAGAGCCTGACGGCGATTCGACCGCTGGCTACATCATGCTCGCCATGAGCGAGGCCGGATTCCTGGCGGTGGTGATCGCATTTCTTATCGCTGGAAACGCTGTCGGTGGATATTCGTTTGCCGCCCTTCGGATGGCGGCTCCTCATTTGTCGGGCGCGGGAACGTGGGGTGTGTTTCTTCTGGGGTTCCTCGGCTTTGGCGTCAAGGCCGGTCTGGTACCGCTGAACTTCTGGTTGCCGAGGTCGTACACGGCTGCGCCGCCCGTTTTCATTCCCGTGTTCGCAGGCGTGACTCTGAATCTTGGTTTCTATGGAATCCTGCGTCTGAACGCCGACCTGGTTCCCGGCCATGGTATTGGACCAGGCCTAGTCGCTCTCATAATCGGAGCCGTCACCGCGTTAGTGGGCATTCTCTACGCCACCACCGAAAACGACCTGAAAACCATGCTGGCGCACAGTTCCATCGAAAATGCCGGCATCATCGTGGCTGGGATCGGAGCGTTTCTGGTATTCCGCAATTCCGGGAACGCGGTCCCCGCTGCTCTTGCGCTGACTGCCGCGCTTTATCACATGCTCAATCATTCGACATACAAGGCGCTGCTCTACCAGGGCGCCGGCCACATTGAAGCCGCGACTGGTACAAGAGACATGGATCAGCTGGGAGGCCTGATCCGCTCTTTGCCGGCGCTGTCGATCGTATTCCTAGCGGGGTGTCTCGCCATCGCGGCGGTGCCTCCCTTCAATGGTTTTGTCAGTGAATGGTTAACCTTGCAGACCTTTCTGCGCAGTGCGCTGCTTCCATCGGCCGCAGTCAAGATCGTCTTCGCGCTTTCCGGTGCCATTCTGGCGCTGACAGCCGCTTTGGCCGTCACTTGTTTCGTGAAGACCTACGCCATGAGCTTTCTGGGAATACCGCGAAGCGATTGGGGATCAAACGCAGCCGAATTCACGCGCAGGCCACGGTTCTCGCTGACGCTTCTCACGCTGGCTTGTGTTCTTCTGGGAGTGCTGCCGACTTATGTCATTCCGGCCTTGAACCGCGCCGTGGAACCTTTGGCGGGAGCGAGTGCAGCTGCTTCGCTCGTTCCACCGTTCTTTACAGCTACGCCAGCGAACCAACAGCTTCCGCCAGCCTTCCTCGCCGACTTTCATAATCTGGGAGCACAAACCGGAGCCCGATGGGTGCCCGGTCGTGGTCTCGTGGTCCTGCTGCGAGGCTCCGAGCAAAATCCGGTGGTCTTTGCTATGTCTCCTTCTTACAGCGTTGTGGCGCTGACGATTCTGCTGCTGCTCTCATGGTTCATCACCACGCGCCTCACTCGCCGTCGCTCACTCGTCAAAAACGAAGTCTGGGCCGGCGGCATCCCGACTCTGCTGCCCGAAACGACCTATACGGCGACGGGATTTTCCAACCCAGTGCGCGTGGTCTTCCAGGCCATTTTCCGTCCCAACATCGTCGAGGACACCCGCGAAACGGTAGCCGTGCATTTTCGGACGGCAATCCGGCGCCGCCGCGATGAGACACACCTGGTGGACCGCCTCATCTTTCATCCCGTAGGAATGATCGTGAACTCTGTCGCGAGACTACTGGCAGGAATGCACCATGGACGTCTGAATGCGTACGTCGCGTACGTCTTAGGTTTCTTGATCCTGATTCTCGTTCTCTATCGCGTTGGTTGAGAAGCGGCCCGGCGCTGCTTATCTAAGTCGGTCGCACCGGAGCCTTGCCGTGCTGCATACGGTTGGCAAGTTCCCGGCGTAGATGAGGCAGCACTTTTGAGGGTACGGAGCTGGATTGGGTCAGGATCTTCAGGTCGGTGGTAGTAATGCTGGGCAGAAACGTCTGCACTCGTGGCAACGGCGTCTGTGAGTTGCGCAACAGTGCGAGTCGCACACTATAGATGTGAGACCACTTCGCATGATCGGCGATGGCAGTGACGATCCGCACTGGCAGCGCTACCCTGGCGAGGGCCTTGAGGACGTGCCCCTCGTTGAGCAACGGACTATCAAGAATGGTGGGAAGACTTTCGGGACTTCCATCGGTCAGCAAGGCTCCCATGATTCGGGGTGTACCCCGGCGTGCCAATATCATTTTCTCCGCGGGCGGCAGTTGCGGCAGTTTTGCCAGCACCAGTTCCTCGGCTAAATGCCGCAGTGAGGGATTTCCCGAATGAGAAAGACTTAGGGCGACAAGATCATGGGTGTAGAGTTCGCGGACCAGTCCCAAACCGAGGGTCTGGGGGATGTTGTGATGAAATGCAAGCGCACGCCTTACGCGGTAGCTGGTTATCAGCTGCTTGTGGCTGGCGATTTCATCGAGCAGGAGAGTCGACAGATCCGCTCGTCCGAGGAGTAGGCAGACATGCAGTTCTTCGAAATGCGGGTTCTCCAGCAAACCACGAAGGACTTCTTCGCGATGTTCGTGGATCAAGGTCGGAATCTGTTCCACCGGCGCATTGCGCGCTTGCTCCTGGGTGATTCCGGATTCCTTGTTAATGTCGAGAGGTTCCAAGCGAGCTACACTCCTGTCTAGCTAATAAAGGAGAACACTACAATCATGACATCTGTACTCCTAGATCTGGAACCGAAACAAGTGTGGAAGCACTTTGAAGCACTGACGAAGATACCCCGCGCTTCCACCAAAGAAACTGCCGCCCGCGAATATGTCCTTGCGCAAGCCAAGCGCCTCGGTTTGGAAACCATCCACGACAACGCTGGCAACACCGTGATCCGCAAGCCCGCGCATCCTGGCCGGGAGCGCGCGCCGATGGCGCTTTTGCAAGGCCATCTCGACATGGTATGCGAAAAAAATGAAGGCACCATCCATGATTTCGACACAGATCCCATAAAGGTGGTGCGCGATGGCGACTGGCTGAAGGCCGACGGAACCACGTTGGGCGCCGACAATGGCGTGGGCATTTCGGCAGCGCTTGCTGTGATGGAGAGCAAGAACATTGCGCACGGTCCACTGGAGTTCGTCTTTACCATCGACGAGGAGACGGGCCTGACGGGCGCAGCCGAGTTTCCCGTAGGAATTCTGAAATCCAAGTTCTTTTTGAACCTCGATAATGAAGAGACCGGCACGATCTGTATCGGTTGCGCGGGTGGAATCAAGACAACGGGCCGACGCCAACTCACGTTGCGTCCGGCAACCGCTAATGCAGCCTGGCGAATCAAGGTGTCTGGCCTGAAAGGCGGCCATTCGGGAGTGGACATCCACCAGGGACGCGGCAACGCCCTGCGCATATTGGGCAATGTGCTGCAAAATCTGCTTGATCACCATCCTGCCGAAATCTCTGAAATTAATGGCGGCAGCGCCCAGAACGCGATTCCACGCGAAGCTTCCGCCGTAGTGCTCCTCGACTCAGCGAAGGAAAAGGAACTGCGGTCGGTCATCGCGACGAGCGAATCTGAATATAGAGAGGATCTCGGTGCTTTTGACCCCGGCTTAAAGATCACGGCCGAAAAGATCACGCATCCCGAGAAAGTACTCGATTCAGTCGACGCGAGGCACGTCGTCGATCTTCTCGTCACTGTGCCGCACGGCGTGCTGGCAGTGAGTCCGGACGTCCCAGGCCTAACCCAAAACTCTACGAATCTCGCCACCGTTACAACCAAGGCTGACACGGTGTCGATTGTCACCAGCCAGCGCAGTGCCATCGAGAGCAGCAAGTGGGCTGCCGCCCGTATGGTGGCTACTGTGTTTCGGTTGGCCGGATTTGAGGTAGAACATTCCGGCAGCTATCCGGGATGGAAGCCCGAGCCGAAGAGCGACCTCGTGCTGAAACTCCAGACGGTGCATGAGCAAGTGTTCAGTCAGCCTGCCAAGCTGATCGCGATGCATGCCGGCCTGGAATGCGGGGTGATCGGCGAGAAGTATCCGGGGATGCAGATGGCGTCGTTTGGTCCCACTATCGTCGACCCGCACAGCCCGCACGAACGCGTGCAGATCTCCACAGTCGCGAATTTCTGGAAATATCTCAAAGCAGTGTTGGAACATCTTTGAGTCTTCGCGGCTAAAATGGGTGGCAAGGTGAAGGGGTTCACCTTTAAGCGCTGTTCCCGCCAAAAAGCAGGACTAGCTGATGACTCCTACCAAACCGCTACAGGATGTGAATTCCTAGCGGTTGTCCGCTGTATTAAGCGACTTCTTGCATTATTGAGGGTGCTTCCGATGCTGCATCCTGAGTTGCCCACGACGAGTTTTTCGGAGCTGGCTATGACCATCCGACGATTCCTTCACCGTTTCATGCGCAACGGATCTGATCCTTATCGAGTGTCGGACGACATCACAGGTCCCGCGGTCTCTTGCCGCCCCGGCATGCACCAACTAATTGAGGAGCCGGACACGGTCGCGTTCACCGATGAAGATCGGGAATTTCTGCGGCAATTGGGGATTCGCATCTGTTGCGATGGAGCTGCAGGAGAACACATCGGGAACTCAAGCATCCCTGGCGAAACACGCAGTCCGACAGCCGCACGAGCATAGCGACGGGGGACTCTGAAGAAAGGATACGACAACGATGTCGCATTCGTGGCATGACATTACAGCGGGAGAGCACCTGCCGAAGGAATTCAACTCGGTGGTAGAGATTCCGCTCGGTTCCAGTGTCAAATACGAGTTGGACAAGAAGACGGGTTTGATACGAATGGACCGCCTTCTCCACTCGGCCGTTTACTACCCAGCCAATTATGGATTCATCCCCCAAACATTGGCCGAAGATGACGATCCGTTGGATGTTCTCGTATTAGCACAAGAAGCGGTTGCACCGCTGACAATCATACCCGCGCGGCCGATCGGATTGATGACCATGATGGACACGGGAAAGAAGGATCACAAGATCATCGCCGTGGCCACGAGCGATCCGGAATTCAACGCTTATCACGAAGCCAGCCAACTCCCACCTCATCGTCTGCGCGTGCTTCGACGATTCTTCCAAGACTATAAGCAGCTTGAAAAGAAGATCGTCGAAGTAGAAGAAATCGCTCCTGTGGAAATGGCATATCCGGTAATCGAGGACGCGTTACGGCGATACAGCAATCAGCGGCAACGGGGTTTCAGAGCATAGACGGGGCTCGCAAAAGCGTCACTCAACCTCTCTCGTGTTCTTGTCCGGGCCTTGGGTAGGCGTTGCGATGCAGATGTGTCTTGCGCGTAAGGCTCTCACACCACCTTGCAAATCAGCGCAATCCTCGTGGACATTGGGTGCTCCTCGGCGATATTGGGAGCCTAATAATAAGGGAGAGGATCGAACGGCGCTCGGTTAGAATGCGACTTTACTGCACTTTTTGTAAGTCGTTGAAAATAGGTTGGATATCTAAGAAGTACAATGGCAGGGCAACGTTCTAACCAACTGAACTACGTCCCCAACTTGTTTTCACCGGGTTAGCGGTAAACCCTTGATTTTCCTGTCTCTTCTGACTGTCCATAGAGTCGCCTGCGTCAACCGCTTCCACCCCATATAACCGAATTCCGGGGTTTTATCGACAGGAAACCGTAAGGAAGTACATCCCGACGAGTCCTGACGCAAGCCCTACGATCCGGAGCATCTGTCCATGCCCCGCGTGTAGATTGTAACAGAGCAGCGATTGATCCGTCAGACTCAGTCGCCCGAAAGAGTCGCAGAGAGTACACCCTCCGAACACTGACGATTGTCGTCCCTGCCGTTGCTTGGGTATGATTTCGAGTCTGAGAGACGCCGATGCCCAAACGAAAGATGACGTTAGACCCGGAGTTGGCGGAGGAAGCCAAGAGCCTTGTCGCATTGGCGTTCCGCAACGGCCCCATCGAAGCTGTTCACGCGGTCAAAGAGTGCCCCACTTGCGCTGGAAAATCCGAATACTCGCACATAACGCAAGCCGAGATGAAGAACATCATGAAGCAGGCAGTGGACGCCGTCTACAAGTTGCTCTGGCTGAAACGGAACGATCGGGAGAAGTACGAGGCAACGCTCGAGTTCGGGAACCGATACACGCGGTTTTGGGATGAGCCGAAAACGGAGGTTGGCTAGTTCTGGAGGTCTGACGATCTATCTGTAGACGATCTATCTGTAGAGGATTGCTTCTCCACGTGGGGGACCGCGCCCCTGTAGCGCGGGGAATGAGATGTCAACATGGAACCGGTGCGGGGGGAGCGGCCATCTTACCCTCTGCCAGAAAGTTCCACCCCTGTGGTCTGGCTTGAGTTGCGAACCGATACAATAAACACATGAGCTGGATACAAGAGCGCTTCGAGCAGCAGAGGAAGTCCCCCAAGAAGCAGCCCGCCCCGAAGGCGGATGTTGGCGAGGAACCTCCATCGTGGCATGATACTTGGTACCAAGTTCGGGATGCCATTCGACGTGACATCTCTGAATTCAACGACCAGCATGACACGCCACAATTCACCTTCTCGAATTCACCCGAGAGCTTGATCTATGTGCGCCCGCAAGCGGGAATGGTCGAATCGGCTGTGCTGCAGATCAGCGAGCCAAGCGCGGCGTTGTTGCAGCTAGATTGCCCCATCGCGCGGCCGGGCACGCCACGGCGAGGCGAGTTCAAGATGAACCAAGGGCACATCGTATTGAAGGGGTACTTCACGGGAAACCCGCAGCCGTCCACCGCGCCGATGACCCCGGAGGAGTTCTCCCACTTCATTCTGGAGCCAATCTTCTTCCCCGATTGAGATCACGCTGCGATGCCGCCCCTGAGACTGGTAAGGAGATTTGCCTTGGCCAGCGGGTCCTTAATCGCGTTGAAATTCTTGACCAGATCCTCGGCGCGGGCCGCGTCGTCTGGTTCGTAGACACCGGCGAGGTACGATTGGCGCGCTTTCTCCTCTGCGGGTACATTTCTGAGTGCTGCAATCAGGAGATCACGAACGAGCTGCTCAAAATCCCACCAGGACGCGCGATCCTGGAGAAGGGACAATTGACTCTTCAACGAGCCTCCGTGTACCAAGGTGGATCTAATCGAGTAGATGTTTGTTAGTAGTTTTTTCGTGGCACGCGCCTTCTCATCAACTAGCTTGAGAAGCCCAAGGGCGCGGTTCTTGAGGCGACGCCCAACGAAATCTGTTTCAGGAACCAGCGCTGCTTCAAGAGCAGTCACGTAGTCAACCACCCGGTCGACCTCGCTCTCAAAACTTGGATTGAACTCCTTACCGCCTCCATAGAGAAAGGAACGCCGAGCCACCTGAAACCAATCTGCATTCCAAGACTCGGAGGACCTCAAGGAAGCAGCAAAATTCTCCCACTGTGACGTCTCGGCCTGATTCAGAGTGAACGGCCGAGTAGAGGCATTCACCAGGTTCGAGATTACCCGGTGAGGGTACTGCCTGGCTGGCGGAGAGCCCTGCTTTTCGACGCCCACCGCTACGAAGGCTAGGTCGCCCGGGTGGAAGAGTCGCAGGAGCAGAAGCAGGTCTTCGGCATCATTGGGAATGGCACCGTAGCCGCTGTAGGCTTCGGGCATTGGAGGGATGGATTGATACTCGCGCTCGATAAGGCACTCGCCGAACATCGCATCCTCGAAGGTGTTTCTCGCGTAGTCGAGCCTGCGGCGGTTCCCCTGATGCAGGTATTCAATTGAGAAGTCCGAGAACTGAAGTCGAAGTGGAGAGATGAAGTCCAGATTCTTCCGACTGAACGCATCCGATTCGATGTTTCGAGCTAGGATTCGCAGAGTCGCGGCCGACATCCTTGAATCATATAACCTTTCACGCTTCGCGTGGGAAGAGCCGTACGCGACTGATCGAAGCCCTGCATGAAGATCAGGTTGGTCATGCGATCGCCGCAGTAGCGGAGTCGAGCTCAATTATTTGAGCACCGGCCTTCATTCCCAACTCTGCCAGACGCCTATGGTGCGTAAAGAAGAGCACCTGTGTACGTTTCGCCAACTCGCTTATCACCTGCAAGGCCGCTGACGCTCGTGAATCGTCACTGTTAATCAGGATGTCATCAAATATCACGGGGCAAGGCGCCACGGTTTTGACATGGTGCTCGATGGCGGCCAATCGCAAGGCAAGGTATAGCTGATCGCGAGTGCCGTCGCTCAGCCCGTCAACGGTTACCTGTTCTCGGTTCTTCCGGATTGCGACCATGACGGGCTTGTCATCATCAGAAAAGCCGGTGGTCAGGCCGCAATGATCTCCCAGGGTGAGAATCGAAAACAGCTCACTCGCGCGCTTCAGAACCGGTCCCTGATGTTTATCGCGATACGATTCGATGGCACGCTGCAGCACTTCCGATGCGAGTCGCAGCCGCAGGTACTGCCCAACCGCAGGACGAACCCGAGCCAGGGCATCTTCGACCTTCTGAGCCTGAAATGTCGACTCATCGCTGGCTTGCAGGCGCTCGAATTCGGTCGTTAACTCTCGATGCCGGCTGCCCGCGTTGAAGAATTCATCCTGTAATGTCTTCAGGCGCTCCTCGCTTGCCACAACCTCTGAGTTAAGCAAATCCAACTCATACCCAGAAGCCTCCTCCTCGACCTGCTTTACTTCGGGAACGGCATTGCGCTGAATAAGCCCAAGAGCAATGCGATCATATTCCTCCTGCTTCTCCGATTTCGCTTCGGCGGACGTGATCGCGGCCTCAAGCTGCTGATCGTCTTCGCAGTTCGCGAGTTCCCTCAATCTACTCAGAACACCCGAAGCAGTTTGTAACCTACTCCTACAGTTTGCAATGGACGTTTCGTCTCTTGCATTCTGCGCTTCTAGCGTGGCGCGTTCCGTGTCGGCTTTGCCGATCTCCACCAGCCGAGAATGCAGTTCCTTTACCGCCATTCCTGGTGGCATCGCGCTCAGGGAAGCGTCAATGGCAGAGACAACTTGGGAAACCCGCTTCTCAAATAGCTCGATATTTTCACCGATTCTCCTAACGCGATATTGTTTGTCGTTTGCAATCTGGAGGTTGCCATACACCTTTTCGAGCAGGGCGACTGCCTCCGCCACCTGATCGGGTGTGCTCGCTTCAGGCAGCAACAGGGCAGTCACAAGCGGCGACCACTTCCGCGACCAGTCCAGCAACCGTGCTCTGCACTCGTCAAGTCTTTGCTGGCACTTCTCCAGTGACAACGACTGCAGGCGACGGTGAATGTCATTCACGGCGCGCCTCTGTTCGGCGATCTCTTTGGCAAATCCGTCCGCCACTCTGAGGAGGACTGACAGCGACTCGTTCTCCCGTTTGGTTTCCGATCCACACTCTGTCAATCGAGCGCTGATCTGAGCGGCAGCATTGGACGCGCGCTCCTGCAACAGATGATGGTCGTTTTCCTTTTCACGGGCCTGTTGGAGGCGGTCGAGAATGGCCTTTCGTGCTTGCATCCACTCCTTCATCTCAGAGGGAGAGAGAGGCGCTGAGCCGAGCGCATGCCATTCACCCGCCCATCGCTGCCGCAGTCCATCGTCCTCGCTTTCCATCCGCTCGAGTTCTCTTTCGATCCGCTGCTGTTCGAGGCGAGCTGAATCAATTTCCTTAACGAGCTGATCGTGAATTGCGACTTCTTTGGCATTCGCGAACCTGAGGTCGGCAGTCTGATCAGCGCGGCGAAGATGCTCCGTGAAAGCCCCTGGCAACTGCTCAGACGAGCCTGACTGTTTCTGAGCGTCTTCCGGGGATAAGGATTTTTCGAAAGCTGACGCACGGATGAGTTGCCAAAGTTGATCGCGACGAGCACGAATTTCAGTTAGCTCATTCTCACCGGCTTTCCCCACTTGTGCGGCCAGACGATGAAGATCACGGTGTTTCGCGCTAATCATCTCCGCAACACTCGAAAGGCGCGCTTTCAGATCTCTCCGCGAGCTGGCAGCCGCGTCCCAGTCGCGCGCATACTGGTCGATTGTCGTCAGTAGCGGGGTTCTTAGAGTTTCAAGTTCTTGCAGGGTTCCCGACCAGCAGCGCAGTGTCCGCTGGTCCCGAGTCGCGTCAGCAGTAAGGCGCTCAACGTCAGACTTGAGTTTGGCCATTGCGTGGCCTGTGTCGCCGAGTGACTTCGCCTGTTCGATCGTGGCGATCAGGTTCGCCGGATCAGGTCGAACGGGGTGTCCCGCAAGTTCTTCCTGAAGACGCTCCCGCTCTTCGGTTGCGCTGCGCAGTTGCTCTTCCGCCGCGGCAGCCGCAGTGCTAAGCCGTGCGTGCTCCGTAATCATGGCAAGGACTTCCGCCTTCCGCGAGTAAACCGTTCTTAAGGTTTCGGCGTCGGAGATCGGACGATGGGGCCATATTCCCTTCCAATCAGCTTCGGCACGTTGGATTGCCTCGTTTTGCTCGCCAGTGCGCTTCACTCTGTCGGCCACGCTGTGGGTATACGCACTCGTCTCGGTATTTAGCTCTTCAACTTCTTTCTCGTGCGTTTTGAAAGAGCTGCTGGCAGGAAGGTTCTTGATCCGCTCCTTTCGCTGGACTATGTCAGCGGTAAGTGTTTCGATCTGGCTAGTCGCGGCGGCCAATGCAGCAGCCGCTTCATCTCGCTGCTTACGGGAATCGGCCGGCAACGCAGGAACCAGTTCGAGAGCCGAGAGCTCCGTTCGCAGCTCCTCCAGTCGGGCAAGGTCCGGCTTGTTGCTCGCGATTCGGCGCAACCGTACCAGTTCTTGCTGCCGAGATTGGGACTCGGCTTTCAGCTTGTCCACATTCTCCTTTGCTGTCTCCAATTCCGCCTGCTTGTCTTTCACGGCTTTTCCAGAAATGGCGAGCCTGACGACCTCAGATTTTGCTTGCTTGTACTCTTGCAGACCGCAATTGATGGGCTTTGTGCTATTCGCGCGCGAAGTGGCGGAGAATAGCTCACCGGCCTCAGCATTCAACTCATCGAGTAGATTTCTCAGGTCCAGAAGTCCAGCCGCCTGGAACAGCGCGCTGCCAATGTCGCCCTTGCCACGCAGAAGTTCTTCGCCTCCTTCACGCAGACGTTCATGATTCAGCCCGAAGAACTGCTCAAATCGTTCTCGGTCCAGTTCTCGTAGAAACGGACTGAGAGCGGCTTCCTGGATCTGCCCTTCGTTGACATTCAAAAGAGTTCCGCTCGTTCCTTTACGACGGCGAAATGAAAAGCTCCTCTCGCCGTCCGAAATAGTGGCACCGAGTCGTAACTCGGAGGCTTTGCAACTATGCACGTCCGGGGTTCTGTTCGGCACTCCGAAGAAAAGAGCAGAAATACCTCTAAGGAGCGTTGATTTCCCGACTTCGTTGTCACCATAGATCAAGTAGTAGTCTGGCTTTTTCGCTGGGAGATCGATCCCATTGTTGACGAAATGTCCGAATCGAATGAGATCGATGCGATCGATTCTCACAAAGCCTCCGATGCTGACAGTCGTGCAAGCAGCAGCCCTTCAGCTTCTTCAACCGCTGTGCTCAGCGTGGCAACATCCAGTTTGAGCGCATCCGCCCCCTCCCCGATTTCGCTTGGTAGTTTCTTCTGTAATTCCGCGATAGTGTCCCAAGCGGTGACACTTGTTGGATCATGGCGGAGTCCTGCCACGATTCTGGCGACCTCCCCAATCGGATCGTCGCGCTTTAGCAACGCTTGGCGATCTATGCTCGGCAAAGTGGCAACCTGCACTCGCTCCACCCACAGCAGTCCATTTCCACATTCATTCGCGATGCTGATCGCCTCGTTGCGGACCTGCTCAGGATCGCGGTTCAGTTCCGTGTGCGCATCCGTAGTGCCCAGAATCCTTAGACGCAGGGCTATCACACGCTCTTTGCCCTCCGAGAGAAGCCCTCCAAGAGTGGTGCGAATCCTTTCATAAACGTCGTCCGCAGTCTGGCACCCAGACGCATCGATCTCCGCCTCAACCCATGGCACGACCGAGGTGGCGATCGTCTTGACGGATACCGTTCCCGCATCGTCAACCGTCACCAGTTCACAAGTCTTCTCTCCCTGTTCCTTTCCGTGGCGGCCTTGAATGTTGCCCGGATACACGATGTAAGGATCAGTGCAGAGAATCTGCCGCTTGTGCACATGGCCAAGAGCCCAGTATTGGTATCCCTTGTTCTTCAAAGTTTCGAGCGAGCAGGGCGCGTAGTTCGCGTGTTCAGAGACCCCTGTAAGGTTCGTGTGCAGCACTCCGATGTTAAAAAAACCGGAAATAGGTGGCGGGTATTTGGCGGCAAGATCCTCGACGATCTCAGGAGTGGCGAAGCTCTGACCATGTATCGCCACACGCAACTCGTCATTCGAAAAGGTTTGCGGCTCGCTAGAACGAAAAATGTGAACGTTCCCCGGAGGACGGAGTTGCTTAATCAGTTTGCTAGCGGCATCATGATTTCCATAAACAAGGTAAACATCGATTCCGGCATCTTTTAGGCGGGCCATCTGCTTGTTGAAAAAGAGAGCAGATTCAAAGCTTTTGAGTCCGGTGTCGTAGAGATCTCCTGCAACAACAAGGAAATCCGCCCTCTCAGAAACGGCGGCGTCCAACACTCTCTCGAAGGCTCGTCGCGTAGCGTTTCGAATCTCAGTTACCGGGGCTCCAGGGTATTGGGCCAAACCCTGAAGTGGTGTATCCAGATGAATATCTGCGCAATGGATAAACTTCATTTACCCGGCTTCCGTCGACCGCTACTGCGCTGGCAAATTCGGGACCGTAGCTGACTGCCCAGCAGCTCAGTCAACAAGGAGCGTCGTTATGGTCTTAAGTCGCTTGAGATTCAATAAAATACAGCGTAATCTTAACACTTCCCCACCGACAGGTTATGGATATTCCTGGAGGTTCCGGTATCCCTTTTGGATCGGGCCCCGCTGACTCTGCAGCGGATCTAGACATTTTGTGATTCAGTTAACTCGGATTGTGAGATCCGTCGAGGTGTGGATTCGTGCAGCAACTGCTCAATGAAACAGCCGCCCTGGTCGAGTGGTACGAGAAGCATGCCCGCAGCGCAATCGAGGAGTTTGCAACTGACCGCGTGGCCGGTTTCGATACGCAAACAGTACGCCTCCAACGAATCGCTCAACTCGCTGATGCGGAAGTGGCTGCCTGTTTTCTAGGACAGTCCGGAGTTGGGAAGAGCACATTGATCAATGCTCTCGTAGGTGGCTCAGAAGTCATTTTGCCGGCGGGCGGAGTCGGCCCTCTTACAGCTCAAGCGCTGGAAGTTAGGTTCTCCGAAAAGCCGATGTTCACTGTGCAGTACCACCGGATGCAGCAGTTCTGGCAATTGGTGTTTGCCCTCGAACAGAAACTGCTCAGGCAGAACGAAAGGGCAGACGATAGCGAGCTCAAACAGGAACTTAGCGGTGAAGACGACGAGCTTGGTTTCGATGATGGCCAAGTCGTAGACCATTTGGAACGCCAGGGCCGGCTGATCATCAATGGCAATCAGAATGCGAGTCTGGATCTTGGATACTTGGTTGACTGCCTTCGAATTGCTGGCGGGAAACCACCGAAGTGGAACACAGCGCCGAAGCCAGAGGACGCTGAGCGGATCGAGCGCATTAGGCGAGTTCTGCAGCTCGCCTCCCGAGATATTCCTCACACTGTCGACGCGGCGCTGGGGAATAGTGACTTCTTGAGAGAACTCCGGATTCACGCTGCAGGTTTCTTGGCACCATTCATTCGCCAAATCGAGCTCGGGTGGCCATCCACTGTATTGAGCACCGGACTAAGGCTCGTGGATCTTCCAGGAGTTGGGATCAGCAGTGACGCATACCGAGCGGTCACAGAAAAGTGGGTCCGTGAGAAGGCTCATGCAATATGTTTGGTTGTCCACAAATCGGGCATCGATGCCGCCTCGGCAGACCTGCTGCGATCTAGCGGATTCCTCAATCGTTTATTGCACAGTACTGACGATCCTGAAGCAGACCCAGTTGAACTTATCGTTGCCGTCACCATGCTCGACAATGTGGCGACGGCCGAATACCGGGAAGAGCGACAATCCAATCCGCAACAATGCCGAACCAAACGTGAGCACCT
>Ga0335081_10003617_pt1 | contig 24320 bp, 21 predicted proteins | sample Lox_Sample_35_FD_206713 | JGI IMG/M metagenome (GOLD analysis project Ga0335081, IMG submission 206713) | Soil microbial communities from Loxahatchee National Wildlife Refuge, Florida, United States - Lox_Sample_3.5 | ecosystem: Environmental > Terrestrial > Soil > Wetlands | place: USA...
CCGTGTCGGGGTTTCCCGCGCGTCCGTGCTCGTTGTAGTCGTACCCCTGCCGTCCCGCGATGTAGTCGGTCAGGCTCGTCGGCACCGCGGCGCCCTCGTTCCCGTAGCGAGCCACCAGATCCGCGACGTGGTTGCCGACCATCCCCCCGAACCAGCGGCATTGATCGAGCGCGTGTGCGCGGGCGGCGTCGCTGCCGTCGGTCACATAGGCGGGCGCAGAGACGCACATCGTCAGGGCATCCGGGTCGCGCCCAACGGCCGCCGCGGCGTCCCGCACGGCCTGGATGCTCCAGGCCGCGATATCGGGATCGGCGAGCTGCAGGATGTAACCGTCCCCGACCTCCCCGGCGACCTTGAGCGCCTTGGGCCCATAGGCCGCCACCCAGATGGGCAGCCGGCTGTCCGGGTTCCACGGAAAGCGTAGGGTGCTGCCCTTATATTCGACCGCGCCCCCGTTGGCCAGGCCGCGAATCACCTCGACACACGCGCGCAGGTCGGCCAGGTTGACCGGCTTGCCGTTGATAGTCCTTACCGCGGAGTCGCCTCGGCCGATGCCGCACACGGTGCGGTTCCCGTACATCTCGTTGAGCGTGGCGAACATCGAAGCCGTGACGGTCCAGTCGCGCGTCGCCGGATTCGTCACCATCGGCCCGACTTTCAACTTGTGCGTGACGTCGAGGATCCGGCTGAAGATCACGAAGGGCTCTTCCCACAGCAGGTGGGAGTCGAACGCCCACATGTTGGTGAAGCCATACGTCTCGGCGGTGCGAGCGAGCTCTATAACGCGCGCCGCGGGCGGATTGGTTTGCAGGACGACTCCGAAGTTCATGACTACACGGCTCCCTTTGACGTCATTTCGCCGGCTCTTGCGAGGACCGACCCCACCGTCCTGCCGTAGGCATCGATCGCGACGGTCAGCGCCCGCCCAGGCGAATCCTCAATCGGGGCGTGCGAGATCGGTGGGTCCGACTGGGCAAAGATCATCGCGGTCGGGACGACCCGGCCGATCTCGGTCGCGTCGTGGAGTGGCCCGCTCGGGATCGGCTCGCCCGCATCGCCGCCGGCTTCCTGCACGCTCGTTCGCACGAGTTCGACCAGCGCCCGGTCGAACGGAGTCGGGGCCGCGCGGAACACGTCGCGTTGTTCGACGGTGCAGTTGAACTCCTCGGCCGCGTCGCGGCAGGCCTCCTGAGCCTCGGCGAACATCGCGGCGAGCTCGCCTGCGTCGAGATGCCGCTGGTCGAGCTGCATCTCGGTGCTCCCGGCAACCGCGGTGATGACGCCAGGAGTCGCGTGCATCCGCCCCACGGTGGCGACACCGTCGTGACTGATCGCGCTGTCGCGGATCGCGAGCGCCGCGCGGGCCGCGGCCGCGAGCGAGTCCTGGCGCAGCCGCATCGGCGTGGACCCCGCGTGGGCAGCCTGGCCGGTGAAAGTCAGGAGGTGCCGCTCAACCCCGACCGTGCCGCTCACGGCACACGCCAGCCGACCGCCGTCGAGCAGTACCGGCCCCTGCTCGATGTGGAGCTCGAGATACGCGAGGGCTCCCGTGAGCCGTTCCGTGGCGGCGGGTGCTTGGTCGAGGTCGACTCCGCACTCGGCGAGCGCGTCGGCCAACTTGACGCCGTCCGCATCTCGCAGGTCGCGGACCTCGTCGGGGTCGAGCGTCCCGGCGCAGGCCGAGGAGCCGAGCAAGCTGCGGCTGAACCGCGCCCCCTCCTCGTCCGCCCAGTCGACAAACCGAACGCCGATCGGCGGTGTGGCGCCGGAACGGGCCAGCTGCCGAACCGTCTCGAGCGCGGTCATCAGCCCGAGCACGCCATCGAGCCAGCCGCCGTCGGGGACGGCGTCGATGTGCGATCCAACGATCATGAAGCGCTCCTCGTCACCGTCGATGTGCGCCCACAGATTGCCGGCGTGGTCCCGCTCTGGCTCGAGCCCGATGTCGACGAGCTTCGCGGTGAGCCACGACCGCGCCTCCAGCCACTCGGGCGTCCAGGCAAGGCGCTTCGCACCGGCGAACCGTCCACCGCTCTTGGCTGCGAGCTCGTCGAGGTCGGCGATGACTGCCTGTGGGTCGAGCCTGAGCTCGGTCACGCGGCGACCTGGACGGAGGCCCCGAGCGTTCGCGGGACGAAGCGGCCGTGGCCGGGCTCGGTCCTGATCTCGCCCCGGTCGTATACGAGCGTCCCCCGCGAGAACGTGTGACGGACACTCGCGCTCGCGGTCTCGCCCTCGTAGAGGTCGTAGTCGACGTTCATGAACGAGGTGGCCTTGCCGTACGGGCGAGGCGCCGCGGGGTCGAGTACGACGACGTCGGCGTCCTTCCCCGGTGCGACGGCGCCCTTGTCACCCAGACCGAAGCGCCGTGCAATCGTCGTGCTCGTCCGGTCGACCAGCTGCGAACGTGTGATCCGCCCCGACACGACGCCCTCATCCCACAGTTTCGCCAGGCGATGCTGGATCAGCGCGAGTCCGTTTGGCACCAGGCTGAAGTCGTCGAGGCCGCGGGACTTCTGCTCGTCGTTGAACGGGCAATGGTCGGTCGAGATGCTCTCGAGGACTCCGCGCTTTATGTAGGCCCACAGCGGTTCGTGGTTCGACGCATCGCGAAGCGGCGGCGAGCAGATGTAGCGGCAGCCCTCGACGCCGGGGCGGCGAAGATCGTCGATGTCGTTGGTCAGGTACTGGAAGCACGTCTCGCCGGTGACCGCCGCGCCCCGCTGTTGCGCGGCCTCGATCTCGGCGGCCGCCGCGGCGCACGTGACGTGAACGACGAACAAAGGAGCGCCGACGTGCTCGGCGATCGTGGCGGCGCGGCCCGTGGCCTCCGCCTCGACGTATTCGGGTCGGGTCAGCGCATGGTGGATCGCCGAGCTGTCACCTCGCGCGAGCGCGCGCTTGACCAGCAGGTCGACGATGTCTCCGTTCTCGGCGTGGACCATCGTCAGCGCATCGAGGTCTCGGGCGCGCTCCATGCACGCCGCGAGCTCGTCGTCGCGGACCATGAGCGCACCCTTGTACGCCATGAACAGCTTGAAGGAGCAGACGCCCGCCTCCGACATCGCGGCCATGTCATCGAGCACGGCCTCGCTGGCGTTCGTGATCGCCATGTGAAAGCCATAGTCCACGTGTGCGGCGCCGTCCGCGCGAACCCGCCATTCGTCAAGCGTGGACTGGAGATCGTCGGGGTGCTGCTGGATCGCAAAGTCGACGAGGCACGTCACGCCGCCGGCAGCCGCGGCCTGCGTGCCGGTGTCGTAGTCGTCGGAGGACATCGTGCCCATGAACGGCATCGAGAGATGCGTGTGATTGTCGATCAGGCCCGGAAGCACGAAGCACCCGGCGGCGTCGACGACGTCGGCTCCCTCGGGAGCGATGACCCGTCCCACGGCGGCAATCTTCTCCCCGTCGATCAGTACGTCGCCGTCGAACTCGCCATCCGCTGTCACGACCGTTCCATTGGCGATCAGGGTGGTCTGGGTCATGGCTCGCCTCCTGTGGTCGGTTCGGCGCTCGGCGGTACAGCTACGCTCTTGGGATCCCCATGTGATCCGAGAGTGTGGCGAGCACATCGCCGAGCCGTCCGACCAGATCCTCCAACAGTGGCCGGTCGCAGATCAAGGGCGGCGCGATCTGAATCACCGTGTCGCCGCGGTCGTCGCCTCGGGCGATCAGTTGCGCCCGGATCAGCGCGCCCGGTAGGCACTTTCGGAGCAGCTCCTCGCGCTGCTCGGCATCGAAACGGCTCGCGGGACCGTCCGGCACGAGCTCGACCGCCCAGAAGTAGCCACTCCCGCGCACATCGCCGACGATCGGGAGGGACCGGAGCGACTCGAGCATGCCGGCCAGCTGGCTCTCGTGCTCGCGGACGTTGTCGAGCACCTGCTCGCGCTCGAACAACTCGAGATTCTTGAGCGCGATCGCCGCCGAGAGCGGGTGGCCGCCGAACGTAATCCCATGGAGCAGCGTCCGGCCGGAGTCGTAAAGCGGGGCGGCGACCCGGTCTGAGGCCAGCACGGCGCCCATTGGCGCGTACGCCGAGGTCAGTCCCTTGGCGGTCGTCATCAGATCGGGCACGGCTCCGAAGCGAGTCACCCCAAACCACTCGCCCAGCCGGCCAAATCCGGTGATCACCTCGTCGGCCACGAGCAGGACGCCGTGGCGGTCGCAGATCTCGCGCAGTCCGGCCCAGTAGCCCGCGGGCGGCTGCAGGCAGCCGCCCGCGTTCTGGACCGGCTCGGCGATGATCATCGCGATCGTGTCCGCACCCTCGCGTTCGATGACCGCCTCCACCTCGTCGAGGAGCAGCGACGCGAGCTCAGCCCCGGACTCCGACCTTCGGAACTCGTTCGTGTTCGAGACGTGGAAGGTCTCGACGGCCGGCGATCCGAACGGCTCCTTGAAGCCGGGCACGCCGGTGAAGGCCAGCGCCCCGAGCGTCACGCCGTGGTAGGCCCGATCTCGCGCGATCGCCTTCGTGCGCTGTGGCTCGCCGTTCGCGAGGTGGTACTGGCGGACCAGCTTCCAGGCGGCCTCCACGGACTCCGAGCCGCCGCTCGTGAAGAACACGTGATCTAGCGAGCCGGGCGCAATCCCCGCTAACCTGCCGGCCAGCTCCACGGCCGCTGGATGGGCGACCCCCCAGTTGGTCGCGAAGGGCAACTCGATCAGCTGGCGACTCGCGACTTCGGCCATCTCGGCTCCGTAGGCGTAGCCGAGCTGAGCGCAGAACAAGTTCGACAGGCCGTCGAGGTGGCGCCGGCCCTGGCTGTCGACCACGAACACGCCGTCACCTCGCTCGAGCACGAGCAGCTCGACGTCGCCGTCCCGGGCCCCGCCGTTACGCGCGAAATGGAGAAGCAGATGATCGGTGGCGGTGGCCGTGGCGCCCATGTGAGGCGACCATAAGCCACCGACGGTGCTGTCGCAACCGTCGATCTTCGAACTAGCAAACAGCGATCCGGGGTAAACAGATGGCGTCCAGGTGTGCGACGACAGGGAGAGGCGGGAGAAATGAACAGGAGACTGCTATCGGTCTCGGTGGCGTTGGTGGTGACGTCGGCGGTCGTCCCATCCGCAGCGAGCGGGCTCACGCCGCCGGCGTCCGATCCGTTCTACGCACAGCCCGCGAACATCGCGCAGTATCCGCACGGGACGGTTGTGCGCGAGCGCCAGGTGACGCTCAGCGGTCCAACGCAAGCCGAGGCCGCTGCCGCCTACCAGCTCATGTACGCGACCAGGAACGCCACCGGTCAGCCGGTAGCGGCTGTGACGACGGTGATGGTGCCGAGCTTGCCGGCGCCCGGGCCGCGTCGGCTGGCGTCCTACCAGACCTACTACGACAGTCTCACCCTCAACTGCGCGCCGTCCTACACGCTCCAGGGAGGCAACAACGGCGGGGGGACGAACGGTCCGACCGAGCAGACGATGATGAGCCAGCTGTTGGCGCAGGGATGGGATGTCGTGACATCCGACTACGAAGGGCTGGACAGCGAATGGGCGGTCGGTCCGATGCTGGGGTACGCGACGCTCGACTCGATCACGGCCGTGGAGCACTTCGCTCCCGCGGGGCTGGAGGGAGCCAAGACCGAGGTCACGCTGAACGGCTACTCCGGGGGCTCGGAGGCATCGACCCGGGCGGCGGCATTCGCGCCGAAGTACGCCGCGAACATCGACATCGTCGGCGTCGCGGCCGGGGGCAACTTCCCCGACCTCGTCTACACCACCGAGCACCTCGACAATTCGATCTGGTACGGGACCGAGATCGGCGTGCTCGAGAGCTTCAGCCGCGCGCTGCCGCAGGATTTCGACCTGAGCAAGCTGCTGAACGCCTCGGGTCAGGCCCTCGCGGCGAAGGACGGGCAGGACGGCAGTGGCTGTGCCGGCTCGACGCTCAACGAGCCCTACGGCAACGCGTCCGAGTACACGAACTTCCCGAGCTCAGTGGCTCTGGCCAACTATCCGCCGGTCAACCGCGGTCTCGAGGAACTGAGCCTGAAGAACGGACCGCTGCCGAAGGCCCCGTTGTTCCTCTACAACTCGGTCGACGACGACCTTGCGTTTATCCAGCCGGTCGACACGTGGGTCGCGAACTACTGCCGTCACGGCGTGACCGTCGACTACGACCGCGACCCGGCCGGAGGCGACCATCTGACCGGGATCGTGCCGTACTGGACGGCCACGCTGAGCTATCTCAAGAACGCCTTCGCGGGGGTCACGCCGCCCGACAACTGCTCGACATAGCACGCCCGAGCCCCAGGAGATTGCGGCGAGCTCGCAGACCAGTTCCGGGGATCGCGAGCACCGCCACGACACCGAGCGCCAGCGCACCCGCGCAGGCGGCGAAGGCGAGCGTGAAGTCTCCATCCAGCGAGCCGCCGCGGGCGAGGCATTCGGCGACGATCGCGGCGCCGAAGGCCCCGCCGAGCGTCCGCATCACGGTGTTCATGGCGGTGGCCACGCCAGTCTGAGGTGGGCCGACGGCGACGACGATGAGGTTGGCCAGCGCGCCCAGGCCGAACCCGAGACCGAGACCGAGCGCGCTGATGCCGAGGACGAGCTGCCACGCGTGGCGGTGGGCCAGGGCGAGTGCGATGTAGGCGGCGAGCATCAGGGTGACGCCGGCCAGGAGCTGCGCCCGCGAGCCAATCCGGCGGGCGATCCGGCCGGTGAGCGATCCGACGATCAGCTGGGGAGCGGCGGCGGGGAGCATGAACAGCCCGGCGGCGGTTACCGAGCCGCCGAAGCCGACGCCGGTGGTCCGGGGCAGCTCGACGAGCGCGGGCACGAGCGCGATCGACGCGTACATGCCGACGCCGAGCAGGAAGGCCGCAAGGTTCGTCGTCCAGACACCGCGGAGAGCCATCATCCGCATGTCGACGAGCGGGTAGCCGCTCCGCAGCTCGTGGCGAACCCAAGCGGCTGTGAGCAGAGCACCGGCTCCGAGCAGCCCGAGCGTCCGCCCCGAGCCCAGGCCCCAGGCGCTGGCCTCGCTGACGGCGACGAGGAGCGCCGATAGACCGGCGACCATCAGCGCCGCCGACGTGAGGTCGAGGGGAGCGGGCGTGCGGACCGGCGAGCGGGGCACCCACCGCGCGACGGCGCCCCCGACCGGCACCAGCACCGCGAGCGGAAGCCAGAACAACCAGCGCCAGCCCAGTGCGGCGGTGACCGGGCCGGCGAGCACCAGCCCGACTCCAGCGCCGATACCGAGTAGGGAGGAGACGAGGCCGATCGCTCCCGCCACGCGATCGCTCTCGAGTTCGTCGCGCAGTACGCCGAACGCCAGCGGGAACACGGCTCCGCCGGCGCCCTGGGCGACGCGACCGGCGAGCATGACCGGCAGCGAGGGCGCGAGCGCGCACGTGAGTGTGCCCAGGCCGAGCGCGGTCACGACGACTCGGAGCATGCGGTCCTTGCCCTGGATGTCGCCCATCCGGCCAAGCACCGGGGTGAGCACGGCGGTGGCCAACAGGTTCGCGGTGAGGATCCAGGTGCCGCTCGAAGGGCCTGCGCCGAGCGCCCGGTCGATATCCGGCAGGGCAGGCACGACGGCGGCCTGCAGGACGGCGAAGACCGCACCCGCCAGCGCAAGCACGGCCACGATCAGATCACGACGACGGTCTTTCATCACAACCTCCATGGACGAGGTACCGAGGACGTGTCGAACGGTAAGCTCTCCGGGTGAGACAATGAATGCCTCAAACGCGCACAAAGATATCCAATCGTCTCAGGGACTCGACCTGATCGGCGATGCAGTGGCGGCGATGCGCACCGGGCAGCCTCAGGTCGCGCGGGCGCTACTCCACGCCCCGTGGGGATTGCGCTTCCCGGCCGCCGGCGCGATCGGCGTGCAGATCATCCTCAAGGGCGCCGCCTGGCTGACGGGCCCTGGCGGGGGCGATCCGATCGCGCTCGGCGCCGGGGACATCGCGCTCATCCGACGACACTCCCCGCACGCGCTCGCCGACGATCCCGGGACACCGTTGTGGGACGTCGATTACTCGGCCCACGTGCCCGCCGATCATTGGCCCGCCGACGGGAGCGCGCTCGATCCCGCGACCGGCGGCACGGTGCTGCTGGGCGGGACGTACGACCTCGCCGGCGCCCGAGCGCATCCGCTGTTCGCCGACCTGCCCGACGTCGTCCACCTCCCGGCCCGCGTCGGCGTCGGTTCCGGGGTGCGGGCGGTTGTCGATCTGCTCGGCGCCGAGTTGGATCGCGATCTGCCTGGCACGAGCGCCGCCACCCCGGCCTTGCTCGACCTGCTCCTGCTCTACGCCCTGCGCGCCTGGTTCGAGGCGCCGGAGGCTCCGAGCGGCTGGGCCCGGGCCAGCCGAGACCCGGACCTGAGCGTCGCGCTGCGTCTGATCCACGACCGTCCGCAGCACCCCTGGACGGTCGCCGAGCTGGCCGCCCGCTGCAACCTGTCGCGAGCCGCCTTCGCTCGGCGCTTCACCGAGCTCACCGGGCAGCCGCCGCTGACCCACGTCACGTGGTGGCGAATGACGCTCGCAGCGCGGATGTTGCGCACAGGGAATGACTCGCTTAGCACGATCGCCCAGCGCATCGGCTACGGCAACGAGTACGCCTTCTCCAAGGCGTTCCGGCGCGAACTGGGGGTGGCGCCGTCCCGCTATCGCGCCAATGAACGTGTGTGACTCACGATCTCACGGACGCGCCGGCCGGGGTGTTCGATCGATCACGGGCAGCTCGCCCTGCGGTGACGACTTCTCGATGGGGTTGCGAGCCGGACGGTCTCGCGTCTACTGTGTTCAATACGTGTCGCGCGAGCGAGGAACCGGACGCTAAGGAGCTGAGACATGGCTGAAACCGAGAAGGCGATCCTGGCTGGTGGGTGCTTCTGGGGTATGCAGGACCTGATCCGGAAGCTCGACGGGGTTGTCAGCACGCGGGTCGGCTACACCGGCGGCGACGTCCCGAACGCGACCTACCGCAACCACGGAACGCATGCGGAGGCGATCGAGATCGTGTTCGACCCCGAGCGCATCTCGTATCGCGACCTGCTCGAGTTCTTCTTCCAGATCCACGATCCGACGACGAAAAACCGTCAGGGCAACGACATCGGCATGAGCTACCGCTCGGCGATCTACTACGTCGATGACGAGCAGCGCCGGATCGCGGAGGACACGATCGCCGATGTCGAGGCATCCGGCTTGTGGCCCGGCAAGGTCGTCACCGAGGTGGAGCCCGCCGGACCGTTCTGGGAGGCGGAGCCCGAGCACCAGGACTACCTCGAGCGCTATCCCAACGGCTACACGTGCCACTTCGCGCGTCCGGGCTGGAAACTGCCGAAGCGCGCGCAGCAAGCCGCGCACTGAGCCGAGTCTTCTCCGGCACGGGACGCCGGCCAAGATGGGGACATCTCCCGATATCGGAGTTACGCGCACTCTCTAGCATTGCGGCGTGGATCAAGTGGGACTGCTGGAGCGTGCCGATCAGCTTGGCGCGCTGCATGAATGCGCGGCCGAGGTGGCAGCGACTGGCCGCGGGCGGGTCGTGCTTGTGTTCGGAGAGGCCGGGATCGGCAAGACGGCGCTGCTCCGGCAGTTTCGTGACGAGCTTCCGCGAAGGGTTAGCGGGTTGTGGGGGACGTGCGATGCGTTGTTCACACCCCGGCCGCTCGGGCCGCTATTGGAGCCGGCAGCGGAGTTGGGGGGCGACCCGAGGGAGCTTGTCGCCGCAGGCGCCAAGCCGTTCGACGTCGCCGTCGCGCTGGTCGAGTCGCTCCGTGCGATCGCGCCTGCAGTCCTGATCGTCGAGGACCTTCACTGGGCTGACGAGGCGACGCTCGACGTCGTCCGCGTCCTCGCCCGTTCGGCCGAAAATGCGGGTCTACTCCTCGTCCTCAGTTTCCGCAGCGACGAGCTGCACCGCGATCACCCGCTGAGGATCGTGCTCGGCGAGCTGCCCTCCGGCGACGCAGTTACCCGCCTCGAACTCGAGGCGCTGTCCCGTGAAACCGTAAGCGACCTCGCGGCCCACACCGGGCTCGACACCGGCGAGCTCTACGAGCGAACGGCCGGAAATCCGTTCTTCGTGACCGAGACACTGGCCGGGGGCAGCACGCTCGTCCCGGAGACGGTCCGGGACGCCGTGCACGCACGCATCGCGCGGTTGTCGGCGGATGCACGGACGTTGCTTGACGCTGTGGCGATCGTGCCGCAGCGCGCGGAGGTGTGGCTGCTCGAGGCCCTGACCGACGGCGCACTCGACGCGCTCGATCAGTGCTTGCGCTCCGGGGTGTTGCGCGCGGAGGCTGACGGGGTCGTGTTTCGGCACGAGCTGGCGCGACTCGCGGTCGAGGAATCGCTGCCCCCCGACCGAGCGGTCGCGCTGCACCGGTGCGCGCTCGCCGCGCTCGCTGATCCGACCCTCGCCGCGCCGGACCTAGCTCGCCTCGCTCATCATGCCGAGGCCGCAGCCGACGGCCCGGCCGTGCTCCGCTACGCGCCCGCGGCGGGTGAGCAGGCGGCCGCACTCGGCTCCCCGCGCGAGGCCCAGCACCACTACTGGCGGGCGCTCCGGTTCGCAGCCGGCATCGAGCCCGACGCGCGCGCCGACTTGCTCGAGCGTTTCTCCGATCACGCGTATCTGTCTGACATGCGCTCCGAGGCGGTGGATGCGCTCGACGAAGCAATCGCCATCCACCGGCGGTCCGGAGATGTCCTGCGCGAGGGCGCGGCTCTCGGCTGCCGGGTGCGGCTGCTCTCGTGCATCGGCCGGACGCGCGAGGCTCTCGACACTGCGCGCGAGTCAGTGCGCGTGCTCGAGCAGGTGCCGCCCGGCGTCGACCTGGCCCGGGCCTATAGCTCGCTCGCCGGGATCTCGATGATCACCTGTGACCCGGCGCCGACGATGGAGTGGGGAGCGAAGGCGATCGCCCTGGCTGATGAAGTCGGGGACCGTGCGGCGCTCGTCCACGCGCTCAACGACGTCGGCACGGTCGAGCTGGCCGCTGGGAATCCCGCCGGACAGGCGAAGCTCGAACGGAGCCTCGAGCTCGCGCGCCAATGGCGACTCGGAACCGACGCCGGCCGGGCATACATCAACCTCAGCGATACGCTGCGGCACATTGGGCGTTTGGGCGAGGCGCTCGAGTGGATCGGGCGCGGCATCGAGTACACGCGCGAACTCGGTCTCGAGGCGTGGCTCAAATGCCTCACCGGCGTGAGAGGGGTCGTGGAGCTCGGGCTCGGCCGCTGGGATGCGGCGGCGGGCACCGCCCAGACGATCCTCGACCGGCCGCGCGATCAGGTCATCGGCCCGCTCTCTGACGCGCTCGTCACCCTCGCGCTCGTCCGCGCGCGGCGCGGCGACCCGGGTTACTGGCCGCCGCTCGACGAGGCGCGGGACACGGCGATCGCCTGCGACGACCTCCAGCTGCTCGCGCCCGCGGCGGCAGCGCGCGCAGAGGCCGCCTGGTTGGAGGGACGACCGGACGCGATCGGCGCCGAGACCGAGTATGCCTACGATATGGCCTGTCGGCTGGGTGAGCCGACATTCTCGGGCTGGCTTGCCTGCTGGCGTGCGCGGGCGGGGCTGCCGGTTGAGCCCCCCGACGGCGTTCCGGAGCGCTACCGGCTGCAACTCGCGGGCGAGCCGGAGCGCGCCGCCGAGATGTTCCAAGCCGAGGGTGCGTTCTACGACGCGGCCATCGCCCTCATCCCCTCGGTGAACGGCCCACTGCTGCGCGACACGCTTGACCAACTTCACGCGCTCGGCGCGAAGCCCGCGGCGGCAATTGTGAGTCGGCGGCTCCGCGAGCTCGGCGAGCGTCGTGTTCCGCGCGGCCCGCGTCCGAGCACCAATGACAACCCCGCTGGTCTGACAAACCGCGAGCTCGAGGTTCTGCCACTGCTCGCGGAGGGGCTGCGCAACGCGGAAATCGCCCAGCGCCTGGTCCTCTCGCAGAAGACGGTCGACCACCACGTCTCGGCGATCTTGCGCAAACTCGGCGTCAGCACTCGGGGCCAGGCGGGCGCCGCCGCGGGCCGGCTCAGGGTGATCCCGAAGGTCAGCGGTAAATCCCGGGATTGACCACGCCGGCGTAGTACAGGAAATGCGCGCGCGTGTAGGTGCGGTGGCCTGTGATGCTCGTGTTCAGATTCGAGCCGAGCGCCAGGTCGGCGCCGAGAAACGGCTGGAACCCGGGATAGACGCTGAGATAGCTCGTCGGGTCGGCCCGGAGCAGCCCGACCAGCGTCTCGGCCACGATCCGCCCTCCCACCGGTCCGAGGTTCAGTCCGTTCGCCATCGCCCTTGCCTCGGCCAGGATGTAGTACCAGAGCGGCGTACTGGAGGCGAACGGGCCGTAAACGCTTCCGATCTCACTCAGGTCACTCCGGCTGAGCGCGGGGACGCCCATCGCGCGAGCGACTGCCTGTCCTGAGGGCAGCCCCCAAGTCAGCTGCCGCAGCAGGTTCCGCTGCGGCAGGACGGTCGGGCTCGTCTGCGTGTGGGGGGCTATCGCGGGAACCGGAAGGGTGAACAGCACGCTTGAAATCGTCGTGTCGATCTTCTTGTTGTTCTTGACGTTCCCGTCTCCGAGGTCGAAGAAGGTCTGCCAGCCGATATAGCGACGCGGAGCCGGATAGCCGCCGAGGAGGTCGTCGCGATCGTAGGTGACCGGGGCGGAGAAGTCCCGCTCGTTCTTGTCGAACACGAGCGCGAAGAACGGATCGGCCGTGGCGCTCGTGCTGTCGCCGGTGCCGCTCGTGAAGTTCGCGCGGTAGGAGGGGCGAACCATGCTGTGACCGAACCGATAGGCGGCGGCCCCGAACTCGATCGGCATGAATCCGTGGCCCGTAGGTGGACGGTAGAAGCGGTTGCCTCTGGCGAGCACGTCGTTCACCACGCCCTGCCCGGCTATCTGGGGAAGATGCTCGTTCACCAGCAGCCACTGGTAGTGCCAGAGTGTCACCTCGCGGGCCAACAGGAACGCGAGATAGTTGTTGCCGGCATCGGCGCGGTATGGCCCCGCGGCAGGGAAGCGCGCGAGGTTGTGCTCGGCGAGTTCGTCCAGCACGCGGTTGTAGAGCAGGATGTGCGCGCAGTGCAGGCCGGCGATCACGACGTTCTCGTCGTTGCGTGGGTCGCCGAGCAGCGCGGTGTAGGTTCCGTCTCCGTTGGCGACACGAGGGACGTCCTCGTGCACGCCGCCGGTACCGATCTTCAGCTTCGGGCCAACCGACCCGTCCGGATTGCCGACGTACAGGTCGGGGCGCCGGCCCGGGCCACCGCCGAACACCGAATCGAGGTCGAGCGCCGGCGTGCGGGTGTTAGGCGACAGCAGCGGGTTCTGGGACACCCCGAGCTGCGAGGTCTGATCGAAGGTGATGTCGTGGTCCGTGAACTGGCCCACGAACGTCGATCCGGCCGTCATCGTCGGGTTGTCGGGGTTCGTCCCGTACGGATTGGTCGCGGTCGCGTTGCCGTTGACCGTGGGGTCGACGATGAGCGCTTTCGGCCCTGCGCCCAACTGGTCGCCGGCATCCATGATCCCGCCCGGGGCGCCGACTTCAAGCAGCGCGGCGCGCACCGTGTCGTTCGCCTCGGCAAACGGCGGCAACGACGGAAAGATCCGCCCAAAGTCAACACTGCTGGCGGGAGCTCCCCCACCGGCGGGCGCGTATCGGCGATGGGCAAGCGGGCCGGGGACGGGATCGGCCGCCGCCGAACCCGCCCGTACAGATCCCGCTAGGAGCCCAGCCCCCGCGGCGCCTACCCCCTTCAAGAAGCCCCGTCGTGACGAACGACCCCGGTCCGAAGGACTGCCCATCGCCAACCCCCACGTCTAGTTTGATGTGTCTCAAGGTAAATCGGTGTTCGCCCCGCGCATCGGGTGGTCACCTGGTTTGCTTGCCGGGCGCCCTTGGATGAGCCGCGAACGTTCAGCCTGATACAGCCTCGTGTCTCCTCCGTCGGTACGAGATTTCCGAGACGGCGCCGCCGGCGCTCAGCAGCAGTGCCGCGCCACCGGTGCCGATCCCGGCGTCACTCCACACTTACCCGAGTTATCTGGTTGACCGGCAGTCCGCTACGAGCGGCCGTCGCCCGGATCGCCTCCGGTGTCGGTGCGTCGTAAACGCAAAAGGTGTGCGCCTTGTCGTCGCTTACAAGCGGCATGTGATTCCTTCTGTTCGGTTGTCTCTCCATCGCAGAGGAACCTACGTGCAACACCCCGATGCCACATCGGGACGACCACCCATGTTGGCCTCGGGGATACCTACTTTCGGCCGCTGCTAGCGCGCGTCTTGCTGGAGCAGGCCCCAGCCGAAGCGCGGTGGCGGCGGCTTGACCGCGGTTGGGAGCATCGAGCTTGCCCAAGACGACGTATCTGGAGGCTTGGTAGCCCCTCTACCTAGCGTGCATCGACGAGCGCAAACCGAACGGCGGTCCCCGGTGAGTGCCCATAAATTGGGCGGCGCGACCGCCCAACATGGGGAGTGTCACCGATGCCGCCGGCTTCCAGCGACCGTACGTTGCCGGCCATGAGCGCGTACGACAGCCCCCTTGGCATGGACGCGGAAGAGATGCGGTCGATCGGCTACCGGACGATCGACATGCTCGTACGCCGCCTCCTGGATCCGAACGCGCCGCCGATGCGAGCCGCCAGTGACGCCGAGCTGAGCGGCCTGATCGATGCAAGGCCGCCCGAGCATCCTCGTGGCTTCGAACGGCCGCTGGCCGAGCTCGAGGACACCGTCCTCACCTATGCCAGCCGCCTAGCGCATCCGGGGTATTTCGCGTTCATTCCGGCGTCGAGCACGTTCGCCGGAGCGCTCGGGGACCTTATCGCCGGAGCGCTCGACATCGACACCGGCAGCTGGACCTCGGCGTCCGGCCCAAGTCGGCTCGAGCTGACCGTTCTCGATTGGTTCCGGTCTTGGATCGGGTATCCGCACGGAGCCGAAGGAGTCCTCGTGAGCGGCGGCTCGGCAGCCAACCTCACGGCTCTCGCGTGTGCGCGTGAGACCCTCGTCGGGCCGGGCTCCACCACGGCAGTCGCGTACGCGTCGGATCAGACTCACTCGTCGGTCGGCCGAGCATTGCGGACCCTTGGGTTCGCGCCCGATCGGGTGCGAACGATTCCATCCGACGGCTGCTTCCGCGTGCGGCTCGACGCGCTGGAATCCGCGATCGCCGACGACCTCCGCGCCGGTCTGCGGCCGCTGATCGTCGTCGCCAACGCCGGGGCGACGAATACCGGTGCAATCGATCCGCTGCCGGAACTCGCCGATGTCTGTGCCGAGAACGCGATGTGGCTCCACGTCGATGCCGCCTACGGGGGCTTCGCAGCACTCAGCGAGCGTGGGCGGCCGGCGCTCCGAGGCTTGGAGTTGGCCGACTCGATCACGCTCGACCCGCACAAATGGCTCCATCAGCCGATCGAGTGCGGCTGCGTGCTCACACGAGAACCGGGGCTGCTGGCAAGAGCGTTCGCCACCGATCCGGACTACCTCGAGGACTACCGGAGCGCAGAAGTCGACTTCTGCGATCGCGGGCTCCAGCTTACTCGCGGTGCGAGAGCGCTCAAGATCTGGCTGTCCCTGAACACGTTTGGAATCGGAGCATTCCGCGCCGCGGTCGACCGCGCACTCGCTCTCGCGCGTCACGCTGCCCACCGGATCGCGGCCAATCCCGAACTGGAGCTTCTATGTCCACCGGAGCTTGGCGTCGTGTGCTTCCGTCGGGTCTCCGCCGGCAGCGATCCGTTCGATCTTGATCGGATCAACGCGGATCTGGTAGCCCGACTGGAGGCGACCGGTCACAGCCTCGTGTCCTCCACCCGCCTCAACGGCCGCTACGCGATCCGGATGTGCATCATGAACCACACGACCTCCCAGCGGGACGTCGACCGCGCAATCGACTGGCTCGGCGAGGCCACAGTTGAGGTGCCGTCGCGACACCTAGCCGGGTCTGATGGCAGGCACCGTCCCGAGCGTGCCCGACGCCGGCCGCCGGCGCTCACCCACCCCTGAAGCGAAATGCCGCGCTCGCTGGTCGTACTCGGGCAGGTACTGCGCTCACACGCGGTTGCCCGCGTCGAGGTGGCGTTCGCCGCATTCAACCTCGCGGAGTACGGCGTCTGGGTCACCGTCCTCGTGTATGCCTACGGGCATGGCGGCGCGACCGCGACCGCGCTCGTCGCGGTCGGGCAGCTCGTGCCGGCCGGGATTCTTGCGCCGACGCTGACCGCGCTACTTCAGCGACACGGGGCGTCCGCCGCGCTGCGACGTGGCTACGAGATCCAGGCGGTCACCCTGGGTCTGCTTGCGACGTCGCTGCTCAGCAACGCCCCGGTCCCGCTCGTCTATGCAACCGCGGTGATTGCCGCCGTCGCTGTGACCGTCACCCGTCCGGCTCAGGCGGTGCTCGTGCCGACGATCGTCGTCACGCCCGATCAGCTGACCGCCGTGAACGTCGTCTCCGGGTGGGTGGAGAGCGTGTGTATTCTCGCGGGACCAGCAATGGCCGGGGTGATGCTCGCCGTCGCCAGTCCGGGAGCGGCGGTCGGCCTATTCGCGGCTGGAACCGCTCTCGCCGCTGCCGTCTGTCCGGCCGGTCCCGCCGTTCGTGCGACTCCGGCCGTGCCGGATGATCGAGGAAATCGCCCGACCGAGAATCCCGTCGGTGCAGGTGCCCCGCTGGCGGTCGTTTGGCTCCTCGGAGCAGAGTACGCGGTCATCGGCATGGTCGACGTCCTGTCGGTCGTAATCGCAGTCAGCGTGCTCGCTCTCGGTCCGTCGGGCGCCGGGTACCTGACCGCGGCCTTTGGCGCCGGGGGTGCCGCGGGCGCCGCGCTTGCGGCGGCATTGATCGGACAGCGGCAGCTGACCGCGCCTTTCTGCATCGCAGGCGCATCGTGGTCAGCGCTCATGGCCGCACTCGCACTCACACTGAGTCGTGTTGGAGCGTTCGCCCTTCTCGCTTGCGCCGGGTCGGCGCGTGCGGTACTCGACGCGTGCGGCCGGACGATCCTGATGCGGACACGATCTGCGGCTGACCGGGCCATCCTGTTCGGGCGGCTCGAAGCGGTCACGATGCTGGGGCTGGCGCTGGGGTCGCTGCTCGTCCCTGCTCTGGTGGCCCTCGGTGGCGCGTCGGCGGCACTCGAAGGGGCGTCCGCGTTGCTGGCCGTCACGACACTGGCGAACGTCGCACGTTTTTCCCGCCGTCGCATCCGCGCCTCGTTGACCCAGAAGCAATACGTACCGCTGGGGTAGGCGCCACGTCTAGAGTCGGAAATGTGCCGGCCGTGGCCCCGGACCATGCTTGGTCACTACCGTGACTATCTGGTCACCTACTCGATCCTGCTGGTCGTTCCGGTCTTGATCGTCGGGCTCTCGATCGCCGAAGCCTGAGCCCGCGGGGATGACGTAGAGTCCGTGCCGTGCCCACCTTCGTCCTGCGCCTGATCGCGCCCCGCCCGAATTTCCCGCAGACCATGACCGAGTCCGAGCGGGAGATCATGAGTCGCCACGCTGCCCACTGGCGGCCGTACCTCGACCGCGGCGACATGGTCGTATTCGGTCCGATCCTCACCGCCGATGACTCGTACGGTCTTGCGGTCGTGGAGACCGATGATGAGCAGGCGCTCCGCGAGTTCGCCGCGGAGGACCCGGTGGTAACGACCGGCACGGCGGCGTTCGAGTTCGGGCGGATGGCCGCGGGGACGGTACGCGGGCGCTGAGCGCGTCTTGCGAATGCCTGGTACTCGCACGCTATTCGGGGTCGGAGTCGTCGTTCGCAGCGACGACGGGCAGGTACTCGTCGGCAGGCGGTACGCGGAGCCGGGCGCCCCGCTCGCGCTTCCGGGAGGGAAGCCCGAGGCGGGCGAGACGATCGAGCAGTGTGCGGTCAGGGAACTGGCCGAGGAGACTGGGCTGGTCCTCGACGTGGCCGGTGCCAGGACGTACGCGTGTGTGTTGATGGACGGAGACGAGGAGTCGTGGGCGGTGGCCGGGGTCGAGACGTTGCTCGGGGCCGGCGCCGCGCAGGTGAATCCTCGCGAGCTCGAGCCGGAGAAATTCGGCGGGTTCTGCTGGATCGACCCGGCCGCCCCACCCGAGCGCATGTTCGCCGCGACGCGGGCGCTGCTCGAGCGACTGCCGGCGCGATTTTGCCCGGGGGCTGCACGAGATGTGGGGCGTCGTATCTCCCGAGATCGCGCGCCGGGCGTTCCTCGCCGCTCCGTTGATCGAGCACGTGTTTGCGACTAGGTTTCCCCGCTCGGCTGAAGTGCCGCTAGACGAAGGGGGAGTCCTCAACCCCGAGGACAAGCCCCGGCTAGCGGCTCGGTTCTGCGCCGAACATGGTCTGCAGCTTCGGGACGCGGTTGCGTATGGCGATTCCATGTCCGACGTGTTCCTGTTCGAGGAAGTCGGGCTGCGCATCTCCGTGAACGGCGACCACCATCTCGCGGACCTCGCCGACATCGCGATCGAGGGGTCGGATCTGATGCTCGCCTACCGCGCCGCGCGGGATTGGTGTGATCGTGTGGAGTGAGGAAGCCTCAGTCTCCGAGACTCGCCCGTGGGCCGCGCCGTTTCGCCCAAGCGGTAGCGACTGTCACCCCCGAGCTACTGGCGATTTCCGGCGCAAATGACACGTTGATGGTCAGTCCACCCTCCGGGCGCGGGTGCGCGCTGAGCTCGGCACCATGCGCGTGAGCGATCGCTCGGACGATGGATAGTCCAAGTCCGTGACCGCGGTCGTGGTGGGTCCGGGCGCCGCCCAGGCGTTGGAAGGGTTCGAACAGGCGCTGGATCTGCTCGGGCGGAACGGTCGGGCCGGTGTTCGCGATCGACACGAACGCGTTTCGGTCTCGGGTTCCGGTGATGATCTCGACGTGTCCGCGGGGGGCGTTGTGGCGCAGCGCGTTGTCGATCAAATTCGCGATCAGGCGCTCGATGAGTCGTGGGTCGCCGACGGTCGGCGCTGGGTCGAGCGTCAGGCGGACGTCCAGCTCGAGGGCCGCGGGCTGCGAATCGCGCGCGAGCATGGCCTGGGAGGCGAGCGGGGCCAGGTCGACACGCTCGCGACGCTCGACCCCCGCCTGCCCGCGGGCAAGGGCGAGCATGGCGTCGATGAGCTGCTCGAGATGCTGCTCGGATGCGAGCGCACGCTCGTGGGCGTTTCGCAGTGACGCGGCATCTGCCTCGGGGCTGGCGAGCGCGACCTCGATCAGGGCTCGCTGGCGGGTGAGCGGCGCGCGGAGCTCGTGCGAGGCGTTGGCGACGAACTGGCGCTGCGCTTCGTAGGCGTCCTCGAGGGGTTGGAGGACTCGCCCCGCCATGAGCCATCCAAGCGCGAGCGACAGCAGCGACATCCCCGCGAGCGCGATCCCGGACTGGATCACCAGCTGTTGCCGTGTATGCGTGCGCGCGCGGTTGTCCTGAGCGGTTGGATTGCCGTCCATGAACCCGCATGCAATCGCCTCCCGCGTAAAACTTGGCGAGTTGATTATGGCCCGCGGGATCGCGAGAAGCGCCCCGTCACGATCGCTCACTTCCCCGATAAAGGCGCTCTTGCCCTTGGACGGGAACGTGTCCGTGGGGTCGGGGAATCCGGCGACTCCGTGCTCGCGCATGCACTGCGCGACGTCGCGCCAGTGCGCCATCGTTTGGGCGGAAGGATGTGTCCTCGCGCCCGGGCCAGGCAAGCCGATGGGCGCCCCGGTGGCCGCAATGGCGGACGGTCCCGTGTCGGGGTTCGCATCGCCACCGCTCTGGAGCGAGAACACGAAGCCGGCGTTGACCAGCAGCGCGTGGGCGATCGCCATCAGCGCCGCCCCGGAGAGCAGGAACAGGCCGCCGTAGAGGACCGTCAGGCGCACGCGTACCGTCCGATACGGGAGCTGTTGCCCGACCGCGACCTGTGTGATCCGGCGGTTCAGCCGCGTCGCACCGTTCATATCCGGTAGCCGGCCTTCGCGATCGTCTCGATCACGGGTGGGTCGCCGAGCTTGGCTCGCAGCCGGCTCACCGTGATCTTGACCGTATGCGTGAACGGGTCGGCGTGCTCGTCCCACACACGTTCGAGCAGCTCCTCCGCGGACACGACCCGGCCCTGCGCTGCGAGCAGCAACTCGAGTACTCCGAACTCCTTGGGCCGGAGCGCGAGCGGTTTGCCGGCCCGCTTCGCGCAGCGCCGGGCGGTGTCGAGCACGATGTCCCCGTGCTCAAGCACCGGCGGCACACTCGGCTGAGCCCGGCGTGCCAGCGCACCGATCCGGGCAACGAGCACGGCGAATGCGAACGGCTTGGTCAGGTAGTCATCGGCGCCGAGCCCTAGTCCGTCGACGAGATCCTCGGTCTCCGCCGCGCCCGTCAGCATCAGAACCCGGCTGCGGCCGCCGGCGGCGACGAGCTTCGCGCACACCTCGTCGCCGTGGACGGCCGGGAGATCGCGATCGAGCACGATGACGTCGTAATCGTTGACGAGCGCGCGCGTGAGGCCGGACTCGCCGTCGAGCGCCACGTCGACCGCCATTCGCGCCTGGCGCAGGCCGGCAGCGACGGTCTCGGCCAGCTCTTCATCGTCCTCGATCACAAGCACCCGCATCCGCCGCTCCTGGCTGATGAAGGTACACCCGCCGCGTTTCACGGCGGTTTCACCGGCCGTGCGCGAGAGCCACCGCCGGCGAGGGCGGTGAAACCGAGCGGAAACCGGCCGCCGCGTACAACCGATGCGGACCCCGAAGCACGGCAGGAGGACGCCTCAATGGAGAGAGACACGCACACAAAACGGCGGATCCGGTCTCGGCGAGCGTGCCTGGTCGCCCTCGCGGCGCTTGCCATTGGGGTGGAGGGATGCGGTGGGACTTCGAGCCACACGACCGCGGCGACCCTCGCCGTCGGCGGCAGCGCCACCACTACCGGTTCGAGTGCGCCAGACGACGTTGCCTCGCAGGCGCTGGCGTTCGCCAGGTGCATGCGGGCCAACGGCGTGCCCAACTTCCCCGATCCAGCGCCGGGTCGTGGCCTTCTCTTCAGCGCGTCCGGACTCAATCTCGGCGCGCCTGCCGTGAAGGCGGCGCAGGCCAAGTGCCACCAGATGCTACCGGGTGGCGGCCCTCCCGTTCCCGGCACGAAGACGCATCCCACTGGCCAGACGCTCGAGAAGCTAACCGGGATCGCGACGTGCATGCGCGAGCACGGCGTGCCCCAGTTCCCGGACCCCAGGACATCCGTCCCGGAAAACCCGTTCGGGCCAGGCCAGGGAGGTGTGATCACCGATTTCGACAATGCAATCCTCCTGTTCCCGGCCACGCTCGACATGCACTCGCCCGCGTACGACCAGGCAGTGGCCGCGTGCGGCGTGCTCGCCGGTAAGCTCGGCCGCGGCCCGCACTGAGGGCCTGGTCGACAAACGTGGTGTGGGCTGGCGTTTCTCGACCGGGCTTCCCGGAATCGGCTCTCATGCCGGGCGCTTGTGCGCCCGGGCGTCGGGGGTGTAGGTTTGCGCCACCTGGTGCTCACGGTGTCCCTGCAGTCGCAGTCGGACCGTTCCGGGCCTACGTCGCGTGGGGTCCCGCCGCTGGATGCCTGCGTCCTGGTGGCGGCCGGCGTCTATCACCTGAGCGACGCCGGCGACCGCGTCGTAGAGCTCGATGACGTGCTCATCGGCCGATGGCCGGTCACGGTCGCGCACATGCGTTCGTTCGTGGAGGCGACCGGTCGATCGGTGACGCACGCGCTGGGCGGACGACTCGGCGCAGAGCAGCTCGCCGATCATCCTGCGACTGAGGTCACGTTCGGCGATGCGGTCGACTTCTGCGCCTGGGCCGCGCGCGAGCTGGGCCGGCCGGTCCGGCTTCCTCGCGGCGACGAATGGGAGGCGGCGGCGTGTGGTCGCGATGGCCGCGCGTGGCCGTGGGGTGAGGCGTTCGACCCAGAGCGGTGCAACTGCGTCGAGTCGGGCTGGGGCTGGACGGTGCCGGTGCGTGCCCACCCGCAGGGCGCCGCCGCCGGCGGGGCCGAGCAGCTCGCCGGCAACGTGTGGGAATGGGTCGGCGACCCGCCCGATGAGGACGGATGGCGGTCGCTGCGCGGCGGCTCGTATCTCGACACCGCCTGGGGCATTCGCTGCGCGCGGGTGCTGCCGGCCGACCCGGAGCGGCCGACCGCGACCACCGGCTTCCGGATCGCGATCGATGTCCCCAGGTCGCTCGATGGCGACCACGCCGGCCGGCGATGACCGAAAAGCACGATCAAATATCCCCCGACACGGTGCGCGATGCGCTCCGCGGCGTGTACGACCCCTGCTGCGCCGATCGGGGCATCAGCATCGTCGACATGGGCGTGGTCGAGGATGTGCGCGTGGCCGGCGGGCACGTCGAGGTAGACCTCGTCCTGACCACGGGCTGGTGCCCGTTCGTAGCCAGCATGTCCACCGCGATCCCGGACCGTCTCGGCGGACTCGAGGGCGTCGAGAGCGTCGACGTCCGCGTGGTGTGGGACCCGGTGTGGACCGAGGAGCGTCTCTCCCCGTCAGCGCGCGAGAAGCTGTCCATGCCGCTCGAGCAACTGATCCCCTATCGCGAGCGACGGATCGCCCAGCAGAAAGGAGCCTGACCCATGGCCACCACCGAGACCGTCGCCACCCCCCAGCGCGAGCGCAAGGTGTCGGCGTTCGTGTTCGACTGCGTCTGTCACATCTTCAACTTCGATCCGGCCAACGCGCTCGGCTCGCCGGGCCTGCTGTTCGACGAGCACCTGTACGCGTTCCACCAGCTGCTGACCCGCGAGGGCGAGCAGATCCTCTCGCGCGAAGAGTTCATGCGCGAATGGAGCGTGGACGAGATCTACGACATGATCATCGAGGGCTCCGACACCGACATGATCGTCGCCCAGCCGCTACCGCTCACGGACCTGTTCCAGGACGGACTGTCGGCGTGGGAGAAGTGCGCCGAGATGGCCGCCAAGCATCCCGATCGCGCCGTCTTCTGGGCATCGATCAACCCGCTCGAGGGCAAGAAGGCGCTGGACCTCCTACGCCGCCAGGTCGAGGATCACGGCGCGCGGGGCCTCAAGCTCTACAACGTCCGGTACGACTACGGCCAGCCGTTCCCGTGGCGGATGGACGACCCCCGCGTCGCGTATCCCGTCTTCGAACTCGCTCAGGAGCTCGGGATCAACGTGATCGGCGTCCACAAGGGAGTTCCGCTCGGTCCCCAGCCGATCGAACACACGCGCACGTTCGACATGGACGGCGCGGCGGCGAATTTCCCGGACATCAACTTCATCATCTTCCACGTCGGGCTGCCCTGGCTCGATGAGGTGCTCTGGCAGATCGTCCGCTATCCCAACCTGTACGCCTCAATCGCAGCGACCGTCAATTTCATTGCCCGGCAGCCCCGAGTGTTCGCCGAGACGCTCGGCAAGATGATGTGGTGGTGCGGGGAGGACAAGATCATCTACGGCGGTGAGACCCCGATCTGGCACCCGCAATGGGCGCTCGAGGAATTCTGGAGCTTCGAGCTGCCGCGAGACATCGTCGAGGAGCGCGGCTATCCGCCGCTCACCGAGCAGGCCAAGCGCAAGATCCTCGGCGAGAACCTGGCGCGCCTACAGGGCATCGACGTCGACTCCAAGAAGGCGGAGCTGGGCGCGCCTTAGCCCCTGCGGTCGCCCGACGATCTCACCGGCTCTCGCGCGGCCGGGTGCGGCGTGTTGCCGTCGGTCGCATCCTCGAGCTGCCCCCACAGCGTGCGCATGGTGGGCGCCAGGTGCGCGATTTCTTCGACGTGTGCCTCGGCGAGCGCATCGAGCTTGGCCGCGCCCGCCGGCATGAGCGTTACGCGCACGATGCTCTTGCTCCGTGGATCCGGATCGCGGCGGACAAGTCCGTCCTTTACCGCGCGTCCGATCAGCTCGCCGGCGCTGTGATGCCTGAGCACCAGATAGTCCGCGAGCTGCCCGACCGTGGGGCCTGAAGGATCGGGGTGGCCTCTGACCGCCAGCAGCAGTTGGTGCTTGGCGGGAGTCAGCCCGGCCGCCTTGGCCTGCTCCTCGCTCCACCGCAAGAAGCGCCGCAGCCCGGTGCGGAGTTCGAGGAGATGCTCGAAATCGGACTGATCAAGATTCGTATCGCGGCACGATATTGTGTTGGTGTCGCGCTGTTGATAAAGCAGCATGAACCGCCGGCCGTCCCCCTCGTCGGGTCGATCGCTCGGCGCGGCGTGGGTGGCACCGGGCGCTTCGATCGTTACAACCCTTGGATCGATGAACCCTCGGCGATCGTCGGCATCGACTGCGACCAACGGTGTATCGCGGTTGCCTGCTCGCGGC
>Ga0335081_10003618_pt1 | contig 24316 bp, 19 predicted proteins | sample Lox_Sample_35_FD_206713 | JGI IMG/M metagenome (GOLD analysis project Ga0335081, IMG submission 206713) | Soil microbial communities from Loxahatchee National Wildlife Refuge, Florida, United States - Lox_Sample_3.5 | ecosystem: Environmental > Terrestrial > Soil > Wetlands | place: USA...
GTTCCCGCTCCCCCGCCCCGGGCGCGTTTGACCGCGTTTTTTCCCCGCCTGTAAGATCGAAGTTCGTCTCTCGGTCTGAATTGGCCAGCTATGCCGCACGAACTGCCGAAAGCCTACGACCCGGGCGTGATCGAATCGCGTTGGGCCGAGTACTGGGTCCACGAGAAGCTGTTTCACGTGGAAACCCCCACGGGCCCACCCTCCCCTTCGGGGAAGGGCGCGGCACCCGTGTTCACGCTGATCCTGCCGCCACCCAACGTGACCGGCCGCCTGCATATGGGCCACATGCTCAACCAGACGGAGATGGACATCATCGTGCGCTGGCACCGCATGCGCGGCTTCCTCACGCTGTGGCTGCCGGGCACCGACCACGCCGGCATCGCCACCCAGATGATGGTGGAGCGCCAGCTCGCCGTTGAAGGCAAGGCGCGCCGCGAGATCGGCCGGGAGGCGTTCATCGCGCGCGTGTGGGACTGGAAGCAGCATTACGGCGGCGCGATCCTGGAGCAGATGAAGCGCCTCGGCGCCTCCGTCGACTGGTCGCGCGAGTACTTCACCATGGACGAGCGCATGTCGCGCGCGGTGCGCGAGGCCTTCGTCCGGCTTTACGAGGAAGGGCTCATCTATCGCGGCAAGTACATCGTCAACTGGTGCCCGCGCTGCATCACCGCAGTCTCCGATCTCGAAGTTGTGCACGAGGAGACGCCGGGTAAGCTCTATCAAATTCGCTATCCGGTCATCGGCAGCAAAGACGAATACATTGTGGTTGCGACCACGCGTCCCGAGACCATGCTCGGTGATACCGCGGTGGCCGTGAACTCGGGCGACGATCGCTACCGGCACTTACACGGAAAGAATGTGCTGTTGCCGCTGATGAATCGCGAGATCCCGATCGTCACCGACGACATTCTGGCCAATCCCGAGTTCGGCACCGGCGCGGTGAAGGTCACGCCCTCGCACGATCCCAACGACTTCGAGGCCGGGTTGCGCAACAACCTGCCGCAAATCGAGGTCATGAACGAAGTCGCGCAGATGAACGAGAACGCGGGTCCATACAAGGGTCTGGACCGCTTCGAGGCGCGGCAGAAAGTGCTGGAGGACTTGGAGCGCGGCGGCTTTCTGGTGGGCACGCAAGATTACGTTGTGCCGCTCGGCAAATGCAGCCGATGCAGCAGCATCATTGAACCGCGGCTGTCGATGCAGTGGTTCGTGAAGATTCAGCCGCTGGCTGACCGCGCGATTGAAGTGGTTGAGCAGGGACAGATCAAGTTCGTTCCCGAGAACTACGCCCGCACCTACTTCGAGTGGATGCGCAACATCCACGACTGGTGCATCTCGCGCCAGTTGTGGTGGGGCCATCGCATTCCGGCATGGCATTGCAAGCCCTGCGGCGAGACCATCGTGGCGCGCGAGACGCCGTCGCATTGCACGAAATGCGGCGGGCCGCTGGAGCAGGACAGCGACGTGCTCGACACCTGGTTCTCGTCGGGGCTGCTGCCGTGCTCCGCGCTGGGATGGCCGGAGCACACCGCTGACCTTGACGCGTTCTACCCCACGACGCTGCTCATCACCAGCTTCGACATCCTGTTCTTCTGGGTGGCGCGCATGATCATGATGAATTGTCATTTCATGCGCGGCAATCTCAAGAGCGACATTCCCTTCAGCACGGTTTACATCCACGCACTGGTGCGCGACGCCGAAGGCCAGAAGATGTCGAAGACGAAGGGCAACGTCGTCGATCCAATCGAAATTATTGAGAAGTACGGGACCGATGCGGTGCGCTTCACGCTGGCCGCTATGGCAGCGCCGGGCACGGACATCGCATTTTCCGTGTCGCGCACAGAGAGTTATCGCGCCTTCGCCAACAAAATCTGGAATGCGGCTCGCTTCCTCTTCATGAACGTGGATCGAGCGCAGCAAGCCGGTGTGTGGTCGCTGGAAGAATTCAGTAACTCCCACAGTGTGGGTGCCCCACCCTCGCCCGCAGGACAGGGTGGGCCCAAAGGTGTTCCCGACTTCAGACCTGAGACGCTGGAGGACCGCTGGATCCTCTCCCGCTTCAACCGCGTCGCGCAGGAGATCGACGAGGCGCTCGCGACCTACCGCTTCCATGAGGCCGCGCACGTTGTCTATCACTTCTTCTGGGGCGAGTTCTGCGATTGGTATCTGGAGCTGATCAAACCGCGTCTGGCGGCGGACGATCGCGAGCAAGCGAGGACTGCTTACGCAAATCTGATCAGCATCTTCGAAGGCGCGCTGCGACTGCTCTCGCCATTCATGCCATTCATCACCGAAGAGCTTTGGCAGGCGGTTTACGAGGGTAAACCGCCGGCTGAATCGATTGCCTTGGTGGCCTATCCGCAGGCCGATCCCGCGCAGGTGAATGCGGACGCCGAAACAGAAATGGCAATTCTGCAGGACTTGATCGTGAGCGTGCGCAACATCCGCGCCGAGCTGGTGCGTGACAGCGCCGAGCTGAAATCGCAGCCCAATAAGAAGTTGCCAATCGAGATTTTCACCGGTCCTGATATTAGCGCGCTGATCGAGCGCAATCGAGGCGCCGTGGAGCGGCTCGCCAATGTCGAAGCTGTGAGCTTTGTGGATCAATCGCTGGCCAAGGCCGCGGGGGCGCGCAGCACGGCGCGCTTCGATGTGCGAGTCATTTACGAACACAAAATCGACGCGAGCGCCGAGCGCGAGCGCCTGAATAAGGAACTGGCGAAGCTGACGCAGGAGCTAATCCGCGCCACCGGCCAGCTCGGCAACGAGGCGTTCTTGTCGAAGGCGCCGGCCAATGTGGTGGAAGGGCTGAAGAAGCGCAAAGCAGAAGTCGAGTTGCTGATCGAGAAGATCGAGTCCGCACTGGACGAATTGGAAGGCGGAGCAGCAGCCGCTAGCTGAGCGCGAACCAGGTTTGTATCAGGGCACGACTTTAGTCGTGCCGAAGAAGGTAGAAAGGGAGTGGGCTTTTAGCCCCTGCGAGCAACGGCACAGGGGCTGAAGCCCGCCATCGTAAGGCTGTTGCGGCACGGCTGAAGCCGTGCCCTGTTACAAAGCAAACGCTTCGCGAGGACCGGCTTGGACTGGACAACCCGCAGGATCACGTCACTGCTGGAGAACGCGCTGCTCGAAGACCGGGCCACGCGCGATGCCACCACCTACGCCTGCATCGACGTCAACCAACGCGCCTCCGCCACCATCCTTGCCAAGCAGGACTGCGTGCTCTCGGGCCTCGGCCTGGTTCGCCGCATCCTGGAGGTCTTCGCCACGCTGGACGGCGCGGTCACCTCGCATCCCGAAGTCACCAGCCACGGGGAGATTTTCGACGGCGTGCGCCTGCGCAAGGGCCAGCCCATCGCGGTAATTGTGCACAACGCGCGCGTGGTGCTGTCGTGCGAGCGTGTCATTCTGAACATCCTGCAGCGCATGAGCGGCATCGCCACGCTCACGCGCAAGTACGTCGATGCCGTCGAGGGAACCAAGGCCACCATTCTCGACACGCGCAAGACCGCTCCCGGCCTGCGCCTGCTGGATAAGTACGCCGTGACCTGCGGCGGAGGCCACAACCATCGTCTTGACCTGAGCGACGGCGTGCTCATAAAGAACAACCACATCGCGCTGGCGGGCGGAGTGGTGCCGGCGCTGCAGCGCGCGCTGCGTAACCGCCGCGGCTCGGAGACCATCGAGATTGAAGTACGCTCGCTGGACGAACTGGAAGTGGTTCTGCAAAATGGCGCCGAGGCCGTGCTGCTGGACAACATGACGCCCGAGCAGGTGCGGCAAGCCGTCGAACGCGTGCGCGCTTCGGACCGACCGGTGCCGTTGGAGGCGTCAGGCGGGATCACGCTGGAAAACGTGCGTGCCTACGCCGAAAGCGGCGTGAACTTCATTTCCGTGGGCGCGCTGACGCATTCGGCGCCTGCGGTGGACTTGAGCATGCGGATCGCGCCGGCATAGGAGCAGTCAGCGGTCAGTAGGCAGTATTTAGCCAGAGAGTATCCACGGGGTTTTCGAAGTGTCATCCTGAGCGGAGCGCCCGCCTTGCTTTTCCCGACCGCGTCTCTTGCGGTCGGGGCGGGCGCGTAGTCGAAGGACCTGCTGTTTGCCGAAGCAGTATTCCCTCATGGCGGGAAATCAGGTCCCTCCACTCCGCTTCGCTCCGGTCGGGATGACACATTATGTTGGCGCCGCTCAGGATCGACCAGGCACGTACAAGTATCCAGGCTCATTCCGCTGCGCGCATAATTGTCTCATCGCATCCACCACCCCAACCCGCATCGACACGCGCACCGAATCGCCGACGGATGCGCGGCTCAGCCGCATTGTGCGCCTGCTGAGCGACCATGCGACGGTCGTCGTCAGTGGGCAGCGCATTGCGCAAGAGTTGGGCACATCGCGTTCCGAGGTGTGGCGGGCCGTACAATACCTTCGCCAGCTTGGCGTCCAGATCACCGGACACCTCGCCACCGGATACCAGCTCATGGCCGTGCCCGATCTGCTGCTGCCCGACGTTCTCCGTCCGCTGCTGAGCGGCACGATCTTCGCAGATCACATTCACCACTACTTCAGCATCGGATCGACCAACATCGCGGCCATGCAGGCGGCAGCCGCGGGCGAACCGGAAGGCGCCGTGTTCGTGAGTGAGGAGCAGACGGCCGGCCGCGGACGCGGCGATCATAGTTGGGAATCGGCACAGTCGGTGGGCATCTATTGCTCGGTGGTGCTGCGTCCGGAGATGTCGCCCCTGGACGCGCTCTTTCTTTCCTTGATGACCGGCATCGCCATGGCTGAGGCCGTGGAGCGCACCACCGGCCTGCGTTGCGACCTGCGCTGGCCCAACGACGTTCTGCTCAATGGCCGCAAAATTTGCGGCATCCTCACCGAAATGAATGCCGAGCCCATGCGGGTGCGCTACGTGGTGATCGGCGTCGGCATGAACGTGAATAACGCGTTGTTCACCGGTGAACTCGTGCCTATTGCGACCTCGCTGCGCATCGAGAGCGGGCGCGAGTGGTCGCGCGTAGAGCTCACCGCAGCTTTGTTAAAATCGCTCGACAGCCAATACCGCCGGCTGGTGGGAGACCGTCGGGACACGCAGAAGGAGATCATTCGCAGCTTCGAAGAGCGCTCCTCATTTGCGCGCGGTCGCGAGGTGATGATTGCCGAAGACGGCTGCAGTTATGGCGGCACCACCGGAGGGTTGAACGAGCGCGGGTTCCTGCAGTTACGCATCAGGGGTGAACTGCGCACGGTTTTCTCCGGCTCGGTGCGGGCGCTGGATGGGAAATAGCCATGCTGTTGGTTCTCGATGTCGGCAACACGAACACCGTGCTCGGCGTTTTCGATTCGAAGACGCAAGGCCCCGGCGTGCGTTACGGCCCATTACGCGCGCACTGGCGCGTCTCCACGACGAAAACGCAAACGGTGGATGAGTACGGGGTGCTGTTCCGCAATCTGTTTGCGATGAACGGCATCGAGTTCACGGCGGTCGAAGGTGCGGTCGTTTCGTCCGTGGTGCCGCCGCTCGATTCCACCTTGCGCGAAGTTTGCGAGCGCTACTTCCATTCGCGGCCGCTGTTCATCGAGCCCGGGGTGAAGACCGGCATGCCGGTGCATTACGACAATCCAGGCGAGGTGGGCGCCGACCGCATCGTCAATAGCGTGGCGGCGTTCGAGAAATTCGGGGGCCCGTGCATCGTCGTGGACTTCGGTACGGCGACGACCTTCGATGTGGTGTCGAAGCAAGGCGAGTACCTGGGCGGCGTGATCACGCCCGGCATCGGCGTCGCGGCCGACGCGCTGTTCGCGCGCACCGCTCGCCTGCCGCGCGTGGACATCCGCAAGCCGCCGCGCGTGCTGGCCACCAACACGGTCAACAGCGTTCAATCCGGTTTGTATTACGGCTATCTGGGATTGATCGACGGAATCCTCGAGCGGCTGATTGCCGAACTCGGCGAGAATGTAGCCATAGTGGCCACCGGCGGACTGGCGGCCCTGATGGGCGGCGGCTCGAAATACATCCGCGAGGTCGATGACCTGCTGACGCTCGACGGTCTGCGGATTATCTACGAGCGCAACCAGGCGCACGGCCAGCGGAGAACAGAGCAGGCGTCCAATAACGGCAGTCAAAATGGTCCCGGCGCGCGCGCCGCGAAGTCGGCTGCACGCAAGCGTGGCTGACCCTCCGCCGTGGAAAACTACTTCAACTACTTCACGGAAATCGAGGAGCACTTCCAGCGCCGTCGCGGGACGGTGCTGCTGTTGTCGCCGCTCGATTGGGCGCTGATGGAAACCTGGAAAGAGGCAGGAATTCCGCTCGCGGCGGTGTTGCGCGGCATCGATACCACGTTCGAAAAATGGGAACGGCGTCCGCGTAAGACCCGCAAGGTGAACGGGCTCGCATTTTGCGCGCAGGAGGTTCTGGCCTCGGCCGAAGAGATGAAGGACGCCGCAGTAGGCGCGCCTCCCGGCCGGCCGCGCGATAGCGGCCTGGAGCACTCGGCCGTAGCTGCCTACTTGGCGCGCAATGCGGACGAGCTTGAGCGAATCCAATTGCCCGGCTCCGCCATGGCTCTGGCGCGAGAGACCGCGGCGGCGCTGCGAGCCTTGGCACACTCGCTTGCGCAGCAAGCGCCCGTCCGCATGGAAGATTTGGAGCGGCGGCTGACCGTTGCCGAAGAGAAGCTGTTTGCCGGGTTGTTGGCGGCGACGCCGGACGCGGCGATCTATCAGGTGCGCTCCGAGGCCGATCGCGACTTGGCGCCTTATCGCCGCAACATGAGCGCTCCGCAGATCGAGCAGTTGCACAAGCAATATATCCACAAGCGACTGCTGGAGCAGTACAAAGTTCCGCGATTGAGTTTGTTCTACATGTGAAAGGCAGCATTTAGCACTTAGGGAAACTCTGAACAAGTGGATCGGTCGGCCTCAGGGGCTAAAGCCCGCACTGATTCTGCTGAACTTCCGGCACGGCTGAAGCCGTGCCCTTTCAAAAACTGGGGCTTAATCAGAGTCTCACTAAATGCTAATGGCTGCTATTAGAAATGCGACCTCACATGCTGCTCGCCCAAGACCCTCCCGGCGTGATCGAACCAGATCACTACATAGTGCGGCTGGAAAATCGAGTACCAGTAGCGGTAAATATATTCGTAGGCGCAACCGTTCGGGATGGGAGTTAGCGCGCCGCAAGGCCCATCGCTGCCAGGATCGCCCAGCAATTCGCGAACGACTTCATTGGAATCGCCGATATTCACCTGGCTGACGTTGGTGCGCAGTTTTTCATCGTGCTGATACGCCCAGATGCCGGCCACCACCAATCCGACTGCGATGGCGATGAAGAAGATGCGAGTAGGCATAAACAGTTGCCGGTTGCCAATTGTCATAACAGACAACGGACATCCGACAAGTGACTGACAACCAGCTTACTCGATACGCAGCGCCTTCACGGGTTCGATGGAGGCCGCGCGCCGAGCAGGCAGCAATCCTGCGATGAATGCGCAAAACGTCAAAACAAGAATGGCGCTTCCGAGGGGGATGGGATTGAACCATGCGACCGCATACAGCTTGGCTGCCATCACCCGGCCCGCGAGGATCGCCAGCGGAATTCCGATCGCGAGCCCGATGGCGATCTGCAACAACGCGCCGCGCAAGACCAGCTTCAGAACATCGCCGCGATCGGCGCCCAAAGCCATGCGAACGCCGATCTCGCTGGTGCGGCGGGCGATGTTGTACGCGGTCACGCCGTAGAGCCCAATGCAAGCCAGCAGCAACGCCAACCCGCCGAACAATTCGGTCAGACGCGCAATCAACCGTTCCTGATTGAACTGTCGCACCACCGTCTCGCCGAAGCTGTGCATCTCGATAATGCTCAGGTTGGGATCGATCTCGCCCAGCACGCGCCGCACCTGCGGCCCAATTTCCGCCTGCGAGCCGGAATAGTGGATTTCGATTACAGTGGCGAACTGGGAACGCGCTTCCATGGTGGCGTAGTTGGGGGCGTCCGTGTATTGCACCGTTTGGAAATAGGCAACGAAGAACATCGGGTTCTGCGGATATTCGGTGTCGTCGGGGCTGCGATAACGCGTGTCTTTCACCACGCCCACAATTTCGTAGTCGCCGTTATGCCCGGGATCGTCGAAGCCGAAGTGCTGGCCGATGGGATCTTCGTTGGGAAAGAACTTGCGGACAAAACTCTCATCCACCACCGCGACCCGTTGCGAAGTTGCCGTGTCCTGCTCACCGATGGCGCGGCCACGAATGACCCGTGTGCCGATGGTCTTGAAGTAGTCCGGGCCCACGCGCACCCAACCGACATGGCTTTTTATGGTTGATTCGCGCGAGCGCCCCTCAATCTGGATCTGGTCATTCCAGCTATCGCCGTCCTGCGGGCTATAGAGCGAATAGCTCACCGACTGAACCCCCGGGATGGCACCCAGACGGTCGCGGAATACGCGGTACAACGCCGGCAGCCGTTCCTGCGTGTAACCCGCGTTGTTGGGATTGATCCAGACCATGAGTCGTCCGCCGGTATCGAAGCCGAAATTGAAATGCTGCAGATTGCGCAGGCTCTCGGTGACTAAGCCGGCCATGGCGAGCAGGACCAGCGAAAACGCCGCCTGGGCAATGACCAGCGATTTCTGCGGCATCGCCGTGCGGTCGCGAGTGGAACGGTTGGCACCGCGCAAAGCCTCGGCCGGATCCGAATGCGAGGCGACCCAAGCCGGCGCTACGCCGAAAACAATGCCAGTCACCAGCGAAAGCGCAAAGGCGAAAGCCAGGATGGGAAGCGACGGAGTCGTATCAATCGGAACAAAGGTCGATCCCCGGAAGGCGATCAGGAGAATGGCGCGCGTGCCCCAATAAGCCAGCACGACTCCCGCCGCGCCGCCCATGCAGGCCAGCAGGATGCTCTCGGTCAACAGGGAACGAATCAGCTTTTGTCGCGTGGCTCCCAAGGCAAGGCGCACCGCAGTCTGTTGCCGCCGCGCCGTGCCCCGCGCCAGCAGCAGGTTAGCAAGATTGGCGCACGCGATCAGCAGCACTAACGCCGAGGCGACGATCAGCATGTACAGTCCCGCCCGGTACGCGTTGCGCAGGCTGACAATGCCCGCTCCTCCGGGACCGAGCTTAAGGTGCTGCTGGGGAATGTGCTCCCGGGCTTCGGGGTCCAGCTTACCCTCGACCGAACGCAACCACTGCTGCAACTCCGTGTTGAGTTGCGCCTGTACCGGCTGCGGCTGCACACCGGGTTTCATGCGCCCGATCAGGTACAACCAATACTGGGTGTCGAGGTGCAGCAGCGAACCCTGCGAGTTGACCACCGGCTCGAGGGCGAGCGGGAGGTAGAACTCGGGGGGATCATCTTCCAAGCGGTCGCCGAAAAATCCGGGAGGCGTGACGCCGATCAGCGTGAAGGGCTTGCCATCAATCATGAAGCTGGAGCCGATCACACTGGGATCGAGGGCGAATCGCTCTCGCCACACGCGGTAGCTCATCACGACCGTGGGAGCCGCTCCTGGCGTATCGTCCTGCGGCGTGAAGGTGCGCCCGGCGAACGGCTGAATGCCGAACGTCGAGAAATAATTACCCGAAACAAGCTCGGAAGGAAAGCTCTCGGCTGCGGTCCGAGAGCCGCTGCGGCGCACGCTGACTTGCGGGTGATTCGCCTGGAAAGCGGCGATCTGTTCGAACTGCGGCGTGTTGGCCTGGATGTATTGATACAGGTTGTACGAGAGCAGGCCCCAACCGCCTTCGTTGCCCTGGCCGAAGCCGCCGTAGACGCAGCAGACGTCGGTGTCACCAATGCGGTAGAGCTGCGCGGGATCGGCAACCGGCAGCGACTTCAGCATCACGGCATGGACCAGCGTGAAGATCGCTGTGTTGGCCCCGATGCCCAATGCGAGCGTCAACACTGCCGTGATCGTGAATCCCGGCGACTTGACCAACTGACGCAGGGCGTAGCGGATGTCTTGCAAGGATCTCATGCGTTCCCTTGAGCTTTAGCATGCACGGGAAACACCAGGCGGCGCCGCCGGTAAATGTTTCCAGTAGTGGCACTTGCGGTGGGGTTGTGTCGTCCTGCCCGGTGAAGTTGTCCGCGCATGCAAGGCGCTGTCCGGAATCGAACGCCTACAGCGCGTGGGAGCGGCACTGCCATCCGCGATGGTGCTTCGTTCTTGATTGGACGTAGGCACCACGAAGATGCGCGGTTCCGTTTGGCGGCCCCGTCTTCGCGCCGGCTTGAAGCTGCTCCTGCGCTATGCTTTGCAAGCGCGATGAACCTCACCGACCGCATCTATCTGGCGGTGCATCTTGCCCTGACCGCTTTAGTGTGCCTGCGCCATGACCGCGTGCCGCATTGGCCGGCATACGTTGCCTGGAACACCTGCGCAATGGCGGCGATTGTGCTGCTCGCGCGTAAGCGGCGCGATGACGAGAGGTGGGAGTTTGCGCACGATTGGCTGCCGCTCGTCTTCTTCACCTCCGCGTTCGAAGAGGTATCGTTCCTCTCTTTGACGCTGCACAGCGGGTTTCAGAACGCCTACCTCATCCGCTTCGAGTGGTGGCTCTTCCGGACTTCGCCCAATGAATGGGTCCACAGCCGCGCACGCGACTGGCTGGTGGAATTCCTGCAACTCGGTTACTTCGCGTTTTACCCTTTCTACCCCGCGGTGGGAGGCTGTTTCTGGGGCTGGCGCCGGGAGCCGCGATTTCGCGGTACCTTCCGCCGCCTCACCGACACTCTCAGTGTTGGCTATGTTATCTGTTACTCAACCTATCTTTTGTTTCCCACGCAAAGTCCCGCCAACATGGCCGGGGTGCAGGAGATCGGCAGCGCTCATCCGGGTGTGTTCCAACGGCTGGTGCGCTTGATTCAGGACCGCGCCGGAGTTCGCGGCAACGCCTTCCCCAGCGCGCACATCATGCTGGCCGCCGTCGTGCTGATGTTCGCCTATCGCTACTTGCCCCGTGTGGCGCCGTGGTTGCTCGCCCTGGTTGTGCTGATGTGCGTCGGCGCAGTGTACGACGGATATCACTATGCCAGCGATGTGGCCGCCGGAGCCGCGATCGGCATGATGTTGGGCGCAATTGGCAGCCGGAGGGCGGAATAGAGGCTGCGTGCCCCCGCATTCGCAACTTCCTGGTCACGCAGACATCCAAGACGTTGGCGCCGGCCACCGGCGACCATCCAAATTCCCGCGATATAATTGAAGGTTTGCCGCAGCGCCAAGTTGCAGCCAGACCGTCCGCGAGAGGAACTTATGCCGACCGATGTCATCATGCCCCAGATGGGGGAATCGATTTTTGAAGGAACCATCACCAAGTGGCTGAAGCAGCCGGGCGAGCGAGTCCAGCGCGACGAGCCGCTGTTCGAAATCTCGACCGACAAAGTTGACGCCGAGATCCCCGCGCCCGCTTCGGGCACGTTGCAGGACATCAAGGTGCAAGCCGGAACGACCGTACAAGTCAACACCATCGTTGGGACCATTGCCGGCGAAGGCGAGGCCGCGGGCGCGGCGGCGCAACCGGCGAAGCCGGCCGCCCCAGCTCCGGCGCAACCTGCCAAGCCGGCCGGCGGCGATGGCGCGGGTGCAAGCAAAGCGCAAGCTAGCCAGACCCAAGCCGCGCAGCCACACAGCGGCGAAGAGCCAAAGCCAGTGCAAAAGATTCCTGCCGATCTTGCCGCCGATGAGAAAGAAGGCCTCGAGCGCGCGGAGCAAGGCAAAGTGGAGGAGATCGGCGAGGCGGGTGAGCGCGTGCGCTCCAGCCCGCTGGTGCGGCGCATCGCGAAAGAAAACAACGTCGATCTGACCAAAGTCTCCGGTACCGGTCTGGGCGGACGCATCACCAAGGACGACATCGAGGCGTTTATTGCGAAGCACGGCGCCGGCGCGCCCACAGCAGTTCCCGCTGCGCCAGCCGCTCCGTCGTATGCTCCGTCAGCTCCCGCAGCGCCGGCAATTCCAAGCGCTCCCGCGCCGGCGGCTCCGGCCATGCCGGCGGTCACCACGCCGCTTCAGCCCGTGGGCGGCGTTACGCCCGGCGAGATCGTCCCCATGTCGGTAATGCGCAAGAAAATCGCCGAGCACATGGTCCTATCGAAGCGCACCAGCGCGCACGTGCACGGCGTCTTCGAGATCGATGTCACGCGCATTGTGCGCATTCGCGAAAGCATGAAGGGCAAGTTCGAGCAGGCCACGGGCAACAAGCTGACCTACACCCCGTTCTTCGCACGTGCGGTCATTCACGGCATTCGCAAGTGGCCCATCATCAACTCTTCGGTGGAGGGCGAAAATGTTCACTATCATCCGGCGATCAATCTGGGCATCGCGGTGGCGCTCGATTGGGGGCTGATCGTGCCGGTCGTGAAGAGTGCCGAGGAGCGCAGCTTCGTCGGCCTGCAGCGCGCGATCAGCGATCTGGGCGAGCGCGCCCGCACCAAGAAGCTGAAGCCGGAAGAGGTGCAGGGGGGCACGTTCACCATCACCAACCCCGGCATTTTTGGCGCGATGTTCGGCCTGCCGATCATCAACCAACCGCAGGTGGCGATCATGGGCGTCGGCGGCATTACCAAGCAGCCGGTAGTCGTGACCGATCGCGAGGGCAACGACGCGATCGCGATCCGCTCGCGCCTGCACCTGAGCATCGGGTATGACCATCGCGTGATCGACGGCGCGGTGGCGGATCAGTTCATGGCCGAGGTGAAGAAGTTCCTGGAGAACTGGAACGAGGAGTTGCTGTAGCGAGCAGCCGGCGCTAGCGATTAGACCGTTTTACTTCTTGGTGTGAACCGGTAGAGCGGGCCTTCGGGCCCGCCTAGGACTGCCCCTTGGATCCAAGGCGCGGTTTTGCGCCTCGGTCCTGATTCTTGTAGTCATTGATACGCCGACGAAATCCCTTCCGCTCCGTTGCCATGGTTCGCAGCCGGCTTACTTCTTCACCGTCACGCTGTCGGCGATCTTGTTGTACTGGTCGCGGGAGACGATGTGCCGCTCCAGCAGCTCGTGCTCGCTACTGTAGGGGCGTCCGGCGATGATGCGATCGGCGGCGGCATCGTCGATGCCGGGCAGAGTGGTCAGTTGCGCTTTGGAGGCATGATTCAGGTCGAGGGGCTTGTCCGGGCTGGGACGCGTGAGCCCCTCGCGAATGCCCTCGCCCACCGCACGCGCGTCATCCTTCAGCTTGGCCGTGGCCTCGGCGGTTTGCTGCCGAATCTGTTCCGGACTTTGTGGCTGGTTGTTGAAGCAGGCGTTGCATCCGGCGAAGCCGATGCTCACGACGCTCACCGCGAGCGCCATCACGATGGTTCCCATGCGCATGGTGATCGGATGCCAAATCAGAGTCTCGGGATGACCGGCGCAAACCGGCACGAGTGAAGGTCATGCCCTCGTACAAAGTGTTTGGTCAGCAGGTCTCCGCCACGTCGTTACTCGTGCTACCCTGCACTGCAGGATTTTCTATGACCCGCCGGCTCTTTCCAGTTCTTATCGCACTTTCCTGCTCGCTAACATCCTGCGCCCAATCCTCCAACTCCAGCGGGCAGTCCGCGCCCCAGCAGATCCAGACCGACAAGTCCGGGTTTACGCTGCAGGTCGGCAAGCCAGCGCCGCAGCCCCGCGCCTCCGCGCAATCGGCAAGCAGCGGCAGCGAATCGGCCACGCTGGCGGAAGCCGATCGTCTGCTGGCCAGCGGCAGGTCGGCCGATGCCCAAGGCCAGTATCAAGCGGTGCTCCATGCCGATCCCGGTTCGGTGCCGGCAGCGGTCGGGCTGGCGCGCTCGCTGACCCTGCAGCAGAAATTTGATGAGGCGCACTCCGTCCTCGACGCCACACTGGCGCGCCATCCCGATTCCTCCGAGCTGTTCTTGACCCTCGGCGATCTCCAGTTCGGGGAAGGCAAGATCGTGGACGCGGAGAGCTCATTCGTCAAAGCCGAAAACCTGAAGCCCAGCGATCCCGCAGCCTATCTTGGGCTGGCGCGCGTCTATCGCGCAGCCTCGCTCTATCGCCGCGCCTACGACAACATGAAGCGCGCGCGTGAGCTTGCGCCCGACAACCTGGCGGTACAGTTGCTGTGGTTCCATTCGCTGCCGCAGCAGGACCAGCTCCCTGCGCTCGAAGCCTACGTCAACGATCCCAAGCTGAATCCAACGGTCGCCGGGGTATTGAAGAATTACCTCGCCGGCCTCAAGCGCAACGCCGACGCGCCGGAGCATGCCTGCAAGCTGGTGAGCAACGTTCGCGAGACCAACACCAAGCTCTATGCCATCGCTCGTGCGGGAACGGCACTGGGCGCTTCCGGGCTGGTGGTGAAGGTTAACAATCAAGATATGCACCTGGCGCTCGACACTGGGGCCACCGGCGTTCTGCTGGGGCGCGCGGCTGCCGAACGCCTAGGCCTGCAACGCCTCAATTATCAGGCCATTGTCGGCATGGGCGACTCAGGACAAGCAGGTGGCTTCACGGCACTCGCCAAGCGCATTCGTGTCGGCGACCTGGAGTTCGAGGATTGCACGGTGCGCGTCACCGATAAGGCGACTCCGGTGACCGGCCAGGATGGCCTGATCGGCACCGATGTCTTCAGCGCCTATGTCATCGACATCGATATTCCCGGCGCGAAGCTGCGCCTCTCGCCCTTGCCCAAACGTCCCGAGGCGGCGGAGGCCCCGGCCTCGTTGATGACGCAGCATGACAGCCAGCAGTTCGAAACCGAAGCGCCCGCCGCTGAAAAAGGAAAAAACCCCGCACCCGGCGCGCTCGATTTGCCCAAGGACGCCTACGTCGCACCCGAGATGGCCAACTGGACCAAGGTCTTCCGCTTCCGCAATCTGCTAACGGTGCCGACCAAGGTGGATAATGTCGGCCCCATGCTCTTCCTGGTGGATACCGGCTCATTCAGCAACGTGCTCTCGACGCAAACCGCGCGCCGGCTTACCCAGTTGCGCTCTGACCCCGCGACCCACATCACAGGCATGAGCGGCTCAGTTGGGCAGGTGTTTCGCGCCGACAAAGCCACGTTGCAATTCGGCCGTTACGAGCAGGCCAACCAGGACGTGGTGACCTTCGACCTCGCCAACATCAGCCGCACTGCGGGGACGGACGTCGCCGGCATTCTGGGGTTCAACATGCTGCGTATTTTGCAGATCAAAATCGACTATCGTGACGGCCTGGTCGACTTCCTCTACGATCCCAAACGCCTGCCCAAGCAGATCAAGCTCAATCAGGAGTAGCCCGGGGCAGAGCAAGGTCGAGCTGGGCGCCCCAGGTATCGCGCCGTTCGAGACCGGGGTGGCGAGCTGTTTATTTCGGCGGAGGGCTACGAGTGCTCGACGACGGTGGCTAATCGTCGGCCGAGGCGTGCACCTCCGGCGCGGCGAATTCGCTGCTCGGCACGGGAATCTCCTGGTCCTTGTACTGCAGTTGATAGAGCTTCCAGTAGATCCCGCGCTGCGCCAGCAGTTGCTGGTGAGAGCCGATCTCGCGCACCTGGCCTTTGTGCATCACCACGATCTTGTTGGCGCGCTGGATGGTGCTCAGCCGATGCGCAATGACAATCGAGGTGCGGCCCTCTACCATGCGCGTCAGCGCCTCGCGCACGCGGAACTCGGTTTCGGTGTCGACGCTCGAGGTGGCTTCATCGAGGATGAGGATGCGCGGATTGTGCGCCAGCGCGCGGGCAAACGAGATGAGCTGCTTCTGCCCCGTCGAGAGCGTGCTGCCGCGCTCCTTCACCTCTTCGTCGAAGCCGGCGGGCAACGAGCGAATGAACTCGGCGACGTTGACCTGCTCGGCTGCGTTTTCTACCATCGCGTCTTCAATCCAGCGCGTGCCCAGGCGAATGTTGCCCGCGACCGTGCCGGTGAACAGGAAGGGGTCCTGCAGCACGACGCCGTAGCGGCGCCGCAATTCGCCGAGGTCCACGTCGCGGATATCGACGCCGTCGATACGAATGACGCCGCGCTGCACATCATAGAAGCGCAGCAGCAGCGAGATGATCGTGGTCTTGCCCGCGCCGGTGTGGCCGACGAAGGCAACCGTCTCGCCCGGATCGATGGTGAACGATACATCGCGTAATACCCAGTCATACTCATCCGAGGTCGCTGCCGCTTTCAGCTTCTCGCCCTTGCTGGCGGCCTCTGCGGCAGCCTGCGCCATGGTGCGATACGCGAACCACACGTGGTCGAACTCAATGCGCCCCGCCCCTTGCGGCACCTTGGGCTTGGCCGGCGAGACAATCTCCGCGGGTGTGTCCAACAGCTTGAAGATGCGCTCGCTCGAGGCCATCGCCGATTGCAGGATGTTGTACTTCTCGCTCAGGTCCTGGATGGGCCGGAAGAAGCGCTGCGCGTACTGGATGAAGGCCACGAGCACGCCGAGTGTGACGAGATTACGCACCACCTGGCCGCCGCCGAACCAGATCACGCTGGCGATCGCGATCGACGAAAGCACTTCGACTACCGGGTAGTAGATCGCGTGCGCCTGGATCGCGTCCTTATAAGCGTCCATGTGGACGCGGTTAATCTTCTGGAACGCTTCGTACGAGCGCTGTTCGCGATTGAAAAGCTGCAGCACGACAATGCCGGTCACGTGCTCCTGCAAATACGCGTTAATGCGCGCGATGGCCACGCGAATGCGGCGATAGCTCTCGCGCACAGCCCGGCGAAACAGCGAGGTTGCGTAGAAGATGAAGGGCAGCACGGCGAAGGTGATCAACGCCAGCCGCCAGTTCATCTTCAGCATGATGACCAGGATGCCCGCCAGCACGAACACGTCTTCAAAGATCGAGACCACGCCGGCGGTAAACATTTCGTTGAGCGCGTCCACGTCGGTGGTCACGCGCGTGACCAGCCGGCCGACGGGGTTGCGGTCGAAGAACGCGATGTGCAGCCGTTGCAGATGGCGGAAGATTTGGCTGCGCAGGTCGAACATCACCTTCTGGCCGGTCCACTGCATGATGTAGGTTTGCGCGAACTCCAGCAGAAAACTGAACAGCAGCAGGCCGACGTACAGCAGCGCGATTTGCGCGATGCCGGTGAGCGGCCGCGGGCTGAGGAAGCGGTCGAGCAGGGAGTGCGCTTCGGTGCGGTTGGCCAGGTACTTGTCGACCGCAACTTTGGTGAGGTAGGGCCCGAGCACGTCGGCGCCCGCCTTCAACACGATGGCCGCCAGCGCCACCCCCACCTGCCAGCGATAGGCGTGCAGGTAACCGAGCAGGCGCTTCATCAGCCGGGCGTCGTACGCCTTGCCTAATACCTCTTCGTCGTGGATTGCCATGTGGCCTTACAAGATTGTAAGCGAACGCCGGAAATCATCAGGCCGCGTCGGTCAGCATCTCAATCAACTCCTGCGGACCTTGCAGCAGGTAAAAGCAGATGAATCGCATTTTATTTTGCGCCGAGGCATTGTCGAAGCGCAGGATCACAGTCTCTGCAGGTTCATAAAACGCCGAACCCGCGGGTAGCTGCTGTGGCGACTGACCTTTGACTTCGAGCACGGCTTCGCCCTCAGCGACGTAACCGAACACAGGGCATGGGTGTTTATGCAAGCCGGTCTCCTGCCCCGGTTCAAAGACGATCTCCCGGACATCGACGGAGGTCACGGTCTTGTTGTTGAGAGCGGCCGAGAGCAGCGGCCGGCGGGTGATGGTTTGCTGCGCCATGAGATTTGGATGTGGGAAGCGCAACTGGGATGCAGGTGCCGAAAACCGTTAACCCGGCGCCCTTCGGTCGCGTACACTTCTGAGAGGCTAAGAGCCGACTTTTGTGCGTGTCATGGTCAGCAAGACTGAGAGAGCTGAGGCTGTCAGCCTCGCCGAGGCGAAAGTATTCGTCCACCCAAAAACCCCGAGCCCCTTCAGGGGCGGCACAGTCGCTGGTGACAGCCGTCACGCATACCGCGAACCCGAAGGCCCTACGATTCAACCAAATGGCCCACAGCTACGTTAGCTCCATGTTTCACATTGTTTTCAGCACCAAGGAACGCATGCAGCTGATTCGTCCTAACCTGCAACCCCGGTTATGGAACTATCTCGCTGCCATTGCGCGCAATCACCGCATTCGTGTGCTTGCCGTTGGGGGCACAGAAAACCACGTACACATTCTCCTGGCCATCTCCGCGGAGGCCAAGCTATCTGAAGTCGTAAGAATCTTGAAGTGCAACTCCAGCCGCTGGCTGCGCGAAACCAAGCCGCTATTTTCCTGGCAGGAAGGCTACAGCGCATTTAGCGTGAGCCCATCGCAACTCGACCGCGTCACAAAGTACATCGCGAGTCAGGCCGAGCACCATCACCGGCGGAGTTTCGAGGATGAATTTCTCGCGATGCTGCAGGCGGCTAACATTCATTTTCAAGAGGATCAGCTCTCACCCAGCGCTCCCGCGCTGGGCTAATTACTTTCGCCTCTGCGAGGCTCTTACTCGTAGGCGCAAGTCCCTCGCCTGTGGCGGCCAAATCCAAGTCCCTTTCGCTTGAGATGATCACCGATAAGAAGGGGGCGGCTATTTCACAGCCCGCAGCACCAGGGCCGAGTTCTTCGATCCGAATGCAATGCAGTTGCACACCGCATGCTCGATCTCCGCGCTGCGGCCGGCCACGGGAACGTAATCCAGGTCGCAGTCGGGGTCGGGCACGTCGAGATTGATGGTCGGCGGAATCTGCCGGTGATGCATCGCCACCAGCGTGGCCGCAATTCCGGCCGCGCCGCACGCGCCCTGGGGATGTCCGATCTGTGACTTCAGGCTGGACATCGGGGTACCGTACGCGTTGTCGCCCAGCGCCAGCTTTAGCGCGCGGGTCTCGATACGATCGTTGAGCTGGGTCGAGGTGCCGTGCAGGTTGACGTAGTCGATGTTGCTCGCGGCTATGCCGGCATCCTCCATGGCCATCGTGATGGCACGCGCCGGTTCCTCGCCGCATTCCTGCAGGCGCACGCGGTGAAAGGCTTCGCAGGTCGAACCGTAGCCGGCAACCTCGGCAAGAATCTTCGCACCGCGCGCCCGCGCGTGCTCGTACTCCTCGAGGAAGAACATCCACGCGCCCTCGGCCACGACGAAGCCATCGCGGTCGAGCGAGAACGGACGCGACGCGCGCTCCGGCTGGTCATTCCACGATGCGGTCATGATCTTCATCAGCGTGAAGCCCTTCATAATGCCGGGCGCGATGGGCGCATCCGCGCCGCCCACCAGCATCATGGGAAGAAAGCCGAACTGAATCTGCCGCAGTGCGTAGCCGAAAGCGTCGGTCGAGGAGGTGCAGCCGGTGGTGATCACGTGACTCATCCCGCGCAGGCCGAAGCGCATGCTGATTTCGCTCGACAGCGTACCCATGGTGCCGCTGGGAATGCAGAACAGGCTCACCTGCTTGACCTTGCCGGTGAGCCACAGGCGGACCTGTTCTTCGGAGAATTCCTGCGCGCCGCCGCCCGAGCCCAGCACCACGCCGATTTCGCGTTGCTGCCCTAGGGTCAGTTGCGCGGCATCGATGCCGGCGTCCGTTAACGCCTCGGCCGATGCGGCCAGAGCCAGCGGCACCACGCGCCCTACGTGCTTGCGCTCGTGCGCGTCCACCCAGGTGAGTTCGTCGAACCCGATAACTTCGCCCGCGATCTGCACCGGCAGATTGCTCGCATCGAAGCTGCTGATGCGCCGCACGCCGCCGGTGCCCGCAAGCACGGCGTGGCAGAAGGCCTCATTGCCGATGCCGTTGGGGCTGACGCAACCCATGCCGGTGATGACAACGCGATGTTTGGAAGCAGCAGTCAGCATTTAGCAATTAGCAATTAGCCATCAGCTGCCATCAGCAATTAGCTAATTGCTCGAACCCAATCTGCTTTGTAACAGGGCACGGCCTTCAGTCGTGCCGTACGAAGCTAGATTATAAGAACCAGGCTTTAGCCCCTGAGAGCGGCAGGGGCTAAAGTCCAACCCACGTTCGTTATGCAGCTCTTCGGCGCGGCTGAAGCCGTGCCCTGATACAAAACCACTGGCAAGACCATCGTGTCGGCAAGCGGCCCTCTGTGTCCGCTAAATTCCGCCATGACCGCTCCCTGCGCGGAAGAACATCAGATGCTTCTGCACGGCCATTCGATGACAGATATCATGAATGAGACACGCCGCGAACCGTCGCGGCTAGCATATACGGTTTCTTGCAACGCTTTTGCTAAATGCTAAATGCTGATTTTCTTTGTCACAAGGAATTTACATCTCGGTGCCGTTCTGCCGGACGAAGTGCAGCTTCTGCAACTTCGCCTCCGGAGTGTTTTCGCGCGCACTGTTCGACCGCTATGTCGATAACGTGTGCGCCGACATTGCCGGCGCGCACGCGATCGCGCGTGAACTGGGTGGAGTGCTGGACGCCGGCGTCGATTCCATCTATCTTGGCGGCGGTACGCCTTCGGTGCTTGCACCGGATCAGCTTGAGCGTATATTTCAGGCGGTTCATAACGCGTTCGAAGTCGAGCGCGCCGCTGAGATCACAGTGGAATGCGCACCCGGCACGATCAGTGATGAGATCCTGGACGTGTTGCTGCGCGGCGGCGGCAATCGCGTCAGCCTGGGCGTGCAGTCGTTTGTGGATAAGGAATGCGCGTCGGTCGGGCGGCTGCATACGCGCGCCAGCACGCTGGCCGACATCGCGCGGCTCCGCGCGGCCGGCATCGGCAACATCAGCATTGATCTTATTGCCGGGCTGCCGCACCAGACGGAAGAGAGCTGGCGGTTTTCGCTCGTGGAAACGCTCGCGACCGGTGTGCCGCACGTGAGCGTGTACATGCTGGAGGTCGATGAGGACTCGCGGCTGGGCAACGAACTGCTGGCCGGCGGCAGCCGCTATCACGCGCACTTCGCTCCCAACGATGATCTCACCGCCGATCTGTATCTTGCTGCTTGCGAGCGCCTGGAGCAGGGGGGCGTCGAGCAGTACGAAATTTCGAACTTCGCGCGTCCGGTCACGCACGGCATTGGTCTGCGGCATTCGCGACATAATCTCAAATACTGGACACGGCAGCCGTACGTGGGCTTTGGCGTTGATGCACATTCCATGCTCCGCGCCGCGCCCGGCATCGATGCAGACGCGGTCCGTTTCGCAACCAGCGATTCGTTAGAGGCGTATGTACAGCAAAGATCAGCTGTCAGCAGTCAATTATCAGTCGGCGATCCGGCGACATCGATCCAGAATAGCCGGATAGCGCAGTTGAAGGCGTCGCGAATGTTCGTTGATCGGCAGGCTGCGTTAGAGGAATCGTTCTTCCTGGGATTGCGGTTGAATCGCGGCGTCTCGCTTGACGATTTGCGCGCCCGGTTTGGTGATGCCGCGATTGACGATTGCTCGCCCGTGATCGCGGAGTTGGTCGGTGCGGGATTGTTGGAGAGCGTGCAGTCTCCCAGTTATTCAAGAACCGTGCATGAGCGGGACACCCGCTTGCGCCTCACGCCGCGCGGACGATTGTTGTCGAACGAAGTATTCGCGGGATTCCTGCGCGCGCCATATGCCGCCCCTGAAGGGGCTCAAAATTAAGTAACTCCGCCACCCAGGACTCCGCCTGCGGCTCCGTCCTGGGCTATTCTGTCGCCGTCCCGCACAACGGGATTCTCGTCTTCGGCCGCACACACTAATGGCAATGACCACAGGCGACGCACCTCACTTGCACCCTTGATTGCATCCTGAACGATTCCGTGTTTTCCGTGCCCTCCGTGGTGAAAACCTCCGCTGCTAATTACACTAATGGCCATGTACACCTCCGCACCGGAAGCTGAACTCGAATCCGTCAAACGCATAACACCTGCCATCGACCTGCGCAGCGACACCGTCACCAAGCCCTCGCCGGAGATGCGGCGCGCCATGTTTGAGGCCGAAGTCGGCGACGATGTTTACGCCGAGGACCCGACCATCAATCGGCTGGAGCGGCGCGCGGCCGAGATCTTCGGGCGCGAGGAGGCGCTGTTCGTGCCCAGCGGCACCATGGGCAACCAGATCGCGATCAAGCTGCACACCCACCACGGGCAGGAGATCATCTGCGAGGAACGCGGCCACATCTTCAACTACGAAATGGCGATGATGGCGCACTTTTCCGGCTGCGTGCCGCGCACGGTGTGGGCTGAAGACGGCGTGCTGACGTGGCGCCACATTGAGCCCAAGCTGAAGATCAAGAGCTATCACGCGGCGACGACCGGCCTGGTGTCACTGGAGAACACGCACAACATGGCCGGGGGCACGATCACGCCGCCGGACGTCTTCGACGATGTTTGCGACCGCACGCACGATGCCGGACTGCCCGTCCATCTCGACGGCGCGCGCGTCTTCAATGCGGCGATTGCGCTCGGCATTGATGTTGCCAAGCTTACCGCGAAGGCCGACACGGTGATGTTTTGTTTGTCGAAGGGACTGGGCGCGCCGGTTGGCTCGCTGCTGGTCGGCAAGGCGGAAATGATCGATCGCGGGCGCATCTATCGCAAGGCGCTGGGCGGCGGCATGCGGCAGGCCGGGATTCTCGCCGCAGCCGGACTGATCGCGCTGGAGAAGAGTCCGCAAAAGCTGGCGACCGATCACGCCAACGCGAAGTTTCTTGCCGAAGGCCTGGCGCACCTTCCAGGATTCAAAATCGATGCAACGAAAATTCAGACGAATATTTTGATCTGCGATGTGTCGGGCACGGGGATGACATCCGGCGAGCTGTCGAGGAAGCTAGCGGCGAGGAATGTGCTGGCGAATGGCATCGGCCCGCAGCTCATGCGCTTCGTCACACACCTCGATGTCCCGCGTGAGCAATGCGCTGCGGCGCTGGACGCGATCGCGGCCGTAGTGAAATAAGCCGCGAGCCGGTGGAAGCACCAGGCTTGGCCCGGCGAAACCGCACCGTTCCCAATTCATAGTTGTCGTCCCGAGCGGAGTGAGGTCGGTCGCGCAGCGAGCGGCCTCACGTAGTCGAGGGACCTGCTGTTTGCCCGAGGCATTAATCCCTGCGAACGTACAGCAACCCCCCTCGGACTAAAGTCCTCGGTCGGGATGACACAATTTGTCCAAAAGGTGTGAAATCGCTAGGTCGAGTCGGGAGTTCCCTACTCCAGGCAAACCAGAATCTGATTGGGGCGGACGGCGTCGCCGGTTGCGACCTCGATCGATTTCACCCTGCCTGCGATCAGGGCCGCTACCTTGATCTCCATCTTCATCGCTTCCATGAGCAGCAGGAGTTCATTGGCTTCGACGTTCTGTCCGTTCTGGACTTCGAGACGCGTGATTACGCCGGCCAGCGGACTGCGCACGACTTTGGTCTCATCGTGATCGGACGAAGCGCCGATCGCAGCGGTGGGAAGCACCGCGGACTGCACCGGGGGCAAGGAATGTTCCAGCGCAGCCGGCTCGGCCGCTTCTTCCACCTCCACGTCGTATGCCCTGCCCGCAATGGTGATCTTCAGTTTCAGCTTCAGTTCTCCATCGCTCAATGCCCACGCTGCACAAGGTTGTGCGACGTTTGGAGCACAGCGCGTCCTTCATTGGCCCAGGTGCTGCCCTCCGGTTCAGTGAGCGCGTGCAGCTTCACCGAGAGGATGCGTATCTTGCGTCCGAGATACGCGGCAGCCGCTTCTTCGATTACGGCCATGATTTCTGCCGTGATGCCATCGTGCGCGTTCTGTAGTGATTCAGACACAACAATATTCTGCTTTGTGAACAGCTCCCAAAGACTCACTTCTTCGCAAGAGCATACGTCAGGGCACGGGATTACTCGTGCCGTTCACGGCGCCCTTTTCTTTGCCGAGAGGCCTTCCGCCGCGACACCGTTCACGCCGACTAACGTCGGCGCACGAAACTACACAAATCCGACGGGACGCGGCCAGAAGGCCCGCTCGACCAGCTCACAGCGGAATCAGCCCGTGTTTTTTCGGCGGACGGAACTCGCGTTTCGTGTGCAATGCCTCCAGCGCCTGCGCCAGGTAGCGGCGCGTCTGCGCCGGCTCGATGACGTCGTCCACCAGACGCCGCCCCGCCGCCACAAACGGATTGGAGAATGTGCTGCGGTACAGCTCAATCAGCTCCTGCCGCTTCTGTTGCGGATCCGCGGCGGAATCGATCTCTCTGCGGAAGACGATCTCGGCCGCGCCTTCGGCGCCCATCACGGCAATCTCCGCCGTCGGCCACGCCACCACGCGATCGGCGCCCAGGTCTTTGCAGCACATCGCGATGTACGCGCCGCCATAAGCCTTGCGCAGCACCACCGTCATCTTCGGTACCGTCGCCGCCGAATACGCGAACAGAATTTTCGCCCCGTGACGAATGATGCCGCCGTACTCCTGATCGACGCCGGGCAGAAAGCCCGGCACATCGA
>Ga0335081_10003619_pt1 | contig 24307 bp, 25 predicted proteins | sample Lox_Sample_35_FD_206713 | JGI IMG/M metagenome (GOLD analysis project Ga0335081, IMG submission 206713) | Soil microbial communities from Loxahatchee National Wildlife Refuge, Florida, United States - Lox_Sample_3.5 | ecosystem: Environmental > Terrestrial > Soil > Wetlands | place: USA...
ATACCATGACACCCACCAGCATGGACGCGAGCACGATCGCGCGTGATATGATCCCCGGATCCAGCGGAAGCCCGAAGACCATCCCGGCCAGTTTGATTCCCGCGGCGCCGCCCAGGAGGCTGCCGGGAAGAAGACCGAAGATTGCGAAGAGCACCATTCCTGCGCCTGCACCGATGTATGCTGTTTTCCTTGAAAGGGTGGTATTCATTTTGTTGTCCTCCTTTTCGTTCAGTCTTGCCCCCTGTATTGCAGATCGCGTGCCAAAATGCAACTGCTTGAATTTGCGGGAAACAGGGTGGCGCGAGTTTTTGCAGAGATGAGAAAGAGGGCAATTGCGTTGTTAATCATGCAAACGAAGCGGGTTTCTCCGAACGAATAGTTGTCTTCTTCGGATAGCGCAGGCAGAAAGGGGGATGCAGGGAGCGCAAGATTCAACGCGAGGTTGCTGTCAGAACATGGTGCACCAGTTACAAAAGACAGCAACATGAACGATGATCTCGGGCTTGAGCAGGCGTGAGCGGAGATCGGGGGGGAATGTCGGCCGGGATCATGACGGTGTCGGTCGAGCCGCCAGGAAAGATCTCGTTCACGGTCATGCTTGTGCCTTCCAGTGTCCTGGGCCCAGACGATCGTCTCGGATTCAAGGGCTGCTTTGGCTCCACTAATTTAGGAAGATGCCAACACGCAATAAATGATGAACCGTTACCATGTCACCAGGATTGATGATGTACTTTCCGTTCGTCAAACCTGCTGGTTATGTTCTTTTCTCCCTCGGCGCTATAGCCGACAGGCACGCAGGAGAAGGGTTGAACGCTTTCCGGGATGTTCAAAAGCGAACGTATTGCTTTTGCGTTGTTTGGAAAAACAGTGCTCCAGACCGTGCTGAGGCCTTTTGCATGAGCTGCGAGCAGAATATTCTGGGTTGCCGCCGCGCAGTCCTGCACAGAATAACCCTTTGCCTTTTCTGCGGTTAGGTCCTGACAGACAAGGATGGCAACGGGGGCGCTTTTCGGCGTGTTACTATTGATGGTCAGGAACTCGTCAAGTACTTTCCCGGACATGACCACAAACTGCCATGCCTGCTCATTGACAGCGGAAGGCGCATTCATAGCGGCTTCGAGTAAATCATGGATGTCCTTGTCGCTGACGGGAGTTGGCTTGAATTTTCGGACGCTACGACGCGTGTTGATAGTTTTGAGCATTTGACCACTCCTTTTAAGTCTCTGAAATACGGGTACGTTCAACAGCATTTTCCAGGAGGACGTTTATTTTGTCCTTCATCGTCACGAACAATTCCCCGGCATTCGTGAGATCCTTCTCCGGATACCTATAGGATCGCATCCGGATAAATATCTTGCACCACGTCATAGGACTGGAGGCCGTACCACTAATATTTGCTCATGCAAGGCAATGATTCGACAGACTGCAGCAACCTCTCCCGCGTGTTGACGAGTTGCTCTACTTCCCTGGATGCGGGATTGGTGAATACTTCCTGCGGCGAACCCGATTGTGCAACACGGCCGTTTGCATAGACAATAATTTTATCCGCCATCGAGTATGCTTCAAGGATATCATGAGTAACAAACACGAGAGGGATTGAAAACTCCCGGCGGATCTCTTGAAGAAAATGCTGCATCTCCGCCCGGAGCGGATTATCGAGCGCGGAAAAGGGTTCATCAAGGAGCAAGGCGTCCGGCCTCCTGATGAGTGCTCGTGCGAGCGCAACACGCTGTTTCTGCCCGCCCGATATCTCCGAAGGATATTTATCTTCGAGCCCGGTAATTTTAAACGTTTCGAGCATGGTACCGGCTTGTTGCTCACGGTCGGCCTTGGACAATCCATGCGCCCCATAGAGGATGTTCTCTCGTATCGTCATATGCGGGAACAGTGCCAGGTCCTGGAAGACGTACCCGCACGATCGCTCCTGGGGCGGCAGGTTCCTGCCAGTTGAACCATCAAAAAAGGTTCTCTCGTTGAGATGAATAAAACCACGGTCCGGAGAGAGGAGACCCGCGATCATCTGGAGGGTCAGGGATTTACCGGCTCCGGAACACCCAAAGAGCACAGCAAGCTCATTGCCGATTGTCCACTCGGCATCAAGAGAAAAACCGTTCACGATCTTATTTACTTTAACTGATAACCCCATCTACAACACCCGCCTGCTCAGCTTACTGGCAACGTACAAGAAGAACCCCGAAAACAACGTGAATACCATAACCATGATGGCTGCCTGGGACCGGTCGCCGCTGCCTGCCGCAGAATAGATGGCCAACGGCATGGTGTTCGTCCTTCCAGGAATGTTCCCGGCAATCATCAGGGTCGCGCCAAACTCGCCCATAGCGCGTGCAAACGAAAGAATGGTACCGGCAACGATGCCTTTCCTCGCCAACGGCAGAATGACTTTGAGGGCGGTCCGGTATTCGGAGTGTCCAAGCGTGTAGGACGCGCGGATGAGGTTTTCATCCACGGATTCGATAGCGGCGCGCGCCGTTTTCACCATGAGCGGCAGCGCTACCACGAACGATGCAAGTACCGCCGCGTACCAGGTGAACATGATACTCCACCCGGTCCAGGCATACAGGTACCGGCCAAGAAGCCCGTTCCTGCCGAACAGGACGATGAGGTAATAGCCCGTGACGGTGGGCGGCAGCACGAGCGGCAGCGTAAGAAGGATATCGAGCAGTTCCTTGCCGGGAAAGTTCTTCCGGGAAAGGAGGTAGGCGGCAGAAAGGCCCACCATCACGACCAGCACCGTCGCGACCGTTGCCACCTGCACGGAAAGTTTCAGGGAGAATAACAGGGAATCATCCATTCTGTCGCTCCTGTTCTCCCCGCATGGCACAGGACTACTTTGCCGACGCTATGGGCTTAAATCCATACTGGGAGAGTATTTTTTGGCCTTCCTCAGAGGTAACAAGGGCTACGAAGCTGTTTGCTGCTTGCTCGTTTTTCGTCCCTTTAACGACGGCAATGGGGTAAATGACGGGTTTATGGCTCGCTTCAGGCGCGGTCAAAATAATCTTGACTCCCTGCTGCCTCACCATCGCATCCGTTGAATAGACGACGCCGGCATCCACTTCCCCCCGATATACGTAATCAAGCACTTGCCTTACATTCTCGGTTAAAATCAGCTTGTTGTGTATCATATCAGATATCTTGTAATATTGGAATGTCTCGGCCGCATATCGTCCGGCCGGAACGGTTTTCGGATTCCCCATAGCGATTTTCTTTATCTCTGGCTTTTTGAGGTCCTCAAATGAGGGAATCGTGATCTTCGAGGACGAAGGAACGATAAGAACCACGGTATTCGCGGCAAAGTTCGTTCTCGTATCCTTCACCACAAAACCCGCACTGTCGAGTTTATCCATGTCCTTAAGGGCGGCAGAGGCAAACACGTCGATCGGAGCGCCGCCCTTGATCTGCGTCACCAAATCCCCCGATGCGCCGAGGTTGAACAGGACCTTGGTGTTCTTGTTCCGCGACTCGTAAAGCTTGCCGATTTCTTCGAAGGCGTTTTTCAGGCTGATTGCTGCTGATACCGTCAGGTCCATGGTTGGCCCGGCAAGAGCGATGCCGACAGGGAGAACAGCCGAAAAAAACGAGATAACTAGCAATACAGCTAGTTTTTTAGTCATGATTTTTTCTCCCCTTGTTCGTCGTCTCCAACGTGATTAGATAGCATTAACGTGTCTCGGTCGGAATTTGTCAGCAATGTTTGCTACGATCGTCAAGAATCGATGATCAGACTGTTCCAAATTTCTGCCACTGTCATGACAACGAGGGAGGCAAGATCAAGCAAGATAATTATATCTCAATTTTCAGGAGATTACGACAGGGCAGGAACCATGGATATGATGTGCAAACGAGCACTTGAACTTCAGGCGGAAATTATTTGATTACCGGGCACAGGGATTAGCCGCAGGATTCTTCGGAAGGAGCATAACCCGAGGAAGGGTTGAAATCGACATAAAATCCTCATGCAAATGATCGTTCTTTCCTTTATGATATAGTAAAGTTAATGGGTATTTGCAATTTGACTGTCGGGCTGACAAACGGTATTGTTGGATATTATTCGGAAGGTGGAGGTGATGGATATGGCGGACGAGAATGACCCGAGGGAGAAGTTCAGGCTGACGTCGCTCAGCCATGGTGCCGGCTGAGCCTGCAAGCTTGGTCCAAAGGTTTTGGACCAGATTCTCCAGTCGCTCCCGAAGGTGACCGATCCGCGCGTGCTGGTGGGGACCGAAGACGATGCAGGTGTCTATCAACTCAGCGATGATACCGTGATTGTTCAGACTGTGGATTTCTTCACCCCTATCGTGGACAATCCCCATGATTTCGGCGCGATTGCGGCAGCGAACGCGCTGTCCGACATTTACGCCATGGGCGCAAAGCCGCTCACTGCCCTGAACCTGGTGGCTTTTCCCAAGGACGGGCCGCTGGAGGTGCTCAGCGAGATCATTCGCGGCGGCGCCGAAAAGGCGCGGGAAGCGGGGGTCGTCATCATCGGAGGCCATTCCATCGACGATAAAGAGCCGAAGTATGGCATGGCCGTGACTGGAATCGCGCATCCGGCGAAACTGGCGCTCAAAAGCGGCGCCCGGCCGGGCGACGCACTCGTCCTGACCAAACCGCTCGGCATCGGCATCATCTCAACGGCGATCAAGGGAGGGAGGGCGCCGGAGAACATGATCGCAACGGCGACCGGGAACATGAAAACGCTGAACAGGGCCGCTTCAGACGCGATGGTCGAAATCGGCGTCAGGGGAGCAACGGACATTACCGGCTTCGGACTGCTTGGCCATCTGCACGAGATGCTTCATCGAAGCTGCGTCAGCGTGAAGCTGTCCCTGTCGCAAATTCCGGTCATTGAGGGCGTCCCGGCGCTGGCGAAGTTCAGTATTCCCGGCGGCACGCGGGCAAACCTGAAATACGTCAACGACAAGGTGAACTGGGCAGCGGGAATTACCGAGGAGGAAAAACTTATCCTCGCTGATGCCCAGACATCGGGAGGGCTTTTGATTTCGGTTGCGCACGGAAAGCTTGAAGCGCTTCTTGCCGGGCTCGCTGCGCGGGGTGTCGCAACGAAGGCCGTGATCGGAGAAGTCATTTCGGGTGAACCGGGCAGGATATATGTCAGCAAAGAATAAGGGGATACAGGGGTAAGGGGCTGGTGCCCTCCTGCTATGCAATAAGCAGCGTTACGGTGCCGTTCAAAGTCGTTCTGGATGTTTTTCTGCCCTTTCCTGTGTGGCGAAACAATAAGGGCCGTGGCGGGTTCGTGAATTACGTTCAGTACGCGGGATTGTTCAAATCTTTGTTGATGCCCTGCATAAGCGCGGCAATAAGCCCGTCGGGGTCCGCGACCGAATTACAGCGTTTCGGCAACTCGATCTGGCTCCGGATGTACTCTTCCTCCGGCCCGGTGAGATGCAGGAACTGGATCCCGGCCCGGTAGAGAGCACCGCTCTGCTTACACCATACCACTGTACCGCACTTTTGCCCGAAGACGCGGTCCTTCAGCAAAACGAGTCCCGGTTGAACCGGCTGATCAATTGCGATTCCAATGCCGATTACAGACAGATCCACGATCCGGACAATATAAGTCGTCCACTGAAGATCCCTGAACGAAATAACGTCCAGGGAACAAGTGCGCTCTGTGGCTGCGATATAGCGCCTTACGCCCATTCTCTGATTTTGTCTTTTTTCATCCATGATAGACAAAGCATCACAATTTTACATGGCCCGTCAATACCGTTCCACGCATGTTTCGGATGGAGGGTTCAAGGAAGATTTCTATTTTTTTAACTCTTTCGCTACGAATGCCTCGATAGCCGACCGGGCGTCCGGACCCAGGTCCGTGAATTTCACCCCGTACAGACAGATTCCCGGTTCGGCTGTCTGTTTGACGATCCGTTCAACGACACCGCGGGCGCTAATGCGCATGCCGTCGGGGAGATAGAAGGAGAATGTGATGCGGTCGCCCTGCGCAAGAAAATCCTTGGCTCTGATCAGCATGCCCGTCGAGCTGATGTCTTCGGTGTGGTGCAGGAACGGCTTGTTGTTGAATTTGCCTTCAACAGCGACGTTGAGCGTGACCCGGTAAGGCCGCCGCGGAGCGATATCGAGGAGCTGCAACAACCTGGCATGAAGCCCGGCTTTATCGACCGGCATAATGAAGACCGAGTTGGGGGCGCACTGTTTGCATCGTGCCTGGTGCATAACGTTGTCCTCGCAGATGATGATGGTCGAGACTTTTCGTAGATCCTTGGCTTCCCGTATGGTGTTGAACAGATCCTCGATTCTCATGCCGGGCAGGTCTACTCTCGCAATGATGAGATCGGCTTTTTCTTTTCGATGAATATTCAGCATCTCGTCAGTGGTTTCCGCCGTCAAGACAGCCACGTCCTCACGGTCGGCCATCGCGTCGTTCTTGAGGTATTGGCGGTTCAGATCATCCGAGGTCAGTATTTTCTTCATCGTCGGCCTCTCTCTTCTCCGTGCAGGCGGTTAGATAGGGGATATCACGATTCTCTCTTCCGCGCAAACTGCCGCGGCGGCTGCACGCGGGGGAAAATACCTGGTCATACTGTATCACAAACCTCCTCCAAACAGCGGGCTTCCTGCGGAATGTATAATAAAAGAGCGGTGCGACTCGAAACGCGGTACTAAGGGAAGCCGCGGGAGAAACAGTGGAATAAGCGAGGAAATGTAACGCATGAGAAAGAAAATGTTAAAGGCTTTTATCAGTCCTGCGGTTCACCTTTCTACCGATGTTTTTCTTGGAGGGATCGTCAGTCAGGAGAAGTGCGCCGTCTTCATCGTACCCGATATAGATGGTGTACCGCGGACCTGCCGGACGTCCGGTCCCGTCGTAGATTTTCAGGACCCTCTGCACATAATCCTGCGTTTCGCGGAAGGGGGGGACGGTTCCCCACTTCTGGACAGCGGTCTCTCCTGAATTGTAGGCGGCAAGGGCGAGCGAGAGGTTGCCCTCATAGCGGTCGAGCAGATACCGGAGATATTTCACCCCGCCGTCGATGTTTTCATCGGGGCTGAATATATTGCGCACTTTCAGGTCGACAGCGGTCTGCGGCATGAGCTGCATCAATCCCATTGCGCCTCTACTTGACAAGGCGTAGGGATTGAAGTCCGATTCGACTTTGACCATCGCATGGACAAGCGCCGGATCCACGCCGTGGCGGTAGCACGCGCTGTTGATGATCTCGGTGTACGAAGAGTCGGGCGTGTTTTCTTTCGACGATGACCGGGCCGATTCAGTTGGCCGGGAATCGGAACGTCGCACATCTTCGGGCCGGGTCACACGCTTTGATTCGGTTTTTACTTTCCGGTATTTTTTAGCGTTCCCAACCCCGACATTGCTGAAGTGAATAATGCCGTTTTCGTCGGTATACTGGTATATGTCGGCGAATGCCTGCCGGAAGGGGATACAGAGAAGAACGGTGATTCCACAGACCATGGTTAACCGGCGCAGCACGAGCCACTTCCCGGACAGAATAAAACGCAATGAGTTTTCGGATCGTTTATCCATATATAATGACTGTTATTATATAGTAATAAAAACCGGTTTGTCAATCGAACATAGTATTGAAAGTATTGGAAAAAGCCCAAAACGGTAGTTTCGTTTTTCATTCATTTTACTATTCAAATATTGGTAATCTCTGCGCCGATCCCTGAGGTGCCTGAAAGTCCTTCCTAATAGTCATATATCGGCAATTTGGCGGAATTCTTAAGTGGTTCCGCAGTTGGAACAACGCGGCAGGATCATGGCATCAGATCCGCCCCAAAATCAATGTCTTTATGCGAAAGGCCAGAATTTACTATAGAACCCGACGTTCAAAAATAATATGCATAATTAATACCAATTATGTCCTTTTCATTTCCCTTGACTCCGCTCCGGGAAGAGCTATAGTTCATATATAAACAGGACTGATCTAATCCTGTTGCAAGTGCGAAAGGTGCGGGTAAGGCAGTGCATGCAAGGAGGAAGGCTATGGCAACCGCAAACGTTCTAAACGAAAAGGGTTATCTTTTGGAAGTTTACCGCGAGCTTGAAGATATAAAAGAAAGGATCAACCGGCTCCGCAAGGATCTAGCCGCGACGTACGGCCGTGAAGGCACGGTGTTCATGACTCATGAGAGGCACCTTCTCGAGATCGCGGACTATATCGACTGGAAGCTCCAGATTCTTGAGAAGGGTACCGGTTTTGATTGGAAAGCCGCGGGTGAAAAAGACGTTGAGAGCATTGTTTCGGTCCGTTCACCCGAGCTCGGTACGGGTCCGGATTTTTCCGGTGGATACGTGGGTGGATAGATGACGCGGGCTTTGCTGGCTTGAAGGAAGCGGATTCTTGCCTGCCGTCTTGGAGTACCAACGTGGTGTTGGCTGGGAGGGAGGAAGCATGCATCGTCGACGAAGGGGAGGTGCGCAATGAAGGCGAGGGCTGCAACATCATTTCTCCTCGGTGCCGCACTTGTGCTCGCGTTCGTCTGCCCGGCACTTGCGAGGGAGGCGTCGGGAGTAGTTACGGCCGTGGATGTTGAGAAGAGCACGATCACGCTGAATTCTGACAAGATGGCGGTGAGCTTTGATTGTGAAACGGGGTCCATCCTCAAGGACATCAAGGTGGGGGATACCGTGACCGTACAATACACGGAGGCAGGCGGAAAAAAGCTGGCTACCAGCGTTACCCGTCGGGCTCCCCAGAGCCAGGAGGCTCCTGCCCCATACAATCCGCCCGGGTATTGATGGTTGCTGCATGAGGGCAGGCTTATGCCTGCCTCCTTTTTTTGTCCAGGCTCCCGGGCGGAGGCAGGTGCCGGGGAACTGTTCCGCTCGTTCCGACAGAAACGTTCCGTCCCCTTCGAAAGATCCGCCAGTCATTCCGGTGAATCCTTCCAGGGTGAAATACCCTTTGCGGGCAATCACAGAATGCTGTCTGCAGCATGGCTTTTATGATATAGTTTCTCCATTCAGACATCTTCCGGTCTTTTGTACATCTTCCTTGATGAAGCGATATGCATGTTTCGTGTAATACAATTCAAGGCGCGGGTTGCTGCGAGGGGAAGGGATTGCCGTTTGTCTCCAATGAGACGAAGCACAGGCGCCCAACGCAATTCGAATCGCTTAAGCTTGTTGGCCTGAAGGACGGCGGGGAGGAAATGCCCAGGAGAATACATATCCGACAACCGCGGAAGAACATTTTTCAGCAACGCATTTTCAGTGGCAATAATCTGTGCGGAAGTCGATCTCGAGGCTCCCCGGGATATCCGCAGTCCCGCGATCAGTGCGGTTGTGCTACTCGAGAAAGAGAGCGAGGGGAAATGTCTGCTTCCACCCCAAGCCGTGGGCCAGGCATGGTGGTCCTGCCGTATTCTGGCCGTGCGGCTGAAAGTGCGGAGGGGGAGGGAGGTGTCAAGGTGCCAGGGACGAAGAGTTGATCATCATCAGAATCCCTCAATTCACGGAGTCCCCGGAAAGGAGTTCTTGCATGATAATCCAGATTCTCAACATCGGTCTCCCGAAGAAGGAGCTGTTTCACGGGAAGGAATTCATGACGGGCATGTGCAAAAAACCGGTAACAACCCCTCTTGTGCTAACGAAGCACGGCTTTGAAGGAGACGGCGTCGGAGACTTGAAGAACCACGGCGGAAGCGACAAAGCCGTTTGTGTTTACGGCCTCGACCACTACGAGTATTGGGAAAAAATCCTGGGGAGAAAAATGCCTGATGCGGCATTTGGCGAGAATTTTTCCGTCACGGATATGAAGGAGGACGATGTCTGCATCGGCGACATTTACCAAGCGGGCAGCGCAACAGTGCAGGTGAGCCAGCCGCGCCAGCCCTGCTCGACGCTTGCCGCCCGGTACGGCAGGGACGATTTCGTGAAGCTTGTCGTGGATTCCGGCAGAACGGGTTTTTACCTCAGGGTGCTGGAGGAGGGAAGGGTAAAACCCGGTGACGGTCTCTTCCTCGTCGAACAGGACCTCCGACAGGTATCGATCGCTTTTGCCAATCGCATCTATCATTACGATCGGAAAAACCGCGAAGGAATCGAGATGGTTCTCGCGGTCCCCGCACTTTCGCAATCATGGCGGAAATCGTTTCTGGAATTAAAAGACCGGGCCTAGCGCTCTGTCCGGACGCGGCGATACTGCTCGAAACCAGCTGTTTACTGATTCTCCCGCTGCGTGTACGCGGGAGATGCGATTTCCCGGTATGAGCGTTCTGGGAACCGCTCAAATTTCATCCAGCGATCGATGGTAGAGTATTTTTGCTATGCGAAAACGATCTCCTGCAAGCGCCAAGGTCCCGCTGAAAGGGCTCGTGGTCCTGTATGAGGATAACGACATCCTTGTGGTGGACAAACCAGCGGGACTGTTGACTGTTGCTACAGAGCGGGAAAAAACGCGCACGGCCCACTCCATTTTAACGGATTACATCCGCATTGGTTGCGGAAGAAGCCGAAAACGTCTTTTCGTCGTTCACCGACTTGACAGGGACACATCGGGGACACTTCTTTTTGCAAAGAGCGAAGAAGCCAAGGTACGATTGCAGGACCAGTGGAAACAAACCGAGAAGAAATATCTTGCAGTCGTTCACGGTCGATGTGAGAAGAACTCGGGGATCATCACCACGTACCTGGCAGAGGACGAAGCGTATAAAGTTTACTCTACCTCCGACAGCAGGAGAGGGAAACTGTCCCAAACAGCCTATAAAGTTCTCAGGAGGACAAAGGGATTTTCTCTGCTGGAGGTAACTCTGGTAACAGGAAGGAAAAACCAGATTCGAGTGCACCTCGCGGGCATCGGACACCCGATAGTCGGCGACCTGAAATATGGGAAAGGGGATGAGCCCCTCTCCCGCATGGCACTTCACGCCAGATTGATTTCCTTCAAACACCCCTTCAGCGGAAAACAGCTCACCTTCGAATCACGAATACCTGTAATTTTTACGACGCTCGTGGGCCGCATTGATCTGGAAAAACAGCCCGGCGAGAACCCCGACCCGACCGGCGGAAGACGCGGGGGCGCAGCGGGGACCGGACGGTTCGTCCTGAATTCTTGAGGCAGTTCTTGTTTTCCCATAATTTTATTGAACGTGATCTTCCCCCCGTCTCCGATGAACGTTCCAATCATTGCAATTTTTGAAGTATTAAGCGGCATTCGTGTCTTTGTCCAATTCACCATTCGACATCATCGACCTGATGCTGCATCAGGCATACCGTCGTCTGGCATATGCCCATAGGGAGGATCTGATCGCTGTGAACGATTGCATGGTCTGAATGAAGGGAAGGATTCCTCGTGAAATGCATGGGAACGCAACCTCCCGATTTCTGCTAACGCTTCCACATGTCTAAACCGATGTGGTCTCCGTCAGGATTTGTTCACCTCTGCCCGTAAATTGCTTATTCGACGTTCGGCACGCCAGTTCGGCACGCCAGGCTTGATAATCCACTGTTTCTGTGTTATGTTTTAGCCAGAATGATACACGATGTGGCGCTGGCTGTCATGCATCGTAAACGGGTTTTCATCATAGCCGCGACGTGCTGCGCCGTGCGGATGATACACCGAAAGAGGAGCGGAGGATGCCGAAACACTCAATCTTGGTAGCTGACGATATCGAAAATCAGACAGATTCCGGCAAGAGACGTTCGCAAGCGATACGGGGCGCCGCCTCTTTTTTCGCGCAGCGACTCAATGTCGGCACCGAACTCCTTTACGTGGAGGATATACATGCGTACCCGCATGACCGGTTCGACGCCCTCCGCATCCGGGAATGGCATTCCCAACATCAGAAAAGACTGGAGGAACTGAGCAAGCGATATCAAGACCCCGTCATCTATTCCTTAAAGATCGGTTCTCCTGCTGAGCTGATTTTGAAGGCAGTGCGATCCACGCCCTCCCCGGAGCTTGTCGTCGTGGGGACCCAGGGCCGGAAAGGCTTGAAGCGTTTGCTGATAGGAAGCGTTGCTGAAGAAGTGATTCGCTACGCAAAGAGACCTGTGATGGTGATCGGACCCGAAGCCTGGGAAAAGAGCTGGAATGTGAACGCGAAGAAGCAGCTGAAAATACTCCTTGCAACCGATCTCAGCAAAAACAGTCGCGCTGCCGAGCACTATGCTCTTTCTCTCGCAAAACGAATGGGAGCGGCGATTGTTTTATTTCATTGTCTTGGAGAGAGTTTCAAGAGGATCCTGACAGATTGCAGTATGGTCTCGGGCTGGGTGCCGCTCAATCTCGAAGAAATTCTGGCCGGGATCCAAGAGGAGTCCGTCAAAGCCATTGAACAGAAAGCCCGTTTCTTCGAAAAACACGATGTTCCTTGTTACTACAAAATTGATGATAAACAGATACCTTCTGCCTGCTCGATCTATCAAGAGGGTGCAAAAGACTATTCGTTCGTGGTCATGGGGACCCATGGACGCAACGCTCTGCTCAATGCCTTTTTCGGAAGCACAGCCCGGGAAACGATCTTAAATGCATCGATCCCCGTGATTACCGTTCACTCGGTAAAGTATAAGTTGTAGAACCATGCGCGAGAATTTCCAGGGGCGATGGAAAAGCAAAATGGGAAAGCCAAGCCAGGAAAAGAAATCCGGTCTCGCGGATGATCTAGCCATTCAGACGATAAATCTGACCAGGGAGTTTGGTCGGCAGACGGCCGTCGATCGGATCAATGTCAATGTCAGGCCCGGACAGATCTTCGGATTACTCGGTCCTAACGGCGCCGGGAAAAGCACCACGATCAAAATGCTCACGACGCTCCTTGCCCCGACTTCCGGGGCGGCAACCGTCGCGGGATTCAATATTGTCGCCGAGCCCGCTCAGGTACGGAAACGAATCGGATATGTGCCTCAAATGCTTTCCGCAGACGGCGCGCTCACAGGACGTGAGAATTTATTGCTCTCCGCCAAACTCTATCGTATGCCCAGGTCAGAGAGACCTGCCCGTATCGATGAAGCTTTGGAATTCATGGGACTGGAGAACTCAGCAAAAAAACTCGTCAAAACGTATTCGGGCGGGATGATACGAAGGCTGGAGCTTGCCCAGGCGATGCTCCACCGGCCCGCCGTCCTCTTTCTTGATGAGCCGACGATCGGGCTTGACCCAGTGGCGAAGCGAATTGTGTGGGACCGGCTGCAGGATTTGAAACGGGATTACAACATGACGGTCCTCATCACGACGCACGATATGGAAGAAGCGGACCATCTCTGCGATGAGCTGGCAATTTTGCATCAAGGGAAAGTCGCCATCATCGGACAGCCTGAGGATTTGAAGACAGCTATCAGCCCCACAGCCACCCTGGATGATGTTTTTGCCCAATGCTGCGGGGTCCTGATTACAGAAGGGGGGAATTATCGTGACGTCCGGCAAACACGGAGCACGGTCACCCGACTCGGCTGATTCCTTTTCCCTGGCAGATTTCCTGGGACAGAGCATTGCGATAGGAGAATCCGAGCTGAAGAAACTTCTCCGTGATCCCACCGAACTTTTTTCTCGCGCTGTCCAGCCGGTCCTCTGGTTAGTCGTGTTCGGGCAGGTTTTCAGCCGGGTCCGTGGCATACCGACGGGCAATATCAGTTACCTGACCTTTATGTGCCCCGGGATATTGGCCCAGAGCGTATTGTTCAGTGCGATTTTTTACGGGATTGCGGTTATTTGGGAGCGGGACCTGGGGATCATTCATAAACTCCTGGTGAGCCCGTCCTATCGGGGCGCACTCGTGTTTGGAAAGGCAATCTCCGCCGGATTTCGAGGGTTGGTCCAAGCGCTTATCATCTACGTTCTTGCCTCACTCATGCGGATTGAGATCAACCTCGGCCCGCAGGCGATCCTGGGCGTGCTTTTTTCCGTTGTGCTCGGATCGGCGATTTTTTCGACGTTTTCTCTCATTATTGCTTGTATTGTGAAGACCCGGGAACGGTTCATGGGAATTGGTCAAGTACTCACGATGCCTCTTTTTTTCGCCAGCAACGCGATTTACCCGCTCGAACTCATGCCAGCCTGGCTCGTGGCCTTTGCGAGGATCAACCCCCTGACCTATTTGGTGGACATCTTACGGGGACTCATGATTCAGGGCAGTCACAGCATCTACGGGTTCAAATTTGACTTTGCCGTTCTGGGGCTGATCTATGTAATTTTGGTCATTATTGCATCGAAGCTCTATCCCACCTTAATACAGTAAGTTTCCCTTTCGAGAATGCTTGCAGCATCCGGGAAATAACCGTCTGTGAAGAAGGGATTGAGCGATGATAAATGGAAATGGCATTACCCCAGATGAAGATCTAACAAAAAGAGTCGAACCCGATCCGATCATTCATGCCTCGTCAATGCATGAGGCAGGCTTGAGGGAAGGCCTGATAAGGCTGATGACGTCTTGTCATTAGCGTGCTATTCCCCACAAGCGTGCTCGGAAAGGTTCATTCGCCGGACGCCACGCTTTATAACGTGCTGAGCAGTCACCTGCCCAGTGCATGAGGCATGAGAGGTACTTCATGGTATTCGCAAGCCGTCTTTCTCTGGTTGTCACGGTCGGTGTTACCGCACTTGTCGCCTGGCGCGTGTACTCGCGCGTTCGCCGGATGGTTGGTCGTCAGCAACTGTCAGGCGTAAGGCAATGGGTTACCATTTGTCTGTTCCCCGTCCTGCTCGCCCTGCTGCTCGGTTCATTTGGTCATCCCGGTGCTGCATTGGCGACAGTGGCCGGCGTCGGGTTGGGTGCCGTCCTGGGTATGTACGGGCTTCGACTCACCACGTTCGAGCAAACATTGTCGGGCCTGTTATATACACCGAACGCCCGCTTGGGCATCGCCCTCTCGCTTCTGTTCCTCGGCCGCATCGCCTATCGTGCGGCACAGCTCTACTTTTCGGCGGTTCCTGTCTCTGCGCTGCCATCAGCTTTGGCGCGCAGCCCGCTCACTCTTTTGCTCTTTGGCACCCTGGCCGGCTACTACGTGACGTACGCGGTTGGCTTGCTGCGCTGGCGCCGACGCATCAGGTTGAGCAAGGCATCGGTCGAGCAGCCAGGAGGCCGGGCAGAGCGAGACGAAAACCAACGAATTGAACGCTAGCCGGTCGCTCCACGCCGGTCCCTTCGCGGCAGGTGAGTGCATCGTTCATAAACTAAGTGCATATGAGCGACCAACAATGTCAAGATCCTCGTCACGGTGTCACGCTTGAAATGATGCTTCCCAGTTGGTGGACCATTACGGGTGGGAGAAACCGGGGCAGGTCATCGATAGCAGGTGCTTTCTGATGAGCCGAGCATCAAGTCCAGCCTGCAGTTCCTGAGAAGAATCCTTTGGGCGAGAACGAAGGTCGAGGAGCCGTACCACGCGGGACAGAAGGAATACTTTGAAAAAACCGAAACGCTGTTAAGACACCCAAAGCAGCATGTTTGATCGTGTAGGTCATGGCAGATGAGAAAAGAAGCCCGTCAGTCGATTCGCTGACGGGCTTCTTCATATCATTCAGTTGGCCAGGACGACAGAGCCATTTACCACAATCTTCTACGCGCCACAGGGGTGCATGCCATCGCAGAAGCCACAATTGATGCACGTGCTCCTATCCGCCGGGCACAAAGTTGATATGTTTTCGGAATTGTTTTTCGGGAAGATGGCATCAGGCACCTCTGCGACGGCCGTAATTCCACCGGCTTCCTTATCTTCTAGGGCACACGCCGGCACCTCAACGATGGTTTGCGATTATGGTAATTTCTGCCGGGTCAGGAAGTCCGAACGCGGTATGGATTGAGCGTCAGATGACGCCCACACAGGGTTAGGACAGAAGTTGCAAAAGATGCGAAAATTGTTTTCTGCAGGCTAGGAAGACGAACATCAGGTCAAGTCTTTGTTCCGGCATAAAATCTTGACATTATCGATAATATGGATACACTATAGTTATATACGTTGTGCGGGAGGGGGGGATGGAGCAAGAGGGTTCCCGACGGGTACTGGTGACGGGCGGAACCGGCTTTGTAGGAAGTCATCTTGTTGAACGGCTTCTCCGGAACAATTATGCGGTAACCTGCCTGGTAAGGGATCCTCTTCACGTGCGCTGGCTAGAGGGGATGGACGTGCGACTCGCGCAAGGCGACTGCACACGGCCCGAATCGCTTGCCAACGCTGTGCAGGGCGCTTCAGCCGTATTCCATTGCGCCGGACTTACCAAAGCAATACATGTTCAAGATTACTATGTTGTAAACCACCTCGGCACGAAGAATCTTCTGGAAGCATGCGCACGATATAATCCTGGCATTGAAAAATTTGTACTGGTGTCCAGCCAGGCGGCAGCTGGCCCGAGCCCGGACGGACGGCCGGTCAGAGATGGCGACACCCCGCATCCTGTGTCTGATTACGGCAGGAGCAAGCTGCTTGCCGAAGACGAAGTGCGCGGTTACCAAGACCGTCTTCCTGTCGTGATTCTCCGGCCATCGAGCGTCTATGGACCGAGAGATGTGGATATATACGAACTGTTCCGCTGGGCCAGTCGCGGCCTGACTCTTCAGATGACCGGGGGAGATCGATATCTCAACCTGTGCTATGTCGAAGACTTGACAGCGGCGCTGCTGCTGTCAGCCGAGCAAAGGACGCAGAGCGGAAGCATATATTTTGTCGCGGAGAACAGGCCCTACTCGTGGTCGGAAATCTGGGCGTTGCTGCTTTCCACGGGCGAAGTGAAAGCACGCACGATCAAAATTCCCTACGGTGCGGCCTATCTGATCGGCCTTGCATTCGAAATCGGAAGCCTGTTTGCCAAAAGGCCGGCGCTTGCGAACAGGCAGAAGATGCGGGAGGCCGCGCAAAGATACTGGCTTTGCGACATTGGCAAGATCGAGAATGACCTTCGCTTCCGGGCGGAGTATCCGTTGCAGAAAGGGCTCGAACTAACATGGCAATGGTACAGAAAAAATCAATGGCTGTAGCGGCGGATCAGGCTTCGCTTGGGGCTGACGGGGCAAAAACGGCGGATTTGTTCGAAAAATGCCGGAAGTTTACGGCCGCGAAAGAAGTTATGGCCGCCGGGTTTTACCCGTATTTTCACGTTGTGGAATCGGAACAGAGCCCCGAGGTGATCGTCGAGGGCAGGAAGATGATCATGCTCGGGTCGAACAACTATCTCGGCCTTACCAACCATCCTAAGGTGAAGGATGCAGCTATCGAAGCAGTGAAGAGATACGGTAGCGGCTGCGCGGGCTCGCGATTCCTGAACGGAACGCTCGATATCCATGTGAAACTCGAGGATAAACTGGCGTCCTTCTTTCGCAAGGACGCGGCGCTTGCTTTTCCCACGGGCTATCAAACAAACCTCGGGATCATCTCATCCCTCGCGGGCAAAGACGACGTGGTCGTGATCGACAAATTCGACCATGCGAGCATCATTGACGCGTCTAGGCTGTCCTTCGCCGAGGTCAAAAAGTTCAAGCACAACGACATGGACAACCTTGCATATGTTCTCAAGGAAAACAGGAACCGCGGCAAACTTGTGGTCGTGGACGGCGTGTACAGCATGGAAGGGGACATCGCGCCGCTTCCTGACATCCTGAAAGTCTGCAGGCAATACGGGGCGCGGCTCATGGTGGACGACGCCCACGGCATTGGCGTCCTGGGCGCTACCGGCCGAGGGACAGCCGAACACTTTGGCCTCGAGAAGGAAGTGGATATCATCATGGGCACCTACAGTAAATCCCTGGCCTCCATCGGCGGTTTCGTCGCGGCCGACAAGGACGTGATCCATTACATGAAACACACGTCCCGTCCGCTCATTTTCTCCGCAAGTCCTCCCCCGTCGTCGGTCGCGGCGGTCATCGCAGCGCTGGATATCATCGATGGGGAGCCAGAACGAAGGGAGCGGCTGTGGCACAACACGCGCAAGATGATGCAGGCGTTCAAACAGATGGGCTACGACACGGGCGTCGCCGAGACGCCGATCATCCCGCTCATCATCGGCGAGATGGAACGGACATTCCTGATGTGGAAGACCCTGTTTGATGCGGGGGTGTTCGTGAATCCCGTGGTCCCGCCGGCCACCTTGCCGCACCGCTGCCTCATCCGAACGAGCTATATGGCGACCCACACCGACGAAATGCTCGACCGGGTACTCGGCGTGTTCGAAAAAGCCGGAAAAAAGCTCGGCGTGATTTCGTAGCCGACAGGGGTGGGAGACCGTGAACATCGAACAGGTCAACAGCGGGGGCGGCATGGACGAATTCATCCGGTTCCCGTGGAAAGTGTACCAGGGAAATCCCAACTGGGTCCCGCCGCTCGTGAGCGAAGTTAAATTCGTCCTGAGCGAAAAGAACCCCTTTTTTCAACACGCCGAAGCCGCCTGTTTCCTTGCGCGCAAAAACGGAGAAGCGGTCGGCAGGATCGCGGCGATCATCGACCGCAATCACATCAGCCTCCACAACGAGCAGGCCGGATTCTTCGGCTACTTCGAGTGCCTGCCCGACGTCGCAGTCGCGCAGGAGCTTTTAGACGCGGCATCGGGATGGCTCAAGAAGCGGGACATCTCGATCATGCGCGGACCCATGAACCCGTCGACGAACGACGAGTGCGGATTTCTTCTTGAGGGGTTCGATTCGCCCCCCATGATCATGATGACATACACGCCGCCGTATTACCTCGATTACATGGCGCAGTGCGGCCTCCGGAAAGCCAAGGACCTGTATGCGTTCATCACGAACATCGATGAGGTCACGGCGGGAAACAGGCTCGAGAAACTGTCACGGGGGGTGAGAGCGCGGGTCCCGGGGCTGACGGTCCGTCCCTTGAATATGAAGGCATTCAAGAGCGAGTTGGAAAAGGTGAAAGATATTTACAACTCCGCATGGTTCAAGAACTGGGGCTTCGTGCCAATGACCAATGACGAGATTGATTCTATGGCCAAGAGACTGAAACCCTTGATCGTGCCCGAGCTGGCCGTTATGGCCGAGGTGGACCGCAAACCGGCTGGGTTCATGCTGACCGTGCCTGATTACAACCAGGTACTCGCCCGGATCGACGGGAAGCTCGGCCCCATTGAGCTCTTGAAATTTCTGTGGTACTCGAGAAAAATCAGCGATATCCGGGTCATGCTCATGGGGGTAAAGGAACAGTATCGAAAAAAGGGGATTGAAGGGCTGCTGTATCTCGAATCGTTCAGGGCGGCGAGAAAGAAGGGGTACCAGAGGGCCGAGATGTCCTGGGTCCTGGAAGATAACACGGTGGTGTGCAAGGGCTGTGAACTCATGGGCGGGAAGCTGTACAAAAAGTACCGGATCTACGAGAAAGGCATTTGACGGTTATCCACGTCAACGGAGATTCGCGTGCGTTTGTGATTCTTGCCGGATGCATCAACTGGCCTGCTGAATCCGACCGTCCGTCTTCCGGGTTACGCGCGAGAGTGCGGCGAACAGTATCGGCGCCAGATAAACGGTCAAAACCGTGAGGGCAATTCCCGCGATGACATCGATAACGTAATGATACCGGAGATACACGGTCGAGATGATCAGTCCTGCTACAACCGGAATTAATCCTGTAAAAAGTCTTTTCTCCTTTTTCCCCCATGCATAATAGAGGCTCATGAGCGAAACGGCCGTATGGCCGCTCGGGAAGGCGTCGGTCTTGTTTTTTTCGAGGCCGTTCAGGGCATCCTGGATTTTTTCGATAAACGGTGAAACCCGCAGGCCCCCGGTCTGGAGATGGCCGAGCGTAAAGCGGGGGCCGATTGCGGGAACGAGCAGGTAGCCGACGTAGGAGAGGTAGAAGCAGAGCAGGATGCCGAACAGGGCCTCTTCGAATTCCCCGAACCTGCCTTTGGCGATCAGGACGGCGCCGAGCGAGAGGGGAATGAAATAATAACTGAGATAGGCGAACTGAAGGATCGCAGAAAGAGTCGGGCTGATCAGCCGTTCCATCCACACCGTCGGATGGACTCCGAAGAGCGCGTGGTCGATGGAGATGAGGTACGCGTCGTATGTCGTCGTATGAATGCCGGCGATGAGTGACCCCAGACTGTTAAAAATAGAGAGAACCGTGACCACCGTGACGATAACCGAAAGGGAGAAACCTTTTTTTGCCGGGACTACCCTCGATCGGTATGCGGCAACTGCCAGGACAGCAACTGCCAGCGCCGCGTATGTGGCGAGAAGTCCGGCCCATGACGGATTCATGCGCGCGGAAAAAACCGCAAGGCCTGAGAGCAGGACAAGAAAGGAAAGGGTCAGCAGATCGGAGGGCCTCAAGACGGGGCGCATAGCGATATATACACTACCTTCGGAGAAATTGCAATCGCAACATCCATTCCCCCGACTGGATGTCCTCCGCAGAGAAAAGGCCGGAGCGTGACAGAAGCGGCAAGGTCAAGAGAGCTTACGGCAGGCAATTCCTGTTTCTTCAAATGCAGCCCTCAATTATGATTTCATCCTTAGAATAAGCCATGTTGCCGGACACATCAATGAGTCCGAACGAGAACAATGCTAGCCATGCAAATGCAGAGTTGCCTGAAATTCTCTTTAAGACAATCACGCTGGCCTCCCAAAGACCTCTCGAGTAAACTGAACCGCCCCGTCTTTCCAATCAGGCATCACACACCACTGGTCGGGATCGTCGGATACAGTACCCGCCCGAAGACCTTCATGCCAAGCAAACGGCATTCCTTTACCGTATCCAGGAGATCCCGGGAATCCCAGTAGGAGTGGACCCGTATCGGTGGGGGATTCACCCAGAGCGCTGATCCTATCATGAATTACCATGACGGGCACTCCAGGCGCGTTATGCAATGTATATTCATTTTCCGGTCTTCATATTGCCGCCGGGCGGCGCACTGCTGCCTTGGTCCGGCGGTTTCACGTCCACCGCGTTCCCGGGAGCCGGAGCAGCGGCCTGCGGTTTTGCCTCTTGCCGCAGCTTTCTTTCCTTCGTGCTTGTTCCCCCGGGCCTGAGGGGTGCGGCGGGGGTTTCGGCCGGCGCGGGAGCTGCCTGCTGTTCTTTTACCACTCGTATGATTTTCGGGTCGTTGATAAAGGGCATGTATTTCGGCAGGGCAAATTGGATCTCGTCCTTTTCGTTGATCAGGAGATTGATCTCGTCAGCCTTCTTGTTGAAGGTTGCCAGCAGCGCGCCTTCGGGCGTACTCACGGTCAGAAGAAGCGCATCCCCCTTTTTCTCCTTCGCCTCTACGGTCCCCTTGACCACGGTTTCTTTCCCCACCACGAATTCGGGAAGGTAGGGCCTCACATATTTGGGCAGGTAGATCATGCACACGATGCCCAGTATTATTCCGAAGACGAATGGTATAAGACGAGACTGCTTGTGCATAAAATGGCCTCCTTACGGCACTTCCGGTGTCGGACGTATCGATGTATTGAAGTCAGGCCGGATCCTGTTGGAAACAGGCTTTCCCCTCTGCAACGGATAGGATCTGACCATAACGGCATGAAGGGTTTCACCCGCGTATATTCCCTGCTTTTAAAAGCCGAGCGGCTCCCACGCTTTGAATTTGATCACCTCCTCGCCAGGGTTGGGCAAGCCGGCGATCTTCCAGGCCGTGACGGGGTCCAAAAATTTGTCTGTGACGCAGCTACGGGGCTGGTGGACATTCTTGCATACATAACGTACGATCGGAAAGAATTTATGTTTTTTATAATACTCCCGCATGAACTTCAGGATATCGAGCTGGTCTTCTGCCAGGTCTGTGATTCCTTCCTGTGCAGCGAGAACGCGCGCGACCGTTTCCGACCAGTCTTCAAGATCAACCAGGAACCCATCTTCGTCAACGGTTATCTTGAGGTCTTTATGGAGTATCACCGGCACAGGGCCTCCTCCAGGGGAGTCTTTGGGAGTGTATATCTTGAAACGACTCTCTGTCCGACTCGGCACGTTGTCCACAGTGCAGGCAGAAATCAGATCACAGCAGGGTTTACGACAGACGCTAAAACAGCAGCACCGCTGAGAGTGCGCGGAACACCGTTCACCACGGTTGAAACCTGTAAACCTGCTTGCTGGTCCGCTGCCGGCTAGAACGAGAACATCCCGCTGAACGTCACGCCGCTGAAGGAGTCCCTGACGTTTGAAGTGTTTCCCTCATTCGTTTCGAACCGGTAACCCAAGCTGCCCGCGAATACCCGGGTATAAGCGTACTTTACGCCGACTTCCATCATCCAGCCCGGACTGTCTTCCTGAAAGGTGCCGGGTGCGTCTTCCTCTTTGAACTTGGTGATGAGATATTCCAGCCTGCCGAAGAACGAGAGCTGCGGAGTCACGAACGCGTTTCCGACGATCCCGATGACCGGCCCGTAGAGCGTGTCTTTCGTTCCCGTGTCGCTTTCCTTGAGGGTTGTATTCCGGTAGCCTGCGAGAATGCCGAATTGGGGAACGACCAGGTAGCCCACGGCAGCGTCGATATCCTCACGGTCGACATTGAAGGAAGGATTCACATCGGAGAACGTATAATCGGACGGGGTCACAAGATATGACGCCTCCACGAAGAATTGATCCTGATATTTTGCTTCAAGGGCGGGTCCGAGGAGCAGCGTCGTGTCGGATGTAATGCTGGGGAAACCCGGCCTTTCCTGTGTCCACTGGTTCAGCCACATTTTGATCCCCACCGACACGCCCGTACCATCCTCGGCGCGCGCCTGGCCGCTGCATGCGATCAGCAGCAGGGCAGCCATGATCACGATCAGGACACGTTTCATCTTCGTCCCTCCTTGCCCTTCCTGGTGAGGTGCCTCATTCCGGCAGAAACGGAGAACGATGATACCCTCACCTCAGGACATAATTATAGCACTAATTTAATTCAAGTTGAACTCGAGCACCTCACGGGATATTCGCTCCGTTTCTCCTGAGAGATTTCATACAAGGTCATGATTGCTTCTTTTTTTTGATCTTCTGATAAAGCACCGGGACAAGCGCGAATAATCCGAGGAGGGCGAAAGATCCCAGCACCCGGGGAGAGGCGACCTCGCTCATGCTGTTAATCGCAGCAAGGCTGGCCCCGGCGTTGCAGTACACGAAACTGCCCGGAATGATTCCCACCAGGGTGCCGAAAAAGAAGGTTCGCAAGTGCATTCCGGTCAGGCCTGCGCCGAGGTTGATAAGGAAGAAGGGGAAGACCGGAACCAGCCGCAAAAACAGAAGGTAGTTGAACCCTCTCGTCTCGAGTTCGGTATTAATCTTCTCAAGTCGGGTTCCGAATTTATTCTGGACTACATCACGGAAAAGATACCGGGCGACAAGGAACGCGAGGGAGGCACCGATCGTCGCGCCGATATTGACGTACACGGTTCCCAGGACAGCACCGAACACAGCCCCCGCCGCGAGCGATAGCACGGCCGCGCCGGGCAGGGAGAGGGCTGTCTGAACGATATAGGCAGCGATGAACGCGGAGATCATGACAACCTGATGGCTCTTGTAGAATGCGACGAGTGCTGCGCGGTTTTCCTTCAGTGACGCCAGGGTCAGGTATTTTCCCAGGTCGAAATAAAAGAACAATATGCCCAGGAATACAATAATCGATGCAATCCAAAATTTTTTATTCTTCATGGCATCTCCCAGCACTCGGCGGCTTCATAGCCAAAGGGCGCGGCAGCATGCGTCCGCCCTTTTTTCCTGACAGCAGCTGAACGTCAAAAACGGGGCCATCCATCGTGGTTTTGTCCATCCTGTCGCACTCACGGCCCCCCTACCATCGGACCTGCGCGCTGGCCGTACCGGCCCACCTGCTCATCTCGGCTACGAGCGCCGTCCAGCCCCTCTGATGGCTGGCGGCCTTGTGCGGAGGCATGAGTTGCCAACCGCTTGTTTTCGGCTGTATTATCCTTGGGGTTCCCCCGATAGTTCCCTTGGCCACTGCAATCCGCAGGATGCTACGACCGCTGCCATTTGAGCCACGCCGTAAACACTTTCTTTACGAACGGTGTGAGACGCGTCCGATTATACACATCGGCCAGCTTTTTGATTGCCTCCGCCTGGGTGGGATAGGGGTGGATCGTCCGGCCGATTGCCGAAAGTCCGAGACCGGCGGTCATGGCGAGGGACAATTCGTTGATCATCTCGCCTGCATGGCGGGCCACGATCGTCGCACCGAGGATTCGATCGCCGCCCTTTTTGAGGTGTACGCGGGCAAACCCTTCCGCTTCTCCGTCAAGCAGAGCCCGGTCCACATCGACAAGCGACACGGTTAGGGTCGACACGCCGATACCCTTGTCCCTGGCATCCTTTTCATACATCCCCACATGGGCCACCTCGGGGTCGGTGTAGGTACACCAGGGAACGACGAGGGCTGAGGTTGATTGCCTTGCC
>Ga0335081_10003620_pt1 | contig 24306 bp, 12 predicted proteins | sample Lox_Sample_35_FD_206713 | JGI IMG/M metagenome (GOLD analysis project Ga0335081, IMG submission 206713) | Soil microbial communities from Loxahatchee National Wildlife Refuge, Florida, United States - Lox_Sample_3.5 | ecosystem: Environmental > Terrestrial > Soil > Wetlands | place: USA...
AGGATGAATGCCTGCTGGCCCAGTTGCCCGCCCCGATAGCTCTCGCCCACGGCTCCAGCCGAGAGCGCGATCGCCTCGTCCACGCTGGAGACCGGCAGGCGGTGCAGGTCCTCTCCGGTGAAGCGCTGCTGGTCCTGCACGGCTAGCGGGTCGAGGACGGAATCGACGGGCGCGGCAATCACCTCGATAGGCTCGAGGCCCACCGGGTCCGACTGCAGGTCGAAGTCGAGGGGCGTGGTCTGGCCGGCACGGACCAGCACACTATCGCGGCCCTGGGGGCGCCGGCCGATCGCGGCCGCGGCGACGGTGTGCCAGCCGGGAGCCACTTCGCGAACCCGGTAGCTTCCCGTGGCGTCCGCGGTAGTGATGTAGCGGGTGCCATCGACGGTGATGCGCGCGCCGGGGATGACCTGACCGTGGGCTCCCGCTTCCCTGACCACACCCGCGATCGCTCCGGAGGACTGGCCTCTGGCCGCTCGCGCGCCGGCGCCGAGCGCCAGCAGCGCCATGGCGCCAACCCGGAGGATTCCCACGGGTCTATCCCGCCAAAGAGTGCGTATCATGGGACGGTGATCAGCCAGAGGTTGGGGATCTGGGTGCCGCTGGCCGGGGTTCCCTCGGTGACGATGTAGCGTCCGTCGGGGGACGGCCGGGCATGACGGTAGCGGTGCAGGGTGTCGCCAAGAATGGCGGGCACACCGGTCCGCAGGTCGACGCGCACCAGGCGCCCGCCGCTGTCTACCTGCAGGCGATCGAAGACGGTATCGGTATTGTAGGTCACCGAGCCCCCCGCGATGGCGACCAGCACGGAATCCTGAACGCTCGCGTCCCGCGTGATGCCGAGAGTGTCGAGATCGGTCACCACCGAGACGGCGCCCGAGGCGATCGCGCGCCGGTAGACCTTGGTGTCGCCACCAAGCGTGTAATAGAGGGCCGTGCGGTCCGCCGAGGGCCAGACCGAGCTGGCGGAGGTGGTGCCGGGGACGACCTGCGGCGTCGGGGTGGCGCCGTTGAGCGGAAGAAGGACGATATCCCGGCCCGTGACCATCGAGTCGAGCTTGCAGTTCGGGCAGGCAGCGCCGTAAAGCGCATCCGCTCCCACGTAGACCAGGGTGTCGGCACCCAACCAGAACAGGTCGAAGGCTGTCTGATGCACCTGACCACTCGACGCGGTGTACGGCATCGTGACCACTACCTTGCCGGTGTCGAGGAGACCGATCGTTCCGGTTCGAATGGTCCGGCTGGTGGGCCGCCCGCCGAGCGGGGCCCGGGCAAGCACCCACGCGAGGCGGCCGCCCGGGCCGGAGGCGGGGGCGGGCTGTTCGAGCACGTCCGTGGTCTGTTGGGTGGGGTCTCCTGTGAAGCACTTCTCGCTGAAGCGGGTTCCACCCCCGGGGGGCAGTTCGCCGATGCAGTAGTCCAGATCGGGCTGGTCGATCTGCTGAAAGGAGTAGAGAATCCCCGACTGATCGGACAGCCAGGCCGGGTCCCGATTCTGCCCGGCGCTGTAGGTGAGGAGCAGCGGTGAGCCCGACCCCAGCGGACCGTTCGACGGTGCGGCTCCGCTGCCGAAGGGCTCCGTGTGGTTGCAGGCGACGAGGCCGACGGCCAGGAGAGAGCCAGTCAGAAGAGGCAGGCGTCGCGTGCCTGGAGAGGCCATAAGTTCGATCTCCGCCGGAATGGAGACTATTCCGCGATCGTGCCACGGCGAGAACGGCCGGACCAATGGTCCGGCTCGGACTCAGGCTGGTTTGTTAGGGACGAGGGTCGTGAGTGCGCCCGGCACGGCGCCCAAGCTACTCACGGCGGGGAGACGACGTAAGGCGGTGGATGACACACCACGCTGGCGTCCGGTGTGGCGCCTGCCGAGGTGTCCGCTTGCGGGACGGCGATTCCCACGGCCGCACAACCAGGCGCCAGGGCGGCGGGGCATTCGAAGCTAAGGGCATGCGAGGCCGTCAGTTATCGAAGCGGCGGAGGCCGCCTCACAGGCACGGATCTTCCCAAGAGCAGCTTGAATGGTTCCCTGGTAGTCGTTGCGGCGCCCGCGCGTTCCGCTGGCGCGGTGGAGGAGGAGAGCACCGGTGGATATACCGCGGGAGAAGAAACCTGACCGGCGCCGTTTCCTCTATATGGGGGGCGGCCTGCTGCTTCTCGCCGTGCTCACGGTGGGGCTCTCCCGGCTCAAGCCGGCGGCCCCCTCAGTGGAGGCCGGGACACTGTGGATGGACACGGTCCGCCAGGGCACCATGGTGCGGGAGGTTCGGGGACCGGGCAGCCTAGTGCCCGAACAGATCCGCTGGGTTTCGGCGGTGACGCCGGGGCGGGTGGAGCGGAAGCTGGTCCAGCCTGGCGAGCACGTCACGGCGGAGACGGTACTGCTCGAGCTGAGCAACCCCGATGTCCAGATCCAGCTGCTGCAGGCGGAGCGTCAACTCACCGATGCCCAGGCGCAACTGGTTTCGCTCAAGACGACCCTCGAGACCCAGCGTCTCAACCAGGCGGGCGTAGTCGCGTCGACCCGTTCGGACTATCGGGATGCCGTGCGGCTCGCGGCCTCGGACTCGGTCCTGGCACAGCAGAATCTCATTTCCACCGCCGACTACGCGCGGGCCCGCGACAAGGCCGAGGAGCTGACCGAGCGGCTCAAGATCGAAGAGCAGCGTCTCGCCATCTACACCGACAACATCACCTCGCAGCTCACTGTCCAGGAGGCCCAGGTCGATCGGCTCAAGGCCGTCGCGGACTTTCAGCGGCGCCTGGTGGACGCGATGGTGGTGCGGGCGGGCGCGGACGGCGTCCTGCAGGAGTTGCCGCTCGAGGTTGGGCAGTGGGCGACCTCGGGGGTGACGCTCGCCAAGGTGGTTCAGCCGGACAAGCTCAAGGCCGTGCTCCGGATTCCGGAGACGCAGGCGCCCGAGGTGGCTCTTGGGCAGACGGCGGCGATCGACACCCGGAACGGGATCGTCCCCGGGCGGGTGATCCGGATCGACCCGGCGGCATCGAACGGCACGGTGTCGGTGGACGTGACGCTCACTGGCCCCTTGCCGAAGGGCGCCCGCCCGGATCTGAGCGTGGACGGGACGATCGAGATCGAGCGGCTCACCAACGTCCTGCATGTGGGCCGGCCCGCCTACGGCCAGGCCAACTCGACGGTCGGTATCTTCCGGCTGGTCAAGGGAACGGACGAGGCAGAGCGGGTGCGGGTGGAGTTGGGCCGCAGTTCGGTCAATACGATCGAGATCATTCGAGGCCTGTCCGTGGGCGACGTGGTGATCCTATCCGACATGTCCCGGTGGGACGGGGTCGATCGGGTACGGTTGAAGTAGCCGTCAGCCATCAGCCATCAGCCGTCAGCCGTCAGCCGTTAGCCATCCGAGGACTCTTCAGAATGACCACAAACGGAAAGTCCCTCATTCACCTCGAGGGCATCAAGAAGGTCTTCTACACGGACGAGGTCGAGACCCACGCTCTCTCCGAGGTACACCTGGAGATCCAGCGTGGCGAGTACGTCGCGATTGCCGGCCCATCGGGCTGTGGCAAGACCACGCTGCTCTCCCTCCTTGGCCTGCTGGACACGCCGAGCAGCGGGGAGTACTGGCTCGAGAACAAGCCGGTGGCCCAGCTATCGCCCTCGGAGCGCGCCCGCATCCGCAACCGGGAAATCGGCTTCATCTTCCAGGCCTTCAACCTGATCGGCGATCTCACGGTCTACGAGAACGTCGAGTTGCCGCTCACCTATCGCGGGATGCCGGCCTCGGAGCGGAAGCAGCGGGTCATGTCCGCGCTGGAAAAGGTGGGGATGTCGCACCGGGTCCGACACTATCCCTCGCAACTGTCCGGGGGCCAGCAGCAGCGCGTGGCGGTGGCCCGCGCCGTGGGCGGCGAGCCGCTCATTCTGCTGGCAGACGAGCCCACCGGGAACCTCGACTCGGTGAATGGCGAGGCCGTTATGGGGCTCCTGCAGGAACTCCACAAAGGTGGCGCCACGATCTGCATGGTCACTCACGACCCGCGATACGCCGCGCACGCGGATCGGGCGATCCATCTCTTTGACGGACGGGTAGTCGAGGACAAGGTGGCGGAGGCGGCGGGAGCATAAGTCCGGCTCCACCTCGGCCTTTCGGAGGGTGGTGGAGCCCCTGGCGCCGAGGCATTCGGGCCGGCGGGTCCACGCCGAGATGACATCGCGTTGAAGGCCAAGGGCCAGTCAGGTCCGATCACCGCACAGGGGACCGAGTAGAGAATTGCGCATGAACGGCATTCTTCAGGATCTCCGCTATGCCGCCCGGGTGCTGCGCCAGGCACCGGGCTTCACCTTGGTAGCGGTGCTGACGCTCGCCCTGGGGATCGGGGCCAACGCCGCCATCTTCAGCGCAGTTCAGTCCGCGCTGCTGACACCCCCGCCGTTTCCAGAGCCTGACCGTCTGTTCCTGGTGACCGGCACCGACCGGCGATTCCCCGGGGAGGCCCTCCCGCTCTCGTATCCAAGCTACGAAGAGCTGCGAGATCATGGCGGGGCCATTGGTGAATTCGGTGCGTGGACCTCATTCGGGAACACCACATTCGCGCTCACCGGTGACGGCGCACCCCAGCGCGTCCCGTATGCGATGGGGAGCGCCAGTCTCTTCCAGCTGCTCGGCGTCCAGCCCTCCCTCGGGCGACTCTTCACGACCGCGGAGGACAGATTCGGTGGCGGCTTCCGTGTCACTCTGCTCAGCGACGCACTCTGGCGCCAGCGTTATGGGGCAGACCCGGGCATCGTGGGCCGAGCGATCACACTCGATGGGCTCCCGTACACCGTGATCGGCGTCCTGCCCCCTGAGTTCAGGTTCGTGACCTTTCCCGCGGCACCGGCACTCTGGATTCCGCTCGGTCTCGACCCTGTCAGTCCGGGGAGGCACTACGGACCGGCCGCATATCTCGGCGTGATTGGCCGACTTGCTTCCGGCGTCAGCGCCCTTCAGGCACAAGCTGGACTGAACGGCCTGTTCAGCCGGCTGCGACAGGACCACCCTGAGTTCTATGGCGAAGCGGGGGTGGTCGGGACTCCGCTCGTAAGAGCCTCGACAAGAGCGGTCCGCAGGACGCTCCAGATACTCTTCGGCGTCGTCGCGCTCGTGTTGTTGATCGTATGCGCGAATATGGCCAACCTGCTGCTCGCGCGAGGCGCCTCCCGAGTGAGGGAGATCGCCGTGCGTCTGGCCCTGGGGGCGCGTCGCAGCCGCATTGTGCGCCAGCTCTTGACCGAGAGTGTTCTTCTGGCTCTGACGGGTGGAGCCGCCGGCGTCCTCCTTGCCCTGTGGTGCGCACGTGGGCTGACAGTTCTTCCCGTATTCAGCCCCGCGGCGCCGCTCGTTCCCTTTGAGGCCGGTACCAGCGCGCCAGGCCTGAGCCTTGCCGTTCTGGGCTTCGCGCTGGTCGTCTCGTTGGGTGTTGGGATTCTCTTTGGCCTTGCGCCGGCGCTCGATGCCTCTGGTGGCAGTCTCGAACGCAGGCTTCGATCCAGCGCGGGGGCTGGAGGCGGAGTCACGAGCGGCCGGCTTCGACGCGGCCTCGTGATTGGGCAGCTGGCCTCGGCTTTCGCACTGCTGGTCGTTGGTGGGTTGCTGCTGAAGAGCTACGAGCGCCTTTCCGCCATCAACCCCGGCTTTCGCTCCACCAATGTCCTTACGCTGGACGTCGACCTTCCGCCGAAGTATGGGACTGATGAGGCACGGACGGCCTTCTACGACGCCACGTTGAACCGGCTCGCGGCCCTTCCGGGAGTACGTGCGGTGGGAGCGGTTGGAGCGCTTCCGCTTTCCGGCCCAGAGGAGGCCACCGACTTCCGCATCGCGGGGCAGGCCCCGCCCGATCCCGGTCACGAGGCGATCGTCCCCTTCACACCGGTCACACCCGGCTACTTCGCGGTTCTGCACATTCCCTTGAGAGCCGGGCGACTCTTGAACGACCATGACGGCGCCCGCGCGCCCCGGGTCGCGATGATCAACGAGGCCATGGCCCGGAGGTACTGGCCTGGCGAGGACCCGCTCGGCCAGCGGATCACGCTCTCAGAGGAGGCCCTGCGGGTTGGGCCCCGGGGCGCCATCTCGATGGATTGGGATGGAGCATCCCGTGAAGTCGTGGGAGTAGTCGAGGACGTGCGGCACGACGGGCTGAGCGCGGAGCCGTCACCCGAGGTGTACCTACCGTACCGCCAGTCGCCCTGGCCTGCGATGACTCTGACCATCGCCGAGAACGGCCCAGCAAATCTCGCCGCCGCGGCGCGTCAGGCCATTGCCGAGGTGGACCCTCAGCAACCCGTCGGCGACGTGCGGCAGCTGGACGATCTCGTCGCCGCGTCGATCGGCGAGCCGAGGGCGCGGGCGGCGTTGCTGGGGCTGTTCGCCGCTCTGGCCATGCTGCTTGCCACGATCGGTGTGTATGGGGTGATCGCGACCACCGTGGGTCAGCGTTCGCGTGAGATCGGGATCCGGATAGCGCTGGGTGCCGCATCGGGTGAAGTCCGAGGGCTGATTCTCCGGGAAGGAGGTCGCCTGATCGGAATCGGGCTTGGCTCGGGTGTGCTGCTGGCGCTCGCGGGCTCCCGGCTGGTACGCGCCGTCCTGTTCGGCGTCGGCTCGGGTGACCCGCTCGTCTTCGTCCTGGCTGGACTGCTCCTGGCGGCCTCCGCACTGCTGGCCACGTGGTGGCCTGCCCGACGTGCGGCGTGGGTGGACCCGCTTGTCGTCCTGAAGGCGGAGTAGGTCCTCGCGTTCCGTGGAGGGGCCGATGCTCCATGCGCCGAAGTCGCAGTCCTGCGCTCGATCGTGGCTTCTGGCCTGCTGGCTGCCGGCGAGTCGGGCAGCCGGCGTGGACCCCAGCACGGTGCTCCGGAGTGAGTGCGGCCTTTGCAACGGCGTGCGCCAATGACTCTCCTCCAGGACATCCGCTACGCCCTCCGCGCCTTGCGGAAGAGCCCCGGGTATACCCTCGTCGCCGTCGCAACGCTCGGCCTGGGCATCGGCGCCACGACCGCCATCTTCACCGTCGTCAACGGTGTGTTGCTTCGCCCGCTGCCGTACCACGACCCGGATCGCCTGACGATGATCTGGGAGGCAAAGCAGGGCGGCACAACGCGGTTCAACGTGGTCAATCCCGGCAACTACTTCGACTGGAAGACTCGGGCCACGAGCTTCGCGGACATGGCCGCCTTCACCTGGTCGGGCCTCACCCTGACCGGCGACAACCCCGAGCATGTCCAGGGGCGGATGGTCACGCCGAATTTCTTCCGGGTGCTCGGGGTGAGCCCGGTTCTTGGCCGCACCTTCACCGATGAAGAAGCCGCCGCGGGCGGGAATCGCCTGGTTCTCCTGAGCGACCGCCTCTGGAAACGGCGCTTCGGGGGCGATCCCTCGCTCGTCGGCTCGACCATTCCGATCGCGGGAGGCGTCGCCACGGTGCTGGGGGTGCTGCCGGCGTCGTTCCAGCCGCTCCCCTGGGGGGATGAGGAGTACTGGGAGCCGTTCCAACTCGATGCCGGTGCTTTGGCGCGGCGTGGTCGCTACTCCCAGGTGATCGCCAGGCTGCGCGAGGGGGTCACGCCGGCGGTGGCGCAGGCGGAAATGAACCGGATTACCGCGACGCTTTCGCAGGAATACCCGGGCTTCAACACCGGCTGGGGCGCCAATGTGGTGCCGCTGGCCGAGCAGGTGTCTGGCTCGGTCCGTCGGCCGCTCCTGATTCTCATGGGCGCGGTCGCGCTGGTGCTGCTCATCGCCTGCGCCAACCTCACCAATCTCATGCTGGGCCGCGCGGTCTCGCGGTCGCGGGAGTTCGCGATCCGTGCCGCGCTCGGGGCGGGGCGTCACCGCCTCGCCGTCCAATGGCTCACCGAGAGCCTGCTGCTGGCGGCCGCGGGAGGCGGGGTGGGTGTGCTGCTCGCCTTCCTGGGCGCGGACCTGCTGACGCGCGCCGCGCCCGGGGGCGTGCCCCGGCTTCGGGAGATCGCGGTCGACTGGCGGGTCCTCGGGGCCGCCGCGCTGACCACACTTGCCAGCGGGGCGCTCGTGGCTCTGCCCGCGCTCCTTCGGCGCGGCATTGGCCAGGTCGAGGTGCTTCGCGCCGGCCAGAGCACTCCCGACGGCAGGACCGGACGGTTCCGCTCGGCCCTGGTCGTCGGGCAGGTGACGCTGGCGCTGGTGCTGCTGTTCGGGGCCGGCCTCCTCATTCGGTCGCTGGCGCGGCTCGTGGCGGTAGACCCCGGCTTCGACCCGTCGAACCTGGTAACGGCTCAGATCGATCTTCCCCAGGGCGGATATCCCGACCGCAGCAAGCAGGAACTGTTCTTCTCCGAGTTGCTGGAGCGGCTCCGCGCCTCTCCCGGCGTCGTCGACGCCGGGGCCGTGAGCTTCCTTCCCATCACCGGCGCCGGTGCCGCGACCTCCTTCAGCGTGGCCGGCCGACCGGCGCCCGCGCCCGGACAGGCACCGGTGGCGGAGATCCGCATCGTGGATCCGGGGTACTTCTCCGCGATGCGCATTCCTCTCCTGCGCGGGCGTCTTGCCACCTCCGCTGATGCCGACAGCGCGGCACCGGTGGTGATGGTCAACGCCGCCCTGGCTCGCGCGATGTGGCCCGGAGCCGATCCGGTGGGACAGCGGCTCCTGGTGGACTGGTGGGACGCCGAGACTGCGCGCCAGGTGATCGGCGTCGTGGGGGACGTGCATCAGCACGGGTTGGACGAGGAGGTCCGGCCGGCGATCTACTACCCCATCGGGCAGAGCCCATTTGGCGGGAGCATGACGGTGGTGGTGAGGACCCGCGGGGACGCCGCGGCGGCCACGACGGCCATCCGCGAGGCGGTGCGCGGGCTCGATCGCGACATCCCGCTCAGCGACGTGGCGACGATGTACACGCATCTCGCCGCGTCGACCTCGGACCGCCGCTACCCGATGCTGCTGCTCACGGTCTTCGCGGGGCTGGCCCTCGTTCTCGCGGCGATCGGGCTGTACGGGGTGCTCACCTTCACCGTTGGCCAGCGTACCCGGGAGTTGGGAGTGCGGATCGCGCTGGGCGCGCGCCCCGGGGACGTGGTCCGGCTGGTGCTCGGGAGCGGGATCCGGCTCACCCTGGCCGGCATCCTGCTCGGGACGGCGGTGACGAGCGCGCTCGGGGGCGTCATGACGAAGCTCCTGTACGGCATTCCCGCGACCGATCCACTCACGTTTGTCGTGGTCGCGATGGTCCTGCTCGCGGTCGCGCTGGTCGCGAGCGTCATCCCGGCGCGCCGCGCCGCGAGAGTGGATCCGATGATCGTGCTGCGAGACGGTTGAGGCAGTCCAATGCACATGAGGCCAGTCCCATGACGATCCTCCAGGACGCACGCTACGCGTTCCGCACTCTCCGGAAGAGCCCCGGGTTCACCGCCATCGCCGTGCTGACGCTCGGGCTCGGGATCGGGGCCAACACCGCCATCTTTTCGGTGATCAACGCGGTGCTGCTCAGGCCGCTGCCGTACCGCGAGCCCGACCGGCTCATCACAATCTTCCATCACTACCCCTCGCTCAGCGACCTCCACGCCAGCGTATCGGTGGCGGGCTTTCTCGCCTACCAGGCCCGGAAGGACATCCTGCAGTCCGCCGCGGTCGAGAATGGGTGGGGGCCGACCCTGACCGACCGTGGCGAGCCGACACGGATACAGGCGGTCCAGGTGACCGGCGACTACTTCACCGTACTGGGCGTCCCCACCGAGCTCGGTCCGGGGATGCGGGCCGAGGACGCCACAACCGGCAAGGACAAAGTGGTGGTTGTGAGCCATGGATTCTGGCAGCGCATGCTCGGGGGCGACCCCAAGGTCATCGGGCAGTCGCTCCGGCTCAACGGCGAGTCCTATCAGATCGTGGGGGTCATGCCGCCCACCTTCCGTGACTTCTTCGGACGCGGGACGGAGCTCTGGGCGCCGCTCGTCTTCCGCCCCGGTCAGGACAGCCCGGACCGCTGGACCAACGAGTTTCTGTCGTTCACCGGGCGGCTGGCGCCCGGCGTGTCCTTGAAGGAGGCCGCCGACCGGTTCGCCGCATACGGTGTCCAGCTCCGTACCGATACGCCATCCCGCTTCTCCCCTGACTGGGGGCTTCTGGTCGTCTCGCTCAACGAGCAGGCCGCGCAGGGTATCCGTCGGGCCCTGCTGGTTCTCCTGGGGGCGGTGCTCTGTGTCCTCCTCATCGCCTGCGCCAACGTCGCCAACCTGCAGTTGGCTCGCGCGGCGGGGCGGGGGCGCGAGATCGGCGTCCGGGTCGCTCTGGGAGCCTCCCCCCGCAACCTGATTTCCCAGCTCCTCACGGAGAGCGTCCTGCTCGCGCTCATGGGCGGCGTTCTCGGAGTTGGCATCGCGGTCTGGGGCGTCCCGGCGCTCCTGTCGCTCAACGCCGGCAACCTGCCGCCGGCGGGAGACCTGCGGCTCGACGCCCGGGTACTTGGATTTGCGCTCGGACTGTCGGTCGTGACCGGTCTCCTGTTCGGACTGGCGCCCGCCATTCGCGTCTCTCGGTCGAGCCTCCAGGAGACCCTCAAGGAGGGCGGCCGCGGGGCGGCCGGAGATCGGGGTGGCTTGGCGCTTCGCCGGGGACTGGTGATCGCGACGGTCGCGCTGGCCCTCCTGCTGCTGGTCGGTGCGGGGCTCCTCCTCAAGAGCTTCGCGCGTCTCGTCGGGGTCGACCCCGGCTTCCAGCCGGCCAGGATGCTCACCTTCAACCTCGCCTTGCCGACGGCGAAGTACCCCAGCGATACCGTTCAGGCCCAGGTCTGGGAACGCATTACCGACCAGCTTGCCGCGGTGCCCGGCGTGGTGAGCGTGGGCGGCACCTCGGTCATGCCGTTCACCAACAACTTTTCGACCAGCAGCTTCAGCATCGAGGGGCAGCAGACCCCGCCGGGCTCGCCGGGTCCCTGGGGTGATTACCGAATCGTGACCCCCGGGTTCTTCGACATGATGAAGCTGGATCTCCTTGCCGGCCGCCGGTTCACGGCCGCGGATCGGGCGGGGTCCGCGCCGGTCGCGATTGTGGATGAGGACCTGGCCCACCGCTACTTCCCGCATGAGAGCGCCATTGGCAAGCGGATCACCTACGACGGCGCCTCCAACCCGAAGGCGACCTGGATCGAGATCGTCGGGGTGGTGCGGCACGCGCTGCAGGATGGCCTGGACGGCAACCGTCGGGTGCAGGTGTACACTCCCCTGCCGCAGAACCCGATTCCGTTCATGACCTTCGGGGTCCGGACCCGCGGCGCCCCGGAGGCGGTGCTGCCCGCGGTGAGCCAGGCGGTCCACCAGGTGGATCCGGATCTGGCCCTGTCCGGCGTCAGCAACATGGAGGACCTGATCGAGGCGAGCACCGGCCCGCGGCGGTTCTCGATGGTCCTGCTGTCGCTCTTCTCGGGGTTGGCGGCGGCGCTGGCCGCCATCGGACTCTACGGCGTCATGGCCTACTCCGTGACCCAACGCGCCCAGGAATTGGGAGTCCGGCTGGCGTTGGGCGCCGAACGACGGGATGTACTCCGTCTCGTCCTCGGACAGGGGATGCGGCTTGTGGGGATCGGCGTGGCAATCGGCCTGGCGGCGTCGCTGCTCTTTTCGCAGGTACTCAAGAAGATGCTGTTCAACGTGAGCGCCACGGACCCGTTGACTTACGCGGCAATCGTGCTGCTCCTGGTGGGCGTGACGGTGCTCGCGACCTGGCTCCCGGCGCGGCGGGCGGCACGGACCGACCCGCTGGTCGCGATTCGCGCGGAGTAGCGAGCATGTTCAATGGGCTGATGCAGGACCTGCGCTACGCTGTCCGATCGCTCTGGAAGACTCCGGCGCTCACGATGGCCACGGTGCTCACCCTCGGGCTCGGCATCGGGGCCAACACGTCGATCTTCAGCGCAGTGGACCAGCTTTATCTGCGCCCCCCTCCCCACGTCGTCGACCCGGACCGAGTAGTGCGGATCGAGGTGACAATCCCCAGTGGCATGGTGGGGATCGGATCCTACCCCCGGTTCCTGGCCCTCAAGGAGAACATGCGCGGCTTTGCTGCTACCGCCGCGACCGGGGGCATGGAGCTGAGCCTGGGGACGGGCCCGGAAGCTCAGAGGGTCAGTGGGAAAATGGCGACCGGAAATTTCTTCAACCTGCTGGGCGTGAAGCCGGCTTTGGGCCGGTTCTTCACCGCAGTCGAGGACGACCCTGCTCACCCGGAGCACGTCGCGGTGCTGAGCCACGAATTCTGGGAGCGCCAGTTCGGCGCGGCGCCCGGGGCCCTGGGCCGGACACTCCACCTGGGCCAGAGGGTCTACACCGTGATCGGTGTTGCTCCGCGCGGCTTCAGTGGTGTAGACCTGAGTGTTCCCGACGTGTGGCTGCCGCTGAGCGCGGCCGCCCCGGACATCGAATGGCCGGATGTCCTTGGGTGCGATGGGTGCTTCTGGATCGAGACAGCCATCGCCCGACTGGCCCCCGGTGTGACGGCGGCAGGCGCCGCCGCGGAGGCGACCGGGCTCTATCACAACTTCGCCCTCGCCCATCCGGGACATCTCGTGGGTGACTCCAGCGCGGTGATCTCGCTCGGCTCCGTCCATCAAGCGCTGGGGCCGAGCCCGGATTCTTCGGAGCGGGTGGTGCTGTGGCTGGCAGCCGTGTCGGGCGTTGTCCTCCTCATCGCGTGCGCCAATGTGGCCAACCTGCTGCTCGCCCGGGGGCTCAGGCGCCGGCGCGAGGTCGCGCTCCGCACCGCACTGGGAGCCAGCCGGCGGCGCCTCGTTCAACAACTCTACGTCGAGTGTCTCGTCCTGGCGGCCCTGGGCGGAGCCGCTGCCCTGCTGGTCACCATCTGGACGGCACCGGGGCTTCACGCCCTGCTGCTTCCCGATGCCTCAGCAGTCACGCCGGTTGACGGGAGGGCGGTGGTCTTTGCGTCCATCGTCATTGGCCTGACGGCCCTGCTAGTCGGACTGGCGCCGGCGCTCCGGGCCACCGCTACCGACCTCACTTCATCTCTCAAGGCAGGAGCCCGCGAGGGCACCTTCCAGCGCTCGAGGCTCCGGACCGGGCTCCTGGTTTCCCAGGTCGCGCTGACCGTGATCCTGCTGGTGGGAGCGGGGCTGTTCGTTCGGAGTCTCCGCCATGTGCTGGGCATCCGCCTGGGGTTCGACCCGGATCGCGTCATCATCACCAAGGTCGACACCAGGGCCGCCGGACTCTCCCGCGCGGATGGCGACGCACTGTACGGTGGGATTCGAGAGCGGATCCTGAAGCTCCCCGGCGTCGCCGGCGCGAGCCTGTCGATTGGGGCGCCCTTCGTGGCGAGCTACGCTGTGGGCCTTTCCATTCCAGGGCGCGATTCGCTCCCCCGGCTACCTTCTGGCGGGCCCTACGTGGTGGCGGTGACCCCCGACTACTTCCGGACGATGGGTACTGCCGTCCTGTACGGCCGACCCTTCACCGACGCGGACGGGCCGGGGGCTCAGCGAGTGACGATCGTGAGCCAGCTGTTCGCGAGGCTGGCCTGGCCGGGCGAAAACCCTCTCGGAAAGTGCGTGAATCTCGAGTCGAAGACATGCGTCGAGGTGGTCGGCGTGGTCGAAGATACACATCGAGAGACGGTGACCGACGAGCTGAGCGCGGAATATTTCGTTCCGCTGGCGCAGTCCGACTCGGTGTTTCGTGAGGCAGGCATCACCGGGCTTCTGGTCCGCACGACGCCACCCGCGGACCGGATGATAGGGGCGATCAGGCGCGAGGTGCAGGCTTCCTCCGGAGCCCTGCCATATCCCCAGGTCGAGACCATGCCCCAGGTCTACGAATGGCAACTCCACTCGTGGCGACTGGGCTCGACGTTGTTCACCCTGTTCGGCGGATTGGCGCTGCTGCTCGCAGCCACCGGGTTGTACGGAGTGTTCAGCTACGTGGTCTCGCAGCGTACCAGCGAGATCGGAATCCGGATCGCCCTGGGCGCCATGCGGACAGACGTCCTCCGCCTAGTGCTGCTGCAGGTGCTCGGCGTCGTAGGCCTTGGCATCGTCCTGGGCTGCGTCGGTGCGCTGCTCGCTGGCCGGGCCATCGCCGCACTGCTCTACGAGGTCTCACCCAGCGATCCCTTGGTGCTGGGGGCGACGGCGCTGGTGCTGCTCCTGGTCGCGCTGCTTGCCACGTGGCTCCCCGCGCGCCGGGCCTCGCTTGTCGATCCGATCGTCGCTCTCCGGGCCGAGTGATGATGCGAGGCGAAGTCGACTCAGGGTTCGCCGCAAGACGCCACGGGCGCGACAACTTCGCGCATGGGAGGTTGAAGGACTGATTCTGTGGCGAGGGGTGGGGGGTGGAAGTGCCGGCACCGCGGCCTCGAGGCGCGACCTGTGTGGAGCTAATAATGACGCCCCGACTGGAGTGCCGGGCTACCCGAGATTGCTCAACCAGCGAGTTGAGACGAATGGATCGGTCCACGCATCCTATCGGATGCGGCGGGACCGGGCATAGCGCGCTGCCCGGATCCCTGCGACCATCCCTCTGACCCGACTGAATTCATGAGCGACCTCCTTCAGGACATTCGCCTCGCCCTCCGCCAGCTGCAACGGAGCCCCGGCTTCGCCGCCGTCACCGTGCTGACCCTCGCTCTCGGCATCGGCGCCAACACCGCGATCTTCAGCGTGGTGAACGCGGTACTGCTCCGCCCGTTGCCCTATGCCGATCCAAGCCGGCTGGTTCAGGTCTCTCAATCCATGCTGGAGGCCCATCTTTCGGTCGCGTTTCCCACGGTGCAGGACCTCCGGAAGATGAGTGGCACCTTCAGCAGTGTCGCCGCCTACAGCAACCAGCGGTTCAACTTCACGGGCCAGGGAGATCCGAAGGAGATCCAGGCGACCTATGCCACGCCGGACCTGTTCTCGACGCTCGGCGTCACGCCGGAGCTCGGCCGCACGTTCACAGACCAGGAGAGCCGCGCATCAGTGGTCGTCCTGAGCCACGGCCTCTGGGCCACGGTATTCGGCCGCGACCAGGGAGTGCTCGGGCGCAGCGTGACGCTCGACGGCAATCCCTACACTGTGATCGGGGTGATGCCCGCCGAGTTCCACTTCCCGAATGAAGATGTGCAGCTGTGGGCGCCGATCGGCGGTGCATTTGTCCAGAACCCGTCCGCGGAGACCGACCGGGGGATACACCTCTTCAACGCGGTCGCCCGTCTCGCGCCGGGAGCCACGAGCGAGCGCGTAATGCAGGATCTGGCGGTGCTGGCCCATCGCATCGATGCCGAGACGGCGGGCGGCGGGCGGGAGGTGCGGGTCGTGGTGAGTGGCGGCGGTCCTCCGCCGAGTGGCGGGCCGGTCGGCGCCGGTCCCAGGATCCGCATGGGGCCGGAGGCCACGCAGTTCGCGGCGGTGCCCCTTGGTGAACAGGTGATCGGAGACGCGCGGCCCACGCTGTACGTGCTCTTTGCCACCGTGGCGCTGGTGCTTCTCATCGCCTGCGCCAACGCGGCGAACCTGCTGGTGGCGCGGGCCAATACCCGCCGCAAGGAGTTCGTCATCCGTCAGTCCCTGGGGGCGGGGCGCACCCGACTCATCCGCCAGGTGCTCACCGAGAGCATGATCCTCGCTCTCGCAGCCGGCCTCATCGGCATCGCGCTCAGCTACTGGGGCCTCGACCTGCTGCTCGCGAGCTGGCCGGCCTCGCTCGCCCGGGCGCGAGACGTGGGCATTGACCGGTGGGTGCTCGGCTTCACCCTGGGCGTGTCGGTGCTCACCGGCGTCGGGTTTGGCATCCTGCCGGCCGTCCGCGCCTCGAGCCCCGCCCTCGAGGAGGCTCTCAGGGAGGAGGCCGGCACGATGGGCGGGCACCGCAAGCGACAGCGGGCGCAACGCGCGCTGGTCGTGTCGCAGCTGGCGGTGGCGCTGGTGCTCATCGTGGGGGCGGGTCTCCTGGTGCGGAGCTTCGTTCGATTGCTGGAGATCGATCCCGGGTACGACACCCGGGACGTACTGGCCGCGCGGATCCGCCCGACGCCCTCCCGCTACGCCAACGCCACCGCCCGCACCGATCTGCTGCGCAGCATTCGCGACGACCTGAGTGCACGTCCCGGCGTGACGAGCGCGGCACTCACCCGGACCTTGCCGCTCTCCGGTTCGCTGATGATGGTGACTATTCCCGCCAGGCAGATCCGGCCCGAAGACCCCGATGAAGTTCTCCCGGTGGCGATGCGGATCGTGGGCGCGGACTACTTCAAGACGATGCGGATCTCGCTGGTGGCAGGACGCGCGATCGACGCGGGCGACCGCGCTGGGGCGCCGTCGGTGGTGGTAGTGAACACCAGGCTCGGCAAGCGGCTCTGGCCGGACCAGAGTCCGCTGGGCAAGCAGATCCCGTTCGACCGTCCGGACGGGGGGCCGCGAGATCTGACCGTGGTGGGCGTCGTGGGTGACATTCACTACACCGGCCTGTCGGATCAGGTCATGCCGGAGATCTACCTGCCGCTCGACCAGATGGGGGATATCGGCGACCAGGGTTGGATCGTCGCGCGGGTGGACGGCAATCCGCTCCGATTGGCAGGCGCCGTCCGCGAGTCGGTTCGCCGGCTGGACCCGTCCCAGCCGGTGGCGGATGTGCTGAGCCTGGACCAGATGGTCAGTCGCTCGACCGCGGCGCGCCGCTTCAACATGCTGCTGATCACCCTCTTCGCCGCGATGGCGCTAGGCCTCGCCCTCATCGGCATCTACGGTGTGACGTCGTATTCCCTGAGCCAGCGCACCCACGAGCTGGGAATCCGCCTGGCCCTGGGCGCCACTGGTCGGGACGTGATCCGCCTCGTCCTCGGCGAGGGGCTGGTGCTGGCCCTGATCGGCGCGGTACTCGGGATCGGGCTCGCGCTGGCCGGCTCCCGCTTCCTGGCCTCGATGCTGTTCGGGGTTTCGGCGCGAGACGCCTTGACTTTCACCGGGGCGGCGCTGCTCCTTGTGGTCGCCGCCCTGCTGGCCGCCTGGGTACCTGCCCGCCGGGCCGCCCGCGTTGACCCACTGATCAGCCTGCGGAGCGAATGATGCCCCTGGTGCGCCTGACGGAGGTCGAGAAGTCGTTCGACACCAAGCCCTCGCCGACCTTTGTCCTGCGCCGCATTACGCTTTCGATCGAGGCCGGGGAGTTCGTGACCATCATGGGGCCGTCGGGCGCCGGCAAATCGTCTCTCCTCTCCATCCTGGGCATGCTGGACGGAGAGTTCCGGGGTGAGTACTGGCTGGAGGAGAACCCCGTGCACGCCCTCAAGCCCAAGCTCCGGAACGCGCTGGCCCGCAAGACGGTCGGGTTCGTCTTCCAGCAATACCACCTGCTCGACGATCTCACCGTGGCGGAGAATCTCGACGTGCCGCTCAGCTACCGCGACATCCGCGCCTCGGAGCGGGCCGCGCTGGTGGCGGATACGCTGGATCGGTTCCAGATCGTGGGGAAGAAGGATCTCTATCCGCGGCAGCTCTCCGGCGGCCAGCAGCAGCTCGTCGCGGTGGCCCGGGCGATCATCGCCAAGCCGGCCCTCCTTCTGGCCGACGAGCCGACGGGCAATCTCCATTCGGCGCAGGGGCGCGAGATCATGGAGCTGTTCCGGGAGTTGAATCGCCAGGGGACGACGATCGTGCAGGTAACGCACTCCGAGGAGAATGCGCGGTATGGGGGGAGTGTGGTGAATTTGAAGGATGGGTGGATGGTGTGAGAGCAGCCGTTAGCCATCAGCCGTCAGCCGTCAGCCGTCAGCCAGTGCTAGGTGAGAGGCGCTTGATGAATCCGGTAAGAAGCTTCCGGATCTCCTCGGCCGCTTCGGTCAGCCTTTCGCAATCAGCCTCCGACACGAAGCCGAGATCCTGGGCCAGCAGGAGCTGACAGTGCATTTCGGCCGCCGACCCTCGGGCTATCCGAAGGAACCGCGCGGCTTCTCGATCTGATCCTCGTGCGGTACCTTCAACGATGTTTGAGGGGATTGAGACCGCCGTTCGCCGCAGCTGGGCGGTCAGGGCATACTGCTCGCGCTCGGGGAACGTCTCTGTCACCCGATAGATCTGGAGTGCGAGGGCGTGACTCTTCTGCCAGATGGTCAGATTCTTGAAGCGCTGCATGGGCCCGGGACTCCTTGGGCGGATCAGGGGAGTCTCTCTGGTAACCGTCAAAGGACCCTCAACTCACCGCTGATGGCTGATGGCTGACGGCTGATGGCTCCTCCCACTCCCGGCACCTCCGCCGCCTCCCCCCGCATCCTCATCGCCGACGACCAGCCCGACATCCTCCAGGCGCTGCGGCTGCTCCTCAAGGGTGAAGGCTTCACGGTGGAGACGACGTCCTCGCCCGGCGGCGTGCTCGCGGCGCTCGAGGTGCGGGACTTCGACGTGCTGCTGATGGACCTGAATTACACTCGGGATACGACCTCGGGGCGGGAGGGGTTCGACCTGCTGACCCGCATTCAACTGCTCGATGCATCGCTCCCGGTCGTCGTGATGACCGCCTACGGCAGCGTGGAGGGCGCGGTGGAGGCGATGCGGCGCGGGGCGCGGGACTATCTCGAAAAGCCCTGGGACAACACCCGGCTGATCGCGATTCTGCGCACCCAGGTCGAGCTGGGCCGCGCCCTGCGCCAGGGCCAGCGGCTGGAGAACGAGAACCGGACGCTGCAGCGGGAGGGACTGCCGGACCTCGTGGCGGAGTCGCCGGCAATGCGGCAGGTGCTCCGCCTGATGGAGCGGGTGGCCCCCTCCGACGCCAACGCGTTGATCCTCGGCGAACATGGCGTCGGCAAGGAGGTCGCCGCGCGGTGGCTGCACCAGGCGAGCGGCCGTGCCGGCCGCCCGATGATCACAGTCAACGTCGGGGGCCTGTCCGAAGGGGTGTTCGAGAGCGAGCTGTTTGGCCACCTGCGCGGCGCCTTTACCGACGCCAAGAGCGACCGGATGGGTCGGTTCGAGCTAGCGGACGGGGGCACGCTCTTCCTCGACGAGATTGCCAACATCACGCCGACCCAGCAGGCGAAGCTGCTTCGCGTGCTCAACACCGGCGAACTGGAGCGGGTCGGGTCGTCGAAGACGCGCAAGGTGGACGTGCGGGTGCTGAGCGCCACCAACGCGGACCCGCGCGCCGAGGTGCAAGCGGGGCGGTTCCGGGAGGACCTGCTGTATCGCCTCAACACGGTGGAGATCCGCATCCCGCCGCTCCGGGATCGGCGCGAAGACATCCCCCACCTGGCCCAGGCTTTTCTGAGACACCATGCCGGGCGCTACGGCAAGGCCATCACGGGCTTTCGCCCCGAAGCGATGGAATCGCTGCTTCGCTACGCGTGGCCGGGGAACGTCCGGGAGCTGAATCACGCCGTGGAGCGGGCCGTCCTGCTCGCCGACGGCGGCGAGATCCGGGCGTCCGACCTGGCACTCGCTCCCCCGGGCGACACCGCGCTCCACCTCGAGCAGCTCACGCTGGAAGAGGTCGAGAAGCTGCTGGTGCAGAAGGCGCTGGCTCGCGCCGGTGGCAATGTCTCGGAGGCGGCCAAGGCGCTGGGCCTGAGCCGCAGTGCGATGTACAGGAGACTAGAACGGTTTGGGCTGTGAGCATTGTGGAGCGTACAGCGTACAGCGTTCAGCGTTCAGGGCTGACGGCTGACGGCTGACCCCCATGACTCCCTCTCATCCCCGCCGCGTCCTCCTCATCGCCTTCCTGACGGCGCTTCCCGCGCTCGCGCTGGCCCTCTGGCTCCTCTGGGCAAACGACCTCAGCGCGCGCTTCCGATGGACCGCGGTCATCTTCGTTCTCCTGGCCCTCTTGATCGGGCTGACCGCGCTCTACGAGCGGGTGGTCCGTCCCCTGCAAACCCTGTCCAACATTCTGGCCGCGCTCCGCGAGGGCGACTACTCGTTGCGCGCGCGGGGGGCGAACCCGGAAGACGACTCGCTCGGCCTGGTCTACCTCGAAGCGAACGCGCTGGTCGACACTCTGCGAGGGCAGCGGCTGGGCGCGGTGGAGGCGACCGCGCTGCTCCGGACGGTCCTCGCCGAGATCGATGCGGCCATCTTCGCGTTCGACAGCGATGGGACGCTTCGCCTGGTCAATCGCGGGGGGGAGCGACTCCTCGGGCAGTCCGAGGAGCGCCTGCTCGGCCGGACCGCCGCCGAGCTGGGCCTGAGCGAGTGCCTGGAGGGAGAATCGCCCCGCGTGGTGGAGCGGGGCGGCCCGCACCCCGGTCGCTTTGATCTTCGCCGGAGCGCGTTCCGTCAGGATGGCCGCCCACACCAGTTGATCGTGCTCACGGACGTGAGCCGTACTCTGCAGGTCGAGGAGCGGCAGGCCTGGCAGCGGCTGATCCGGGTTCTCTCGCACGAGATCAACAACTCGCTCGCCCCGATCCGGTCCCTTGCGGGGAGTCTCCGACGCATCCTGGTGCGCGGCGCAGAGCCCGCGTCCGACGGACAGGACCTCCGGCAGGGTCTCGATATCATCGAGCAGCGGGCCGATTCGCTTAGCAGGTTCATGGCGGCCTACGCCCGGCTGGCGCGGCTTCCCAGACCGGTCAAGGCGCCGGTGGCCATCGCCGGGTGGGTGGAGCGGGTGGTCGGTCTGGAGCATCGCGCCGCGGTCGGCATCCAGGGCGGACCGCCCATCACGATTCAGGCCGATGGCGACCAGCTCGATCAACTGCTCATCAACCTGCTCCGCAACGCTGTCGAGGCCGCCGCGGAAGCCGGGGGTCAGGTGGCGATCTCGTGGCGGCTTCGAGGTGCCGGCGTCGAGCTGCTGGTTGATGACGAAGGCCCCGGCATCGCCGAGACGGCGAATCTGTTCGTGCCCTTCTACACGACCAAGCAGGGAGGGTCCGGGATCGGCCTCGCGTTGTCGCGACAGATTGCGGAAGCGCACGGCGGGTCGCTACGGCTCGAGAACCGCACCGACCGCCGGGGAGCCCGGGCACGACTCTGGCTTCCTTCCTGATCGGGAAACAGGGTGCTCCGCGGCCGGGCCACGAGCCGGGCTCGAAGAGCACCATTTGACTAAGGGCAAGTCGTTACCTAGCTTGCCTTTACCTTCACATCCTGAGCCGCTGTGACCCGAGCCTGGCCCTCCAGGAGAGGCCAAGTGCGTGCCCTGCTTGTGTTGCTTGGCGCCGCACTGTTGACCACCTGCTCCACCGATTCCCCCCTGGCTCCGGGGGTTCCGATGCGCGCGCCGCTTAACTTGAGCAGTCTGCTTCGCGCCGGCGGTGAGATCCCCATCAACGTCGATACCGTCGTGGTCGAGCTGCGCCGTTACAGCGACTCGGCGCTGGTCTTTTCCCACGACTACCCCTCCTCCCAGTTCCAGCAGGGGAAGGACAGTCTCGCGATCGAGATCGACGTGCAGCTGACCTCGCCCACCGAGCAGTTCTACCTGTATTGCGCCGCGAAGGGTGGCGGCGTGGTGTACTACATCGTCCAGAGCGTGGTGACCGCCACCGCGGGCGGGCGCACCACGACGCCTCCACTTACCCCCACGTACGTGGGCCCCGGGGCGAACGCGGACAGCGTGGTGCTGCAGCTCGCGGCCTCCACAGTGGCGGCGGGAGACAGCGTCCTCGCGACCGCCACTACCTACGCGGCCGCTTCCGTGGTGACGGGGGCACCCGTCGGGATACTCTCTTCGGATAGCACGAAGGTGGTCGCGTCGCCGCTGGGACTGAGCCGGGCCTGGCTCCACGCGCTGCCCGCCACCTCGGGGTCGGTGACGATCACCGCCATCACCCCCATCAACCTCACCCGAACCGCGTCGCTCACCATCGCCTCGGCCGCCCAGAGCCTGGTGAAGGTGTCGGGCGACAGCCAGCAGTTCAACACGGGGCAGACCTCGCAGCCTCTCGTCGTCCAGGTTCGAGACGCGCAGGGCCAGCCGTTCCGGCTGGGCTACCCGGTGCAGTTCAGTTTGGGATCACCGCCCAGCGGCACGACGTTGAGCGCAACCAGCGTCACAACTGATACCGGCGGCTATGCCCGTACCACGATCGTCGCGGGCGCGAATGCCGGCACCGCCCAGGTGAGCGCCAGCGCCTCGGGGCTCAGTGGCTCTCCGGTGCTCTTCTTCTTCACGCTCACCCGGGCGACGACGGGACCGGGCAGCGTGACGGCCAACTCCACGGTGAGCCAGTCGCAGACGGTGAATCAGCTCGTGACCGCGCCTCCCTCGGTCGTGGTGAAGGACTCGGGCGGCCAGCTCCTGAGCGGCGTCACCGTCAGCTTCGGCGTGACCAGTGGTGGCGGCACGATCACGGGCGGGACCCAGGTGACCAACAGCTCAGGGGTCGCCACCGCGAGCAGCTGGCGGCTCGGCACCGCGGCGGGCGCCAACACAGTGAACGCCGTTGTGGCCGGCCTCCCCGCGGTGACCTTCAGCGCCACGGGCACTCCGACCGCGGTCCTCACGATCGTCAAGGACTCGGGCGACGCCCAGACGGACAGCAGCGGGAAGACGCTGCCGGCGCGCCTGGTGGCCGAGGTGCACGACAGCTTCGGCAATCCCGTGCCGGGGATCCCCGCTACCTGGTCGGTGACCGACGGGACCATCACTCCGACGACCGACACCAGCGACGCGCTGGGCCGCGCCCGCGCTTCGTGGACCCTCGGCACGGCGCAGGCAAACCCGACGGCCACCGTCGTCGCGGCCGGCAAGCAGACCACGTTCAGCGCGACCACCCTGTTCGCGGCGCCGGTGATCCAGCTCAGCTTCGCGGGGCTGCCCGGTGTCGGGATCGGCCTCACGGCCAGGGTCTATGTCACCCTGAACCAGCCGGCGCCTTCGGGCGGAGTGACGGTCACGCTCACCAGCGGCAACACCTCCTACTACACGGTTGCGCCGGGCTCGGTGACGATCGCGCAGGGGAAGACGCAGGACAGCGTGACGGTGAGCGGCGTCGGGGCGGGGCAGGCCAACCTGACGGCCACGGCGACCGGCTACACCATGGGTTCCCTCACGGTGGTAGTGCAGAACCGGAACATCAGCGTCCCGCCGACCCTGAGCGTGCCGTATGGTCAGACCGCGTCGCTGCCGATCCAGCTGCCGGCGCCGGCGCTGGCGGGCGGGGTCACCTTCACGGTCGCCAGCAGCGACACGACCAAGGTGAAGGTGACGACGCCGAGCGTGACGATCGCGGCCGGCGGCCAGACGGCGAACGCGACCCTGTCGGGCGTGCTGCCCGGCCCGGCGACGATCACCGTCACCAACGCGGCCTACGTGACGGGCACGACCGCGGCGACGACCGCGGCGGCCCTCAAGTACTCGTCCTCCTCGGCGACCCTCAACGCCAGCTTCCCGACCGCGGTGACGGTGAGCTTCCAGAGCAATGGCGTGGCCACGGCCGCTCCGGCGCCGGGGATTCCGGTGACATTCACCTCGCTGGTGCCGGGGTGCGTCCAGGCCAAGGTCTCCCCCGCGACGATCCCGACCGGGCAGGTGAGCGTCATCGATACGCTCATCTTCGGCAACAACTCCACTCTGCCGTGCACGGCCAAGGTCGCGGCCTCGTCGCCGAACCTGCAGCCGGACACGGTCTCGGTGACGGTCAACCCGGTGCCGCCGATCACCCTGAGCCTCGGCTACCCGTCGCTCGGCGAGCGCCTCCAGGACCTCCTGTCGGTCTACTTGGGCTCCGCCGCCCCGACGATCGACACCGTGACGATCATCAGCAGCGACACGACCAAGCTCCGCATCTCGAGCTCGGCGACCGCGCGCGGGTCGGCGAGCCTCAAGGTGCCGGTGCCCATCGGGCAGACGTCGTTCAGCGTCTACCTGCAGTCGATCGACACGATACCGGGAGCGGTACTCCTCACCGCATCGGCGCCGGGCTTTGTCACCGACACGATCACCGAAACGATCGTGCGGTCGGGCATCGAGATTCAGGGACTCTCGGCCAGCCAGACCACGCTCGGCGGCAACAGCAACTTCTACGCGCAGGTCGGCGTGCCGCAGGGGCAGCTTACCTCGCTGGTACGGGCGCAGTCGGTGACGCCGGGGCTCGCGAGCCCGATGGTGGCCACCTTCACCAGCTCCTCGAGCCTCGGGCTCATCGTCGATAGCGTGACGCCTGCTGGCGCCGCGACGGGCCACGCCACGGTGCCGCCGGCGTACTACTACACCTCCACGAGCGGCCCGACCTACGGAGGCGTCGCCTTCGCGCCCCGGCTGGCGGGCACGGACACGGTGACGGTCTCGATGCCGTCGGTCACGACGATGAGCGTGAACGGGGTGCGGTCGGTAGCGGTAACCCAGCCGGTGATCACGATGAGCGCCGGCTATCCGTCCGT
>Ga0335081_10003621_pt1 | contig 24303 bp, 19 predicted proteins | sample Lox_Sample_35_FD_206713 | JGI IMG/M metagenome (GOLD analysis project Ga0335081, IMG submission 206713) | Soil microbial communities from Loxahatchee National Wildlife Refuge, Florida, United States - Lox_Sample_3.5 | ecosystem: Environmental > Terrestrial > Soil > Wetlands | place: USA...
GCGCGTCGTAACCGCCAGTCCCCTCGAGATCCCCGTATACACGGCTCCATCCCGTCAGCAACACCCCCACCACAAGCACTGCCACCACTCTCGTTACTTTCGTTTCCACGGCTAACCTCGCAACTTTTTTTTTAATTGTTTTTCGCACCTACTTAATCGGGATGATCTCCACTCGTCTGTTGGTGGCGCGCCCTTCGGCGGTAGCATTGGACGTCACCGGCTTGTCTTTTCCGTACCCTTTGGCCACCATGCGGTCGGGCGAAATGCCGCGCATGATGAGATAATCCATCACGGATTTTGCGCGCTGGTAGGACAGAACGCGGTTATAATCCGCTCCACCCTGGTCGTCGGTATGCCCGGCGATTTCGATCTTGACATTAGGATAAGCTTCAAGGCTGTTATAAACCTGTTCGAGCACATAATATGATTCTTCGAGCAGTTCGGCGCTCGCGGTTTTGAAATTGACGCCGCGTAGCGTGAGCTTCTGCTTGATCTCCTGCGGCTTCTCGTCCGGGCAGCCGTCGTCGTCCTTGAACCCATTGAAGGTTTCGGGCTGGTTGGGACACTGGTCGCTCCCCTTGCATATCTTTGCGTACTGCGCCTGCTTGCCCTGCTCGGCGACCCACGGATCGCAGATGCCGTCCTTGTCGTTGTCGGGATCCGGGCAGCCGTCGTTGTCCTGGAACCCGTCGCGGTCTTCAGGATCATTGGGGCATTCGTCCTGCGCGTCGTAGATACCGTCCTTGTCGTTGTCGTAATCGGGACAGCCGTCTTCGTCTTCGAATCCGTCCTTGTCTTCAGGCACATCGGGACACTGATCGATATCGTCGGGTATGCCGTCGCCGTCGCGATCGGTGCTGAGCACCTCGATCATTTTCTCGGTGATGAGACCGATGTCGGTGCCGTTCTCACCCTTTGCCTTGCATGGGGAAACCGGCTTCACGAAATAATTGAAGTTCTTGTACCCCGGCGAAATAAACAAGGGCTCTTTTTGCATGTTGGTTTCATTGACCACCGCGGTCGGATTCCATGCGAGCCTGTTGCCGTAAATATTATTGTATATGATACGCGTTTTCTTCGATTGGGGGGCGATGTAAACGCCGTATTGTTTGTTGTCCATGAGGATGTTGTTGCGGATGAGGACTTCGGTGCGGTGGGCGCAGAAAATTGCGCAGTAGCCGCTTTCGAGAATCACGTTGTGGTCGATGGACGTACGGGTTCCGCGGCTTGATTCGAGGAAAATGCCGGTCCATTCGTTGCGGTAGATTACGTTGTTGCTGATGTCGGGCAGCGAGATGAGCGCGTGGATGCCGGCTCCCTTGTTGTCAATGATGAGGTTCCGGGAAATGACCGGCCTGGTGTTTTTGCACAGGATACCGGTGGTGCCGTTCTGGATGGTGAAGTTGGTGATGGTGCCGCCGTCGGCGCCGAGCACGCACGGCGCCTTGCGGCTGCCGTCGATGATGGTCTTGAGCATGTCTTGACCCATGAGAACCACGTTGTCGGCCATGGCGATGTTCTCGTGATAAATTCCATTGGATACGAAGACCGTGTCGCCTTCGTCAGCCTCACCGAGCGCCGCATGAATCGAGGGGAAATCCTGGGGGACAACGATTCTTCTTCCCGCCGATGATAGTCCAACAATGACAACCAGAAAGTACAGAAAGAACGCCGGAGAGATTTTTCTGCACATCGTGAGGGATCCTATTCTTGTGATAAAGTATTAAGGGCTTAAATTGCTAGCAAAAGTATAAATAAGGAAATTATCATTCAAATAAAATCTCAATCAAAATACTATTGGTGGCAAATAGTGTCAAGTTTTTACAAATCCTTATATATAATGATTTTTTTATCGTGCAACCGGCGTCCGGATACCGTAACTCCAGATGGATATTGTTGTTGCAAATATCAAGCATTGTCCGAGCCCGGGTGAATGAAAAAATTGCGCGCGCCTTGCACGTGTTCACTGGCCGCTCACCAAAACAACTGTTTTTAATGAAAATACTGCAACCCAATTTTCTAAGTATGATACGTAGATACTCAAATAAAATATTTTTCATTTAAAAGGCAAGTTATTTCTCCGTTTAAAAAATAATCCGGAAAAAATGTTGCCGTTGTCCTGCTTTTTATTCTTGGATTTCAGTGCATCCTCTTCTGATTATATATTGTTTGTCATATGAAAGTCATATGCAATTTCCTTGAATTATTTTAATTCATACTCGCTCGAAAAACGACCCGGAAAAAGGCAAGCTCTCAATGATTCGATTATCATTTTTACAACAGCAGCGGAATTATTTCGGCCCCAAAGTTTTTATCGCCATCCTGCCGCTCTTTTTCGCCGCGGAAATTTTTGGCTTTGGGAAGAACAAGGTTGAATACGAGTATTTTAAATGGAACTGCTACCGTGTCCCGCATTTTGAAGTTTACTTTTCGCAGAACCAGGGCGTGCTTCCGGCAATAGCCACCCAATGGATCGAGAACGATTTCGAAGCGCTTCGCCGCGATTTTTCCTTTGCCCCGAAAGACAAGATTCCCGTCATTCTGTACGGCAGTCCCAACAGTTTCGCGCAGACCAACGTCATCAGCGACATTCTGCCCGAGGGCGTGGGCGGATTTACCACGCAGATCAAGAACAGGATCGTGGTGCCGTTCGACGGTTCGTACGACGAGCTACGGCATGTGCTTCATCACGAGCTCGTGCACGGGTTTCAGTACAGTATTCTATTTGAGCAATTCGGCTCGTCGCTTTTAACCGGCGCCGACGCCCAGCTTCCGCTCTGGTTCGCCGAGGGCCTCGCCGAATACCTTTCCATGGGATGGAATACCGAGTCGGACATGTTCCTCATGGACGCCACGATTTTCGGTTCCATCGGACTTCCCGGGCCCGAACTCGGCGGTTACATGGCCTACAAAGGCGGCCAGTCGTTTTTCGAATTTCTCGCCGAGTCGCGGGGCGAAAAACGGTTCTCCCAGTTTCTTGCCCGTTTCAAGGAAGTCAAAAACGTCGAGCGGAGCTTCAAGGAGGTGTATGGAAAATCTCCGGAAGAGCTTGGTGAAGAGTGGCGGACCGAACTCAAGCGCCTTTATTGGCCGGAAATCGGCCGCCGAGCGGCGCCCGCGAAATTTGGCATTGCGCTCACCGCACACGAAAAAGACAGGGACAACTTCAACCTGAAGCCCCGGATCTCGCCCGACGGGACCAAGGTCGCCTATTTCAGCGACCTTCGGGACTACACGCGCATCCTGGTGTGCACCGCAAAGGGCGAGATCTTCCGCGAGGTGGGCCAGTCCGGTTACGCGGGCAGCTTCGAGTCCTTCCACCCCTTCCGGAGCGGGCTCTGCTGGTCCCCGGGCAGCGACAAGCTTGCCTTTGTGTCAAGCAACAACGGCAAGGACGAGCTCAGGATCGTCGACATCAACAAGAAAAAACTGCTCAAAGCCTTCATTCCAGACCTTGCCTCGGCGGTATCGCCCGACTGGTCGCCCAACGGCCGCGATATCGTCTTCTGCGGCATCGACCGCGGGTACTGCGACCTCTATGTTTACAACAGCGTTTCGGGCTCGTGCACGAGATTGACAAACGATATTTTTTCGGAGGCCGACCCGCGCTACACCCGCGACGGCAGGGGAATCGTTTTTGCGCGACAGGACACCTCGGGCGCGGCCGAGCGTTCGGTGCGAAAGGCGGCACCGCCGGTCCAGCTGTGGTACCTCGACCTCGCCGACCTGCACTGCGTGCAGCTGACTGCGTCGCCGGGCAACAAGAAGGCGCCGTGTTTTTCGCCGGACGGAAAGTTCATCATGTACGTGTCGGACCGAAACGGCATCGACAACATTTACGTCGCGCCGTTCAAAAATCCCGACAGCGCGAAAGCGCTCACCGACGTGATCGGCGGGTGCTCGAGCCCGGACTGGGCGAAAGACTCGGCCGCCGCGGTGTACTGCCTTTTCCAGAAGGGCGGATGGGACATCTGGCGCGTTGCGGATCCCATGAACAGGCTCATGGAAAAAATGCCTGAAAAAACAAAATGGATGGAATCGTGCGACGACACCGCCAAGCCCTTCTTTTCTCCCGAGGTCGCGGCGGACAGCGCCTCCGGACCGAAGAAAAAGGAGGCCTTTCACGGTCCGGGCCGGCACGCGGCCCCCTTGACAACTCCGGAAACCGCCGCGGATGAGGAAACCGGCATTTCAGAGCGCGACACCACGAAGGCTCATCCTGACACGACGGCTGCCAAAAGCGGGGATTCCGTTGCCGTCAAGAAGACTGATTGGCAAAAAAAAGAACCGCCGGCGGCCGCGGCTGTGCCGGTCAGCCCGCCCCAGCACGTCACGCTTAATTTCGACACGCTGTCGCCGCGGCCGTACCGCCTGACCTTCACCCCGGACATCGTTTCGGTGGGACTCGGCACCGACGCGTACTACGGCTACGGCGTGTCGGGCCAGATCGTTGCCGTGTTCTCCGACCTCATGGGAAACCACCAGATCGCGGTGATGGGCGACGTGGAGGGCAACATCGCGGATTACACGCACCTGTTCGCCTCCTACTTCAACCTGGAGCACAAGGTCAACTTCGGCCTCGCCGCGTTTTACAACCGGGAATACACCGCGACCGACATTTTCGGCGACTCACTCTATTTCGACACCGACGCCGGCGCCATGGCCACACTCCGCTTCCCGTTCTCCATGTATTCCCGCATCGACGTGGAGGGCTTTTACGAAAATCTGTTCCGCGTTCCCTACCTTTCCGAAACCACGGACAACGGCTCGTTTGTCAATGACACCACCCGCCGGAACCGGACCATCAATATTTTCATGCCCTCGATATCTTACACCTACGACGACATCCTGTGGGGCATCACGGGCCCGCTCAACGGCCTGCGGGCGCAGGCGCGCGTGGTGATGTCGCCGCCGGTCAAGCTCATCGACGCGTCGTTCGCGTCCTTCGACGTGGACGTGCGGCACTACTGGCACATCCTCAACCGGTTCGTATGGGCAAACCGGCTCGCCTTCGGCGCGAGCATTCCCCTGCGCAACGAGGCGCCGTCGAGGAAATTCTTTCTGGGCGGCGACGAGAACTGGTTCCTGTACGACTTCAACACGGCCGCCTATCAGCAGAACGTGAACAATTTCTTCTATTCCGACATCATCGTTCCCTTCAGGGGATGGAACTACCTCGACATCATCGGCACGAAATTCGCCGTTGTCAATACCGAGTTCCGGTTCCCGTTCCTCAAGGAGATGACGCTCGTGTGGCCCCTGCCCCTGACGCTCCGGTATGTCAACGGCGCCGTGTTCACCGACATCGGCAACGCGTGGAACCCCGAGGAGCAGTTCAAAAACGTGCCCCTGCCGAAGAACATTTACGGCGGCGTGGGAGGGGGCCTGCGCGCGAACCTAGGGATTTTCGTGCTGCGCTGGGACCGGGCGTGGAAAACGGACTTCGCGACGTTTTTCGGGCCGTGGAAGGACTATTGGTCGCTGGGCGCGGAATTTTAATCCCTCAAAGAAATCGATCAACGTATAATTTTTCCGTCTTTGTAGAAATTCTCCAACTGCTTGTTTCCATCCTCATACCAAGTTGTATATCGTCCTTCCCTGTTGCCGTCCTTGTAAAAGCCCGCCTCCTGCTTTTTCCCGTTTTCAAACCACAGCGTGTACGCCCCTTCTTTTTTGTCATTCTTATAGGAACATTGCTCCTGCTTGTTTCCGCTTTTAAACCACTTCATTGACGGCCCGTCTTTTTTCTCGCCCTTGTACGAGCATTCCTCCTGCTTGTTCCCGTTATCATACCATCGTGTGCATTTTCCGTCCCGAAGGCCGTCCTTGTAAAAGCCTTCCTCCTTTTTCGTCCCATTGTCAAACCATAAGGTATAGGGTCCGTCTTGATTCCCGTCTTTATAGGTCCATTCCTCCTGTTTTTTCCCGTTCTCATAATATCTGACATACGGGCCGGTTTTTATCCCGTCCTTGCAGGAGCCTTCATGCTCCTTGTTTCCATTTTTATACCACCGGATGTAAGGACCGTCCAGTTTGTCGTTCTTGTCAATGCCCTGCTCGAGCTTGCGCCCGTTCTCGTGCCAATAGGTGTAAGGACCGTCTTTCTTTCCGTTTTTGTAAATACCTTCATATGATTTCGTGCCGTTCTCAAACCATTCGGTGTAGCTCCCTTCAAGGACGCCATTTTTATAATTGCATTCCAATGATTTCTTCCCGTTTTTATGCCATTCCGCGTACGGCCCATCCAATTTCCCGTTTTTGTAATTGCATTCAATCGACTTCAATCCGCTTTCAAACCATTCGGCATATGCGCCTTCCCGCACCCCGTTTTTATAGGTGCATTCCAATGATTTCTTTCCGTTCTCGTACCAATGGACGTCGGGTCCTTCCTGTTTCCCATTTTTGTAGGTGCATTTTTGATGCGGCTTGTCGTTCCAGTACCAGCTGGCGTACGGGCCTTCTTTTTGACCTGACTTATTTACGTAATACTTTTCCTGCAACTTCCCGTTCGGATATTTCAATTCCATTTTCTTTCCGCCGCAGCCAAATAACAAAATAATTGACAAAATCGTAACCATAATAACGTACGTGAGCGGTCGCTTTTCAAATTGTCTGCTGATGGTTTTTGGTCCAAACGTTTTCATTTGGCCTGCTCCTTTCCATGAGTGGAAAAAATGATTTTTTGCCCTACAGGTATTATCTACGGCTTGTTGGATGCGCGCATCCGGCGTGCCTGCGAGGCTGATGTTTTTTCAGCATAGAAAAATGAAAAACAAAATCTATTCAAGGCAAGTAAAATCTCAAGTCGGCTAGTTTTTTTGGGATACGGAATAAAATGGATTTTATTGCTGGGTTCCATATGCGAACGGGGAGAGAAATTGGATGATTTTCCGCGGGGATTAAAATGTGGTTGAAGGACTTTGGAATGAAATTACTGTTCCCACTCAACAGTATCAATCTCACCCATGATATTGATTTATAAAAGGGAGATTTAAAACGTGAAACATTAATGGATTAATATCATCAAATATTTTTTGATTTAATATTTTATTCCTATTCCTATCGGGATTACTATTAATGTCAAAATACCCATTGAAACTGCAAAAATGGTTAGCGCGACCTTAGTGCCTATTTCTTTATGTTTCTTTTCGGTGCTTATTGAATCCTGTATTTCTTTCTGTCGCTCTGCCTTTTTGATTTCAATGTTTTTTTTCTCATTATCACATAGCGAATCTGCAGCAATTAAAAAAGTTACCTCATTCTTAGTGAGGCTGTTTATATCTTTCTTTTTCAATTCTAAGTAAAGGGAATCATTACAAGCAGATGCATAAGGATATTGAATAAAGCACGATATTAGGGTTATTGTTGCTAAAAATCCCTTCATTAATTTCTCCCAAATAAAATTCAATGAGAAAAAAATGACAAAAACGGGTAAACGGTTTGGTAAACCAAAATGGATGAATTATTAATAATAAATATTTATTAGTTTGTAATTTTTATTCCTCCCGAGGCAAAAAGTATTGTTACCGTTATTACAGCAGTAAAAAATAAACACATTAAAATGGTTATCCCGACCTTGCTGCTAATTTCTTTATATTTCTTTTCATGTTTTATTGAATCTTGTATTTCTTGCTGTCGCTCAGCCTTTTTGGCTTCAAGTTCTTTTTTCGTTTGATCACATTGATTATCTTTAGCAAGCATATAAAACATTTCATTTTGTGTTAAAATATTTTTATCCCTTTTTTTTAATTCAAGATATAGACTATCATCACAAGGCGAAGCATATGGACTTTGAAATGTACTTAGAAAAATTATTGGCATGAATAAGAAAAAAATATTTATAATTTTTCCATTCCAATTTATTAGACCATTTGTAACCATAGAAGGTACTATCCTTGATTTCCTTTATCGGTCGGCATCCTGAAATCTGGCTCCCTCAAGGTTCGCTCCCTCAAGGTTCGCTCCCCAAAGAATGGCTCCCCGAAGGTCGGCTTCCATAAGGTTGGATTCCGCAAGGTTGGCCCCCCGAAGGTCGGCTCCCCGAAGGTCGGCTTCCTCAAGAACGCCTCCCCGAAGGTTGGCTGAATCAAGGTGGGCCGAATCAAGGTGGGCTCTTGGAAGGAAGGCTAAATCAAGATCGGCTCCCCTAAGATTGGCTCCCCCAAGCCTGGCCCTCTCAAGGTTGGCTCCCCGAAGGCCGGCTTTATGAAGATCGGCTCCCCTAAGATTGGCTCCCACAAGGTAGGCTGAATCAAGGTGCGCTCCCACAAGGCAGGCCTCATGAAGATCGGCTCCCTCAAGGTAATATTTCTCAAGATGGGCTCCCATAAGATCAGGTGTAACACCTTTTTCTTTTCTCCATTTATTCCAATTTCCTACTCCGGATTTTAGTATGTCAACCTGTCTTGTACAGCCACTATTCATCGCAAGCAACAACAGAACGGCAATTATGCTTTTAAAGCCAACCATACCGTCTCCTTTTCATTCCCACTCAATCGTGGCCGGCGGCTTATGCGTCACGTCGTAAAACAAATCTCCCAATCCGTCAATCTTCTTCGATTCCTCAAGAATATACGCAAGCGTCTCATCCTTTAATCTCGCAAACCTCGCGGTCATGGCCTCCTGCGACATGATGGGCCGCAGCACGCCGCATTGCCGGCCGGACTTATTGACAAGGGGCAACAATACGACCGGCACCTGCCACACGGCGGCGTATTCGCCGAATTTGTGCAGCGCGCCGGTCACCAGGTGGTCAAGCGCCCGGAGCACGGCGAGGCGGTCGAGCGTCAGGTATGCCTTGACAAGATGGTATTCTGGTTTTCCCGCCACGGAAAGACCGTACACCACCCTGTTGACGCCCTTGATTTTATTGGTGATGCTTGTTGAGACCGTTTCGAGCCCGTCCCAGTCTTGCTTTCCCAGAACGAGCGCCGGGTGCGCGTAGGTACGCGAGTCTCCCTGCACGCCCACGCTCTTCAACGGCAGCACATACGATTCGTATCCTGCTTTGGCGGAAATTTCCCGAACACTTTTTTCCGTATCCTGCAGAACGGGAGATTCTGTTCCATTTGAGCACAACAGGCGTACTCCGAGGCCCGGGCCGGGAAACGGGTGACGCCATAATAATTTTTCGGGAAGACCGAGCGCTGCGCCGAGCTCGCGGACTTCGTCTTTGTACAGCAGCGCCAGCGGCTCGATGATTTCCCCTTTTTCAAGCAGCTCCATCACGGCGTCGACGCGGTTGTGGTGCGTCTTGATGCGTTCCGCGTGCCTGGTGCCGGCGCTTTCGATGGTGTCGGGATAAATGGTGCCCTGGCCCAGGATGTATTCCTTGGGGTCGAGTCCGAATTCCCCGAGCGCGGCCTCCTTCACCTCGATGAACGTGGTGCCGATGATCCGGCGTTTTTCCTCGGGGTCGGCAATGTTTTTGAGCGCCGAAAGGAATTTTTCCGTTGCGTCAACCACGTGCAGGTTGCCGAACCCGTTGGCTTTCATGTAGTCGAGGATGTCGGCTGATTCGCCTTGGCGCATGAGCCCGTTGTCGATGTGCAGCCCGAAAACGTTTTTCTCGCCCAGCACCCTGTTGAGCAGCGTGAACGCTACGGTCGAGTCAACGCCGCCGGACACCAGAAGAAAAACCTTTTTTGCGCCGCATTTCTTCTTTATTTCCTCGCCCATTTCCCGCATGAACGTGCCGGTGTTCCAGTCGTGCGAGCATTTACAGATTGAAATAAAATTCTCAAGGATCGTCATGCCTTTCGGCGTGTCGGTCACTTCGGGATGGAACTGCAGGCCGTACATGCGTTTCGTTTCATTGCCCATGGCCGCCGCCTTGCACCCGGTGGTTGAGCCGATGACCTCGAATCCCTGCGGCAGCTTTTCCACGGCGTCGCCGTGGCTCATCCAGATCTGCTGCCGGCCCGAAAGTCCCGCAAAGAGGGGGCTGTTTTCCTTAATGTCAATTTGCGCGATACCGTACTCCCGGTATCTGCCTGCAACCACGTTGCCTCCCAGGCTCTGCGCCATGAGCTGGTGGCCGTAACAAAGCCCCAGCACCGGAATGCCGAGCGCAAGAACGCTGCTGTTAAAACCGGGCCTGTCTTTGTCAAGCACGCTGTGCGGACCGCCCGAAAGGATGATTCCCTTGAACCGCCGGCATTCGTTCGCGGGAATGTCGCTCGGGACAATTTCCGAGTATACGTTCAGACGGCGTATCCGGTTTGCGATGAGATGGGTGTATTGGCCGCCGAAATCGAGTACCGCTATCGTGTCCATAGGCATCAAAAAATAATTGTTCGTCGAGAAGCAAGCTTGTCAATTTTGGAGGAATGATATATTTTGGAGGGCGCTTTTTATTGGGGTGTCGTCCAACGGTAGGACTCTGGACTCTGGCTCCAGCTATTGAGGTTCGAATCCTTACACCCCAGCCATTCTTAAAATTGCAGATTGCAAAGTCCAGATTCCAGATTTGCAGGAACACCGGAAATATTTTTAAATTTGGAATCTGTAATCTGAACTTTGGACTTTTTAGGGCCCCATCGTCTAGTGGCCCAGGACGGGTGGTTCTCAGCCATCAAACCGGGGTTCGATTCCCCGTGGGGCTACCATTTGAAGAACCCCGCGCCAAGTCGCGGGAATGCGCGGGCTGTGCCATTCAAGGGGATTTCCTTGACGGAATCCTCTTTTATATTTTAAGGAATATTGACTTTTTGAGCGTTGGTGTGGTATTTTTTTCACGAATAATTACATAAAGCTCAGGATGAACCTTCGTTTTGTCCTCGGCTCGTGCAGCGAAAGCCGGGCGATTAGCTCAGATGGTTAGAGTGCTTGCTTGACATGCAAGAGGTCGTTGGTTCGATTCCAACATCGCCCATGTATCCCTGCTCCTCCACCGCTTTTACGGTTCATTCCGCAAAAGACTTATCGGGAAGAGGATCACGTCAACCGGGCGCCGATTGCGGCGCTCAAAGACAGGGTTTCGGATGAATATTGTTCTGCCCGACAAAAGCCTCAAGTCCATGCCGGACGGCGCCACCGCGCTCGACCTCGCTCAGGCAATCTCGCCGCGTCTGGCAAAGGACGCGGTTGCCGCAAAAGTAAACAACACCCTCGTCGACCTTTCCGCCAAGCTTTACGACAACGACTCGGTTTCGATCGTTACCTTTGATTCACCCGAAGGCAAGTCGGTGTTCTGGCATTCCTCGTCGCATGTGATGGCGCAGGCGGTGCAGGAGCTGTTTCCCTCCGCGAAAATCGCGATAGGTCCTTCAATTGACAATGGGTTTTACTATGATTTCGACATGGAAAAGCCCATCGCGCAGGACGACCTGAAAAAAATCGAAGACAAGATAAAAGAGATCGTAGCGAAAAAAATCCCGCTGGTGCGCAGTGTCATAAGTAAAGCCGAAGCGGAAGCGTATTTCAAGGCCAAAAACGAACCGTACAAACTCGAGCTGCTGAACGACATCCAGGGCGATCCGTCCGTTTACAAACAGGGAGGATGGCTGGATATGTGCCGCGGGCCGCACGTGCCCGACACCGGCTACCTCCGCGCGGTCAAGCTCATGAGCATCGCGGGCGCGTACTGGCGCGGCAGCGAGAAGAACAAGATGCTCACCCGGCTCTACGGCATCTCGTTCCCCAAGCAGTCGCAGCTTGACGAATACCTCAAGATGCTCGAGGAGGCGGCCAAGCGCGACCACCGCAGGCTCGGCACCGACCTCGACCTCTATTCCATCAACGAGGCGGTGGGGCCCGGGCTGGTGCTCTGGCACCCCAAGGGCGGGCGCCTCCGCACCATCATCGAGGACTTCTGGCGCAGCGAGCACTACAAGAACGGCTACGAGCTCGTGTATTCGCCGCACATCGGCCGCAGCACGCTCTGGGAGACCAGCGGCCACCTCGGGTTCTACCGCGAGAACATGTACTCGCCCATGGAAATTGACGAGCAGGAATATTTCGTGAAGCCCATGAACTGCCCGTTCCACATCATGATGTACAAGAGCAGGGTGCGCTCCTACCGCGAGCTGCCGCTGCGGTGGGCGGAGCTGGGCACCGTGTACCGCTACGAGAAGAGCGGCGTGCTGCACGGCCTGCTACGCGTACGCGGGTTTACCCAGGACGACGCGCACCTCATCTGCAGCCCGGACCAGATGCCCGGCGAGATCCGCAGCGTGCTGCGCTTCTGCCTGTTCATGCTCAAATCGTTCGGGTTCGAAAAATTCAAGGTGTACCTCGCAACGCGGCCCAAGGAAGGGTCGGTGGGCGACGAGGCCAAATGGCGCGACGCGACGGCCGCGCTTGACGCGGCGGTAAAGGCCGAGGGACTCGAGTGCGAGGTGGACGAGGGCGGCGGCGCGTTTTACGGCCCCAAGATCGACATCAAGATAAAGGACGCGCTCAACCGCGAATGGCAGTGCTCCACCATCCAGTTCGACTTCAATGAGCCGGAACGCTTCGACATGGTTTTCTCGGGCGCCAGCAACGAGCGGCTGCGGCCCTTCATGATCCACCGCGCGCTGCTCGGGTCGCTTGAACGGTTCATGGGCGTGCTCGTGGAGCATTACGCAGGCGCGCTGCCCCTGTGGCTGTCGCCCGTGCAGGTGAAGATCATTCCCATTTCCGATAAGTATATTGACTATGCGACGCAGGTGTTTTCGGCCTGCAAGGCCGCGGGCCTGCGCGCAGAGCTTGACGACCGGTCGGAAAAAATGGGCGCAAAGATCCGCGACGCGGAGCTGGCCAAAATTCCCTACATGGCCATTGTCGGGCAAAAGGAGCTTGACTCAAAAACCGTTTCGGTGCGGCGCCACAAGGACGGCGACCAGGGATCAAAGGAACTGGCGCAGTTCGTGGAGCAGATCGCCGCCGAAGCGAAGAAAACGGCCTGATATCCGGGCGTTTTATACTTTTACAGAAGGAGGTACGTATCAACAGATTTCAGCCGCCAAAACAGGACAAGGATTTGCCTCATGTCAACGAAGAAATACGAGTGCCGCGTGTGCGGGTGATTTCGAGCAACGGGGAGTCCCTCGGCATCCTGCCGATCATGGAGGCCCGCGAGCGCGCCACCTACGAAGGCCTTGATCTTGTCGAGGTGGCCCCCAACGCGGAGCCGCCCGTGTGCAGGATCATGGACTATGGGAAATTCAAGTACGAAAAATCGAAGAAGCAGAAGGAAGCCAAGAAGAAGCAGCATGTGTCGCACCTCAAGGAAATCAAGATGCACCCGAAGACCGAGGAGCACGACTACCGCTTCAAGATGGACCACGCGCGCAAGTTCCTTTACCGGGGCGACCGGGTCAAGGCGACCATCGTGTTCCGCGGCCGCGAGATCGCGCACCTTGACTTTGGGAAAAAGATACTCGAGCGGTTCGAGGCCGACATCGCCGATTTGTGCTCCGTGGAGTTCACCTGCAAAATGGAAGGCAGGAACATGATCTCCATGTTCGTGCCCGACCGGGTGAAAATAAAGGAATTCACGCGCAAGGCGGACCAGGAACGAAGGAAAATGGAACAGGAAATTAAAAAAGAGACCGGGGCGGCGCAGGCCGCGCAGCCGGACATCGTACAGCAATAGAAACGGGGAATTGCTTATGCCGAAAATGAAAACACGGAGCACGGTCAAAAAGCGTTTCCGCGTCACCGCGGGCGGGCTCGTGAAGAGGAAAAAGGTCAATCTGAGGCACATCCTCACCAAGAAGGGAAACTCGCGCAAGCGGCGCCTCGGGAAAAAGGCGATTGTCAATCCGGTTCAAGCAAAAAAATTGATGATGATGATAAGCTGACCGGTGCGCCGAGATGATAATGTCATCTTGAACTGATGGTTTTTTTACCACATAAAGGAGTCTGATCATGCCACGAGTAAAATCGCGGGTCGCTTCACGCGCCCGGAGAAAGAAGATCCTCAAGGCGAATGCCGGCTACTTCGGCAAGCGGAAGAGCTGCATCCGCACCGCCAAGGACGCGTTCTGGAAAGCGGGAAAATACCAGTACCGCGACCGCAAGCAGAGAAAGCGCGAGTTCCGCTCGCTGTGGATATCGCGCATCAACGCCGCGGCGCGCACCTGCGGCACCACCTACGCCCAACTCATTTGCGGCCTGCGGCAGAAGAACATCAGCCTCGACCGCAAGGTGCTGGCGCAGCTTGCGCTTCACGAACCGGAATCGTTCAAGAAGCTCGTTGAAACGGTGAAGGCATAGGACGGCCAATGGCTGAAGAGAGCATCACCCCGACCCTCGAGCTTCTCGAGAAGGCGGAACAGGAGGCGTCGGCGCAGCTGTCGGCGGTCTTGTCCGACGCGGAGGCGGAGGCGTTCAGGATCAAGTTCCTCGGAAAAAAGGGGCTTCTCCTCTCTTTTGTCAAAGGGGTAAAGGACCTCTCGCCCGAGCAGAAGCGAACCGTCGGCGCAAAGGCCAATGCGCTGTTCCGGTCCGTCGAGGAGCGGTTCAAGGCCGCCCCGTGGCTCAAGAAGCAAAGCGGCGCGGTCGATGGGGCGTTTGATCCCACGTTGCCGGGATTTCCGTTTCCGCACGGCAGCATTCATCCGCTCACCAAGATCCGGAACCGCATGCGCGATATTTTCGTCGGCATGGGTTTCGATGTCGCCTACGGTCCCGAGGTCGAGACCGACGCGAACAACTTCGGGATGCTCAACTTCCAGCCCAACCATCCGGCCCGCGACATGCAGGACACGTTTTATATAAAGGCCGACGAGGTGCTGCTGCGCACGCACACGTCGCCCGTGCAGATCCGCGTGATGCTTTCGCGCAAGCCGCCCATCCGCTGCATCATGCCGGGAAGGGTGTACCGCAACGAGGAGGTGAGCAGCCGCAGCTACTGCCTGTTCCACCAGGTGGAGGGCCTGTACGTCGACGAAGGCGTGAGCTTCGCCGACCTCAAGGGCACGCTGCTCGCGTTCGCCAGGCAGTTTTTCGACGAAAAGACGAAAATAAAAATACGCCCGAGCTTTTTCCCGTTCACCGAACCGAGCGTGGAGGTCGACGTCGAATGCTTCTTGTGCGGCGGCAAGGGATGCCCGCTGTGCAAGCAGAGCGGCTGGCTCGAAATCCTCGGCGCGGGCATGGTGCACCCCAACGTGCTGGCCAACTGCGGGGTTGACAATGAGAAATACACGGGCTTCGCGTTCGGCATGGGCGTCGAGCGGGTCGCGCTGCTGAAGTATGGAATTGACGATATAAGAATATTATTCGAGAATGATGTGAGGTTTTTAAAGCAGTTTTGACCCCGCCTCTCCGGCCCGAAGGGCCGGAGGGTCCGAAGCGAAAAATCAGCAATGAAAAATATCCTATGAAATTCTCCCTTTCCTGGCTCAAAGACTTTGTCGACATCACCGTCCCGGTCGAGGACGTGTGCGCCATGCTGACGTCCGTGGGCATCGAGGTGGCCTCGGTGACCAGGCGCCGCATCCCGAACGGCGTGAAAACGGCAAAGCTGCTTTCCGTTGAAAAGCACCCGAACGCGGACAAGCTCAGCCTGTGCAGCGTTGACATCGGGGAAGCCTCGCCGCTCGCCATCGTGTGCGGCGCGCCCAACGTAAAGGTCGGCATGGTTTCGGCGCTCGCCATTATCGGCACGAAATTCGACAACGGCTTTGCGATCACCAAGGCGAAAATCCGCGGCGTCGAGTCGTTCGGCATGCTGTGCTCGGAAAAGGAGCTCGACATTTCCGACGATCATTCCGGCATCATGGACCTGGCGCCGGACACGGCAGTGGGAAAACCGCTTTCGGAATATTATCCCGACGATGAAATTCTCGAAATAGAACTTACCCCCAACCGCGGCGACTGCTTGAGCCTGCTCGGGGTGGCGCGCGAGGTGGCGGCCAAGCTCAAGGCGCCGCTGAAAAACACCGCGCTTGCGCCGAAGGAATCCGGAAGCGGCAAGGTATCGGATTTCATTTCAGTTTCCATTGAAGCGCCCAACGGATGTCCGCGCTACGGCGGCCGTCTCGTGAAAGGCGTGAAAATCGCGCCCTCACCCAAATGGATGGCGCAGCGGCTCTCCGACGCGGGGGTGCGGCCCATCAACAACGTGGTCGACATCACCAACTACCTTATGCTCCATTTCGGCCAGCCCATGCACGCTTTTGACTATGCCAGAATAAGACGGAAGAAAATCATCGTGCGCACGGCGGGGAGGCCGACCGAGTTTGCAACGCTCGATGAGATGAAGCGCGGTCTTTCCGCAGACGACCTGCTCATCTGCGACGGCGAAGGGCCGGTCGCTCTCGCGGGCATCATGGGGGGGCTGGGCTCGGAAATTTCCGATACGACAAGCGACGTGTTCCTCGAATGCGCGTACTTCGATCCATCGGGCATCCGCACCACCTCGAAGCGGCTCGGGCTCTCCACCGAGGCGTCGTACCGATTCGAGCGCGGGGTCGATCCCGAGAACGCTCTTGTCTGGGCGCTGGATACCGCGGCCGAGATGCTCCGGCTTTATGCGGGCGGCACCGTTACTCCGGGCATGCTAGACGCATGTCCGGCGCGGGTGGCGCAAAAGACCGTACGTCTGCGGCCGTCGCGCGCCGCACTCCTTCTCGGCGTTGCCATACCGAAAGCCGAGATCGTTTCCACGCTTTCCCGTTTGCAAATCACCTGCCGCGACGCAGGCGACGATTCGCTCGAATGCATCGTTCCCGCCTTTCGCCACGATATATCGCTCGAGGCCGACCTGATCGAGGAGGCCGGACGTTTTTACGGATACGACAACATCGCCTCCGCCGACCATGCACGGGTGGGCCTTATCAGGCCCGCTTCGCCGGTCGAGGAGCGCGCCGACGCCATACGCTCGTCGCTCGCCTTCATGGGCCTCAACGAAATAGTCACCAACAGCCTCACGTCTGAAAAAAAGAACCTGCTCATACGGCCGTCGGCGACGCCGGTCGCGCTCCTCAACCCGCTGTCGCCCGACATGGCGCAGCTGCGCACCGCAATGCTTCCAAGCGGGCTCGAGGTGCTTGCCTACAACATCAACCGCAAGAACCTTGACAACAGGTATTTCGAGATCGGCAGGACCTATGTTGCGCGGCCGGGCCAGGACCTGCCGGTTGAGCGGGACGTGCTTTCCATCATCCTGCACGGAAATTTCTTTCCCGTGTCGTGGGACAATACAACGGGCATCAAAAACGAATTCTACGTTCTCAAGGGCATCCTCGACAAACTGGCGGCAAACATCGGATGCGGCGGATTCGCCTTTGACGCTTCCGCGGCAGCGGATGCGTTCCTTGGCGCGCAATCGTGCGGGGTTTCATGCGGAAAGCTCATTACCGGTGTCATGGGAATGCTAAAGGAAAATGTGTGCGCTGTGTTTGACATCAAGGAAGCGGTGAGTTATGCCGAGCTCGACATGACGGATTTTCTGCAGGCGCCGCTTTCCGCGCCTGCGTTCAGGCCCATGCCGAAATATCCGGCGCTCGAGCGCGATTTCTGCTTCGTGCTCAAGGAGACCCTGTTTTCCGCGGAAATCTCGCGGGAAATCCGTTCCCTTTCGCCGCTGGTGGAAGACGTCGTACCGTTTGACGTTTATCGGGGCGAGAAACTCGGGTCCGGACTTAAAAGCATCGCCTTCTCGGTGCGGCTGCGGTCAAACGAGCGCACGCTCACCGACAAGGAGGCCGAGGAGCTGTGCGTAAGAATCATCACGGTCATGGAGAAGAAATACGGTGCAACCCTCAGAAAATAAGGAAACCGGTCTTTTAAAAAAAATGTGTTTAAATTTATTTGCGGTAATGATATACTTATAATTCAAATTCGTAATCAAAATCTAACGATAACCTTATACGATCAAAAAGAAAGGACAGAAGGTTTGCCAGCGGATATTTTAACTCAGTTGGAACATAAAATAGACAAGTTGATTTCCACGGTCAAAACCCTCAAGGAAGAAAACGGCAGGCTTTCGGAGGAGATCAAGGTCCATAAGCAGAAAATCCGGGAGTCTGAAACAGGCAGTGAGGGGCTTGCGGGCGAATGTGAATTGTTAAAGAAGAGTAACGAGGATAAACAAAAAAAGCTTGATAGTGCAGTTGAAAAGATTCAGGGGTTGTTGTCGAAACTTGAATCGGCGGCCTAAGCCGGCAAAGTGATCAGCGGCAAGTCCGCCAGCGGAGTACGCATGAGCCCATCGTCGGACAGTGTACGCGTGAAGATTTACGGAGACGAGTATTCAATCAAGGGTGATGTTGATATTGAAACGACAAAAAAGGTCGCAGAGTTCGTTAACAGCAAAATGGAAGAGATACAGTCCAGCGTCGCATCGAGGGAAAAACTGAAAATCGCCGTTCTCTCCGCCATGAACATCGCGGGGGAACTCCTCGACTACAAATCAAAATGCGAAGATTGCATCAGGAAGCTCGATGAGGTGGAGGAACGCGTCGCCGATTGAACGCGCGGCGAAAACCGCTGAGACTTTTTTACTCTGTGCCCGGTAACACATAGTGTTGAGTACCGCTCGTTTTACTCTCACGTTTTACACTCCCCGGTGATGCGGCGCATCAGTCCCGCCCGATGCGTTGAATTTTTGTCATTGTTTTTTCATAGGTATTCGTGGCCGCTTACAGGAGGACGAAATGACCATCCAGACGATTTTTATTATCATCGGGTGCATCGCATGCGCCGTGGTTGCGTTTGTGCTCGGCCAGCTTTGGCGCGTGATGACCGACAAAAAGTACAAGGAGGAGAAGATCGCTTCCCTGCAGGAGGAATCGGACCGGATCATGCGGGAGGCGCAGAAAGAGGCCGAGCTCTCGAAGAAGACCGCGCTGCTCGAGGCAAAGGACGAATGGTTCAAGGCAAAGGCCGAATTCGAAAAAGACGCGGCGAAAACGAGGGAGGCCATCCGCGTCGAGCAGCAGAAGCTCAAGGACAACGAGCTCGAGCTCAAACGCCGCGATGACACCATCGCCAAGCGCGAGGCCGAATTCACCGCGCGCGAAAGCTTTCTGAATTCAAAGGAGAAGACCCTGCGCACCAAGGACAACGAGTTGACCAAGCTCGTCGCTATGGAAAACGAGAAACTGGAAAAAATCTCGCACATGACCCAGGACGAGGCGAAGAAACTCCTCATGACCAACCTCGAGGGACAGGTGCGGTACGAGGCCGCGCAGATGATCAAGGAAATAAAAGACACCGCCAAGGCCGAGGCGGAAAACGAGGCCAAGGAAATCGTGGTGCAGGCGATCCAGCGGTGCGCGGCCGACGCCACGGTCGAATCAACGGTGAGCGTGGTGCACCTGCCCAACGACGAGATGAAAGGCCGCATCATCGGCCGCGAGGGACGCAACATCCGCTCGTTCGAGGAGGCCACCGGCGTCGACGTGATCGTTGACGACACGCCCGAGGCCGTGATCCTTTCCGGCTTCGATCCCATCAAGCGCGAAGTGGCGAGGATGGCGCTCGAAAAACTCATCAGCGACGGCAGGATACATCCGGGCCGCATCGAGGAGCTCATCAAGAAGAGTGAAAAGGAAATCGAAAAGAAAATGAAGGAAGCGTCCGACGAGGTGATCTTCGAGCTCGACGTGCACGGCCTCAAGCCCAAGCTCGCCGAAATGCTCGGCCGGCTCAAGTACCGCACGTCGTACGGCCAGAACGTGCTGCAGCACTGCAAGGAGGTCGCGATGCTCGCCGGCCTCATGGCAAGCGAGCTCGGGCTCGATCCGAAAATCGCGATCCGCGCCGGCCTGCTCCACGACATTGGAAAAGCCATCGACCGTGAGACCGAAGGCACACACTCGCAGCTCGGCGCAGACCTTGCCGCCAAAAACGGTGAGAATGACGTGATCAGCAACGCGATCGCGGCGCACCACGAGGATGTTCCGCCTATTTCGGTGTATCCCATTCTCATCCAGGCGGCGGACACCATTTCGAGCACGCGTCCCGGCGTGCGGCGCGAGACGCTCACCAATTACGTGAACCGGCTCACCAAGCTCGAGGAGATCGCGGATTCGTTCCGCGGCGTTTCCAAATCGTATGTGATCCAGGCGGGCCGCGAGATACGGTGCATTGTGGAGCCTGAGCAGGTTTCAGACGCGCAGTCGGAGGAACTGGCCAGGCAAATTGCGCAGAAAATACAGGACGAAATGGAGTATCCGGGACAAATAAAAGTAACGATAATCAGGGAAACGAGGTTTACGGAGTTTGCAAAATAGAAAATAACTATTAAATTTGGGCGTTCCCCTCGCTGCGCTCGGGTCGGCCCTCACTCCGGTCTCGCCTAACGCCTCGGGTTGCCACGGCCCGATGGCGGAGGACCGCCTGGGTCCGGGCAGCATCGCTCTCCAGAGCGGCATCCGCTCCGGCCTAACGCATGCGCAGAGGAAAGGCAGGCATCCTGTTTTTCGCCCTCGTTTGGTATCTTGACAGCCGCGAAGCGGCGTTCCGCTGAGGTTGCGTTGCGAAGGGGCGACGTTTCGCGAGCGTCAAGCGAGCGAACTCGCGCGCCCCTTTGCGGGAGGGGGTGTGCCCCGAGACCCCGCAGACGCGCACAGCGCGGCGAGGAGGCTTGGGGCCAGGGGGAAACGCGAAGCGGTGCCCCCACCAGGAACTTTAACTTATGAAAATCTTTTTCATCGGAGACGTGTTCGGAAATACAGGCAAAAGAGTCCTTGCCGAGCGCCTCCCCTCTTTTCTTAAAGAGCATTCCATCGACGTCTGCATCGCCAACGGCGAAAACGCTGCCGGCGGCAAGGGCATCACGAACAACCTCATCGGAAAGTTCCGCAAGTTCGGCGTGAACGTGATCACCGGCGGCAACCATTCGTTCGCCAATCCCGACGCATTCGACGATTTCGAAAAAGACCCGTTCGTGCTCAGGCCGCTCAACTTTCCACCTGGCAATCACGGCAAAGGCACGGCGCTGTATAGGTTGCCCGACGGCCGCGGCCTCGGCATAATCAACCTGATGGGCAGGGTGTTTTTCAACGAGGACCTCGACTGTCCGTTCAGGAGCGGCATGGCCGCCATTGAGGAGCTGTCGCGTTCCACAAAGGCAATCCTTGTGGATCTCCACGCGGAGGCGACAAGCGAGAAAAAAGCTTTCGCCGCATACGTTGACGGAAAGGCAAGCGCGGTGGTCGGCACGCACACACATGTGCAGACCGCAGACGAAGCGGTTTCGGCCGCCGGCACCGCCTCCATCACCGACGCGGGCATGACCGGCGCGGAGGATTCCATCATCGGCATGAAAAAGGAAAACGTCATAAAGAAATTCCTTCTGCAGACGCCGGTTCGTTTCGAGCCGTCTGAAACCGGTCCGATGCTGAACGGCGTGGTGATTGACATCAGCGACACCACGGGCAAGGCTTCCTCAATCGCCAGGATTTACGAGCGGATCCGGCTCGGCAAGGATGGCGCCGATTAAAACGATACCGCTGATTTCAACGGCAGGCTTTTATAGTATCATCCATCTGGATTATCCGCGAATAAATTCGCAGGCAGCGTATCATCATGAATAAAATGTATGATGTGTCAATGTTCGACGATCCCGATTCTCTCCATGCTGTGAACGAACGCGGAAAAAGATATTATCCTTCACCGGATGACAATTCCACATCTCCCATGCCGTCAGCATTTCAATTCCTCACACCGCAGAAATCCGAAAAGCCCTACACCGTAAGCCAGATCAACGACGGCATCGGTCGTATCCTCGAAAGCGGCAACACGCTCGTATGGGTGGAGGGGGAAATCTCGAATTTCAAGCGCGCCACGAGCGGACACTGCTACCTGCGGCTGAAAGACGAACAGAGCCAGATTCCCGCGGTGCTGTGGAAGCAGGCCGCGCTCAACCTTAAATTCAAGCCCGAGGACGGCATGCAGGTGCTCGCGATCGCTTCCCTCCGGGTGTACCAGAAGGGCGGCTACTACCAGCTCGACATCCACCGGATGCAGCCCGAAGGGCTCGGTGCGCTGTACGCCGCGTTCCTTGCTTTAAAGGAAAAGCTCGAAAAGGAAGGGCTCTTTGACCCGGCGCGCAAAAAGCCGCTTCCCGAGACCGTGGCGACGCTCGGCGTTATCACCTCGAAGCAGGGCGCAGCGCTCCATGACATCGTCAAGGTCGTGCGGAAACGGTCGCCGCGCACAAGCGTCGTGCTCATCGACGTTGCGGTGCAGGGCGACAAGGCGGCCGCCCAAATCGCCGCCGCGATCCGCGGCATGAACCGCTACGGCAAGGTCGACTGCATCATCGTGGGGCGCGGCGGCGGCAACATCGAGGATTTGTGGGCGTTCAACGAGGAGATTGTTGCGCGCGCCATTGCGGAGTCTAAAATACCAATCATAGCGGCGGTCGGGCATGAGATCGATTTCACCATCGCGGATTTCGCCGCGGACGTGCGCGCGCCCACGCCGTCCGCCGCCGCGGAAATGGCGGTGCCCGACGACCAGGAGGGCCGCCGGTATTTTTATTCGCTCGCCGACCGCCTCTACAATGGGTTCACCCGGTATTTTTCCGAGGCGCAGGCGGCGCTTGACGCGTGCAAAGAGCGCCCCGTATGGCAGCGGCCCCTCGAGCTTGCCGCCGATGCGCGGCTGTCGCTTGACGAACTCGAAGAGCGCCAGGGCCGCGCCATGGGCATCCGGTTCGAGCGGGCGCGCGGCCGCCTCTCGGCGGCCGCTTCGCAGCTTTCGGCGCTGAGCCCGCTTGCCACCATGGGCCGCGGCTACAGCGTGGTGGTCGACAAAAGCGGTGCAACCGTGAAAAACGCGTCGCAGGTGTCTTGCGGCGATGCCATAAAGATATATTTTCATAAAGGGAATGCCGACGCGACCGTCACCGCAAACGATCCGTCGCCGGGCAATCTCGGTGGAAACAAGGAATCCTGACAAGGAGCATTTCGTGCCGAAAAGCGACATGAGTTTCGAATCAGCGCTCAAGGAGCTTGAAAAAATAATCTCCAAGCTCGAAAGCCCGGACCTCACCCTCACGAGCGCACTTGAGCATTTCGAGAAAGGCGTCGCGCTCATGAAGACCTGCGATTCCCAGTTGAAAAGCGCGGAAGGAAAGCTCAAGGAGCTGCTTTCGGGAAAAGACGGGGAATTCATAGAAAAAGTCCTGGGCGTCTCCAGCGCAAGCAATGGAGACACGGACAATGAGTGACCTGAAGGCCTACATGAAGGCGGTGTGCGACACCACCGAGGCCGCGCTCGAAAAGCTTCTTCCCAAGAACACCGCCTACCCGCAATCCATCCATTCCCTTATGCGCTACAGCATTTTCGCGGGCGGAAAGCGCGTGCGTCCGTGCCTGATCATGGCCGCGCATGGGGCGTGCGGCGGGAAATTCGGCGATGAGAACGCGGTGCTCGCCAGCGCCGCGGTGGAGATGCTCCACACGTTCTCGCTCATCCACGACGACCTTCCCTGCATGGACGACGACGATTTCCGGCGCGGCAAGCCGACGGCGCACAAGGCCTTCAACGAGGCGCTCGCGGTGCTCGGCGGCGACGCGCTGTGCATCTTCGCGTACGAATGCCTCGGACGCATCGGCAGGGCCGACATCGTGGTGGAGCTGTCGCAGGCGCTCGGCACATCAGGCATGATCGGCGGCCAGGTGGTGGACATAGAATCCGAAGGCACCAAGGCCTCGCGCGAGACCCTCGAATACATCCACCGAAACAAGACCGCCGCGCTCATCCGCGCCTGCGTTCGCATCGGCGCCATGCTCGCGGATGCACCTGCAGCGTCAATGAAGAAACTCTCGGCTTACGGCGACAAGGTGGGGCTTGCGTTCCAGGTGATCGACGACATTCTTGACGAAGAGGGAACCACTGAGCAGATCGGCAAGGACGCCGGCAGCGACCGGGAAAAGGGCAAGGTGACGTTCCCGAGCGTCGTGGGGATGGCGGAATCGAAAAAATACGCGAAGGAATTGATTGACAAAGCGAAAAGTGAACTTGCCTCGTTTGGTGATAAAGCGGAAATGCTGCAGGAATTGGCGGAGTTTATAAGAGTTAGAATTTCGTAATATTTTAAGAATCTGGGCGTCGGTTCTCCTTCCGGTCCACCCCTTCGGGTGCTTCCAAGGGTCGTCGTCCTTCGGCTCGGGCTGCCACGGCCCCTCTATGCCTGACGGCGAGGGCCGGGCAGCACCGCGCTCCAGCGCGGCCTTCAGTCGTCCCTCACGCGCGGCATTCGGATCCTTTCCGCAACTCTTTTGTCATTTTTTTAGGTAATTATAAAACATCTTGCACAGGAATTATCTTGTGCATATGGGCTTTAGTCAATTAGAAACCTTTGAATTCATAGGGAAAACTGAAAACAGGGCAAAACTGTTCCTCAGAAAATTC
>Ga0335081_10003623_pt1 | contig 24301 bp, 8 predicted proteins | sample Lox_Sample_35_FD_206713 | JGI IMG/M metagenome (GOLD analysis project Ga0335081, IMG submission 206713) | Soil microbial communities from Loxahatchee National Wildlife Refuge, Florida, United States - Lox_Sample_3.5 | ecosystem: Environmental > Terrestrial > Soil > Wetlands | place: USA: Florida...
AAGAAAAACAGCGTGCTTAAAACATTCTTCCGTTCTGCTATCCAGGCCACTGATTCAACATTGATGGGGTGCAACGCAAACAACGCTGCGACCAGCAAGCTCGGCCACCTTCGCCGCGTCATATACACCAATACAAGGAACAGCAAAATGGCATTCAGAGCGTGGATTAAAACACTGTCGACGTGATGACCGCTCGCGTTGAATCCAAATAGCCTGTAGTCCAGACTATGCGAAAGCCACGTTAGCGGATGCCAATTCGCCGCGTCTGTTGACGTAAACGCCCACTTGATTGTTTCCCATGCCGTTCCCCGAATATGCACATTTGTCGTGACATATTCCTGATCGTCCAGCACAACAAAAGAGTGCCCAAACGTGGGGCTGTAGATAGCGACGGTCACAACCCCCAGCAGAATGCATAGAGCAGTCGCTAGCTTGTTGCTCGACAGCGGCTCCGCCGCGACTCGCGGCTTTTTAGGGACACTTCGATTTCTGGTTCGGCGGGCTAAGGCGGGAGACTTCCTTCTCGTCATGCTCTAAAGATACCGGTATCCACCGGTGTGCAGGGACAGCCGCGGGAACTCCAGTGTGGAGTTCCCGCTGTGCTTCTCTCCGCCGATCACTGCACCGTCAACTGGAAACCGGATGACGTGCTGGTCAGGTTGTTGTTGTCGCCGTTGTAGCTTCCGGTCAGGGTATAGCTGCCCGTGGCAAATGTCAGCGAGCAATTTCCAGTGCCCGATGCAAGGGTCGCGGTGCAGTTCTGCCCGTCGCTGCTGTTCACCGTCACCGTCCCGGTTGGGTGTCCGTACGCCCCCGCCACGTTGACGTAGATCTTCACCGATTGCCCGCCTTTCGGCGAAGCCGGATACGTCTTCGTGACCGTGGTTGTCGTGGATTGCTGGTTCACCACTAGCGTCACGGTATCGGTGACCGTGCTGTAATCGGCGGTCACTGACGGCTTGAATGTCACCTTCAATGTCTGGTTCCCAGCCGTCAGGATTTTCCCGCTCGCCGGCAAGTAGGTGAACGTGCCGGAAAGCGGCGAGTTGTTGTAGCTCGCCGTTGCGTCCAGCTGCGTGCTGCTCAGCGGCGTGCCGTAGGTGATCGGATCAGGCGTCGGCCACGTAATCACCGGCGTCAGCTTCTCCGCAACTGTTTTCTGGGTCAGCGTTACTGCGTTCCAGTTCGTGGTCGCAGCCCACTTCGCCGTCGTCGTGCAAGTGCCCATGCCTGTGGCCATAGTCACCATGTTGCCGTTGAGTGAGCACGCCGTGCTGGCCGTGATCGTCGGCGTCACTCCATCGTTGATCGTCGCCGTTACCGTGAACTGAGACTGATACGGTGCTGTGGCCGGCGCCCCGGTGAAGCTCGCCGTTGGCGTGCCTTTGGTGGCGGTCACTCCTTGTGTCACCTGCGGTGCAGCCGAGTAATTGCTGTTCCCGGGCTGGTTGGCGATTACGGTGCACGTACCCTTTGCTGCATTCATCGTGTACATGGCGCCACTGTTCGTGCACACTCCCGAGCCGGTGTAGGCCACCGCCAATCCTGAGCTCGCGCTGCAGGATGCTGTGAAGCTGCCGTCGTAGCCTTCGCTCGCCGGTATGCCCGAGCACGTGATCGTCTGGCTTGCCTGGTTAACCACCTGAGTGGTGCTGCCTGAACCCGGGTTATGGTTGCTGTCTCCCGAGTAGTTGCCAGTCACCAGGTCGCTGCCCACCGGCAGACTCGTCGTAGTGCAAGTTGCCGTGCCCGGATTATTTCCGTCCACCGGCGTTGTGCCGCAACCCGTGCTGTCGCTCCAGGTCACGGTTCCGGTCGGATTCGGCGTCTTGCCGTTGCGGCGTCTGGTTAATCCGTACTCACCGCTGATGGTCGCGGTGAATGTCACCGATTGACCATAGGTGGTCGGGCTTCCGCTCGTGCCCACTGTAACGCCCGAAGTAGCGGATTGGACCACCTGGCCTCCGCTCAGTGAACCCGAGCCGCCGCCGTTGTTCGTATCGCCGGAGTACGTTGCGCTGACCGTGTGCGTCCCTACGGCAAGCGCATTTGTGTTGCTCGACATCGCCGCACCCGACACCAGCGTCACCGGCGAGCCGAATGCCACGCTGTCTACGTAGAACTGCACCGTACCCGTCGGTGAATTGCCTGTCACCGTCGCCGTGAAGCTCACAGATTGGCCGTAGGTTGAAGGATCAAGGCTCGAACCCACCGTCACGGTCGTGCCCGCCGGATTGACCTGCTGCGTCGTGGTACCCGAGCCCGGATTGTGGTTGCTGTCTCCCGAATAGTCAGCTTCTACTGTGTCGCTGCCTACCGGCAGCGCTGTCGTCGTGCAGGTCGCGGTTCCCGGATTTCCCGAAGTTACCGGTGTTGTGCCGCATCCGGTGTTGCTGCTCCAGGTCACGCTTCCTGTCACATCAAGCGGATGGCCCTTGCGCTGCCTGAGCAGCCCGTACTGTCCCGGGATGCTCGCCGTAAAGGTCACCGATTGACCATAGCTCGATGGATTCGTGCCGTTGGTCAGGCTCACGGTAATCGTTCCCGACCCTGCCATTTGCACCACTTGGCCGCCACTAAGGGAGCCCGAGCTCCCGCCATTGTTCGTATCGCCCGAGTAAGTCGCGCTCACCGTGTGCGTTCCTACCGTGAGCGTCGTCGTACTCGCCGAACTGGCGATGCCAGAGGACAACGTTACCGGCGAGCCGTATGCAACGCTGTCAACGTAGAACTGCACGGTACCCGTCGGATTAGAACCGGTCACGCTGGCCGTGAAGTAGACCGACTGACCGTACGTCGATGGGTCGAGGCTCGATTGCACCGAGGTCGTCGTGGTGACCTGGTTGACGTTCTGCACCGTGCTGCCCGATCCCGCGTTGTGGTTGCTGTCGCCTGAGTAATTCGCAGTAACCGTATCGCTGCCAACCGGCAAAGCTGAGGTTGTACAGCTCGCCGTTCCGTTGTTTCCATTCGCCGTTACCGGCGTCGTGCCGCAACCCGTGTTGCTGCTCCAGGTCACGGTTCCGCTCGGGCTCGGCGAAGCCCCCGGCTTCTTCTTCAATAAGCCATTCTGGCCAACAATCGTCGCCGTCAGCGTAACTGACTGTCCGTATGTGCTCGGGCTGCCGCTCGAGCCGACTGTAACCGTCGTGCCAGCATTATTCACGACCTGGCCCCCGCTCAAAGTTCCGGTGCTGCCGTTGTTGTTGCCGTCACCGGAATACACAGCTGTCACGGTGTGCGTGCCAACCGTAAGAGTGGTAATGCTGCCCGAAGTTGCTGAACCGGACGACAATGTCACCGGCGAACCGAACGCGCTGCCGTCAACGTTAAACTGCACCGTTCCCGTCGGACTGCTTCCCGTCACCGTCGCGGTGAAACTGATCGACTGGCCATAGGTCGAAGGATTCGAGCTCGAGCCAACTGCAGTCGATGTCGTGACCTTGCTCACCACCTGGCCGCCGCTCAGCGTCCCGGTGCTGCCGCTGTTGCTGCTGTCGCCGGAATAGACCGCCGTGACAGTATGCGTGCCGACGGTAAGCGTGCTTGTACTGCCCGACGTCGCGGACCCGGACACCAGTGTGACCGGTGAACCAAAATTACTGCCGTCAATCGTGAATTGCACCGTTCCTGTCGGGCTATTGCCCGTCACCGTCGCCGTAAACGCCACCGACTGGCCATAGGTCGAAGGATTGTGATTGGAGCTCACTGCCGTGGTTGTAGTAGTCGTTCCGCTCGGCGCCAATAGATTAATAAGTCCCGTGGTTTTCGGGCTGCCCCACCCCGTGCACAAGTCATAGCCGGTTGCGGCTGAATGACTCCTGCCGCAGCTGCCGCTGGTGCTGTCGTGGAAATATGTGCTGTAGCTGGCTCCTTCGGCAGCGGGGTAAATAATAGGATTAATGAAGCCGATCGATTCGTTGTTCGCCGCCGCCTGCTGGTTCGCCAGGGCCAAATACCCTGCCCACATGGGTGCGGCAAAGCTTGTGCCCCCATATACGTTCGCTTGACAGGTAGTCTGGTCTCCGCAGGTGTAGAACGTAAAGTTTGCGTTCGCTGAGACGTCCGGGCCGTTCCGCAGCGTCTTTGAACAACCGGAGCAGCCATCCACCGGCGTCTGCCACGAAGGAATGGGAATGCTATCTGGAGAGGTGCCTCCGCCGCTATCTGTCCAGGCGGTTTCCGCGGACCATGGGCCCCCGGCGCTCGACGTAGTTAGATCGGTGCCCCCTACGGAAACGATATTCGCGTCGTCGGCTGGCCAAGCCTCGTTCGATGAAGACCAGGTTTGACTATCTCCCGACGCCGCAAAAAAGTTCTGGCCCTGCGACGCCATCTGCTCAAAGTACGGATCGAGGGTGCTGGGATCGGCCGGAGTCCATCCCCACGAGCAACTTATTTGCTTGCTCAGTGGCGCGTCGGTAGTCGAGACCATCGCGCTGATGCAGGCAGTATCGCTGATGGTCCCGCTGCCATAGGCGTCCCCACACACGTACATGTAGAGCATGGTCGAGCCCGGTGCCATTCCCATCGCCTGCGTCATGTCGAGGTTCTGTTCCCCGTCATCACATTTCTTGGTGCCGCTATAAAGGCACGTTGTGCTGTAACCGCCGGTGGAAACGAGGGTGGGTGTGTACGGTTCAGTTTGGCCGACGTTGTGGTAATACGTCGTCAGGTCGGCCAAATCGGTGCCAGCGAACTCGAACAGCGCGATGTTCTGCCCTGTGCCAGTAAGTGCATTCGCGCCGCAGGTGCCATTGCAGTAGTAGGCCGCGCGCATGTCGCTGCCCAGAAAAGACGCTGACGGGCCGGAGCCGGTGGTCGCATTCGACTTCGCCATTCCGCCCGAATTCATCCCCTGCTCATTGGCGTCCTTCTTTACATACAGCGGGTGCGGCTTCGAATCGTTGTCCAATCCGCTGATGTGCCAGATCGGGAATGGCAGGTCCACGGTGGGCTCGCGGTCCACAGCAAAGAATGTGCGATTTTCCGCCACATCCTTATATGTATTGATATTCACATGGAGGGCTTTTTCAATGTCTCCCACTGCGCCGGTCAGCCACAGGTCTCTTCCGTCGCGCGTGCCTCCGAGAATCTGAAAGCCGTTCGTTTCCGCCCAGGCCACTAGCGCGTCCCAGTCTTCCTGGCTCGGGCCAAATCGCTCGGTAAATTCCTGCGGCGTGAGGAAAGCGTGATAGGCGGGGCTTGTCGGATCGTAGATTTCCTGAAGATATGAGTGCAAACCGTCGCGGTCGCGCAGCGGCAGAACGATATCAAACTGCATGGATTGCGTCGCCGGCAACGTGCCGGCAAAAATCGCCTTTCCATTCAATACCTCTGGACGCACATGATGCGTCATCGCCAACTGCGCACCGGTCTGCCCGTACAATGCCGGTGCGAAGCCAACCGCCAACATCAGTACCGCCAGACTCAATACAACCTGCTTTGTTCTGCTCACGGTTTTCCTCTCCACGATCGCAATGTCACTTCTAATGACAACTCTGGCCCTCGAACCTTCACGTCTTCGTGCACACAGCTCCGCTGAAGCAAGCCATTCCTTACAGAAAGCAGCTACCGAACGTGCGCAGTTAGCCGGCAGAAATTACAGAACGAGCAGAACGCAAGAGCAGGCGATCTCCCCCGGACCGTTCCCTGCCCCCCGAAGGACCGAGTAGCGGTTAAATCTGAACTACTTCTTACTGGCTGGACGAACCTGGTTTTGCGCAGCGAGAGCTCCATCGAGGAGCTCTCGCCGCGAGTCGCTTGTTTAGTGCACCGTCAGCGGGAAGCTGGCCGATGTGCTGGTCTGGTTGTTGCTATCCCCGTTGTAGGTCCCGGTCAGGTTGTACGTGCCCGCGCTCCCGAACGTCTCCGAGCAGAACCCGCCGCCCGTATTCAGGCTCACCGTGCAGCTTGGCCCGCCGTTGTCGCTCGTCACCGTCACCGTCCCCGTCGGGTTTCCATAGCCCGCCGTCACTTTGACGTAGACCTTCGTCGCCTGCCCTGCCGCCGGCGCCGTCGGTACCGTCTTCGTGATCGCTGTCGACGTCGGTTGCTGATTGACCACCAGCATCACTGAGTCAGTCACTGTGACGTAATCCGCAGGTACGGATGGCTTGAACGTCACGTTCAACGTCTGCGTCCCCGCCGCAAGCACCTTCCCGGCGGCCGGGTTGTACGTGAACGTTCCGTTCACCGTTTGGTTGTTGTAGCTCGCCGATGCATCCAGCTGGGTGCCGCTCAGCGCCGTGCCGTAGGTGATTGGATCAGGCGTTGGCCAGGTAATGACCGGCGTCAGCTTCGACGCCGTCGTGTGCTGGGTCAGCGTGACCATGTTGTAGTCGGTGGTTGCCGGCCACTTCGCGGTCGTTGTGCAGGTACCGGTGCCCGTTGTCATCGTCACCGTGTTCCCGCTGATCGAGCACTGCGCACTCGTCGTGATCGTCGGCGTCGCTCCGTCGTTGATCGTCGCCGTCACCGTGAACTGCGTCTGATACGGCGCCGTCGCCGGGGCTCCGGTGAACGTCGCCGTCGCCGTGCCCTTCTTCGCCTGCACCGATTGCTGAACCTGCGGCGCAGCCGAGTAGTCGCTGTTGCCCGCCTGGTTCGCGATCACCATGCAATGCCCCGTCGGAGCCGTCATGGTGTACATGTTCCCCGTGTTCGAGCACGATCCCGCGCTGGTGTAAGCCACCGCCAGCCCCGAGCTCGCGCTGCACGACGCCATGAAGCTGCTGCCGTATCCCGCGCTCGCCGGTATGCCCGAGCACGTGATCGTCTGGCTCGCCTTGTTGACTACCTGCCCGCCGGCCAGACTCCCCGTGCTGCTGTCATTGAACGTGTCACCGGAATAAACCGCCGCCACAGTATGCGTACCGGTCGGCAGGGTCGAGGTGCTGCCCGATGTCGCCGTACCAGAGACCAGCGTCACCGCCGAACCGAAGTTGGTGCCGTCAATTTTGAACTGCACCGTTCCGGTCGGACTCGATCCTGTGACCGTTGCACTGAAGCTTACCGACTGGCCATAGCTCGATGGATTAACACTCGAACCTACTGCAACGGACGAGCTCGTCATTACGATCTGCCCGCCAGCCAGCGTGCCCTGGCTGCCGCCGTGATTACTGTCACCCGAGTAGGTCGCCGTGATCGGGTCATTGCCCACCGGCAAAGACGAGGTAGTACACGTCGCCGTTCCCGGATTACCCGAAGTGACTGGAGTCGTTCCGCAAGCCGTGTTGCCGCTCCAGGTCACGGTTCCAGTTACCAGCGGATGCTTGGCATTGCGCTTCTTTAGCAAGCCGTACTCCCCGTTGATGGTTGCGGTAAAGGTAACGGAGTCGCCGGACTGCGATGGGTTCTCGCTCGAACCGACCGACGTGGTTGAGGTTGCATTACCGATGCTGAAGTTGTTGGTCTGCGGGCTGCTCGAACTGTTGTAGTTCGAGTCTCCCGAGAAGGTTGCTGTTTCTGTGTAGGACCCCGTTGCATCAGACGCGGTCGGGGTATACGTGTTGGTGCAAGTGATAGTATGACCGCTTGCCGGACCGCAACCGGTGGTCCCATAGGTTCCGCTCGGGCCGTTGCCGCCGATTGTGACGTTAGCGGCTGTTGGCGCGGCGCCGTTGCCGGTCCATGACAAGACCGCGGTGATGGTGATTTGCGCATCCTGTCCGTAGTCTTCCGAGCTTGGGGAGACGCTAGTCACGTTGATTGTGGTGGCTTCGCCCATCACTTGCTGGCCGCCGCTCAAGGTTCCGGTGCTGCCGCTGTGATTGCTGTCACCGCTGTAGGCGGCAGTGATTGTGTCAGTACCGACCGGCAAGGATGACGTCGTGCAGGTTGCCGTTCCGGGATTGCCAGAAGTCACCGGAGTAGTCCCGCAGCCCGTGTTGTCGCTCCAGGTCACGGTCCCAGTCACGAGCGGATGTTTGGCATTGCGCTTCTTAAGCAGGCCGTATTCACCGTTGATGGTCGCCGTGAAGGTAACGGAGTCGCCATAGTTCGAAGGATTCTGGCTCGAACCGACCGAGGTTGTGGAGGTTGCATTATTGATGGTGAAGTTGTTGCTCTGCGAGCTGCTCGAACTGGTGTAGTTTGTATCCCCCGAGAACGTTGCCGTCTCTGTATAGGAGCCGGGCGTATCGGCCGCAGTCGGCGTGTACGTCGCAGTGCAGGTGATGGTGTTTCCAGTCGGGCTGCCGCAGTTCGTCGAACTGTAGCCACTCGGCCCGTTGCCGCCGATCGTTACATTCGCTGCTGTCGGAGCAGAACCGCTACCGGACCACGACAATACCGCTGTGATCGTCGTTGGCGAGTCGAGTCCGTAATCTTCCGATGACGGGCTCACGCTGGTTACGCTAAGCGAGGTTGCAGCCTGGGTTGCGGTAACCGGGTTCGTGACCTGCGGCGCTGGCGAGTAGTTGCTGTTGCCTGCCTGGTTCGCGATGACGGAGCAAGTTCCAGTCGGGCTTGTCATCGTGTAGTTCGCACCGGAGTTGGTGCAGGCCCCGGAGCTGGTGTAAGCGACCGCCAGGCCCGAGCTGGCGCTGCAGGACGCGGTGAAGCTGCTGCCATACGCGGCGCTTGCCGGCACGCCCGAGCACATGATCGTCTGGCTGCCAAGGGTTGCGCTCACTGTCTGCGTCACTTCAGGCGCCGGACCGTAGTTGCTGTTGCCTGCTTGATTGGCTATCACCAGGCACGATCCTGTGCTCTTGGTCATGGTGTAGGTCGCGCCCGAGTTGGTACATGATCCAAAGCTGGTGAACGCTACCGTGAGGCCCGAGGAAGCCGTGGCGGCAAGCGTGAACTGGCTGCCGTAACCCGCGCTTGCGGGAGCATTCGTTGTGAAGGTAATTGTCTGAGTGTTGCCGGCAACCGTGACTGTCTGCGAGTTGGAGGTGGCCAAGCTATAGTTGACGTCGCTGTATTGAGCAGTAATGGTATGCGTGCCAGCGGAAAGAGTCGTTGTTAGCGTCGCCGTCCAAAGGCCGTACCCATCCTGCGAAGAAGTAACCGTGAGGGGTTGCGCTGAACCGATGTTTGTCGCGCCGTCGAAGAAATTAACGACGCTCTGGTTCGGCGCGTAAATCGAAGAGGTACTGCTCGGGGTAAGGACCGCTGCAAAAGTAAAGTTCTGGTTCGACGTGCCAGAAGTCTTGGCGGTCAGGTTTATGCTATTTGTCCCCTGAGTGACAGTCTCCACAAGTGCAGGCGATACGCTGCCGAGCGTTGTACCGCTGCCCTGATAAATGGCAGTGATGTTGTGCGTGCCACCGACAAATGGGGTCGTTGTACCAATTCTGAAAGTGCTGGTATGCGCTGAGCCGACCGCACTGCCAGCGCCAAGATAATAGGAGCCGTCATAGAAAGCGACCGAGCCAGCCGATGCCGTGGTTACCGTCGCGGTGAATGTCGGCCGTCCGCCCAACGTGGTCGGATTGCCATTGGAAGTGACTGCCGTCGTGGTTGATGTACCCGTGGCGACAGTAAAGGTCACAGCTGCCGACGTAACCGGAGCCCAGTTCGTGTCGCCAGCGAAGGAGGCCGTAATCGCATTGGCGCCATTGACTGTAATGCCGGTCGTGGTAAGCGTTGCGTATGCCTGGTATGTGTAGTTGTTTCCGCTGAACACCGGAAGCGACACGATTGATGCGGTTCCAAGCACCATGCTGGTGGTGGTGTCGGTAAAGGTCACAATCCCGGTTGGAGCTGAGCTCAAAGTGGAGTTGCCGTTGATTCCCGTCAATGTCCCAAATGTGCCCGTGAGCGAAATGCTCTGGCCTGATGCGATAGTGGCCCCTCCGGCAGGTGTGAGTGTCAGCGTCGGTGTCAACTGGTTAACTGTGATGCTCACCGGCGTCGCGGTTGACGCACTATACGTGGTATCTCCCGAATAGGAGGCGGTGAGTGTATGGCCGCCCGCTGCTATCGTCGAAATATTGGCTGAGTTGTAATCGTAGATACAGCTGCTGCTGGTGACTGCTCCAGATAGAGCGAAGGCGTTGCCATTCGGATCGAGGTTGTAAGTGCCGACCGGGCTGCCGTCCACGTTAAGTGTCACTGTCCCGGTAGGAGCGCCTGCGCCGGAGATACCGGCCACGCCAAGATTAATCAGAATGTCGGACGCATAGTTGAAAGTGCTGGCGCTAGTGATCGTGCACGCAGAGCCATTCAGCGCGTACGGTGTAATTGTCAATCCACTACCTTCCGAACTTACTGTGACCTGCACCGGTGTGGACAAGCTCGAGGCAAAGTTCTCATCTCCGCCGTAACGCGCCGTCACATAATATGTGCCGCCCGGCAGATTGTTCAGCACTGCACTGTAAGAGCCACTACTCAGCGTCGCGAAGGCAACAGGACCATTGAGAGCTCCGGAGAACGGATCGACCGGGTCGCCAATAGCTCCCGAACTCACGATGAAAGCGACATCACCGGTGGGGGTTCCGCTGCCCGAACCAGGCGCGACCGTACCGCTAAGCGTCACGTTTGTGCCGTGCTGGAACGTGGTTTGCGATAGGCCCAGGGTGACGTTGGAGCTGTTAAATACGACCGAACTCCACTGGCTGGCCAGATTCGCGGCATTGGGCGATCCCAGCCCTGTGGCCATGTCATAACCGGTACCCGCATTGAATCCCATCTTGGCTGAGGTCAATGTCGCCGAGCAACTTGAACCCGAAAGGCCGCAGACGAGGTTATTGCCGAGGGTAACGTCCTGAAATGCGCAGGTGGTGCTGCTTCCTGGCAATGTGCTGGAATTGCAGGCGGTCGAATTCTGCGCTGCCGCCAGCGTGTAATAGATATAACCCGGCATGCCCTGACGTCCGCCATTAGCCTGATTGATCAAAGCTTGAACGCCCGCCATGCTGGGAGCTGCCACTGACGTGCCGCCAACCAGACCCGCGTCAACGAGAGCGCCGCTGGAGTTCAACTCGCAAACCCCTTCACTGCAGAAAAATGTCGCATCGTGACCCGACGACGCATTCAACGACACGTCGGGGGTCAAACGATGCGGAACTCCCGAAACGAGTGGCTGTGGATACTGCATCTGCCCAACAGTTGCCGTAGCCGCAGCGCCCGAGCCGCCGCCGCCCGAAAAAGCAATAGTTGGAGCGGAAGTGCAACCGAAGCCCTGGAAATGAGAGCTGTAGCCGGTGAAAGTGAAGCCCGTCACCTGGCCTCCAGAGATGGTCGACGTCGCAGCCGGTTCAGCTGTACAACCGCCGCCGCTGAAAGTCACGGTTGGCGCACTGGTGTAGCCGCTGCCCGGGTTCGTAATCGTTATCCCCGTCACCCACAGGCCGGTTGCGCCGTTGCCGAGAGTCAAATTCGGATCAGAAGCCGGTATCCCGGAACCGGTTTGCCACGGCGGCCGCAGATAGTACGCGCTGATACCACCGGAGCCCGACCACAAGTCGGTCAAATCGCTCCCCGGTTCGCCCGTCGGCGCCGGACTGGCGACCCTTGATTCGTTCCACGGATATTCCGGAATGTAACTTAAGGCTGAATTGAAGGGAGGGTTGGTATTAGTGTTCCAGTAGGTTGAATAGCCCGAGCCTCCATCACCATAAAATTCCGTACCGCCAACGGCGACGCTGTACCACGTGGATTCCTCGCCGCCTGTGGCATAGCCAAGCACTTCGTACGTTTGACTTCCCTGGTCATCGCAGCCCGATGCACCGTTATCGCCAGCGGCTACGAAGACGCTGGTACCCTGTGCTGCTGCCTGCTCCCACATCTGCGAGTTGAACGCGTTGCCGGCTGCTCCCTCATTGGCCTCGCAGTCGCCATAACTCAGACTGATGATGTCCGCAATATTGTTCTCGACCAGATACTCGACTGAATTGGTGATGCCATCGACCAGAAATGTTGGCGTGCCAATCACAAAATCGACGGTCGCGCCTGGCGCGACGCCGCCTGAGATTTCAACATCGAGATCGGATTCTCCATCATCGCCCGGTAAAATACCCTGATCCTCACCGGCATGAATGAAGTTGGGATCATTTGGCGGAAGCCCGAACATTTGGCGATAAGTCTGCACGTCACTAAGCAGAATGTCGGATCGGCCCACAACGCCAATCGTGACTCCGGTTCCGTTGATTCCCTGCGCAAGCAGTGGAGCAGTGTTGTAGATGGTCGCAAAGTCGCCCGGAGAGACGTAGTGCGTGGAAGAGTTGGCGGTATATTTGGGTCCCGGCCGGATGTGACTGTAGCGACCAACTTCCTGCATATGCGATTTGTGGAAGAAGTCATTTAACGTCGGAACGCCGGCAATCACTGGACTGAGCGCTTCCGGCACGGTAATGTCGCGGTCATTCGAGACATGGGTTTCGCCGTTGGGCATCAGGTAATAGTGCATCTCGACCTGGAAGGCTTGCTCGATTTGGCCGATGGTCCCGCTGAAGTGAATCGCTCGCTTGCTCTTATTGACTCCTTCGACTGTCAGGCCCTGGCTGGTCAGCCAGTTGGCTACCGCTTGAATGTCAGCATCGTGAACCCCAAAGTGGGTTCCAAATTCGTCAGGTGTCATCCACTGATGAAAGTTTCCAGCGCGCTTGTCCTGCTGTTCATCAAGAACGCGACGAATTTCGCGCTGCTGGTCCGGGCTGGACTTAAGCATAAGGACGAGGTGTTCGGCAGACTTGGTGGGATCTACGCGCTCCAGGCGAAGTCCCGACTGAAGTACTCTCGGCACGTGGCCATATAGGGTCGTCCGTTTGCTGTTGTCAACAGTCTTAACCACGCGCTGCTGCGGAACTGCGGCCGTGTGTACTTCTGCCAGTGCAAATGCTGAAAGCAGTGAAAGAACAACTGCCGTAATGAATAACACACGCACGTACCTGGAAACTGTAGGCATAATCATCCTCGAAGACAGTTGGAGTTTTAGGGACTGATAACGCGACGCGGCGGAGAACTCATCGATGGCCAGAAGGCCTCCTCGAAATTCTGATCACGCAAACGTCTACAACGGGCAAAGCACCGAGCTCGCCGCAGACAAACATGGCGATGAAACAGAATGCGAGAAGACACAACACCGCAAGCACACCAGCGTTGGAGTCCTCGGGCCAGAGGTATTCAGTTTCCTTGAACCAGCTAATGATGGCGGCTTCTAAGAGAGGAGATCCCCACGCGAATGGAGTCCAAAACCTGGAATGCCGCCGCGTAGAATTTCTACGTACCTCAAATTGCGTTGTCAAGAAAAAAAAGCGTCTAGTCCATTTGGGTAAGTGTCATCACTTATGACTAGATGAGTTGACATTGAAATCTTGATCGAGAAGGGCTCTTGACTCTCCAAACGCGATCCAGCTTGATGGTTGCGCTGAACTGATAGCAATGATATTTTTCAGGCTGCCTGGCGCTCGACAGCCTCCAAAGTTAACACCTTATGCCGCTAACACAAGGTTGGATGAGATGAGGCGCCGTAATTCCTTAGCAAGGCTAAGTCCGCGATCCCGCCGCCAGGCGAAGCGGTCAGCGCAGTACACTCTGACATCGGGCTACCACAAAATCGCTGACTTAAAGCGGAACGTCATTCCGGGTGTTTTGCTGGCGGCGGCAACCGTTGCTCTCTATGCCCGGGCGATTGGAAATCCCTTCGTAGTCCTCGACGACAGCGATTACGTCACGTCAAATCTTCACGTGCAGCGCGGCCTGAGTTGGAGCACGGTCAAATGGGCTTTCACTACATTCGCAGCAGCGAATTGGCATCCGGTCACATGGCTTTCGCATGCCATGGATTTTCAGCTTTTTGCTCTCAACCCTGTGGGCCACCATGCGCACAGCATTCTCATTCACGCTCTCAATGCCGTTTTGCTGTTTCTGCTTTTGCAGTGGTTAACCGGCCAGGTCCGTCCGAGCCTGCTGGTCGCTGCTCTCTTCGCGGTTCACCCTCTCAACGTTGAGTCCGTCGCGTGGGTAGCGGAACGCAAGAACGTGCTGAGCACGCTTTTCTTTTTTCTTGCGCTTGCGGCTTATGGCTGGTACGCGCAGAAGCCGCAATGGAAGCGCTATTTATCCGTCGCGGGGTTGTTTGCCCTTGGACTGATGGCTAAGCCGATGCTCGTCACTCTGCCTTTTGTCTTGCTCCTGTTGGATTACTGGCCGCTCGGCCGATTCGCGGGCAGCGCTCCATCACCAATTGGCGCCCAACAATCGCCAGCGTGGCAACTGCTCTTGGAAAAGGTCCCGCTGCTCCTCCTTTCCGCGGCCAGCTCAATCATCACTCTAAAGACCCAGCACAGTGGCTATGCAGTTCGCACGCTCTCCCAGTTTGCTTTCGGTGAGCGCATCAAGAATGCTTTGCTCGCCTACGGTCTTTACTTATGGAAGATGATCTGGCCGACGCGATTGGCCCCGCTTTATCCCCACCCGGGCTCGGGGTTGCCACCTTGGCGATGGATTTTCTCCACTCTGATACTTGTTTCGATTACAGCGCTGACCATTATTCTGCGCAGACACCGTTACTTGTTGGTTGGATGGTTGTGGTTTCTTGGCACGATGGTCCCGGTCATCGGATTGGTGCAGGTTGGCGATGCATCAATGGCCGACCGTTACGCATACCTTCCACTGATTGGAGTCTTCGTAATGATCGCCTGGAGTCTGGGCGATCTGCTTTCTCATAAAGCAATCCCCCCAGCCAGAGCGGTCATTGCGGCATTATGTGCGCTCATCGGGCTGAGTTGTGTCACCTATCGACAAATTGGATATTGGGATAGTGAATACGATTTGCAGGCGCACACACTGGCAGTTACAGACTTAAATCCCTTCGCTTATGATGCGCTCGGCGCGGCTCTGATGGAACCTGCGATAGCGATGTCACCAAAAAACCTTGCGGAGTTCGACAGCGACCAGAAACGAATGAAGGAGGCACAAGGCCTTTGGGAACAGAGCTTGTCCTTGCGGCGGCAACTAGCCCGGCAGGATCCGTCCACCTATTTGCCGGATATGACGGTGACCTTAAACAATCTCGGCAACCTTGCGAGAAGTGAAGGCCATACTGCGGCAGCACGGCAATATTACGAAGAGGGCCTAGAGATCCACTCTGAGCTGATGCGGAGGGGCCTCGATCCATATCCTGCCGATCGGGCCACCGCCCTGCTTAACCTGGGATATCTCGAACGCAGCGAACAGCAAAACGATCAAGCACTCAGGTACTTCGACGGCAGCTTGAACATTTACCGCCAGCTTGCGCAGAAGGATCCGGATACGTACCTGACCAAAGTTGCCGAGGCCTTGAACAGCGCCGCCGTCACCGAGAGAGATGAGAAGAAAACGCAGGATGCCATTCGGGATTACAACGAAGCATTGAGCATCCGCCGTCAATTGGTCGAACAATATGGCACCGAATACGTGCCGTATCTCGCGATCACGCTTAACGATTTGGGAATTGTGGACGCAGCCGATAACCGGGCCAGCGACGCGGAACGTCATTACAAGGAGGCGCTGAAACTTTACCGCGACCTGGCGGAGCAAGATCCGAACGCGTATTTGCGCTATCTGGCTGGGACGCTGAACAATTTGGCGTTCCTTTATCAGAACGAAAACCGGACGGAAGAATCGGGCAAGGATTACGCAGAAGCTCTGACCATCTATAGCAAGCTCTATCGGGAAGAACCAAGCCAATATCGCGATGATGTCGCCCGGGTTGAGATCAGCCTGGAACAATTACAGCGTAAGCCTGCCAATAAGTAGATCGGCCACTGGCGCAAGCAGGCCTTTTATCACGGAGCGGGGCGAAGCTTATGTCTTCGCAAAATCAGCCGCTTTCTTGCGCTGCTCCGGCCAGAGGTTGGGATAAACTATGCAACTGCGAACCAGCCCAGGCGTATTGATCCTCTGAGAAAAGTGAGCATGCCGCGGAGTAGCACGAAGTCACCTCGAAAAAAGCAAGGCAACAGACCACAACTGGGCAGCACAATCTGCCGGCAGAGCGCAACGCTCTGGTGGAAAAGGCAATTATTTCGAACGAGTCCGGGTTTGGGCGTTTCTTGCGCGCCCAGAGTGGCCGTATTGTCCCTGCTCTCTGCCTCTACGCCGGGTTACGTATTTTGATTCTTGTATTGGCGTTTCCAATCTTTAACAATCTGGATGAGCAATTTCACTTCATTTCCATTCAGATGTATGCCAGCGGAGAGTGGCCGGGAAAAAGCTTGCCGCATCCCAGTCCCGAGTCAGCGGAGCTCATCGCCTACTATGAAACGTATGAGTATTTGAATCCAAGCGCGGAGATTGAGCGCCTTTATCCGGTCCCGTACTATCAACTTCCGCGCGCGGCTGGGTATTCCTACGTCGAGCAAATCTATCAAAGTTGGCTGCGCAATGAAAATTACGAGGCCCAGTCGGCGCCGCTCTATTATATTATTGGCGCCGTCTGGTATCAGGCCGGAAGAGTCCTTGGTGTGCGTTCATGGGAGCTGCCCTATTGGGTAAGGCTGCTCAATCCAATCGCTTATGTCCAGCTCATATGGGCTTCTTACCGCCTCGCGCGCAGGACTTATCCCGAGAATGTCTTTTTATGGCTAGGCGTTCCGGCGCTGCTTGCGGTCTTCCCGCAGGATGTCTATTTCGGCATCAACCGTGAGGTTTTATCCGCCCCATTGACGGCGATCGCCCTTTTGTTGATGGCAAAAAACCTCGAAGGCAGGAAACGTAACTCTTGGTTGCTGGTCATCACCTGCTTGACGGTAGGGCTTGCGTTCCTTGTCGACATTTCTAATTGCATCCTCTATGGGGCTCTCGCCCTGATGTTGTGGTATTGCACTAAACAACGCGGTGCGAATCCGCTCTCGAAGATCCGGACAATAGCAGGAGGCGTTTTCCTTTCCTTACTCTTTCCGTTGGCCTGGATGCTCCGCAATTACCTGGTAATCGGCGACGCCACCGGCTCGCGTGCGAAGACACAGCACCTTGGCTGGACGTTGAAACCCATCGGACAGATTTTCCATCATCCACTTTTCGGCTGGGACGGCGCCTCATATTTTCTTGGTAACCTGGTGCGAACTTTCTGGCGCGGCGAGTACGAATGGCACGGAATCGCGATGGCCTGGCCCACCGCGGACTGGCTCTACCTGCTTTCTACCGTGGTTATCGGCACAGCTTTTGCCGTGCGCGTTTTGCGCACTTTCAAAAAACCCCCTGTCCAACAGCGCCTGCTGGAATGGCAGACCCTCGTTCTGGTCCTTGGTTCGGTTTTGTTCATGGCCGCGATCTCGCTTCCGTATGATTTCCACAGATGTCCCAATCCGTCGCGGGAACACCCCTTCTTCATTTCGGGACGCATCATTTCAGGAGCTCTTCTGCCCTTTGCCATTGTCTACGTAGCAGGGATCGAATCTCTGCTACGCCCGTTTCGAAAGTGGATACCACCGGCCGCAGTTCTTGGCTGTTTCCTTCTTTTCATCAGTATCAGCGAGTTTCGGATTCGCCGAGTTGCATTTGCCAGTCCCCATAACTTTTTTGCCCTTAGAAAATGGCAGCGGAGCCACGAACTTCCCGACGGGTATCTCAGTAGCCGAGTTGCGCCATTGAGCCTGGATGAAACCAGCCGACGGGATCAGGAAGCGGTGACGGACCTCCAGACTCTTGCGCAGCAGAACCCCGGCGTATACGTGCCCTATCTGGCGACGGCGCTGAGCAACCTGGCATCGGTGGATCGTTTGCAGAACCGCCTGGATGAAGCGCGGCAAAACTACAACGATTCTGTAAAATTTCGCCGGCAATTAGCGCAGCAGGATCCCACGAAATATCAGGCGCTCTTGGCGACGACGTTAGTCGATTTGGGGAATTTGGAGAGATCTCAGAAGCGGCCCGTGGAGGCCCGGCAGGATTTTGAAGAGGCTTTGAAACTTTGTCAGCAACTCGCAAACCAGGATCCTTCTGCGAGCTATCTTCCGGAAATGGCTGTGACCTTAAACAATCTCGCGAGCCTGAATTTTGGGCAAAACCGCCAGCAAGAGGCGCGCGAACAGTTCGAGCGAGCTCTTGACATTCACCGGCAGTTGGCTGAGGAACATCCGGATCAATACCTTCCGGATTTGGCCAAGGCGCTGGACGATGCGGGCCGAATAGACGCAACTCAGAACCGGATCGATGACGCGCTGCACCATATCGAAGAGTCGTTAAGGATTTACGGCCAACTGTCGCGGCAGAATCCGCAAATCTACCTGCCGGGTTTTGCGTTGGAACTCAGCCACCTTGGCCTGCTCAATCGGGCAAGGAAGCGGACTGAGGAGTCGCGCAACAATTACACAGATGCCCTCAAGGTCTACCGATATCTGGCCCAACATGAACCGGAAAAGTATGCTGAGAACGTGGCGAGACTCGAGGCCGCTTTATCGCAGTTGGGAGGCAGTTCTTCATCACGATAGTTACGCTCACCGGCGCCGCCGCAGTCGATGTAAAAATCGGTTGTGGCCCGCAAGCATTCCGTCCAGACAACTCTGTCGAATGTAGCAATGTTACCCTCCCAAAATCTCCGGACGGAGTTTTTGCGGACCAAAGGCGCATTAATGGTGAAGGTCATCGTCTGCGCGTCCCAGGAAACCCCGTGACAATGTTCAAAAGAATTGTTACTCCGCCAACGGCCAGGTCTGGCCTGTGATAACCGTTGAAATTGGAGAGCGCGTAAAAGGCGCGTAGGGCACGGGTTTTCGGCCACCTTGCTCCCGATTACCTGCCCTGTAATCGTCGGTATCTGTCCTTAATTGTGGTGTGGAATGGCCTACCGGGTGGACTCTGGCTGTACCGCGAAGTTGGCCAGTCTTCGTAGAATCGATCTCAGGTTAAGCGGCTGGCTGGTCGCTCATCATGAGCACCGCTTAACACACTGCTGAAACCTTGCAGGCAATCTCGCGATCCACTTACTTCTTCCTCAGCTCAACTCCGTAGTTCGTCACGACAGTCACCGACTGCCCGACTTGTTGCGCAATGCGATCGAGAAGAATTTTTTTTCCATCCGGCGAGACATCGAAGAAGAATAGCGGCGACGACCAGTTGCTCATCAACAGTTGCGGGGAGCCGAACTGCAATGCCCCTCCGGATTCCGTCACCGGCACGGAGTAAAGGCTCAGCCTGGGCTCCATGTAGTAGAGCTGCTTGCCGTCTCTGGTCCAGATAGTCCACACTCCGCCGTGGGTAGAAACCTGCCATTTCCCCGGGCCGCGGAACGCCGAGACATACACTTCGCTGGCGCCTGACTCGTTCGACACATACGCTAGCCAGCGCCCGTCGGGCGAAACTTGTCCTTCGTTGCCGTGCTTCACCAACAGAAAAGGCTTGCGCTCTCCTTCCAAGGGCAGAGCCCACAGGTCCTCAGCGCCGCTCGGGCCACGATTGTAGATCATGTACTTGCCATCATGGGTCCATTGGCTGATGTGTACAGATTGGTCTTCGGTATACAGCTGCTCTTCCGGCCCGCTGCCATCGGCGGGTTTGCGGCTGAGGATCGTGTGTGCACCGCTATAGGAAACGTAAGCGATCCATTTGCCGTCGGGCGACCACGCCGGCCACTGGTTGGCAATCGGGCCGAAGGTCAGTCGGGTACGCACGCCGCGCGCTAAATCCAGCACCCAGATGTCGGCCTGGCCATCGTCAATTTCAAGCGCTACGCGATCCCCCTGCGGAGACAACACCGGTCCTTCCAGGTTGGGAAAGTTTCCGGCGATGGTCGTGATCTGCTTCCCATCCCGGTCCATCCATAGCAACTGCCAGTTCGCTGCGCCGCCGCTGCCCATAACCAGCAGCTTGTCTCTGAAAGCTGAAACATCCATGTGCCAGGTGGTCAGGTCAGTTAACACCCCTTTGGCCAGGGTAACCGGTTCGCCGCTCAATGTTCCGTTGCTTGGATCGAAGGGTTGCGCCATCAGCTTATCGTTGCGCGCGAACAACAGATATCCGCCCGCGTAAATGGCATTCGATAACAAGTGCAATAACGGCTTATTCTCTTTCCCATCCAGCGACGCGAAGTAGAGCGTGTCTTGGGTCCACTTCGATGGCTCGTGATTGACGGCGAGATAAAGAAAGTGCTTTCCGTCGGGCAAGAAAAAAGGCCAGCGATGAGACGTATGCTGCGAGGTATCGATCCTGGTCACGTCTACTGGCGTCCCGCCGGTTGCATTAACGCGCAGCAGCGGATTCAAAGTGGCGGGCGCGAACAGAATCACGCCGTCCGCTCCCCAGCTTCCACCGCGGCCGAACGGAGCGTCGGCAATGATTTGCGGTGAGCTGCCATTCAAATCGATGGTCTTCAGCTTGCCGTCGGCAAAAAATCCGAGCGCCCGGCTGTCTGGTGACCAGAAAGGAAACACCGCATTCTCGCTGCCCTGCAGCGGCTGCGCCTCCAACGAATCCAACGGACGCACCCAAATCGCAGTCCCGCCGTCCTGCCTAGTTGCGGTGAAGGCAAGCATCTTTCCATCTGGTGACAGCACCGGAGGCCCCGCCGAGTCGCCCGCCAGATTCAATGATGCCTTCTCCGGCGGATTGATCATGGTACGCGTGACTTGCGTCCAGGGAGCCGAGCGAGTCCACGAGAATGCCGCGATCCCAATCACCACGAGAGCGACAACGGCTGCGGCGCTCCAAGCAAGATATCCTCGCTGAGCCGGCGCCGCTGCCGGCAGTGCAGCAGAAGAAGTGGTAGACAGCGAGTCCAGAGCGAATTGGATGTCGCGAGCCGACTGGAAGCGCGCCGCCGGATCCTTTTCCAGGCAATGGTGCACAATGCGCTCGAGCATGGGCGGCACATCGCGGCCGGTGCTCGTCAGGTCCGGAGGTTCTTCTTTGAGAATGGAGCTGATGGTGTCGGCCGCGGTATCGCCGCGGAAGGCGCGCCTGCCGGTGATCATCTCGTAGAGCACGGCGCCAAAACTGAACAAATCGGATCGCGCGTCGGTCGCGGCTCCGCGGCATTGCTCCGGAGACATGTAACCGAGGGTTCCCAGCAGGACGCCGCGTCCAGTGATGGAATCGAGAGTCGCCTGTGCGGACTTGCCAGCCGCGCCTGACTCCGGCATAGTCAGTTTCGCCAGGCCAAAGTCAAGGATCTTTACGTGGCCGTCATAGGTGATGAAGATGTTCTCCGGCTTCAAATCTCGATGGAAAATACCATGATCGTGTGCGGCGGCAAGTCCGCGTGCGATCTGCTGCCCATAATCGAGTGCTTTGCGCACCGGCAGCGGTCCGCCAGTAAGACGTGCCCGCAGAGTTTCACCCTCGAGTAGTTCGGAGACGATGTAAGGAGAATCATCCTGGCTGCCAAGGTCGAACACTGCCAAAATGTTAGGGTGGTTGAGCGCAGCCGTAGCTCGCGCCTCCTGCTCGAAGCGGCGCAGGCGCTCGGAATCGGGTGCGGAGCCCGAAGGCAGAATCTTGATCGCGACTTCGCGTTCCAAGCGAGGGTCGCGGGCGCGGTAAACTTCTCCCATCCCGCCAGCCCCGAGGGCGGCAATGATCTCGTATGGGCCCAATTTTGAGGCGGAATTGAGGGACATTTCCGCACAATTATAGACGCATCGGGGACAGGTGAACCGGGGACGCAACGCGCCCGCTGCTTAGAGTGACTCCATCTGGTCTAAAGCGATCCGCTTGCCCATCGTTAGGAAAAAAACTGTCATTCGCGGCGCACGCCCGGCATACGGCTACTTCTGCATCAGCCCGCGAATCTGCCCTGGCAGATTTAGCGTCACGCTCAGCGCCGCTGAAGGACGGTTCGCTCCGCCGCTCGACTGCAGAAAAACAAATCTCTGGCAGTCGCTTGAAGCGTCGTAGTCTGCGGCTGGATTGGTTTGCATCGCGCTGAATTCGGCCCGCGAAAGATTGAATAGCGGATGTGGCGAGCTCGCATGGAATGAAGGTTTCAAGCTCACATCCGCGGCTAACATGCGATTCGCCCGCTCGTCGTAAAATACCAGCTCGCGGCCGTCCTTGCACCACTTCGGGTATGCCCCTTTCTCCTGCGAGATCTGCCACTCCCCTTTCGTCGGATCGGGAAACGTACTGGCGAAGACCTGATACGTACCGGATTGATATGACGTATACGCAATGTAATTTCCATCGGGCGAAATCGCGGCGCCTTCCGCATTTGCTTTGAAAAGCTTTGGCTTGGAACCAGAGCCCGGGCTCAACATCCAAAGATCGCCTCCCAAACCTCCCTCTTGCGTGAAAACGAAGCTTCTCCCGTCGGGTGAAAAAGCATCTGGACTGATAGGAGAGATCGCGTTTGTCAGTACGGGCCGTGCGCTGCCGGTTCCATCGGCATTCTTTGCTTAGAGGTTGCCGCTGCCTTGACCTCGGCTGGAATCAAAGAAGATAGTTGAGCCGTCCGGGGACCACAGAGCATAGTCACTGCTGTCGTCAAACGTCAGCCTGCTCAAACTTTTCGCCCCGAAATCGTAAAGCCAGAGGTCTCCCTGGCCGGTGAAGATGCCATTGCCGTGATCATTGATCACCAACACGAGCCGTTTGCCATCTGGCGAGAAGCGCGGAATCGAATATCCCCGGGGAGGGAGAGGCAGGACGTGCCCATTGCCGTTGGGATCCGTAATCGTTACGAGGCGGCCCGCTGATTCGGTGGTGCCCCGCAGGTAAGTCATCGTGCCGTTTGATGCGATCGCAAAATAGGTGGCGCCGCTCGTAGGGTCATTGCCCACCTCCTCAGGCAACCCGTTGATCGCGGCATTATGCACTTGTTTGTCTCGCGAATCAATATACTTCAAAGGGAGGCCTGCAGATTCCCATCCAGTACAGGCAGGCGACTTGCCATCTCAGCTTCCGACTCGTAGACGCGCACAAGTGCTTTTGAGTAGATTTCGCGCTTATAAAGGCTCTGTCGCGGTCGTCGCCATTGTTCGAAACTCTAGTAATAGAGTCCTACCTTCCTCTCTCTTCGCTGTCGCTCCGGCAATCACCATAGAGCCAAGACCCTGCTCACATTCAGCAGTCACATCCCGGGACAGTTCAGATAGGGCAAGTGATATATTTTCGGGCATGCACGAGATCAAAATCAGGGGTTCCGGCCTTAAAGGGGCAGCAGGAGGGTAAATCATGGGATTCATCGCTTGGATTGTAGTTGGACTGACCGCAGGCTGGCTTGCTGGCCAGGTAATGAAAGGTGGCGGCTACGGCGTACTCGTGGACCTCATTCTTGGAATTCTTGGCGGTGTTGTAGGAGGCTGGGTCTTTGGCCTCTTAGGAATATGGCCCGGCGGCGGCATGATTGGTTCCATCGTTGTCGCATTTGTTGGCGCGGTAATTCTGGTTGGGATTAGCCGTTTGCTGAAAAGAGCCTGACATACATCTTGTCGCCGGAGATGCCCTCAATGAGTACCGCAGAGTATGACATGACCTGCCTCAGCCATCAAATGGGATGGCGGTTGGGTCTACTGCGGCAGCGAACATTTCCGGTTCGACAAGTTCTGTGTCGTTCCACACGGTAAAACTTCTGCTGAAGTTTCAGCGGGATTACCATGACACTGACGGTGTGATAGTCACATATTCCGTGTTAAGACAAATGACCAACTCCAGGCACCGTCTTGGATAGGAGTGATCCGTCGAAACCGTATCAATGCCGAACGGCGAACTACTCATCAACGGGACCAGGACCTGCCGCCCAGAAAATTAGAAAACATGCTTTTATGATTCGATCTCGTTCCATATTCGACAACCTGCTGCGTTTGACTCAAGTCGGCAAGAGCGGATACTAGGTTTGCGGCTTTGCTGGAGGTGGGAGGATGACGGATATCTCGCGTTCGACTTCACGGCTCAGAGCTATTGAGATTGTCATTCTGGGGACGGTGTTATTTGTGGTGACGGTCGGCATTGTAGGGCGCGCCGTAGGATCAATCTTCCAGAGGCAAGCCGGTTCTTCTGCGCGGGCGCTTGTAACCGTGCGACTCAGCGGCGCGATGCTCGGGGAACTCGTATTTCTGATTCTTCTCGTCATCTACCTGCGTGGCCAGGGTCGTACCCTGCGCGAGTTAGGCTTATGGAAGACCTCTCCAGCACGCGGTTGGATCCTTGCCGGAATTTTCGCGGGGCTCTACTTGTGGATGACGTTCGCAGCGGTGCTGCGCGGACATACGGCGCTGTCTGAGGTTAGCGTTTTCCATATCTACAATTCGCTGACTGCGGGAATCGTTGCCGGTTTCGTGGAGGAGATTTTCTTCCGCGGGTTCGTGATAAGTGAACTGGAATGGGCTCGATTGGGGCCGGTTCTGCAGGTGATTGCCTCTGGTGTACTGTTTGGCATCGCCCATTCTGGCTGGGGACTATTCTCAGGGCATGTGAACTGGCCCGCTCTGATCGG